>Ga0310696_10004515_pt1 | contig 17057 bp, 16 predicted proteins | sample AusTroGonzalo_MG_4_FD_203885 | JGI IMG/M metagenome (GOLD analysis project Ga0310696, IMG submission 203885) | Bovine rumen microbial communities from tropical cattle in Woodstock, Queensland, Australia - Gonzalo_02 (v2) (version 2) | ecosystem: Host-associated > Mammals > Digestive system >...
TGGCGGTCTGGTCTATATGGACGGTGCAAACATGAATGCACAGGTGGGTCTGACCTCTCCTGGCACCATGGGCGCAGATGTCTGCCACCTCAACCTGCATAAGACCTTCGCTATGCCTCACGGCGGTGGCGGTCCTGGCGTTGGCCCGATCGGCGTGTGCGAAAAGCTCGTTCCGTTCTTGCCGAACCACGCTACGGTGAAGGTTGGCGGCGAACAAGGCAGCCAAGTCGCTACCGCTCCTTACGGCAGCGCATACTTGATTCCGATCACCTACGCTTACCTTAAGATGTTGGGCGGCAAGGGTTTGACGGAAGTCACCAAGACGGCTATCTTGAACGCCAACTACATGCGCGCACGTTTGGAGAAAGACTACAAGATCCTCTACACGGGTACGCAAGGCATGTGCGCACATGAGATGATTCTCGATTGCAATGCTTTCGACAGAAGTGCTGGCGTACAAGTGGGCGATATCGCTAAACGTTTGATGGACTATGGTTTCCACGCTCCCACTGTGGCATTCCCGGTGCATGGCACCTTGATGGTGGAACCCACCGAGAGCGAACCGCTGAGCGAACTCGACCGCTTCTGCGATGCAATGATTGCTATCCGTCAGGAGATTCGTGACATTGAAGAGGGCAAAGCTGACAAGGCTAACAACCTTATCAAGAACGCTCCTCACAGCATGGATGTGGTCTGCGCCGACGAATGGGATCGTCCTTACACCCGTAAGCAAGCGGCTTTCCCGCTTCCGCACACTGAGAAATACTGGCCGACCGTCGGCAAGATTGACGATGCTTTCGGCGACAGAAATCTCGTTTGCGTGTTGAGCGAGTAGTGCTGAATAATACTATTAATAAGCAAAGGGGAGGACGTGAAGTTCTCCCTTTTGTTTTTTTTCTGAACCCTGTCCGGCGCATTCAAAAAAAGTGTACTTTTGCCGACTTTTTTTAACAAACTAAAATTTAAATTTTATGGCAACAAGAATCAGATTACAAAGACGCGGTAAGAAGAATCAACCTTTCTACCACCTTGTAATTGCGGATGGTCGAGCACCCCGTGACGGACGATTCATCGAGGATCTGGGCACCTACAACCCTTTGACCAACCCCGCAACTCTCAACATCAATTTCGACAGAGCGCTGTATTGGTTGGAAGTGGGCGCAAATCCTTCTGACACGGCCCGTTCGATTCTCAAACGCGAAGGTGTCTATTTGATGAAGCACCTCAAGGGCGGTGTCGCCAAGGGCGCTTTCAGCGAAGCTGAAGCTCAACGCAGATTCGAAGCCTGGAAGCAGGAGAAGAACTCCAAGCTGAAGGATGTCGAGAATGCAGAGCGCGAAGCTAAACGCAAAGTCGTGAAAGAGCGTCTCGCCGCTGAGACGAAAGTCAAGGAAGCCATCTCCGCGAAAGTGGCCGCCAAGGCTGCTGAAATCGCTGCTGCTCAAGCAAAGGCTGCTCAAGAAGCTGCTGAAGCTGCCGCCGCAGAGGCTGCCGCCGAAGCCGCTGAAGAAGCTCCCGCTGCTGAAGCAGAACAGGCTGCTGAATAGTTTTCGCCTGCATCATGGCAGACAAAAACTTTTACTACTTAGGCACACTAACGAAGCCTTTCGGACTGAAAGGCGAGTTGTGTGCCTTTTTTGATGTCGATGATTGCGAACGCTATCTCGACCTCACCGCAGTCTTTATCGAAACAGATGGCGAAATGCTGCCCTATATGATTGAAAAACTGCAATATAGGGGCAATAACCAATTCATCGTCAAACTGCAGGATGTGGAGATGGACAATGTGCGGGAATTTGTGCAGACCGATATGTATTTGCCGCTCTCACAGTTGCCGAAACTCTCCGGCAACCGTTTCTATTTTCATGAAGTGATTGGTTTCAAGGTGGTGGACGAGCAGCTCGGTGAAATCGGAGTTTGCAAAGATTTCATGGAGTTGGCTAACAACCCGCTGATGCAGGTGGACCACAATGGTTCGGAAATCCTCATCCCCGCTTCCCAACAGTTTGTCACAAGTGTGGATCGCGAGAACAAGATCCTGCACGTCACCACCCCGGAAGGATTGGTGGAACTTTACCTGTAATCTTATTTACGATATTCCGCGAGGAATGTTTTGAGCTGCTGAATGGCCCGGCCGCGGTGGCTAATGCTGTTCTTCGTGGCAGCGTCCATCTCGGCAAAGGTCTGGTCGAAGCCGTCGGGCAGGAAGACGGGATCGTAACCGAAACCGTCGGTGCCGCGCTGTTCAGTCAGAATCTGACCATCTACACGACCTTCGAAGAGATACTGTTCTCCGTTGAGAATCAGGGCGATGACCGTCTTGAAGCAGGCCTTGCGGTTGGTCATGCCTTGCATTTCGTCTAACAATTTCAGTACGTTGTCCTGATAGGAGCAGCCTTCGCCGGCATAGCGTGCAGAAAAGACACCGGGACTGCCGTCAAGTGCCTCGACTTCCAAACCTGTGTCGTCAGCGAAACAGTTGAGGTGGTAGTGATCAACCACGTACTGTGCCTTCTGCAAGGCGTTGCCTTGCAGCGTGTCGGCGGTTTCGGGAATGTCGGGACATCCCAATTCGGGCAGGTTGCGGATAAGGTAGTCCGGACCGAGAATGGCGCGCACCTCCTCGGTTTTATGCAGATTATGGGTAGCAAAAATGATTTCCATATTACTATAAACTCAAAAAGATGACATAATTGCTTATGTCATCCATGTTTTTCAAAAACATCACAGAGGATGTTTATTCAGCAGCGTTACCGATTTCGATAGCTTGTTTGCCTCTGTAGTAACCGCACTCAGGGCATACGCGATGGGTGAGGATGGGTGCACCGCAATGGCTGCAAGTGGTCAGCTGAGGAGCGGTGATGAAATCGTTAGCTCTTCTCTTATCTCTTCTGATAGCAGAATGTCTTCTTTTCGGATGTGGCATATCTATTTAATTTTTATTGTTTTTAATCCAGTTTTATATTTTTGAGCGCATCCCAACGAGGATCCGTTTCTTGTTCATTATCAGCATTTTCGGTATTCATCTCATCCAAGCGGCGCATCACCTCCGGGTCGCAAGTCGGATTGCCGTCGGCGTCATCCTCATGCACAATGCGGATGGGCAGCGCGAGAACGATGGACTCATACACGAAGTGAAAGAGGTCGATCTCGTAGGTGTTCTCGTCCATCATCCATATCTCGTCCTCCTGTTCCTCCTCGGAATGGTAGTTTTCGGACACCAACTTCACGATCAGTCTTTCATCGAAATTCAGCGGCAGGGTTACGGGAGCAAGGCAGCGGTCGCATTCGGCCACGACATCACCCTCGAAGTGACATTGGAAATCGACCATTTTCTCAGATTTTTCCATTTCAATCCGCAAATTCAAACGGCCGTCCATCAGTTGTTCAATGCCTGCCAGTTCAAAGAACTCTTTATTGCAATCAATTGAAAAACAATGCTTTCCGAGTTCAATACCTGAGATTCTGATCTTAAATTGACTACGCAATTGTCTCTCTTCCATCGCAATAATTTTTGGGGTGCAAATATACTCTTTTTTCCATAACATACGTATGGTTTATTTTTTTATTTTTGCAGCCTCAAAGTTGAATAGTTGATGAAGGAATTTTTAAAACGATATTTTGAACCCCAATTTATACGCTTTGTGCTGGTCGCCATGTTGAACACGGCGTTCGGACTGTTTATCAACTATGTTTTTCTTTTCATCTTCGAACATCTGCTCAAATTCAACCATGCATACATCGTCTCTAATTTCGTTGCGACCATTGTCAGCATCTTGTTCAACTTTAAGACCTATGGGATTCTCGTCTTCAAGAACAAGGATAACGCATTGTTGCTCCGATTTTTAGCAGTGACAACCTTCACCTATCTCGTTAATATCGGTGGTATTGCACTTTTGGAATACTTAGGTAGTCGCAACAACTACCTCAATCTCACGATTATGGCTGTCCCAGTTGGTCTTCTGAACTATGTGTTGAACAGTGTTTTTGTATATAAAAAGAAAGCCAGATTTCTGAATATCAACAGAAAATCGTCACGCAAATCCTCTGAAAAGGATCTGGAAGAAAAGCTATAGAGGTTACTTTAGTTTTTGTACGAGCTCCTCGACCGAATCGGGTAGGGGACAGATCAGATGTGCCTGTAGGTAATAGGGCTCCCTGACTGGCAGTGTTTTTTGAACATATTCCCGAAGTTCGGACTCGCTGAGAAGATGGGTCAGCGGACGTTTTTTTTTGGAAACCATTAGGTGATTCACTAACTCATCTTCAGAAAGTTGAAGATAGATGCTTCTGGCATTCGCGTTGATTGCCTCCATTGCGCCTGCGTGACAAGGGGTGCCGCCACCTGTGGCAATTACGCAGTTGTCCATTTTCAACACCTCGCACAGCGCGGCGTATTCCAATGTGCGAAAAGCCGGTTCCCCGTACCGTTGAAACAGCAGGGGAACGGCTGAATGGTATTTTTCTTCAATGTAGAGGTCCAAGTCGATGAAGGTCATACTCAGCCGGCCGGCAAGTCGCCTGCCGATGGTGCTCTTCCCCGCACCCGGAAACCCGACAATGACGATGTTATTCATTCTGGCTAATGGCTAACAGCCAAGGGCTTTTATCATGGCCTTGATGAGGTTGTCGGCGCAGTCAGCGATGTCGCCGATGCGGGCAGGCAGCATGTAGCAAGGCGTTGTGAAGACTTTGTTAGCCTCATCAGCGCACACCTCTTTCTGGACGGTGATTTGGTGCTTTGTGCCGAAATTTTCGACGTTGCGGATAGTGCCGGGGTCACTGCCGACGGTTACGGTGACATCACCGAGCACTTTGGCAATCATCACAGGTGCGATGCAGAGGGCGCCCACGGGCTTGCCGGCCTTGTGGAAGGTGCGGATGACTTGTGCCACATCCTCGCGAACGCTGCAGTTTTGACCTTCTAAGGCATACGTGAAGAGGTTCTTGGCGGAACCATTGCCTCCTGGGAACACCACGGCGTCGAAATCTGCGACGTTGCACTCCTCAATAGGTTTCACGTTGCCGCGGGCAATCCGGGCAGCCTCCAGCAGCATGTTGCGCTTCTCATCCATCGGCTGGCCGGTGACGTGGTTCACCACATGGTATTGCCAGTCGTTGGGAGCAAAAATCTGGTACTCACCGCCGTTGCGGTCGATAGCCAACAAAGTCATTACCGATTCGTGGATTTCGCTGCCGTCCAATGTGCCGCAGCCGCACAGAATCACTGCAAATTTTTTCATATTGATAAGGGTTTACGTTATTCTTTCGGGTGCAAAGGTAACATTTTTTAAAACATGTAGAGACGGTGTATACACCGTCTCTACAGAATAATCAATGATGATATGATATCTTAATTTTCAGCCGTTTCATTGCCGGCTTCCTCTTCTGCAACAGGTTCTGGTTCATCCATTCTATTGTAGAATTGGCGGAAAGCAGCGCCCAATTCAGGAGCAGCATTGCTCATCATGTCGATTTGGGAGTAGGCAATATCCTTAATCTTCTTGGCGGTTTCGTTGTCGCCGATTTTTTGGGCGACAATCTGCATTTGGTGCAACTCTTGGAAGAGTCCGGCCAAAGTCCGCTGGTCAATCTCGGGCTTGCGAAGTTGAGTGGAGATGTCGGCCTGCAGCGATTTTGCATAATTCATCGCCACATTGTTGACCTTCAGCTCTTTGAAACGGTTTTGGATGCTGTTGTCAGGATAACGTATATTCATCAAATAGTCGAGGAATATGAAGTCGTAGTGGATGTCGCTGCTGCGGTAGTTCAGTGTCCGTTCATCGCAATTGTTATACCAGTTGAAGAGTTCCACTTGGTCGTCCCAAATCTGGTTGGCCATCTTCATGCCCTCTTTGTTAGCGGCATCAGTTCCAATACGGAAGAAATCTTCCATATAGGTCATACAGCTGTGGGTGTAGCTCCAGATGTATGACATAGTGGCGACGTACGGGAAGTTGAAGTCTGGCAGGACCTCGTTACCGTGGATCAGCACTTGAAGGGCTTTCTCTTTTTCGCCTTCAGCCAACAACTGATTGGAGAGGCGGCTGTAGAGTCTGCGAATAAGCGTTGTCATACGGGTGTTGTCTTCGCTATGATAGACGTTCGGGTCGTTGAAACCACCCCAGAGGTATTGATAAGGTGCCTTCTGCGGTGCGTCGGGATGGTTGATGCGGTCTGTGCGGCTGTGGTCGTCAAACACATTCATCAGCTTGTCGTAGAGAATGTCGGAATTGATGCGGCCGACGTCCATGGAATTGCTGTTGTTGCGGATAGGCACAAGACGGTAGGCTAAACCTTCCAATTGAAAGTAATCCTCCAAGCCGAGGTATGCCTCAGAACCGGCAGTGGCAGCGTAATAGATCGGGCGCTCCCAATTGTTGTTCACCAAGATGTCCATCATCACGATATAAGCCTTGGTCAATGGGTTCACGGCGTTCGTCTTGAGGTTCCACATCAGGCGATCCACCACGAGAGCGGAGTCCTTTTCTGAAACGGTACCATTGGCAAGCACCTTGGCCTTATCCACAGGCAATGAGAAACTTCCGGGGATAGCGCGACCGTTGCTGCGATATCCGTTCTTAGGATTCAGCAGCATGAGGTGACGTTCGTGGTCGAAATTGGAAGATTTCACATAGTCCATCACGGCTCTCAAATCCACATATTGGTTGTTGGCCGGTTCCAAATACATTACGTCACGAGTACCGTCCTTATACTGATCCCAAGTCATGGAGATAGGCAGCGGGTCGGATTCGTATGCCTTACGTTTCATTTGGTCTACATACCAGCTGGTACTCAGCAACATAAGGTTACAGACACGCACGTCAGTGCGGTATCCTTCCACCTCTTGGGCGTACCAAAGTGGGAAGGTATCGTTATCGCCGAGGGTGAACAGAATGGCGTTCGGCTCACACGAATCGAGATAGTTTTTCGCGATAGCCAGAGCGGTGTAGCGATTGGAGCGGTCGTGGTCGTGCCAGTTTTCTTTGGCCATTACGCAAGGCACTAAACCAATGCAAATCAAAGTGACAAGCACTGCACCGGCAGTCTGGGCACTCTTGCTTTGCAGTTTCTCGAACAGGCGGTAGATGCCTAATACACCGAAGCCGACCCACATCGCGAAAGCGTAGAACGAAGCGGCGAAGGCGTAGTCACGCTCACGCGGCTGGAAGGCATACATATTTAAATATATAGCAATGGCGAGACCGGTCATTACAAAGAGCATAAAGACCACGAAGGAGTGTTTGCTGTCGTGTTTGGTTTGGAAAATCAGACCGACAAGTCCTAACAGCAACGGAAGCAGGTAATACTTGTTGTGTCCAGGACGCTCCATAGCGGAGGGCATGTCTTTCATATTGCCGACCATCGGGTTGTCGATGGCGCTGATACCGGTAATCCAATTGCCGTTTTGGTAGTCACCATGACCTTGAATGTCGTTTTGACGACCTGAGAAGTTCCACATAAAATAGCGCCAGTACATGTATCCGAGCTGATAGGTGTGGAAGAACTTCAGGTTCTGTTGCCAGGTGGGCAGATTGCCACGTGCCAAAGAACGACGATTGTCCTTATCAGACTGGCTGTCAGAATTATAACGATTATTCAACCAATCAATATATTGAGACTGTTTTTCGGAAGACCACATTCTCGGGAAGAACATGCAGCCTTTGGGATCATATTCGGGGATGTCGCCCTTGCGCGGGTTGGACACCTCGTAACGTTTGGTCTCTTCATTCCGGTAGTAAACCGGACTTCCGTCTTTGGAGCCGATCATGCGGGTGTTGTAGCTTTGACCATACACCAGCGGGTTGGAGCCGTATTGTTCACGGTTCAGGTAGGAGAGCAATGAGACAGCATCTTCAGGGCTGTTCTCGTCGATAGTCGGATTGGCGTTGGAACGGATGACCAGCGTCATGAAGGTGGAGTAACCGATAATCAGCATCATCAATGAGAATGCGCTGATGGTATAGACCGGTTTGTTCCGTTTATGACCGTACCACATAGCCCAACCGATAAGGGCGGCGACCAGCAGGAAGAAGAAGATCACGCCGGAGTTAAAGGGCATGTGGAGGGTGTTGACGAAGAAGAGGTCGAATTTGCCGGAGAGGTTAACCAGTTGAGGCACAATACCCCAGAGGATAAGGCCGAGCAAAGCGACGGAGATCAGCAATGAGAGGGTAACGCCCCATTCGGCTTTGGAGGTGAGTGCACCACGTTTGCCGCAGAGGATGAGGAGCGGGGTGGTGATAAACAGCCAGATGAGGATCATCCACATCGGCGAGCAGATAATGCCGAATGCGAAGGAGAGGAGTGCGAAAGCGAGCACTGCGCCCATGCCGGTAGCCTTCGGGGAAAGACGATAGTAGATAATCAGTCCGATGGCGGGCAAGGTCAGCAAGTTCAACAGGTGAACACCGATGGAAAGACCTACCAGATAGGCAATTAAGACGATCCAACGGTTGGGGTTCACGTTGGCTTTCGGGTGTTCGTACTCTTCGTCCCATTTCAGGATGCACCAGAAGACAAGGGCGGTGAAGAAGGAGGACATAGCATAGACCTCACCTTCCACGGCTGAAAACCAGAAAGTATCTGTGAATGTGTAAGTTAAAGCACCGACAAGAGCGGTTCCAAGCACAGCGATAAAGCGCGGAGTGTTCAACTCGCCCCATTTAGCCACGAGCTTGCGGGCAAGACGCACAATGCTAAAATAGAGCAACATGATGGTCATACCGCTGCAAATGGCAGACAGGCAGTTCACGCAGAAGGCCATTTTGGTGACATCACCGCCAGCAAACAGGGTGGCGATGCGACCGAGAATCTGAAATGTGGGTGCTCCAGGCGGGTGACCGATGAGCAGTTTGGATGTTGTGGCAATGTACTCACCACAATCCCACCACGATACGGTAGGTTCAGCGGTCATGATGTAAACCGCAGAAGCTACGATACCGATGATCAAACCGATAAGGTTGTTGATTCGTTTTTGCGTTTTTGTCATTTTTATAAGTTTGTTTATTGTTGACAGTTTATGAATTATTTCGTGGCGGCTTTGAATTGTTGCAGGAAGCGAACGTCGTTTTCGAAATAGAGGCGGATGTCATTGGTGCGGTATTTGAGCATGGTCATGCGTTCGATACCGAGACCGAAGGCGAAACCGCTGTATTTGGTGCTGTCGATACCGCAGTTTTCCAACACGTTGGGATCCACCATGCCGCAGCCGAGAATCTCCACCCAGCCGGTGTGCTTGCAGAGGTTGCAACCGGCGCCACCGCAGATGTTACAGGAGACGTCCATTTCGGCGGACGGCTCTGTGAACGGGAAGTAAGAAGGACGAAGACGGATGCGCACGGAATCGCCGAACATGCGTTGTGCGAAGTAAAGCAGCGTCTGTTTCATGTCAGCAAACGACACGTTTTCAGCTACATAGAGACCTTCCACCTGGTGGAAGATGCAGTGTGCGCGGGAGGTGATGGCCTCGTTGCGGAAAACGCGTCCCGGGCAGATCACGCGGATAGGGGGTTGCTGTTTCTCCATGGTGCGCACCTGCAGGGAAGAGGTGTGCGTGCGGAGCAGCACATCAGGGTGCAGCTCGATAAAGAAGGTGTCCTGCATGTCGCGGGCGGGATGTTCTTCCGCGAAGTTGAGCGCGGTGAACACGTGCCAATCGTCCTCAATGTCAGGACCTTCCACGGCGGAGAAGCCAATGTCCTCGAAGATGCGGCGCACCTCGCTCATCATGATGGAGATGGGGTGCATGGAGCCGACACTATGCTTCGTGGCGGGACGGGTGATGTCGGGAATCAAAGTCGCCTGGCGGTCACTTGCCGCTTCGATGGTGGCTTTGAACTGGTTATAATGATCTTGGGCGAGGTCGCGCAGATCGTTCACCAATTGGCCGAACTGTTTGCGGTTTTCCTGCGCCATATTCTTGATTTCGCCAAACAGAGCTTGAATTTCGCTCTTTTTGCTTAAAAATTGTAAGCGGAACTGCTCCAAATTCTCTGCATTTTCAATTTGGAAATTCTCAATTTCCGCTCTGATTTCGTCAATACTTTTCATTATCAGTTATCAATTATCAATTAACGAATTATTGTTGCGCTGATGATTTTAATATCCCCCAAAGGTCTGTCATTGCGGTCTTTCTGTTGATCCGCAATTTTGTCCACCACTTCCATACCTTTGATGACCTCGCCGAACACGGTATAGTCGCCGTCGAGCCACGGGGCACCGCCCACGGTAGTGTACGCTTGCACCTGCTCAGGAGAGAAGGTTTTTCCAGTACGTTGAGAGATCATATTCATTTTCTCGTTGTCGTAAACCGTGCCATCTACGATGTAGAATTGGCATCCGGAGGAGGCTTTCTGCGGATTCACCTGATCAGGTTCGCGAGCTGCGGCCAACGCACCGCGTTTGTGGTAGTGGGCAGGTACGAATTCTGCGGGGATTTTGTATCCTACATCGCCGTCACCCAGCTGCTGACCGGCTTTCGCGGTCTTGGAGTTGGGGTCGCCACCTTGGATCATGAAACCCTTGATGATGCGGTGGAACAGCAAGCCGTCGTAGAATTTATCGTTCACCAATTTGATGAAATTGTCCTTATGTTGAGGAGTGTCGTCGTACAGGGCGATGGTAATGTCGCCGAATGTGGTTTTCAACAGAACTTTGGTCATCTTTTGTGTATTATTGTTTTGGGATGTCTGTTCAGTGGCTCCCGTGGTCGCGGAGTTCTCTTCGGTTTTCACCTTTTTTGGAGACGAACACGAGACTAAAGCGATGATGCTCAATATGATACAACTATAAAAAATTCTTTTCATACAGAATTTGCCATTTTAGAAACAAACGGCAAAGATACATTTTTTTCGTTAATGGAGTTTTGGGCTATTGGCCAAGATTCAGATACGGGTTTTCGCAATCTTTGTAGAGATCGCGGTAGTTGGATTTCGCATTCTTGGGCAGTTCGATTTCGTAGGTTTTTCCGTTGGCGACAGTCAGTCTGTTGTTGCGGATCCAGGGATTCAGGTTGCGCAGTTCGCGGTAGGTGACGTGGTGCTCCTCGGCGAAACGCGGCAGACTGGCGATGGAGGAATTCACTTTAACGGTCTTGGTCTCAATGGGATGGTACATTTGAGCAGGGCAGAGCTTGACGCCGTATTCTTGCGGGTTTTCGAAAATCAGCTTGAAGGCCATGATGCGATAGAGGTATCGGGAGGTTTCGTTGTTGAGCCACAAATCCCAGTATTCGTGAACTTTCTGGTCATCGATTGCTGCTTGCAGACCGCCGTCGCCGCGGTTGTAACCCGCCGCTGCCATGGTCCAGCTGCCGAACTGGTTCTTCATCTTTTTCAGATACTTGCACGCTGCGCGGGTCGATTTCTCCAGATGGCAGCGCTCGTCCACATCGTTGCTGACTTCCAGACCATATACCTTGGCGGTGCCGGGGATGAACTGCCAATAGCCGCCGGCATTGGCGGGCGAGGTCACGTTCTCGAGGCCGCTCTCCGCCACGCAGAGGTACTTGAAATCGTCGGGCACACCCTCCTCTTTCAGAATTCTCTCAATCGTCGGGAAATAGCGGGTCGAGAGTTTGAGGATGCGCAGCGTTTTCGAATGCTGGTAGCAATTGATGATGACTTCGCGGTCAAGTGCCTCGCGCACCCAATAGACATCCAAAGGAACCTCTTCTCCTGCGAAAGTCATGCTTTGCGGCAACGGCGGTGCCGTCAGGGTATTCGCATACTGGTTTGGAGTCGGGTCGCTCTCTGTGTTCTTTTTCGTGATGGCCCAGCAGCCCGTCACCGTCAGGACGGCGAGGAGCAGGCACGTAAGGATGATGAACAAATTCTTTTTCATTATGGTCAATGGATTTGAAATCAGGATTTTGTAATATGAAAAATAACGGGTTCAATTACTGGTATAATACGAGTCGTAAGGGTAGTTGACGAAAGTGCAAAAGTACATTTTTTTAGGATAGGGTTTCCGCATTCCGAGAAAATGGTGGTGTTTTTGTCATTTTGACGGATTTTCGCATTAAGTTTAGGGAGTTCGGCATAAAGAGAAGAAATTTTGGCAAAAAGTCTTTTTTCAATCTGTTATTATTACCCTCTCCCTCCGTAAAAATCCTCTTTCAAATTGATAAAACAACGGAATAGTTATACCAAATTTCCGTTTTTGACCATATTTGCAATCTCGCTTGAAAAAATTCAAAAAACAATTAGTAGTTTTGCAGCATGAAAGGTACAGATACAGAAAAAAGGCACATTTTACATTACTCTTCCCTCATTGAGGAGGAGGGAATTGTCGTGATTGACAATATCACGTCAATGCCCGTATTTAATGAACCTTTTATCTCTGAATACATGGTCTTCGGGGTTTGTAACAGTGGCTCTAATAACACTAAGTACGGAGTTAATTCGGGGAATCTTACCCAGAAAGATATGTACATCATTTTCCCGAATCATATCGTAATGGCTGAGAGTGTGTCTGAAGATTATAGCACTACATTGGTGGTGGTATCTAAAGACATGTTTGAAGAAATCAGTTCGCATTTCTCCTTTCAAAGAAGGTTTGTATATGAGCAGAACCCTATTTATCATCTAAGCGACAGTCAGTATGAGGACATTCTGAAAATCATTGTTGCCATGAGGATCATAAGTCGTAGCGGTATGCCTTCGCGCAAGTATCACTTGATCGCAATGTTTGAGACCTTGATAAAACTGTCTGATTTCTTTCGTTGTTTGTCCAATCCCGATGAGGAGCCCGCTGAATCTCGTCACAGAATCAGTGCCCATTTCTTTGATGCCATTGTCAAGCATTACCAGCAGGAGCATTCAGTCGCCTTCTATGCGGAGTTGCTCTGCCTTTCCCCCAAGTATTTCAGCGATGTCATTAAGCAGGAGACAGGACATGGGGCAAAATATTGGATTGAATCTTACATTTTAATTGAGGCCAAAAGGCTGTTGCGCACCCGAAAGGATCTTAACATGCAGGAAATCAGCAATATGTTAGGATATGAGGACCAAACCACATTCAGCCGTAGTTTCAAAAAAAGTGCTGGAGAAACCCCTTCTGCGTTTCGCCAGAAGCACGAATAATGGATTTACCTATTTCTTTTTTGTTCACGCCGGTCGTGCCACCAAAGTTGCAGACTGTTGAACAGGTTCTGCCAAATGATATAAAACGCTAAGAATACGGAGGATAGCGGTTGTAGGTAGGTGTTGGCCATCCAAATGCCCATAGCGGTGTTCTTCTGACCGAGGAGCTGTCCGCCCGCTACAGTGTCGCCGTAACGATGCCCGAGCCATTTGCCGAGGCCGAACTGCAGTGCGCACATCAGAATGGAGAAGAGGGCTGCCAAGAGGATAATGTGTTCATTCCCTCGTCCTTGCAGGAAAATGTAGTCGATGGTTCGACCCAAAGTGATGAAAAGTGCGATGGCCCACAGGTAGAACGATATGTTACGATAACGACAAAGCCAGTCGTTGGCTTTGGGTGCCCAAATCTGCAGCGCCAGCACCGTGAAAAACGGGAAGGCAAGCGTCGGGGTGATGCGCCGTAGAATCATCAGAAACGATTGCCAGAAGGTGAGTTCCGGATGTACACCGATGAGGGTGAAGTAGAGCGGTGCAGCCACCGACATTACTAAGTTGCAGAATATGGTGTAGGTGGTGGTCGTCATGCGGTCGGCGCCGAGCATGGAAGAGATGACCACTACCGATGCCGCCACGGGGCAGAGTGCACACATCATGACTCCTTGCGCCATGGTTTCGTTGCCCGAAATGGCCCGCACCAACAGATATAGTCCGGCACTTACCGTTAACTGAAAGAGTATCAGCCAGAAATGCATCTTGGAAAAGCGCAGATGCCGCAGATCCACTGTCACGAAGTTGAGCAGCAGGATGGTGAAAATCAACCACGGCACCAAAGACGACAGATGTACGCTGACACTGTGGAACAGCAGTCCCAACAGAATGGCGACGGGGAGGACGTAGCTGCGGTATTTTTGCATGCAGACTAAAGGTTAAGGGTTAGAGGTTAAAGGAATGGCGCTACGGCTCGGTTGAAAATGCCGTTTACGTAGGCGAGGACCATGCCGTAGTTGCTGACAGGGATGCCAGATTCGATGGCAGGACGCAGGCGCTCGTGGAGCTGTTTTCGCGTGACCATGCAGCCGCCGCATTGGATTACCATTGCATATTGCTGAATGTCAGGGATTTGGTTTAACCCTGACACGAAATCGAATTGCAGTTTTTTGCCCGTGAATTGTTGGATGAGTCGCGGCAATTTCACCCGCCCGATGTCCTCGCAGGAGGTGAGGTGAGTGCAGGACTCCAGCATCAGGATGCGGTCTCCGTCACGAAGATTGCGTAAATGCGGCGTGCCTTTGACGTACGCCTCAAATTCGCCTTTGTGGTGCGCCAATACCACACTAAAGCCGGTCAACGGTATGCTTTCCGGTACCTCTTTCTCCACTTTGTGGAACGCTTGGCTGTCGGTGATGACCAGTTTCGGGGCGCGGTGGTTTTGCAGGTAAGCAGTCACCTTGTCTTCCTTCATCACAATGGCAATCGCCTCGTTGTCAAGCACATCGCGGATCATCTGCACCTGCGGGAGAATCATCCGGCCTTCGGGGGCTTCCGAGTCGATGGGCGTGACCAACAGCACTTCGTCGCCTTCGCTGATGAGGTCGCTGAGCAGCGAGCGCGAACGGTAGGCCGATTCGGGCATGATTCGCACGACCTCTTGCAGCATCTCTTCGATGCCGGAGCGTGTTTTCGTACTGATATTCCATACTTTGAAGCCATCCACCTTCATTTCGCGCGTTGCATTGAGGTCGCATTTGTTGTTGACGATGAGGTAGGGGAGTTCGAATTTCCGGAACTGCTCCAGCAGTTCGCGTTCGGGAATACCCACTTCGTAATCAGTGATGACAAGGATGGCTAAATCAATGATTTTCAGAGTCTCCAGGGATTTTTGCACTCGTTTTGCACCGATTTCGCCCACATCGTCGATTCCGGCGGTGTCGATGATGATGCACGGTCCGATGCCGAAAATCTCGATGGCTTTGCGCACAGGATCAGTGGTGGTACCGGCCGTGGCATCCACGATGGCGACCTCCTGTCCGATGATGGCGTTGATAAGGGAACTCTTGCCGTTGTTCCTCCGCCCGAAAATGCCGATATGCGGCTTGCTGCTCATAGTGTTAAACCGCCACTTCCGCCTTGATGTGCGGATGCGGGTCGTAGTTTTCTAACGTGAAATCTTCATATTGGAAGCCGAAAATGCTGTCCACAGCGGGATTGATGCGCATCTGCGGCAGCGGGCGCGGTTCGCGTGAGAGCTGCAATTTGGCTTGCTCCACGTGGTTAGCGTAGATGTGCGCATCGCCAAAAGTGTGGACGAAGTCCTTGGCTTTCAGACCGCAGACCTGTGCCACCATCATGGTCAACAGTGCGTAAGAGGCGATGTTGAAGGGCACACCGAGGAAGACGTCCGCGCTGCGCTGGTAAAGCTGACACGAGAGTTCGCCGTTGCTGACATAAAACTGGAACATCGTGTGACAGGGCGGCAACGCCATCTGATCAACATCTGCGGGATTCCACGCGCTCACGATGAGACGGCGGGAATCGGGATTGCGCTTGATCTGCTCTATCAGACTGGTAATCTGGTCGATAATGCGGCCATCGGGAGCTCCCCATGAGCGCCACTGCTTGCCATAAACGGGACCGAGGTCGCCGTTTTCGTCCGCCCATTCGTCCCAAATGGTGACGTTATGGTCGTGCAGATACTGGATGTTGGTGTCGCCGCGCAGGAACCACAGCAGCTCGTAGATGATGGAGCGCAAGTGCAACTTTTTGGTTGTCAGAAGCGGAAAACCCTTCTGCAGGTCAAACCGCATCTGATAACCAAAAATGCTGTATGTGCCCGTACCGGTACGGTCGGCTTTGAAGTGACCCTCATCGAGGATCGTGCGCATCAAATCTAAATACTGCTTCATAGGGTTTTATTCAGCAGGAACTTCCAAACTTTCGAGCATATCAATCACATTGTCGAGATAGATATTGTTGACCTTCTCGATCTGACCTTTATCGCAAAGCGTAGCCATTTCAGGATCGATAGGAAGTCTATCCAACAATTTGATGTTGAACTCTTTGGCCACCTCTTCGGCGTTGCTCTTGCCGAAAACGGAGATCTTCTCACCGCAGTGCGGACATTTGATATAGCTGTAGTTCTCAATCAGACCGAGCACCGGAATGTTCATCATGCTAGCCATGTTCACGGCCTTGCTCACGATGAGGGAGACCAGCTCTTGCGGGGAGGTGATCATCAGGATGCCGTCGAGGGTGATGCTTTGGAAGACGGTCAACGGGACATCGCCGGTTCCGGGAGGCATGTCAATCAACAGGAAATCAATGTTTTCCCAGATCACCTCGGTCCAGAACTGCTTCACCATGCCAGCAATCAGCGGACCGCGCCAAAGGACGGGAGACTTCTCGTCGGCAATCAGCAAGTTACTGGAAATCACCTCAATACCCGTTTCGGTAACAGCGGGATAGACACCCTGCTCGCTGCCGCGCACCATTTCGTGGAGGTTGAACATCTTCGGGATGGAGGGTCCGGTGACATCGGCGTCGAGGATACCCACGCGGTAGCCTTTGCGACGCAGCGCCACGGCTAACAGCGAAGTGACGGAGCTTTTGCCCACACCGCCTTTGCCGCTCACCACGCCAATCACCTTTTTAATATTGCTTAATGCATTCGGTTTTTCGTGCAAATCTCTGTTGCCACAGTCTTTCTGACTGCATTCCTGACAGTTATGATTACATTCGCTCATACAATACTATTATTTTAAAGGGCCGCAAAGATACAAAATATTACTTCCCGATGATAGCTGCCAGTTCGTCAACGCCCTTAGGCAAATGCGGTCCCAGCACACGGTGACCGGTTTCGGTGATCAGCAGGTCGTCCTCAATGCGGATGCCGCCGAAATTGCGGTATTTCTCCACCACATCGTAGTTGATGAAATCGGCGAACTTGTTCTCTTTCTTCCAGATGTCAATCAAATG
>Ga0310696_10004517_pt1 | contig 17044 bp, 12 predicted proteins | sample AusTroGonzalo_MG_4_FD_203885 | JGI IMG/M metagenome (GOLD analysis project Ga0310696, IMG submission 203885) | Bovine rumen microbial communities from tropical cattle in Woodstock, Queensland, Australia - Gonzalo_02 (v2) (version 2) | ecosystem: Host-associated > Mammals > Digestive system >...
GGAACCGGCGGCGGCGCGTCGTCCGGCGCGGAGACGTACCGCACGGCGCCGGTCGTTCGCATGGACGTCGTGCGCACGGTCGAGGCCACGGGTACCGTTACGCCGCGCAACAGCTCTAAGGGCATCCCCGTCGGCGCGCAGGTCAACGGCAAGCTCATAAAGCTCTTCGTGGACTACAACTCCATAGTGACGAACGGACAGGTCGTGGCGCTCATAGATCCGCTGGTTTACGAGGCCAACTACAAGAGCGCGGTCGCGCAGCTGCACGTGAACGAGGCAAACGTCAAGGTAAGGGAGGCGTCGCTCAAGTCCGCAAAGGCGGAGCTTGTCCTCGCCGAGAAGACGTATGAGCGCAAGAAGGCGCTCGTCGAGCGTAAGACCGCGCCTGTCGCCGACCTCGACAGCGCGACCGAGGCGCTGGAGCGGTCAAGGGCCAGTCTTGAGAGCGCGGAGGCGAGTCTTGCCAGCGCCCTCGCGTCTGTGGAGCAGTCCAAGGCCACGGCCGACAAGGCCAGGACGGACCTTGGGTACTGCACGATCGTGTCGCCTGTCGACGGAATCGTCATAGACCGCAAGGTGGAGGAGGGCGAGACGGTCGTCTCGTCGATGAACGCGGTTCCGGTGCTTACGATCGCGGAGGACCTGAAGACAGTTTGGGTCGAGGCGACGGTTCCGGAGGCGGACGTCGGGCACGTCAAGATCGGGCAGGACGTGAGCTTCACGGCGGACGCGTACAGGCGCAAGTTCAAGGGGCGGGTCATACAGGTACGGCGCGCGGCGACCACGACGAACAACGTCGTGACGTTCCCGGTGATAATCGAGGCCGACAATCCGGACGAGATGCTCTTCCCCGGGATGACGGCGACGCTGTCGATTGAGACTGCGCGGGCCGAGAACGCGGTCTCCGTCGCGTCTGCCGCCTTCAGGTTCCGCCCGAAGCCGGAGGAGCTGGAGAAGCTGGGCGAAGTGCCGCGCGGCAGGAAGCTGTGGCTCAAGCCGGCGAAGGAAGGCGATCCGCCCGAGTACGTGATGGTGGAGGAGGGCGTGACGGACGACTCGTTCACGCAGGTCGTCTGCGAAGGGGCGGACGCGCTGGAGGGCCGCGAGGCCATCGTCGGATACGAGACGAAGGCGTCAGCGAAGGCCGGGGCGGACGCCAAGAACAACCCGTTCATGCCGAAGTTTCCGACACGCAACAAGAACAAGGGCACCGCGCCGGAGCCCAAGAAGAAGTAGCAGGCGGAAGATGCCCCACCTCATAGAGACAAAGGACCTGCGGAAGACGTACGACATCGGCGAGGAGCCGGTGCATGCGCTGGACGGAGTGTCCCTTGCCATAGACGAAGGGGAGTTTGTCGCGATAATGGGCGCGTCTGGGTCGGGCAAGTCCACCATGCTGAACATCCTCGGCTGCCTGGACACGCCGACGGAGGGGTCGTACCTCCTCGACGGCACCGAGGTCGCGGCGCGGACGCCGACGGAGCTTGCGCACATACGGAACGCCAAGCTCGGGTTCGTGTTCCAGAGCTTCAACCTGCTGCCGAGGACGAGCGCGCTTGAGAACGTGGAGCTGCCAGACCTGTACATGGGGCGTCTGTCGATGCGCGAGAGGCGCAAGCGGGCGCTTTCGCTGCTTAAGCGCGTGGGGCTCGGCGGACGCCACTCCCACACTCCGGCGCAGCTGTCCGGCGGGCAGCAGCAGCGCGTCGCCATAGCGCGGGCCCTCATGAACAACCCGCCGGTCGTGTTCGCGGACGAGCCGACGGGCAACCTCGACACCAAGAGTTCCGTCGAGATAATGAACCTGTTCACGGAGCTTTCGGACGAGGGAATCACCATAGTGATGGTGACGCATGAGGACGACATCGCGGCCTACGCGAAGCGGCACGTCGTGATGCGCGACGGCAAGGTCATGCGCGACGACCGCGGCGAAGGCGGACGCAAGACGAAGGAGCAGGTGTCCCTGTTCGTCAAGGAGGCGCTCGCGTGAATCTCTGGATGATATTCAGGGTCGCAGCACGGGCGATCGCCAGGAACAAGACGAGGTCGGTCCTGACGTGCATCGGCATAATCGTCGGCATTGCGGCGGTGATATGCGTGATGGCGATCGGACAAGGCGCCCAGACGATGATGGTAAAGGAGATATCGTCCATGGGCAACAACCTGGTGATGGTATTCCCGGAAAGGCGCAACCAGGGTCCGGTGTCCGGCGGAATGGGCCAGGGGCAGAACATGACCGCCGACGACGCGGAGGCGGTGAAGCGCGAACTCGGGCACCTCGTCCAGGGCGTGAGCCCGACCGTGCGCACTACAGTGCAGATGATGTACGCGGCCAAGAACTGGTCCGGCAACGTCCAGGGCGTTTCGACAGACGTCCTGATGATAAGCAACTGGACGGTGTCGGAGGGGCGGTTCTTCACGGACGAGGAGACGCTGCGCTCCGCGCGCGTATGCGTCATAGGCACGACGGTAAGGGCGAACCTGTTCGGCGAAGACGAAGACCCCGTCGGCAAGACTCTCCGCCTCAGGAACATGACGTTCAAGATCATAGGCGTCCTCGCCTCGAAAGGCGCCAACAACTGGGGACAGGACCAGGACGACGTGGTCATGGCGCCGTACACGAGCGTGCAGAGGTACTTGCAGAGGTCGAAGTTCCGCAACATCAACATGATGAACCTGTCGCTTGTCACGATGGATGACCTCGACGTCGCGAAGCGCGAGGTCGCCGCGCTGCTCCGCCAGCGCCATCATCTCGCGGACTGGCAGGACGACGACTTCGAGACGAGGGACACGACGGAGATCATGAACACGATCGGCTCCGTGACGGGGCTGATGACGGTCCTCTTGACGGCTGTCGCGGCGATATCCCTGCTTGTCGGCGGAATCGGCATCATGAACATCATGCTCGTCTCGGTGACGGAGCGCATAAAGGAAATAGGACTCAGGATGTCAATCGGCGCGACGCCCGCCAACATACTTATGCAGTTCCTCCTCGAGGCCGTCGTGCTGTCGACGGTCGGCGGGGCGTTCGGCGTTGCGCTTGGCGTAGGCGGAGCCAAGGTGATAGGCCTTTGGAAGGGCTGGCCGATACTCATACAGGTTCCGTCCACAGTCGCCGCGTTCTTCTTCTCGTCCGTGGTCGGCATGTTCTTCGGCTTCTATCCGGCGTACCGCGCCTCCAAGTTGAATCCCATCGACTGCCTGCGGTACGAATGACGTGCAACGGGGTGCGAAAAAAAATTAAATACCCCCCTTGCGCGCCGTCACGGAATATGATACAATACCCGCAACCTTTGACCGAAGAAGGGGTCTTCAGGCGTTAAGCCTGGCACCTAGGTTAAACCAGGTGAAACGAGTGCTGGCCCGTGAAATCGCGATGAGGTTCGGTTGGGCGGAGATGCGAAACACAAACCGTTGACGTCTGGCTGAATGCCATAACATGTGTGGCGACCGTGCTCACGCGGGTGCAATAAAGTGGGTTGGTAAGATACCGCCAATAAAATGGATCAACCGGGTGGCTCCCGGTCGCGGCGAGTCGGAAAACGAAAACCGACGAACTACGAGAACAGCATAATAAGGAACAAGACAACAATGAAGAAGCTCATGATTGCTGCTTTTGCCGTTGCCGCTGGCGCGAGCGTATATGCAGCTACTGCTCTTGATGCGCAGGTCTATGACGTCAATCTGACGGTCAAGTCCACTGCGTGCAAGGAAATCAAGTACACGAAGACCCTCGCTGCTCTCGAAGGCGAGGACTACAAGGACGTCAAGAAGGAGAAGATTGCAGTCCGCAAGCAGGCTACCACGAAGATCGCTGGCGTGATCTGGGGTTGCGATTGCGAGACGATTGCTGATCCTCAGTGGCGTACCTACAACAATGGCACGACGGTCGGCGGCTACCTCTTCTGGAATGTCGGCGCGAGTCGTCCGTTCAACATCTTCACCACTACGTTTGCTTGGGCTGTCCTCAACAGGATTGATACCGGCGACAAGGCGGAGGGTGTTTGGGGCTTGGTCAATACCGATGCAGACAACGTGGTTGGCTTCCTCGGTGCTGGCTTCGGCAAGGTGAGCGGCACTGGCATGTCGAATTGCCGTGTTGTCCTGACGTCCATGTCCGGTAACTTCGCGGGATTCCTTCTTGCGGGTTCCGAGGCTGGCGGCTGCAAGTTCTGCGGCGAGGACGCCTGCAATGCTTATCCGCTTTGCCGGTTCTGCGTTGTGCGCAACCCCTACGATGACGACATGACCGCAGCTTATGGCTCTTGGAAGATTAAGTACAACAAGTCTGCTTCCAAGAAGCTCCGTAAGACGGGTCGTCTCACTGAGTCCTATACCTTCAAGAAGGCTGGCGATACCAAGGCTCTTCTCCAGAAGGTTGAAATCGCCGCCGCCAACGGGGCTCTTGCCACGGATGATTGGGACGATGAGGACGATGATTGGGATGACGACGAGCTCAATTGGTCCGAGTATGCTGGCGAGCTGATCGACAAGGCTGATGTCGGTGCTGTTGCCTATGCTACCGAAGACGGAGAGGGCGAGCCGCCGGAAGAGTATGACGGCGAGAGCCTCCTCGTTGCCGCGATTCTTTCCGCGGTTGACGCTTCGTGATAGATACGGACTAATCGTTCTAAATTGAACGGCAATGGGGGATCGAGAAATTTCTCGATTCCCCATTATTCAACATAAACAGCAACGTAAAGCAAATTGTTACATATATGAATGATATGGCTTCTGTTATTAAAATCTGGTTGATGGTGTTTTTTGTTGCTGTGCTGACTGGCTGCTCCAGGCAGGAAGCGAAGACAAATGACGCAAAAAGCCAATCGGGGCTTTCAAAGCAGAAGAGTGATTTGGCTCGTGCAGGGAAGAAGGCTGCGCTAGGAGATGATGCGGTTATTATCTGTTGCGGAACGAACAAGTTCACGATGGGTGAGGCCAGTAAGTTGGTAGACCTGCGCGTACGTATGATCAAGATTTCGTCGCCAAATGGGCAAAAAATCTCTAGAAATGCAGCTTTTGATGCTCGAGTTCTGGCCTCCATACCATATGGTTTCCCGCGGGATTGCGCTCTCCTCGCATTTGCATCGACAAATGGTATTGTGGTTGGTGAGTCGGAAATCAAGTTGATGCGAGAGCGCGCGAAGCAGGGTGCCAAGCAAGGCTTTCTTTCATGGTCGGCTTTCCTTAGAAAATTTACTGACGATGAACGCAAGACACTTGAGAAACGGGTGAGAATTGAAGCTGTTGAGGAGGGGGTTCGCAAATGGCATGCCAAGAACAGACCAGCAGTAGTTACTGATGAGGAGCTTGCCCGCTATCGTGAACGTCAACGCGAGTATAATGCACGTGCTGCAGCAACGAATGCCGTGATTTTTGCGACAGCGACGAATGTCTGGCGCGATATAGTCGGAGGAAGAATAGCGTTTGAAGAGGCTGTAGAAAAATTTTCTACTGAAGAGGGAAAGTCGGATGATGGTGAATGGGGGGATTTCCAACTGGAATATTTCAATGACGATCCAGTTGTGCGCGCAGCTATTGAATCATTACAGCCCGGTGAGTTCACAGCGCCGATAGAGAGTGACAATGGACTTGCAATAATCCGCTTGGATGAACGAAAGTCTCAAGACGGAGACGCCCCAGTCTATTCGCTTAGCCGAGTATTCTTCCATTTGCCAGAGTTTTATCCAGAGTTAGACGATGTAACATTCGCAGCTCAGATTCGGGAGGCTCGTCAGAATCGTCTATTCAATGAATTTGTCAAAGAACTGGTGCGAGGACTGCCAGTAACATATCCAAACGGGGAGAGTATATTTGAAAATGCGAGACGTACGGCATCTCAGCCAACGCTTCTCTAACGGCTTGGCAAATAAATCAAAATAAATAAGGAAGGAGCTGTGGTATGAGCGACTCAAAGTTTGTCCGTTATTTGAATTTGGCAATATGCGTGTGCGCGGTTTTCTTGAGTGCGCTTACTGCACGTGCTGCAAATGTCGAGCTCTCAGGTTGGGGATCTGATTTTGTTTCCGCAACCAACAATGCGGTTGCTCTACATCGTCCGCTTGTTCTTTTTTGGGCGAATACGGGTTGTGAGCACTGTGAAAAGCTGGAAGAAGAGGTCCAATCCAAGGCGTTCGTTTCTTGGCAGGACGATTCGCCGTATTTGTTTTGCTTTGTCCTTGGAAAGAATGGAAAGGATCCCGATGGCACCACGATTGTGCGTGATTTTGCTAGGACGGCGGCATGGACAATGTCAAAACCGCTCAAGGCTTATCCCTTTATCTGTCTTTACTGGCCAAAGCATGATGGTTCGGTTGTCGTGAAGAGTTTTACGACGGAAACGGCATCCACGGTCATGACGCGTGCAGACGCAGTGTTCGCTGATTATGCGGAGATCCCAGACTATCTTGGCGGAGACCTGGACTTTATGGCTGACCATCCCAATGCGAGGCTTGAGGCCGAAGTCGGCCGCACAACGTATGTGAACATCACCGTTGTGCGCGATGTGGCGGCGGCGGACTATATCGCCACGAATACGCTGAAGGCGGTCTACGGGGGCGTTGAGACTCTTTCATCTGAACTGGTCTGGACCAAAGGGGAGATGTCGCGGACCATGCCGGTCGCCATTCCGTCGGGAGCGGCGGTTGGCGAAGAAATGACGGTCAAGCTGCTTGATGATGCCCGGATCGAGCGTGGGGCGGTTCGTATCCACCTCGTCGCAGAGCAGGAGAACTCGACCAAGAACCCGTTTTTCGTTGGTGAGAAAACGGCGGACGATCTTGGATACGGCGAGTGGACGATGGACCTCGACGTGGCGATGGAGAAATACAAGAAAAACCCCGATTCGCACCTTATGGCGATTGCGAGCGGGTCGCTGTGGTGCCCAGACTGCGTAATGACTGACGGACATGTTCTGGAGACGGAGTCGTTCAAGGCGTGGGCGGTCGACAACAAGGTCATTCTCGTTGACATAGACGTGCCAAACTTCCCCAACACTACCAACTCGGCCTGCCTGCTTACAAAAGTCGTGGGACGTACTAGCGACGGGTACATATCCGGGCGTGGGACGATGGCGACAAATGAACTTGAGCGCTACCAGAGCGGGGCGGGGTATCTGTCGCGGCACATGATTTCGGACGCCGATGCGGCGAAAGTGCTCGAGCGCAACCGTTCGCTGGTCGGCAAGAACACCCTGAACGGCGGCTGGAACAACCCGGAGCGTGCTAATCAGAATCGCACCGGGATTCCCAACTTCTTTGCGCTTGACAGGACCGGGGCGCTTGTTGGAACATTTGAGACTTTCGATGCCATCGGTCCGTTTGAATTCAAAGAGGCGTATCTGAACCGTTTTTCTGAGCTTATTGCGCTTGAAGACTCTGATTCGGCCGGCGATGTGTCCGACCGTTCCTGGCAGACCACGAAGGCGACGTATGCCGGCGTCGGCAAGGCCTCCAGCGCGACGCTTTCCGCGCTCGACCTCATCGATACGTACAAGCTCGCGGGAACGGCGGATGTCGCGGACATGCAGACTGTCACAGTTAAGGGCAACGACGCGAACGCGACTGTGACTGTCAGCATCATCGAAGTTGTCGACGGCACGGCGAAGACGATCGCGGCGGCGACGGGGCGGCTTTCAGACGGTGTGAGCGCATCCGGCGTTGTGGCCTCCTCCGGCGGTAGCTACTATGTTTCCGTTGCCGGAGTCGGCTCGGGGACGCTGGCGGCGGACTCCGATGCGGCAAGCACGGTGACCGGATATGTCCTTTCGGGCACGAGGGTTGCCATTGCCAATCCGTTTTCGAACGACTGGACGACGAAGGGGGTGAAGGCAACGCTTCCGCTTTACGCGTCCGACGGCAAGACGCTCAAAGGCACACTTGCGCTCGAGTTGAAGAAAAGAGGGAAAATATCCGCGAAGTATTCGGACGGCCGCAAGAACCTTGTGACCTTCTCCGGCGCATGGGACGCTGACATAGCGGCTGACGGCACGGCAACGGCGGAACTTGTTAAGAAAGCGTATGTGCTTTCGCTGGTCATGGGGGCTGACGGCGTCGTGTCGGCGGTGGTCGGAAACGGCACCGAGGCGGTGGCTTCCGGCGAATGCGGACTGGCTGTTGAATACGGCGACTTCTCGGGCGTGTACACGGTTGCCTTTCCTGCGGCGGATGCCTCGGTGACGACGGAGCCGGCCGGCGCTGCGGTGATGACGCTCAAGATGGCCGCGACAGCCTCGGCGAAGAAACAGGGCAAGTTCAGCTATACACTGTATCTGCCGGACGGGAAGAAGATCTCGGGCACGTCGGGTGTGACCTGGTTCGACGCGAATTTCGGCATCGTCCCAGTTCTGAAGACTAGCGGAGTAGAGACGTTTGCGACAGTGCTGAAGATTAGGCGCAATGCCGGCACGGCACCGTCGACGCGCGCCATCGTCGCGCAGGACGGCACGGTCGCGGTCTGGACGAATGCGACAAAAGGGCGGTCGTTCAGCCGTACATTCGGTGTGTATGGCAGTTGGTACGACAAGAAAGACTCACTGCTTGTCGGCATTTCTGACGAGTTGCTTGCCCTGGAATTCTTGGCCGATGCGTCGACGGTTGCGCCAAGTCAGGCATGGGGGGCTCTCGTTTCCGTCGTCGGCGACGGCGCAGGAGTGCTTGTGACGGACAAGAAGCTGACACCAGAGCGTATTGCCGGTTTTACGTTCAAGCTCAACCGTTCGACTGGCGTGTTCACCGGCGCTTCTCGCCTGGCGTTTGAGGACAAAGGGAAGGTCGCGGCCAAGTTCACTGGGGTCTTGACGCGTGGCTGGTTCAGTGACTGTGACTGCGGTGAAGACGACGACGACCTCATCGAGATGGAGAACTTGGCGTTTGGCCTCGGGCATTGCGTGTTTGCGGACCGTGTCAGCAAGAAGTCCGTAAAGCGCAGCTTCTCGATCGGAATCAAATAGCGGAAAGGCCGATGAATCGACTCGTCAAGAGATTGCTGCTTGGCGCCGCGCTTGCGACGCTCCCCGTTGCCGGATACGAGATTCCATTTGGCGAGGGTACTGCCGCAGGCGAGTCTGATTTTTATCTTGTGCCAAACGGTTATGGTCGGTTGGTGCTTAAATATGCCTCAATCCCATGTATTGACTTTGAGGGAGATCCGGGATCGCCCAATGGACCTTGGCAGTCGCCGGGCAACATTGCAACGGCACTAGCAGAGGGTAGCGGAGTGATTAATGTCCGCCACCGCGAATTTCTCAATGCGGGTGAAGCCGCTCTTGTCTTCAAGCAGGGACGACTGGCCATGGTCAAGCGCGATGGGAACGAGAGTCAGCGACAGAAGGATATTAGCGCTTTGAGTACACATCCGAAGAAGCTTCCGACGCTTCTTCAGTTGTGGCGTCGGCGAACCGCCGAGCAGGAAGAGCGGTCTAGGTCGTCATGGTGGCGCCATGATTCGCGATTGCATCTTGGTTATTTCAATCCCAATGCCGCTGGCACCCTTTTTGCCGAACTCGCCGCATTGTTTGTGGCGCTTGCAATCGTCCTGCGGCGGCGCGGATTCCGTATTGCCTGCCTGTTGGCGATGGCCTTTGCGTTGGTCGGGGTGTTTCTGACAGGTTCAAGAGGATCGTTCGTTGCTTGGGGCGTGGGGCTTGCCGCGGTGGTCGTCTGCCACTTTGGGCGACGGTTAATACACAAAAAGACGCTGGCGGTCATTGCGACGGCGGTTGTGCTGGGGCTTGGCGCCCTGTTTGCGGTGAGCAGTCTGACGAATGGTCGGTTCGGTACCAATCTGATGGCGATGGACGCAGGCAACGTACAGCGGTTGCGTAGCTGGTCTGCTGCGCCTGAAATGATGGCAACGGCTCCAGACGGTTGGGGGTATGAGCCTGGCCGGGCCTATTGCGACTGGTTTCAGAGCACAGACGACAACCATCCCCTTTTGTATCTCGTGAATAGCCATCTTACGTGGATGGTTCAGCATGGACGTCTATTTCGCTGCGCCTACGTAGCGGCGTGGCTGGCGCTATTCGCATTCCTTCTGACGTTTTTCAGAGACCGGATCGCTCAGGTGGCGATTGCGGTTTGGAGTACTTTCTCTGTTGCGCTCTGGTTCAGCACGGTCGGCATCTTTCCGACGCTGTGGATCATTCCTGCACTTTGCGGCAGTGCGGTGCTTGCGCTTGTAGCAAGGTCCCTTGCTCGGAATGTTGTGGATTGCAAGACCGTCGTGCGGCGTGTTGCGCTGTTGGTGTGTGTTGTGCTGGTGGGCTGCGCCGTGCCGTTTGCCCTTGAGGCTGTCGGCCGACATCAGGCTGTCGGGCGTGCGCATCCTGTCTGTTTCGACGGGAGCGTTGTCCGTCTGGGGCAAGGCGATGCGCAGCTGGCCATCCTTCGCGATTCGACGGTGTTGGCGGGCGATGCGGTCGGATGCCTCGGCCATGAACTAAGGGATTGGATGTCTCGCAATCCCGATGCTGGAGCCGTGCTGGTTGCAGACGACCCTGCTGATCTGCCGCCGACCGTCGAGTGCCTTGTCGCGGCGGGGAAGGGGGCTGCTCGCTATCTCAAGTTCCGTAATGCGCACCTTGCGGACGGCAGTTTCTGCCGTGCGCGAAGGACGATATTCCTGTCGCCGCCCTTCCCGCCTTCTGCCGTACCCTATACATTTCAGCAGGGAACGGACCTGCAAATAGTCATTGGCGAATTCGCGGCACAGTACGAAGAGGCTTATTCGCGCAGTAGTCCATGGGTGACGATCGTCCCAAACAGCGAACTCTACATTCCCGGTTGGCCTGAACTGTTGCTTGCGCAGAGGAGGGGCGGGGGATGATGAAGGGGGCCTTTCTCGCGTTTGTCGCGTTGTCGACCGGTCTATGCACGGCCGACGACTGGTCTCTTGTGCGACTTGAAGTCCCCCCTGCAAGGGGCCCCCTGACGATTGAGGTGCCGCAGTGGACGTGCGGCGAGCTAGAGACGAATCGGATTGATCTGCTAGTCGTCTTCGATGCCTCGGCTCGGCGCTGGCTTGCCGACTGCGGGCTTCAGCCTGACGACTACGCGAAGACGTGCGTCGACGACCTGAATCGCTCGTTGGCTTTTACGGGCATTGATCGGCATTTCGCTTTCCGGCTGGCGTGTGCGCTCGATCTCTCGCCTGAGGACTTAGGTGACTATGATCTGCGGGATATCGTTGCGTCGTTTACGCCTGCGCTTTCCGCGCGACAAATCAATCGCCGTATTGTCGAAAGCGTTCTCAAGGCCCGGGAGGGCTGTCGGGCGGACATTGTCGCTATTCTCACAACAGGGAAGACCCCCAACATCTATGGTGATTCCGGGCCTCTTAATGCGGATGACTTGACGGCCGACGGCCTCTTGTTGGCGGCCGAGAGGGCATTCTGCGCCTGCAGGATAGATTCATTAGCCAGCCGCCATACTCTTCTTCATGAAATAGGGCATTTGTTTGGCGCCGGGCACAGTGATGTTCAAAAGCGGAATCCAGGTCCCCAACTTTTCGCCTGCTCGTCGGCTTATCGCTTTAAGGCAGGCGAGACCTCGCTGACGACAGTCATGGGGTATCCCGAAGAAAAGGACAGCGTCATCCTTCCTTTCTTTTCCTCTCCGGAGTATGCGCTGAGCTATGTCGATGCAGATGGCGTTAGACATGCGGGCATTCCCGTCGGTACGCCGACGAATGACAATATGCTAACGGTTCTTTCGACATTTCCTCTCATTGCGCAGTATAGAGTCTCCAAGCCGACAAAGGCCCTCGCCCAGTTTGAGCAAAAACTTGCGTTCGGGCTTTCGGAGGATGGTAAGCCGGTGGCGGAGGGGAACGCTGCGATAGCTTTGCGTTGCGGTGTCCGTCGCCTATTTTCGCTCGATGGGATAGATGGTGCGGCTCATGTACGGGTTTCGCGCCTTCCGTCTGGATTCTCGTACGATGGGACTTCCCGAACCCTGTCGGGACGGGCAATGCAGCCAGGCGACTATGTTGCCGTATTCACCTTTGAAGACGAATCGAGTACCTTGCATGTGCGGCGGCGGGTTGCCTTCCATGTCGAACCGTTGCCAGACTGGGCGTTGGGCAATTTTGCTACTGAAGATTACCGTCGGCGCATAGGTATCTCTGCGACTGGCCGCGTTCGTTTTTACGAGCAGAAGGCCCATCGGGTTGTCAAGGCGACGCAGGAAGGCTTTGTCCGAGAGTTGGCGGATTCTGACGGAACCCCGATTTTTGTCCTCGAGGACGGAAAGAAGCTGAGGCGGACGATGGATGGCGGCAGGCCTCACGGAGTCATCGACGGAATCGACGGAATGGTTTATCTGCCGGCGAAAAAGCCGATTCGAAAGACTTTGGCGCGTCGCCGCGGAAATCTGCAATCACCCAATCCACAAGAAAAAAAGGAGAATACACCATGAAAAACTCAACTATCTGTTTGTTGCTTGCCGCTGGAGTCTGCAGCTCGACGTTTGCTTCCTCGTCGGAAGATGACAAGGCGGCACAAGTCTACGACGTCAAGATTACGATCAAAACTACGGCGGCCAAGAAGGCATCCATTTCGGCATCAAAGAACGCATTCATTTCGGAGACGGGCAGTATCGTCTACCGTACGCAGGGGTCGCAGACATGGAACGGCGTGATCTGGGGCTGCAGCTGCGACGCAATCCTTGGTAGCTGGACGGTCATTAACCAAAATCTGGGCATTGTCGCGGGCTGTGTCATCTGGGACAAGAAAAGCCCCTATACGATTATCTTCGACGAGAACATCCACTGGCGACTTCTTAACGCCATCGACAAGACGGGAACGAAGTGCGAGGGTGCGTGGACGATCGGCGACTCCAGCGACAGTTCCAACGCCTTTCTCTCCTTCGCTGGGTTCGGATCCCTTGTTCTTAGCACGGAGAAGGTTGACGGTGACCTTGTTCTTGCGGATTGCATGAGCTATGTCAAGTCCATCTCCGGAAACGTTGCGGGCTGGATGCCGGCGCCTTATGTTACGATTGCCGGTAAAAAGGGGGTCTGCACGTTCTGCAGCGCCGAAGAAGACGAGGCCGACGAAGTGGACTTCGCTGCAGCTTGGAACTTCTGTGACTGCGCTGAGTTCGGTGACAGCGACTTCACGGCAGTGTCTGGAACTTGGTCGATCAAGTACAATGCCTCGCTTTCAAAGAAGCTTCGCAACTCGACCTCGATTCTTGAGGTTTACAAGAAGTTCCCCGGGGCCGTCAAGTCGGCGGTCTCTGCAAAGATAGCCGAGACGCTTGGCGAATGACAAATGCCATGCCAAATGTTTACACCAATTGACTAACACAAGGAGAAACATAATGAAAAATCCACTAACCGTGATAAGCGCGATCGCATGCATTTGCAGCGCGTCTGCCATATATGCCAAAAGCACGACCATCTACGACGGTTGTGTGTTCTGCGGGGGCTCCGCCCTTGTCATTGACGATGACCCGGTCGTCATCGAACCCGGTTCTGACTGCATATTCTGCGGCGGCTCGTCGTCGAGCGGCGGCTCGTCGTCGGGCAGCTGGAACTCTGGCACGGACTGGTCCAAGGCCACGTCTAAGACAACTTACATCGTGGGCGCTAGTGGGGAGTATGCGGGTCTTGCGACCATTACGACAGGGAAGAAGTCCAAGTCCGGGAAAGTCAGCGTGAAGATCGCCTTCAAGATGGTCACGGGGAAGAAGGCGACGGCTTCCAAGACGTCGTTCATCCCCGATGACGACGGAACCATCGTCGCGAAGTGGTCAAGCGTCAAGAACATCGGCGCCGTTGAGATGATGCTTACGCCAGACGGCGAGGTCAGCGGCACGGCCGGTGCGTATGAGTTCTCCGATGAATACGAGAATGGCGATGACGACGACGGGGCGTTCGTCCACGGCGAGCACACCTTCTCGGTCGATTCGGGTGACTATGAAATGCCGAGTGAACAGTACGACATTCTTAGCGAGACGGTGCCGATGGATGTCACCATCGTTACCTCGAACAAGAAAAGCTGGGATTGCGGGAAGGCCCCGAGCATCAAGTACAAGAAGGTCAAGGAGGACGGCGAAACTTGGTACGAGCTTGTCGGGTTCGATGATGAGAACAAGACGAATTATTCAGGTCTCAAGCTTAAGTACAATTCCAAGAAAGGGACCTTCTCAGGATCGTTCAAAGTCTATGCGTCGAACGAAGGGTCAATCGAGAAAGGTAAGCCGAAGCTGAAGAAATACTCCTTCTCCGTCAGTGGGCGCATTAGCGGCAGCACAGGGACTGGCGTAGCGACTTGCAAGAAGCTCAAGGCCAGCTGGGAAGTGACGATTGATTAGTCGTATTTGTTGACAAACAAAGACAAAACACAAATAAAGGGGAGACCATGAATATACTGACAAAAACCATTGTTGCGGTGGCTTGCATGATGTCAAGTGTCGCCTTTTGCGGTACGCTGGACTTGCTCGACCTGGAGGATTGCGAAAAATGCGGCGAGCCAATTGATTTCCTGCCGGTGTTTGACGACGACGGGGATGTTGATTTTGAGCCATTGCCGGTGGTTGACGACCCTGTCGGGGCGTTAACCGAACTGCTGACCGGTCTCAAAAAACCGAAAACGTCAAATGCCGTTGTCATTGACGATTCAAGCGTGATAGGCACTGCGAACGTCAAGCTCGGAAGCATCAAGAAGGCTTCGCTTTCAACGAAAATCACGGTAAAGGTCTCTCTCTTTACCGGCAAAAGCTATTCGGCTACTTCGACAGCATACTTTGACGACGACTCCGGTTACTATATTGCGGAAGGTTCCCTGAAGTTCAAGAGATCACCGTTTGGCACACTATACTACTATCTGGTGTATTCCTCTGATTACGGTGTCATGTTTGAGGCTAGTTCGAGCGATGGTAGCGTGTACGTCTACTCCGGTAGTTTCACTATTGGTGGATCGATCGGCGCGAACGAACTCTCATTTGCTGTCAATGCGGATTACGAGCCTGATTTCGGCGATGGTTGGGAGCCTGTTGTCGGTTTCCCCGATGGCGAGCCTGTCTACGTTAAGAACGGCAAGAAGTTCGCGTTTAACAAGGCTCCGACTATCAAATACAAGAAGTACCGCGAGGACGGAGAAACCTGGTACGAACTTGTAGGCCTCGACGATGAGAAAAAGACGAATGTCTCCGCTCTCAAGCTCACCTACAATGCCAAGACGGGGATCTTCAAAGGTTCGTTCAAGGTTTATGTGACGAATGAATGCTGCACGAGCGGCACGCCCAAGCTCAAGAAATACACTGCTAAGGTTACGGGTTGCATGATTGAAGGCGAGGGCTACGGCTCTGCCGTTCTTAAGGTTGGCAAGACCCAGTATGTCTATCCCGTTGAGATTCATTAAGAATGTTCGCTAAGAAGAAAAACTTCATTGTCGCCACCTCGCTGGCTATTCTGGCCGGCATAGCAGCGTATGTCATCCTCCTCCGCCCTTCTGGGCGGCAGGAGGACGACAAGGCTTCCAGAACAGGGAAAGCCGTCTCGGGCAAACGGATTGCTGCGTCGCGAAAAAGTGCGACGCGGAAGGATCCCAAGACCGCTGTGCGAGATGTCCTTGCCGATCGGCATACGTCGCATCAAAGGATTGGCGACAAGCCTGGCTTTGACGAGTTTTTGGATGAACTTGCTCCAAAGGACAGAAGCCTCGTTCTTGCGGTGCAGGATGCTCTGGATGCAGACAACTTTGAATCAGTTGCAAAGGCTGCCGATGTTGCCTTATGCTCAACTAATCCTGTAGTCCGAGAGGCTGCGGTAGAGGCGTTGGGTTGGTTTGGCGAGCAGGCGTTGCCGGAGCTGACCCCATTGCTGGCCGATGCCGACGAGGATGTCGCCGAAGCTGCTATGTCGCAGTGGCAATTGGCTTTGGGAGAGATCGAGGAGGACTCCACCCGTGCCGAAATTGCCGAGGCGGTTATGAAGACACTGGTGAACAAGGATGCACTTGAACTCATAGTTTGCGAAATCACCGGCCAAGATGATGATTTCACGATTCTTGAGTCTCTTGTTTCCATCATCGAAGACAATAACGCTGTCGGTGCTGAAGTCGCCCGTGAGGCATATGAAGAACTAACGGGCGAGGAATGGACGAATATCGAGGCGGCAAACAGGTGGTTGGAGGAATTCTACGATCCGCCAGAACCATCCGAAGACGAATAACCGCCATTGTCAGGCATAGCTGTTTTCAGTTCACTCTAAATACATCAGGGGTTGGCGGTTCGCCAACCCCTGACGCTAGGCGGAGCAACATGCCCTGGCGCGAATATGGTATAATGTGCGCATAAAGACGAAAGGATGCTGGCATGAGCGAAGAGAAATGCAGGGCGGTCGTGGCGGCCCTTAGGCGCCGCGATTTCGAAGCCGAGTTTGCGAAGAACGTCGACGAGGCGTGCGAGATGGTGATGGCGGAGGCTGCGTCCGCGCAATCTGTCGGATGGGGCGGCAGCGAGACTCTTAAGGAAATCGGCGCCAGGGACGCGCTTGTGGCCAGCGGAAAGGAGATCCGCGACCACCAGCTCGTCATGGACCTCTTCCTCCTCAGCGCGAACGCGCTCACCGCCGACGGCAGGATCGTGAACATCGACGGAAGGGGGAACCGCGTTGCAGCTTCCATATCAGGTCCTGGGCGCGTCGTGTACGTCGTCGGGCGCAACAAGATCGTGGATGGAGGCGTGGATTCGGCCATTGAGCGCATCAAGCGTTGTGCGTGCCCGCCCAACTGCCGTCGTCTCGGGAAGCGCACGCCCTGCGCTATTACCGGGCAGTGCGCCGACTGCGACTCCCCGGACCGCATCTGCAAGGTGACGGCGATATTCGACCGCCGTCCGACCGGCATTCCCACGAAGGTCATAGTGGTGGACGCCGACCTGGGCTACTAAGCCGTAAACGGCGGCGGGCGGAGAAGCCCCCTGTCGCGTAGCGCGTCCAGCGCGTCGGAGAGGCGTTCTCGCCGTTCCCGCGCTGCGTCGCCCGGGTCTGCGAAGAGCGATGGCGTCTCGTCCTCGTCCGGCGACTGCACGATGTTGGC
>Ga0310696_10004519_pt1 | contig 17039 bp, 11 predicted proteins | sample AusTroGonzalo_MG_4_FD_203885 | JGI IMG/M metagenome (GOLD analysis project Ga0310696, IMG submission 203885) | Bovine rumen microbial communities from tropical cattle in Woodstock, Queensland, Australia - Gonzalo_02 (v2) (version 2) | ecosystem: Host-associated > Mammals > Digestive system >...
CCAGTTCCAATGCTTTCTTGAAACCTGTGCAAAGAGCCCGGCCCTTGCCTCGGTTGCGGTCGTGGGTGACGATAGAGAGTTCTTGCTTGGGCAAGCGTCCCGTTGGGCCGAGCGGAGAGTTGAGAGTTCTTGCTTGGGCAAGCGTCCCGTTGGGCCGAGCGGAGAGTTGAGGGTGGGGAATGACGGGGTCGGGAACGATGATACCGTTCCAGCCTTTGGGGACGGACAGGGATTGCAAATTCTCTAGAACGTGAGCGGTTTGCTCGGCGGTGATATTGGAATAATATGTCAAGGCACGGCAATCAACTACGTCACCTTTGGCGACCGTGCGTCTTTTGTCGCTATAGGAGCCGAAAAGGAGCGAGGTCATTATGGAGTTGTTGTTTGTCCGCTCGCCGAAGGAAAATTGGGTGGAATTAGACAAGCTGGATTCCTTACAGTTGATAATGGAAAAGGTATTGTCGATATTCACCCACGGGCCGGGGAGGGTGGTAAACGTGGTGCCGTCGAGTTGGCGGTGGGCAGGGGATTGCAAATCTCCTCCAATGGTGCTAAAGGCAGGGCTATAGAACGTGCGCGATGTCTTTGTAAACTCGTCGGTGCTGATGGCCATGAGGCCGCCTTTCTCGGCGGTGATGGTGCAGTCGGTGTTGGCGCGGACGTAGTCAAGATAGATGACGGGGATGCCGGGGGTGGAGTAGATAGCGAAACGGTGGTTCAGGGCGCCGTCGTTGGTTAGTAGCTCGCCGTTCATCAGCCAAGCATTGCCATTGACCATTAACCGTTGACCATTGACCATTGACCATTGACCGTTGACCATTGACCATTGACCATTGACCGTTGACCATTGACCATTGACCACAGGCGTGGCGTTGGTGTGTTTGCCTTCCACTTCGTACCAGCCAAGGAAGTTGCCGGTGTTGTTGGCGCGGAAGGGAACAATCAGGTTTGAGAGTTGAGGGTTGAGAGTTGAGAGTTGGGGAGCGATGTAGCCGGTGTAGCTTTTCAAGCCCTGGCTCCAGGAGAAGCAGGTGAAGCGCTGGGAGTTGGAGGCACAGACAATGTTTTGCGAAGGGTAAACCTTCGCACGCGAGTACTGGTGGAGGAAGTCGGGCCAAGAGGTGGGAGTTAGAGTTGAGAGTTCTTGCTTGGGCAAGCGTCCCGTTGGGCCGAGCGGAGAGGTGAGAGGTGAGAGGTGAGAGGTGGGGAGCATATAATGCATGAGCCACGTCATCATTACACGGTGAGCCTGTACACCCATGCGGCGGGCACCTACGTCGGGGCGAAGCAACCACGAGCCGTCGGTGGTAGTCATTTGGCGGGCCTTGATTTGCTGGTAGGCACGGTTCTCCAAAAGGAGAGCATGAGGGTCACGGAGGAAACAGGCGCTGGTGGAGTAAGAGGTAATCTGGTCGTAGAGGAAGAGGCTCCAGTCGTTGCCGTTGGGCATAGCCAGCTCTCCATCGGCCAGCGCGAGGTCGTAGAGCACGTTGTCCATCACGGCTTGGCAGTTATGCATCAGCGCATTTGTCTGCCAACGCTCCTTGCCGTGGAGTTCCTTCTGGAAAAGCTTCAGGGCGAGGGCGGCTTCGCCCAGCTCCTGTATGACGACGTTCTGATAGCTGGTGTGGAAGTAATTATGGTTTTGCAGCGTGTAGTCATCGTAAAGGTTCTGGCCACGGTAGAGGTCCTTCACGGTCGTCTGGTCGTAATCGGGGTCAATGATGGTCGTGTCGTTGGCATCGTCGGGGTGGGAGTAGCTGTTGATGGCAAACTCGCGGAGCCGCTGGAACCATTGCGGAGCCAGCTCGTCATCAGGGAAAAGTCCCAGTGTGACGGCCAGCACGTCAGCCTCCCAACCGTTCTCCTCGGCCTTGGTATCGCCTTTGTAACCTGTCGGAATCGAGCGGTTTAGCTCATAGTTGCATTCGGCCTTCAGTAGGTTGTAGATGTAGCCGCGCTGCTGCTCCGAGAGTTTCTCCCACTGGAAGAAGGCAGAGTAGGCGACGGACATCGCCCATAGGGAACTTTCCCAGACGGCATCATCAGTAGAGGTCGAGCCCCAGTAATTGTTGCCGGCGCAAACCTTCAGGCGGTTAGCTTTATGGGTGCTGTAGGCGAAGACGAGGCTCTTCATAGCCATCGACTCTAAGTCGTCCCAGGTGACGCCGTCGGGGAGTACTGCGCTTTTACCGTACTTTACGAGAAAGGCGCATATCATGGAGAGGTCGGCATTGGGACGCACGCCACGCTCATCGTTGCCCATGGTGTTCTCACCACGGAAGCAGCCACACTCCTCGCCCGCGCTGTTGGGAGCTACACAGGGCTGGAAGTCGGCCTTCATGTAGGTAGTGAAGCGGGCGAGCATCTGCAGGAGGTCGGCCTGCATCTGGGGCTCGGCGACGAAATCGCCGAGAGCTGTGGCCTCGGTGGGGCTCTTCGCGTCGGCCTTGCTAAAGGCAACGATGGGAAGGAAGAGGGGGAAGAGAAGGAAAAGGAGGATGGAGGCTTTCTTCATAAAAGGGTGACGGTGCGATGGCCGTCGGGGTGCTGGGTGATGTTGACGCGGACGGCATCTTCGGGCAGGAGGTCCTCTATCAGTTCTGGCCACTCGATGAAGCAGAGGCTACCGCTGTAGAAATATTCCTCACATCCCATGTCGTAGGCTTCCTCAAGGCGTTTGATGCGGTAGAAGTCGAAGTGGTAGATGGCGGTTGGCGGTTGGCTAACAGCTAAAGGCCAAGAGCCAAGAGCATACTCATTGACGATGGCGAAGGTAGGCGAGGTGACCTGATCCTTGACACCCAAAGCCTCGCAGACTGCTTTGATGAAGGTGGTCTTTCCGGCTCCCATTGAGCCGTAGAAGGCAAAGACACGGCGGTCGCCGATGCAGTCGATGAACTCACGGGCAGCATCGGCGATGTGTTCCAGATTTGGAATCGTTATTTCCATACCAATAATTTATTATGACATACATGAAGTAAATCCCTACTTTTTCATTTCTTCCAGCAGACGGTCGGCATGTCCCCATTTATCCATCATGTAAAGCACGTAGCGGATGTCCACGCCGATGCAGCGTGCCAGCTGTGAGTCGAAGAAGATGTCGCTGGAGAGCGAATCCCAGTTACCGTCGAAGGCCAAGCCGATGAGGCGGTTCTGACTGTCGAACATCGGCGAGCCGCTGTTGCCGCCGGTGATGTCATTGGTGGTAAGGAAGCAAAGGGGCATCTGACCGGCCTCGGTCATCAGCGTCACCATCTCCGGCTCCACCCGGTAATCCTCGATGGTCTCGCCGCGTTTCATCTTCGCCACCATGCTTGGAGCCTTCGTCTGCCAGCCAGAGGGCTTGCCGCCAAGGTTATACTCCTTCACCTGTCCGTAGCTCAGACGCATGGTGAAGTTCGCATCGCTATAATGCGGAAGGCCCTCCTCCATGCGCATCTTGGCGGCACAGAGCCACTGCTCCTGAACATCAATGGAATCGGTGATTCTCCTCATGTCCTGGCGAATGAGGTGCATGGCATCGGTGATGTCAAGGCCATACTTCACGCCAAGGTCTTTGTAGAAAGATTTCTTGTTCGGGTAGACACGCACATTGTCCCGCTTCTTCGCCTTCATCAGTTTAGACTTTGAGTAGAGTGCGTCGGCGTAAGCCTGACAGTCGCCGCCATACTCCGCATCGATAGTTGTAAAGCATTCCGGCATGTATTTCTTCAGCTCAGGATATTTGGCCATCTGCTCGCGATAGTTCTTGAGCAGCGTACCCAATATCTCACGGTCGGTGTCGTAATCCCATTTGTCACCATTGTGCTTTATATTAATATGCTGCCGCTTGCCCTTTCCCACAGGTCTGGCTCCGTTGTGCACGTACATGGCACGGTTGGAGAAGTTGTCCGTGTTACGGAAGGTCTCTGACCAGAGCATCCACGCCCGCATGATGTCTATTCGCTTCTTGTAAAGTTGTTCTAACAACGTGAAGTCCAGCTCCTTGGTGTAGTAACCTGTCTCCTGCTGCCACTTGCGCAGTTGTGCCTCGAAGTCGCGCTTCTGCTGCACTAAGCCGATGCTGTCTATACACTTGTTCATGCCGATGGAGTTCTTCCAGTAGTTCGATGACTGGGCATACTTCGAGTCGTACTTGATACGCACGGCCTCGGAGGCATCCATGTGACGCTTCATCACCTCCTGCTTCACGCCGCGCACTTGCTGGCGCACGTCGTTCTGCACGTAACGCTCCTCAATGCCGTAGCTCGACAGATAACGCGAGGTGCTTCCAGGATAGCCCATGGTCATGGCGAAGTCGCCCTCCTTATAACCATCCTGCGACAGGCGAGCCCAATGTGCAGGGTGATAAGGCACATTCTGCATAGAGTAGTTTGCCGGCTCGTTGTTAAAGGGGTCGGCATAGATGCGGAAGACGGAGAAATCGCACGTCTGCCGGGGCCACATCCAGTTATCGGTCTCGCCGCCGAACTTACCCATCGATTTGGGAATGGCGAAAACAAGGCGCACGTCACGGAAGTCGCGGTAGGTGGTGGCGTAGTAGCGGTTACCCTCATAGAAGGGTTTCAGCTCCAGACGCAGGGTGCTGTCCTTGGCCTTGGCCTCCTTCAACATTGCGTTCTCCACGGAGTCGAGAAATTCGGAACGCCGCTCGAGGCTCATGCTGTCAAGGCCCTGAGCCAGCAGTTCGTCGGTGACGTCGCGCTGCTCCACCATGAACGAAACGAACATGTTCTCATTGGGCAGTTCCTCCTCCAACGTCTTGGCATAGAAACCATTGAGCATGTAGTCGTGCTCCACGGTGCTGTGGCTGCGTATAGCCTCGAAGCCACAATGATGATTAGTAAACACAAGGCCGTCAGGGCTGACGACAACTCCAGAACAGTAACCAGAGAAATTTACCACGGCTTTCATGATGGCATCGTCGGCCTCGTAAAGCTTGTCGTAGGGCAGAGCGTAGCCGTAGCCCTTCATCTGCTCATACACCGCGCTGGGCAAATTGTAGAGCGTCCACATGCCCTCGTCGGCACGGGCGTGCATCATCGAAAGGAGGGCGAAAAGAGTTAGGATAGTCTTTTTCATGCTGTTATTTTATATTGACGCTGCAAAAGTACTAAAAACATTTGGATAAAAAGCATAAAAGTAGTAATTTTGCGGCTGTTATGGATAAAAAACTTCTTTTTGACGATGCCGTGGCCCTGCTCCGTGAGCTGATAGCCACTCCAAGTGTGAGCCGCGACGAGGGGCGGGCGGCCGATATTCTGTATGACAGGATGACCGAATGGGGGCTGAATCCCCAGCGGGTGAAGAACAACGTTTTTGCCCTGCCCGATGACATTGACCCCGCAAAACCCACCTTGCTGCTCAATGCACATATCGACACGGTGAAGCCCGTCAGCACCTGGACGCGTGACCCACACTCGCCCGACATCGAAGACGGACGGCTCTATGGGCTTGGGAGCAACGACTGCGGCGGAGGGCTGGTCTCGCTTCTCGCTGTTTACAGACAAATAGTAAATAGTAAATCGTCCAATTGTCCAATGAATCTCATCTTCCTTGCTTCTGCCGAGGAGGAGGTATCGGGCAAGGACGGCATCGCCTATGCGCTGCCTGAAATCGTAAATAGTAAATTGTCCAATCGTCCAATGATTGACGTGGCCCTTGTTGGCGAACCCACGGAGATGCAACCGGCGGTGGCAGAGAAAGGGTTGATGGTCATCGACGGCTATAGTCACGGTGTCAGCGGACATGCCGCCCGCGAAGAAGGAGTGAACGCCATCTACAAGGCTCTTGATGACCTCACGTGGCTGCGTGACTACCGATTCCAGCGCGTCAGCCCGCTGCTAGGTCCAACGAAGATGACCGTCACACAAGTAGAGAGCGGCACCCAGCACAACGTCGTACCCGACCTGCTGCACTTTGTCATCGACGTTCGTCCCAACGAGCTGTACCGCAATGAGGACATCCTTGACTTCCTGCAAAAGAACATGAAGAACTGCGAGCTGAAGGCCCGTTCCTTCCGTCTCCGTTCATCGAGCATCGCCCTTGACCATCCCTTGGTCGCTGCCTGTGTGCGCCGAGGTCTGAAGCCCTTTGGCTCCCCTACCCTCTCCGACCAAGCGCTCATGCCATTCCCCTCGCTGAAGATGGGTCCTGGCTGCTCCGCACGCTCTCACTCCGCCGACGAGTATATCCGCCTGGACGAGATAGAGAGTGCCATTGACACGTACTTAGACATTTTAGGAGACCTTATCGCTGCTTCCCCTTCAGCGTAATCAGCGGGATAATCATCTCCTCCATGGAGATGCCGCCGTGCTGGAACGTGTCCTTGTAGTACGACACATAATAATTATAGTTGTTAGGATAGGCAAAGAAGGAGTCGCCGGTGGCAAAGACATAGCTCGTCGAAAGATTTGGCGAGGGCAGTTGTGCCTCGGCGGGATTCTTGATGACGAAGAGGTCTTTCGAGTCATATCCCAGGTTCTTTCCCAGTTTATAGCGCAGATTGGTGTTCGTATTGCGGTCACCCACAATCTTTACGGGCTTGGTGCAGCGTATCGAACCGTGGTCGGTAGTGACGATGACCTTATAATCCGTCTGTGCCAACATACGGAAGAAATCGGCAATGACAGAATGGCGGAACCATGAGAGCGTGATGGAGCGGTAGGCACTCTCGTTGTTGGCCAGCTCGCGCACCATGCGACTCTCCGTGCGGGCATGACTGAGCATGTCGATGAAGTTGAACACCACTACATTGAGGTCGTACTTGCCAAGAGTATTAAACTGTTGCAACAGTCGTTCGGCCTCAGTACTGGTGTTTATTTTATGGTAGGAGAACGTGTCGTGGCGGCGGTAGCGATCCAGTTGCGTCTGTATGAGCGGAGCCTCGTTGAGGTTCTTACCCTCCTCAGAGTCCTCATCCACCCACAGTTCTGGGAACATCTGTTCAATCTTGTTGGGCATCAAACCTGAGAAGATGGCGTTACGGGCATACTGCGTCGCAGTAGGAAGAATGCTGAAATAGAGGTCCTCGTCAATGTCGAACATGTTGCCTATCTCCTGCGAAAGCAGCCGCCACTGGTCGTAGCGGAAGTTATCCATGACGACGAGGCACACTTTTTCCTTCTTGTCGAGCAGAGGAAATACTTTCGATTTAAACAGTTGGTGGGAAAAGAGAGGGCCGGAAGTGAGGCTATTAATATAGTTCTTCTTCACGAACTTGGCGAAGCCCAGATTGGCATCCTCCTTCTGCATGGCCAACATCTCGGTCATCTGCGAGTCGGTACTGGAGAGCTGCAGCTCCCAGTGTACCAGCTGTCGGTAGATATCCTGCCAATCCTGCCACGTGCGGCAATCCTGTATCTGCATGGCTATCTGCTGGAACTGCTGCTGATACTGGTTCTGCGTCACCTCCGTCTCTATCTCGCGGCGGTGGATGTTCTTCTTCAGCACCAGGAGAATCTGATTCGGGTTCACAGGCTTGATGAGGTAGTCGGCAATTTTCTGCCCAATAGCTTGCTCCATGATGTTCTCCTCCTCGCTCTTGGTCACCATGACCACGGGCGTGGCGGGTGTTATCTGCTTGATGCGCTGCAGCGTCTCCAAGCCAGAAAGTCCTGGCATCTGCTCATCAAGCATCACTAGGTCGAAGCTCCGTTCGCGGCAGAGGTCTATGGCATCCGTTCCGTTGCTCACCGTGGTTACTTCGTAACCCTTCTTCTCTAGAAAGATGATGTGTGCCTTCAGCAGCTCCACCTCATCGTCTACCCATAACAATTGTACCATAATGTTCTGAATTTACTATGCAAAGGTAACGCTTTGTATCTTGCCACCCAAACATTGAAACAGAATATAGGCACTTTTTTGTTATATTAACCTCAAAACACCATCTTCTCTTATTCCCCCTTATTCAGGATTTTCATGTACTCATCGTAGGTAATAAACCTGCCACCCATGGATTTGAAAAAAGGAGTTTCAAACTGACAGTCGATGAAATGGCCACCAATGTTCTCCAAGGCCTTCGCCAAATAGACAAGCGCCAACTTGGAAGCACTGGGAACCAACGAGAACATGCTTTCTCCGAAGAATGCCTTACGCAGCGTGACACCATAAAGACCTCCAACAAGCCTTCTGCCTTGCACATCGTCGGATGGCTCCCACACTTCCACGCTGGCAGCATAGCCACGGCGATGCAGATCAGTGAATGCTTCAATGATGTCTGGCCCTAGCCACGCAGCATTTTCCTCATTGCGGCTCTGCACGGTGGAACATCCGTTTATCACGCCCTCAAAGTTTTGATTGACAGTTATTTCGTACTTATGTTGACGCAACAACTGCCGCATGGAATGGCTGATGTGAATCTCGTTTGGGAAGATGACGAAGCGATTGAGTGGACAATACCAGTGTGGCTCACTCTCCATTTTGAAGGCGTACCACGGGAAGAAGCCGTTGCTATAAGCCAATAGCAGACGCTTCACCGACAAGTCGCCACCAATCGCTACCAACCCATCATCCTCGCCCCAGCGCGGATTGGGGAACCACAGTTCATTATCCAATTGCCAAACTGCCATCCTTCATGCTGATTGTGATATCACCACCGTTTTTCAAGCTGCCAAAAAGAATCTCCCGCATCAGCAAGGGTTTTAGTTGCTGGGCGATGACACGATCCATCTCTCTTGCACCATATTCTGCCGTGAATCCCTCTTTCATCAGATGGTCGAAAGCCTCCGCGCTAAGAGTCATCTTCACCTGCTTGGCTTCGAGCTTGGCATCCAGTTCACGAAGTTTCTTCTTCAGGATAAGCATAGCCATCTCCCTGTCCATGTCACGGAACACGATGGCACCTGACAAGCGGTTGAGGAACTCAGGCTTGAAGGTTTTCTTCACCTGTTTCATCATCGCCTCGCCACGGCTCACGTTGCCATTAAAGCCGATACTGCCCTGTGAAGCAAACTGTGCCCCGGCATTCGAGGTCATAATCAAGACAACGTTGCGGAAGTCAGCCTTATGACCTTTATTATCGGTCAGCCGTGCATAATCCATCACCTGAAGCAGAATGTTGTAGATGTCCTGGTGGGCTTTTTCTATTTCGTCGAGCAGCAATACACAGTTGGGGGTCTTGCGGATGGCATCCGTCAATAATCCGCCATCCTCATAACCCACATAACCAGCCGGTGAACCAATGAGCTTTGCCACAGTATGTTTCTCCGTGTATTCGCTCATGTCGAAACGTACCAGTTCGATGCCAAGTTCCTTCGCCAGTACCTTTGCCACTTCCGTCTTACCCACACCCGTCGGTCCTACAAAGAGCAGCGATGCCAACGGTTTGTTTTCATCGAGCAATCCTGCTCGTGACATCTGCACCGCCTCCACCACTTGGCGGATGGCCTCGTCCTGACCGTAAATCTGAGAAAGCATCCTCGGCGCAAGACTTTCAAGTCTCTGGTAGTCATCATCCTCAGCTACTGATAGCGCATCCACCTTGCATGTTTTGGCCAGCACGTCGGCAATTTCTTTCTTGCCTATCGTTGAAAGTTGCGCTTCGATTTCCATGGCAGCTCCAGCTTCGTCTATGAGGTCAATGGCCTTGTCGGGCAGGAATTTGTCGTTGACGTGCTTCGCGCTGGCTTCCACGGCAAACGTGATGGCTTCGTCATCGTATTTCACATGGTGAAATTCCTCATATCTGGGACGTAGCTGCTGGAGTATGTGCTTCGTTTCCTCAACAGAAGGCTCAGCGATGTCAATCTGCTGGAAGCGGCGAATCATGCCCTTTGAACGGGCGAAATGGCGATTATACTCCTCGTAGGTCGTGGAGCCAATGAAGCGGATGTTACCCCCTTCGAGATAGGGTTTCAGCATGTTCGATGCATCCATGGCTCCCTCGCCGGTGGCACCTGCCCCGACAAGCGTATGAATCTCGTCGATATAGACAATATTATTTTCGCTCTCCTCCTGGACACCGTCCATAATCTGCTTGATGCGGTTCTCGAAGTCGCCGCGATACTGTGTCCCTGCCAGCAGGGTTCCCATGTCGAGCTGATAGATTCTGCTGCCTTTCAGTCGTTTCGGCACTTTGCCTTCCTCTATCATCCGCGTCAAGCCCCAGACGAGAGCTGTCTTGCCAACGCCAGGTTCTCCGACGTGCAACGGGTTGTTCTTGTCTCTGCGACATAACACCTGAATCGTCCGCTTCAGTTCCTGCTCTCTGCCGATGAGCGGGTTTTGCTTTTCATAGAGGTCGTTCATGCAGGTCACGAGCTTCTTCCAAGCCTCATCGGTTTTGTGCTCCGTTATTTCTTCTTCCAGAAAGTCCTCGTAGTCGTAGGCGCTGATAAGCTGGCTCAGGAAGTTGCTTTCCTTGTCCGCTAATGCATCCTTCAACACATAGCATGCCCACGATTCTTCCAACTTCAGGATACCCAATACGAGGTGGGTTATGTCCAGTGCTTTGGCACTACTGCTGAGCACTTGCTGACAGGCATACTCAATCACCTGCCCGAGCTGTACGGATGAATCAGGTTCGTAGTCAAGTCCTTCTGGCACGGTTTCCACCTCTGCCATCTTTTCGTACAGACGTTCACTCAGCTTATCAGAACTGTAGAAAATGTTGACCACTTGCGCGAAGTTCTCGTCGGACATCATGGCCAGCAACAGATGTTCGGGCAGCACAAACTCATGCCTGTCTTCCTGACAGTATTGCATGGCTAAGTGCAGCACACGGGCAGCACGTTCGGTGTGTCTGATTTCTGCCATAATGCCTACTCCTCTTCTGGTTCAACGGTTAACCTGAGTGGAAAGCCCTGTTCCCTTGCCATGCCCATAGCCTTGCGAGCCTTGGAAACGGCAATATCGTAGGTGTAAATACCCACGACAGCCTTATCTGAGTGATGCACCCGTAGCATCAGCGCGTTTGCTTCCTCTTCGCTTTTGAAGAACACTTGCTTCAACACCATTACCACAAAATCCATCGTCGTAAAGTCATCGTTATAGATGATGACCTTATATCTCTTCGGCTCCTTGATGTCCGTTCGTTGCCGTTCCCTCAGTTGTGACTGATTCTTTGCCATTAATCAATGTATGAGTAGGTTCAGAAGGCGGATGCTTTCAGGCGGATTCCAGCGGCTTCATCGATAGCAAACATGATGTTCATATTCTGTACGGCTTGACCAACGGCACCCTTCAGGAGGTTGTCGATGGCAGAAGTGACAAGCAGTTTGTTACCGAAGATTTCACAATGCACAAGCGCCTTGTTAGTGTTCACCACCTGCTTCAGGTCGATGGGAGCCTCGCTATAGTGGGTGAAAGCCGCATCGTGGTAGAAGTCGCGGTAGGCGTTGAGGATATCATTGTGGAGCTGTTGCTCCGTCTGTTCGTCGTTACCACGCGGCAGACGTACAACGGCAGTACAGAATATTCCACGGGCAAAAGGTCCCCTATAGGGGATGAAATCGACGGAGGCATCGAGATAACCCTGTACCTGACGCAGCGACTGGCATATCTCTGCCAGATGCTGGTGCTGGAAGGGTTTGTAGATGCTCATATTGTCGACGCGCCAAGAGAAGTGCGTCGTGGCAGACGGCTTCTGTCCAGCACCGGTACTACCCGTAATGGCGTTCACGCTAATGTCGTCCTTCAGCAGGTTCAGGTAGGCAGCCGGAAGCAGGGCAAGCTGAATAGCCGTGGCGAAACATCCGGGGTTGGCCACATGTTTTGCCCGGGCAATACGTTCACGGTTAATCTCCGGGAGGCCGTAAACATAGTCATGTTCTCCCGCAATACGGAAGTCCTGTGCCAAGTCGATAATCTTCACATGACTGGGGATGGTGTGCTCCTGGAGGAAAGCCTCGCTCTTGCCGTGGCCAAAGCAGAAGAACACCACGTCGACCTGCTCGAAGGGCATCTCCGAAGTGAAACGCAGGTCGGTGTCGCCTACCAAGCCTTCGTGTACGTCACTCACCAGATTTCCGGCGTTACTCTCGCTGTTGGCAAAGACAATCTCTGCCTGTGGGTGGTTCAGCAGCAGACGAATGAGCTCGCCTCCGGTATATCCTGCCGCACCAAGTATTCCTATTCTAATCATTTTCCAAAGAGATTTAAAAGGGAGTTAATGGGACAATAGTTCGTGATAGAGGTCGGCGAATTTTTGCGCCGCTCCTGTATTTTCAAATCGTTGTATATACTTCTGACTCTGCTCTATGCGCTGCTCACGGCCAGGTGCATTACAGAGTACGCTGGTGACTGCGGCAGCCATAGCACGCTCATCATCAGGATTGACGTAAAGGCTGTGTGGCCCTCCAGCTTCCTCCAGACACGACCCCGTACTGGCTACCACGGGCAAACCCATGCGGATGGCCTCGATGATGGGTATGCCAAAGCCCTCGTAGCGTGAAAGATAGACGAAAGCCTCTGCCAAGCGGTAAATGGCAGGCAAGTGATCGTCGGGTACGTTATGGAGCATCATCACCCGACCGCCAAGGCCATTTTCCAAGGCATACAGCCAAACCTCCTCGGCATAGTCGGTGGCATGACCCACCAGCACCAGCGACAGGTCGTCGGGCAAATGGTGCAACGCCTTTACGGCCAGTAGTGCGTTCTTGCGCTTCTCGATGGTACCCACGCTGAGGATGTAGCGGTCGGGCAGGTCATAGTGGTCGTGCACATACCATATCAGTTTCATCATCATGCCATCGGGGGCAGTTTCCGTAGACATGGAGGAGAAGCGTGTGGAACAGCTCTGGTAGATGAGTTCAACTTTCTCTGGTTCAACATCGCCCAACTCACAAATGTCACGACGCGTACACTCGCTGATAGCCACGATACGGTCGGCTTCTTGCAGGGCATGGCGGAACTTCTGGGTATAGATTTTCACGTCAGCTCCACCATACCATTCCGGATGGCGCATGAAAATGAGGTCGTGGATGGTCACCACCGAGCGTATGCCCGCCTTTTGCAAGCCTATGGGCAACTCGCCGGAAAGACCATGATACACCTGCACGCCGTCTTTAACAAGCTGAGACACCATCCCCCGCGAACGCCAGTAGCTCTTGCCCAACGGTTGCCACCCTTCAGGATAGCAGAATGTAAGGGAACCGCCCTTTGTGGAAGCAGATTCCTGTTCCTGCTCGCCAACCACCTGGTTTCGCAGGTCATCACGACCCGCATCAGGGGCATAAAGACGAAGGTTCAAGCCATCGATGGCAGCGAGGTCGCGCACCAAGGTGCGGCCATAGCTGCCGAGCCCTGTGGCGTTACGGACAATGCGCTTCGCATCAAGTCCTATGGTAATGTAATCTTCAATTTTCAAACTTCAATCTTCAATTACTGCGTGCAAAGGTAGCCATTTTGTGCGAAAGAGCCAAAAATGCGAACATTTTTTAATATAAGGTAAAAATTTTGGCCATATCGGAAATAATGTCTACCTTTGCACCCATTATGAATATACCATTCTCGCCCCCATACATCGACAATAGCGTCGTAGAAGAAGTAACAGATTCGCTTCGCTCCGGTTGGATTACCACAGGGCCGAAGGTGAAAGCCTTAGAAGAAGAAATAATGAAACTCGCTGGCTCGGAGGCCGTTCTCTGCGTCAACTCATGGACGACGGGTGCCATTATGGCCTTGCGTTGGCTCGGCGTGAAGGCAGATGACGAGGTCATCATCCCCGCCTATACTTATTGTGCCACGGCCCTGGCTGTCATCTGGGCAGGGGCAAAACCAGTGATGGTCGATGCCGGTGAGGACTTCAACATTAGCGTGGAGGCCATACGCCGCGCCATCACCCCAAGGACAAAAGCCATCCTGCCCGTAGACATCGCGGGGTGGCCGTGCGACTACAAGGCCATCATGCAACTGGTGCAGGAACCTGATATCGTAAAGAAGTTCCAGCCGTCGTCCGACGTTCAAAAGCAGCTGGGGCGCATCATCGTCATCAACGACTCGGCTCATAGCATCGGGTCACACTACGGCAGCAACTTCAGCGGCACACAAACCGACATCGCCATCTTCTCGCTCCACGCCGTGAAGAACATCACCACCGCCGAGGGAGGAGCCATCTGCCTGAACATGCCCGAACCCTTCGACAACAAGCAACTCTACCAGCAGTTGCGCCTCATGTCGCTCAACTGCCAGACGAAGGATGCCTTCACCAAGAGCAAGGCCGGCGGTTGGCGCTATGACATCGTGGGCATGGGCATGAAGGCCAACATGGCCGACGTGAACGCCGCCATCGGATTGGCGCAGATACGCAAGTACCCACAGATGCTTGTCCGCCGCAAGGAGATTTTCCAAGCCTATAACGAGGCCTTCGCCCAGGAGCCCTGGGCAATACTCCCGCCCATGAACGACGGTAGCCGCGAGACCTCCTACCATATCTATCCCCTCCGCATACGCGACTTCTCGGAGGAGCAACGCGACGCGATGATTGCCGAGATTTCGAAGAGCCAGGTGGCCGTGAACGTACACTTCATACCCCTTCCCATGCTCACGCTCTTCAGCCAGTTGGGTTACAAGATGGAAGATTATCCACAGGCATACGCCAACTACGCCCACGAGATTACCCTCCCCTGCTACCCCATGCTTACCGACGAGCAGGTAGCCTTTGTTATCAAAACCGTCAAGGAAGCCTACTCCTGCGTAGCAAAATCGTAAATCGAAAATCCACAAATCGTAAATCGAAAATCCACAAATCGTAAATCGAAAATCATAATGATTTCCGTCGTCATCAACACCTACAACGCCAGCCTTCACCTGACGAAATGTCTTGAAGCCGTAAAGGACTTCGACGAGGTGGTGGTGTGTGACATGGAATCTACCGACGATACCCGCGAGATTGCCGCCCGCTACGGTTGCCGCATCGTCACCTTCCCCAAAGGCGACCACAAGAGTGCCGAACCGGCTCGAACCTTTGCCATACAGAGTGCAAAAAGCAAATGGGTGCTCGTGGTCGATGCCGACGAGATTGTCACGCCCGAGCTGCGCGACGTGCTCTACGAACGCATCCGCGACCCGAAGTGTCCTGCCGGCTACTACATTCCTAGACAAAATATGTTCATGGGAATGTTTGTGCGCGACTACCGCTACGACTTCCAACTACGCTTCTTCGTGCGCGAGGGCACCACATGGCCGCCACATGTACACACTTTCCCCGACGTGCCTGGCCCTACGGAGCGCCTTCATGCCGCCAAGGAGGCACGTCTGCTCCACCTCATGGACGAAACCATGCACGAATACATCGCGAAGATGAACATCTACACCGACGACGAGGTTGACAAGAAAGCCGCCCGGGGTTATGGCGTTGGTGCACTTCTCTGGCGTCCTCTCTGGCGATTTTTCAAAAGCTACTTCCTTGACGGCAGCTTCCGCATGGGCACCCGGGGCCTCATCCGCTCCATGATGGCCGCCACCTACCAGTACATTCTCGTATCAAAAATCATTGAAAAGCGGTATCGTCATTAATTAACGTCTTTTACCGTTGTTTTAATATTGTATTTTTGGTCAATTCGCTTTTTCTTTGTAATTTTGCACCCCAAAATTGCCAAATGGCAAATAAATCGTAAATCGAAAATCAGTAAATCGTAAATAACTTTGATGGATGAACAGAATGCATCGGCATTTTCGATGATTGCCGATATAGAAGGAGATTTCGGAAAACTTCTGGAGGGTGAGATGCCCTCTGAGGTACCTATATTGCCTGTGCGCAACATTGTGCTTTTCCCAGGCGTGGTGGCACCTATCATCATCTCGCGCGAGTCGAGCATGAAGCTGGTGCGCAAGGCTGAGAAGCAGGATGCGCTCATCGGCATCGTGTGCCAGAAAGACCCCGACGTGGAGATGCCCGAGGAGAGCGACCTCTTCCGTACCGGTGTCTTCGCCAAGGTGGTGAAGCAGCTCACCCTGCCCAATGGCTTGATAACGGCCATCATGCAGGGAATGGGACGTCTGAAGCTGCTCGACATATCAAAAGAGTTCCCCTACCTCACCGGCCACGTGGAGTCATCGCCCGAACTGATGCCCGACAAGCACGACAAGGAATGGCGCACGGCCATTGATGACCTGCGCCGCATGAGTGCGCAGTACATCAGCATCAGCGAGGAGATTCCCGACGAGGCGATGTTTGCCATACACAATATTAGTAATGATGTGATGGCGCTCAACTTCGTCTGCTCGAACATGCCCTTCTCCACGAAGGAGAAGATAGGGTTGCTCGAGGTGGAGTCGGTGAAGGAACGCCTCTTCGGCACGATGAAGGCCCTGAACCGTGAGATTAACCTGCAGAAACTGAAGGCCGAGATTCGCAACAAGACGCGCGAGGACCTGGACGAGCAGCAGAAGAACTACTTCCTGCAACAGCAAATCAAGAACATGCGCGCCGCCATGACCGAGGGCGACGAGGCATCGCCCGAGCGCAAGAAGCTCGTGGACAAGGCGAAGAAAAAGAAATGGTCGGAGGAGGTGGAGAAGGTGTTCAAGAAGGAACTGGAAAAGCTCGACCAAACCTCGTCTCAGTCGCCGGAGTTCAACCTCCAGCTGAACTACCTGCAAACCTTCGTCTCCCTGCCTTGGGGCGAGTACACCAAGGACGACCTCAACCTGCAGCGGGCGCAGAAGATTCTCGACCGCGACCACTACGGCATGGAGAAGGTGAAGGAGCGCATCCTCGAGCACATGGCCGTGCTCTCGCTGCGCGGCGACCTGAAGAGCCCCATCCTCTGTCTCTACGGCCCTCCGGGCGTGGGAAAGACAAGCCTCGGCAAGTCGATTGCCGCCGCCATGAAGCGCAAGTACGTGCGCATGTCGCTCGGCGGACTTCACGACGAAGCTGAGATACGCGGCCACCGCCGCACGTACATCGGCTCTATGCCGGGACGTATCATCAGCAGCATACAGAAGGCGGGAAGCTCGAACCCCGTGTTCATCCTCGACGAAATCGACAAGGTGACACAAGCCACGGTGAACGGCGACCCGGCATCGGCACTCCTCGAGGTGCTCGATCCCGAGCAGAACTCGGCATTTCATGACAACTACCTCGACGTGGA
>Ga0310696_10004520_pt1 | contig 17037 bp, 15 predicted proteins | sample AusTroGonzalo_MG_4_FD_203885 | JGI IMG/M metagenome (GOLD analysis project Ga0310696, IMG submission 203885) | Bovine rumen microbial communities from tropical cattle in Woodstock, Queensland, Australia - Gonzalo_02 (v2) (version 2) | ecosystem: Host-associated > Mammals > Digestive system >...
GCATTTCAATTTCCTGGTTTCCCTGTTTTTACAAAAGATGGAACAGATCCAATTTTACCACAAAACTTTAAGAGTGTTCTTGATAATTTGAAAGCAAATAATATTGAAACGATTTGTATTGACGAGATTTCCATGGTGAGGTCAGATTTGCTTGATGCCATCAATGTATCGTTGAACAATACATATGGCGGAAATCTCTTTGGCGGCTTTCAATTCATTTTTGTCGGGGATCTTTATCAGTTGCCGCCAGTTGTCAATCAGGCGGTCGCTCATTTCTTTGACCCTAAAGACGAGAATTACCCCGGCGACCTTCATGGCTGGCGTAGTCCTTGGTTTTTAGATTCTGATGTTCTGACTTTATATCGAAGTAAAATGAAAAGGATTGATTTAACCAGAGTATTTCGTCAGTCAGGAGAAAAGGATTTTGTCCATACATTAAACAATCTTCGCAATTATTCCAATATCCCGGAAAGTGCAAAAGCTTTAAATGGCTTGATTCCTGTTAAGGATGCAGGGGAACACAATTGTGTCATAATCGTTGGAACGAATGCCCAGGCCGATTGCGAAAATAATAAACGGCTTCAAATGCTTGCCACCGATTCCAGCCGATATGCAGCTATGAAAACCGGTACTTTTTTGGATTATACACAAAAGAATCTTCCTGTTCCAGATGATATTACATTGAAAGTCGGGGAATTTGTTATGTTTGTAGCAAATGATTCTGATAAGCGTTTTTTCAATGGAACTACTGGAGAAATTACCCATTTTGGAGTCAAAGGAGAAGTGTATGTCAAGATTGAAGGACGACACGATGACGTTCCTGTACAACAGTATGAATGGATTGATTACGATGTCGTCTGGGATCCCGGATTAAAACGATTCGTGAACAATGAAGTTGGGCGTTATTCTCAAATACCGCTTATTCCGGCCTACGCCATTACATGTCACAAATCGCAAGGCAAAACAATTGATAAGGTCTTTATTGATATTCAAAGAGCTTTTTCTTCTGGGCAAATGTATGTCGCTTTAAGCCGAACGCGCTCATTGCATGATATTACAATGAAACGGCCTTTGATTTATGGGGATTTTCCGTGTAATCCTGCTCTTCTGCGCTTCAAACAACAAGGGCTTATCTGATCCCTCTGCAGAAGCGCATATACCTGTGAGGTTGTAGAGTCGTGCAACAACGGTCATGGGGTTTATTTGCATAAAATCGATGAATAAAAGAAACTGGCGATGCGTTCAAAACCGCTATTAACGGCGCATCGCCAGTTTCGTGGTTTATTATACCACTCCTCATCGAAAAAGTCAAGTGGGAAAACGAGAAAAAAGCCAACATCTAGCGGTGCTTCTGGGAATCGAAGGAGGTTGAAGGGAACGGGCCCCCGCTCGTATTGAACCATGGGACCGATCCGGAATTCAATGTGCTCGACATGGACAAGCCTCACGCAAACTGGGACATGTGCAACGTTTTATTTGTTTTGGCCGGTGGAATATAGTATCAAATCTTATACAAAATAAATATTAGATATTTTGTTATTCTTTTGTTTTATCACATTTTTGGCCGATCAGATCATACGAGATTTGGTGTTGGACGTCAAGCCGGGCGAGATGACGCAACTCCGCCTCATCCGAAAACCCTTTTCCAGTCCAGAGCTTCGCGAATTTGAACGCCATCGGGCGGAACGACTGCCTGAGCTCTTCCATGTAGATGTCGTATGCTTTTTTCTCTTCTTCGTTGAGTGCGCTTTCAGGTGATTTCATGGTGGGCTCCTTTGGTTTTTCGGGTTATAATATGGCATTTTCGGCGCGATTTTTCAAGTCTCGGCATGCAAAAACACAAGAAAGATGACTGCAAAATATATAACATATATTATGACTTGCCGATATGGAGCCAGTTTCACGCGGCGGGCCACGGCCATCGAGCAATAAAAAGGCGGGGCATCTTCCCACCCCCTGGGAAAACGCCCCGCACGGGGTCAATCAAATTTCAGGAGATCGATGGAGGATCAGTCCTCCACGAAGAGGTCTTCGTCGTCGAACGGGCGGATGTTGCTTTCGCCGGAGTTGTACTGCGCATTCGCGCCGGCACCCGGACGAGCCGTCGGAGTCGTACCGGCAGCGCCCTGACGGCGCGCGCCCTGTCTGGCGCCACCACCGAATCCACCGGCACCGAGCGTGCCTTGACCGGCCGCTCCGCCGTTCGCACGGCCGAAGCCGCCTTGGGGAGCCGCACCGGCAGCACCGGCCGCACCACCGCCGAAACCGCCCATGCCAGCGCCGAAGCCGCCCTGAGGAGCCGCACCGGCAGCACCACCACCGAAACCGCCCATGCCAGCGCCAAAGCCGCCCTGAGGAGCCGCACCGGCAGCACCAGCGGCACCGCCGCCGAAACCGCCCATGCCAGCGCCGAAACCGCCCTGAGGAGCCGCACCGGCAGCACCGCCAAAGCCACCACCGAAGCCGCCCTGAGGAGCCGCACCGGCAGCGGCAGGACCACCGGCCGCACGACCGCCGGCCGCGCCGCCGAATCCCTGACGCGCTCTCGGAGTCGCGCCGCCTTCGCCACGGGTACGGGGCTGAAGAGCTCCGCCCGCCGCGCCTTCACGATTGCGGGGCTGAAGCGCACCGCCCTGACGGCGAGGCTGACCTTCCGGAGCGACCGCATTCGGACCGCCGCCGAAACCGCCCATTCCACCGCCGAAGCCGCCCATCGCGGGGCCGCCAGCCGCAGGACCACCGGCCGCAGGACCGCCGAAGCCGCCCATACCGCCGCCAAAGCCACCCAAGCCAGCGCCGGGGCCACCAGCCGCAGGACCACCGGCACCAGGACCACCGGCACCAGGACCGCCGAAGCCGCCCATCGCGGGGCCGCCAGCAGCAGGACCACCGGCCGCAGGACCGCCGAAGCCGCCCATGCCGGCACCCATTCCACCGCCGAAGCCGCCCATGCCGGCACCCATTCCACCGCCGAAGCCGCCCATCGCGGGGCCGCCGGCACCAGGACCACCGGCCGCAGGACCGCCGAAACCGCCCATGCCAGCGCCCATACCGGGACCAGCGCCCATTCCGCCGCCGAAGCCGCCCATACCGCCACCGAAACCGCCCATGCCAGCGCCCATACCGGGACCAGCGCCCATTCCGCCGCCGAAGCCGCCCATACCGCCGCCGAAGCCGCCCATGCCAGCGCCCATGCCGGGACCGGCTCCCATGCCGCCGCCGAAGCCGCCCATGCCAGCGCCCATACCCGGGCCGCCGAAGCCGCCCATACCGGGCCCCATGCCGGGGCCGCCCTGCGGTCCGGGGAGCGGACGTTCGGCCGGAACGACCTTTGCGGGTTCTTCTTTGACCTTATCCGGTTCCGCGCTGGAACAGGCGGTGAGAGTCGCCATACCGGCAGCCGTCGCAAGAATGATGATCGTGTTGATGTTCATGGCCGTTCTCCTCAATGTTAAGTTGTTGCCAGAATTGTCAATCGTTTTTCGAACGTTCGTTTTTCGCCCGCATGATCGCCACACGGCCGGAATTTCCCGCGGATCCACGTCCCGTCCGATGCTCCGTAACTCTTTCTCGCATCGGTCATTGCCGTTTCCGCGGCTCCTTCATCTCAAATAACGCACCGGATTTGCGTTTTATTGCCGGAGAATCTCATTTTTTTCAGAAAAAACCTTGATACCGCGTTATTTCCCGCACGAAACCGGCCCTCGCGCCACGCCCGCACAAGCGTTTATTTCGGAAAAACTCCCGCTTTCGATTTGTATTTTATCCCCGCCGTGCTACTTTATATCGTACTCGCAAACGCAAAACGTACGGACACCGTACCAACCACCGGCGACCACGCCGGAAGAAAGGGCAAGACATTATGGAACAGGCCATCAGAGAAAAACTTGAAGAACTGCGCGGAATGCTTCAGGCCGACGGCGGCGATCTGGAAGTCGTCTCCATCACCGGCAAGACCGTCCTCCTCCGTCTTCGCGGCGCTTGCGGAGCCTGCCCCCACGCCCAGATGACGCTCAAGGACGGCATCGAACGCATCCTGCGCGAATCCGTCGATCCCGAGATCGTGGTCGAACGCGCCTGACGCGTCCGCCCCGTTTCTCCTCACACCGACCCCGAACCACCCCGCCGGGCACGAGCTGTCCGGCTCTCATGGCGTGTCGTCATTCGAGGGGACTTCTCCCCGGATCACAGAATCAAATCACAACCTCTTTCAAACTTCACGGCAGGCACCTCGAATCATCCAGGAATCACACCATGCCGAACCTCATCATCCGCCCCGAAAAACCGACCGAATACGCTCAGATGGAAACCCTCGTCCGGGACGCGTTCTGGGACGTCTACCACCCCGGGGCGGCCGAACACCTCCTCGTTCACAACCTCCGCGGCGCGTCCGCGTGCCTGCGGGAATTCTGTTTCGCCGCCGAACTCGACGGTGAGCTCGCCGGAGGCATCTGGTATGCCCTGAGCGCCATCGAACACTCCGACGGGCGCAAGCTCGCGGTCCCCAGCCTCGGCCCGATCGCCGTCGCTCCGGCGTTGCAGAAATCCGGCGTCGGGTCCGCCCTGATCCGCCACACGCTCCCGCTCCTCCGGGCGGCCGGACACCCAGCGGTCGTCCTCTTCGGCAACCCGGCCTACTACGGCAGGTTCGGGTTCGAGCCGGGCCAAAACGCCGGCCTCGCCGCGTGCGACGGCAATTTCTACGACGCCCTCCAGGTGCTGCGTTTCAGCGCGGACGCCGACCTGAGCGGGCGTTACCTCGAGGGCGAGGCGTACAACTTCGACCCGGCCGAACTCGAGGCGTTCGACGCGCAGTTCCCGCCGCGGGAGAAACACGTCCTGCCGACGCAGCTGCCGTAAACGCCGCGCCCCCCTGCCCCGTTCAAACGGAGCGCAGGAGTACCCCAATGAATCAGATCAACAACAATCTTCGCATGTCCGTGGTCAGGTGGCTTGGACGCCACCTGGCCATCGACGTGGATTCAGGCGCTCTCACTGTCTCCGAATACAATCTGATCATGAAAACGCTGCGGGACGTGGCGAAGAAAGGTGCAGACAAGGAACCTGAAGTTCCCCTGCGCCTGGTCGACGGCAAAGAAGCCGCCGACATCCTCGGCATCAGCTACTCCCAGTTCAGAGCTCTCGAAGCCGACGGCATCTTCCCTTTTCGGAGGAAGATGCTCGGCAAAAAGACTGTCCGCTATCGCATCACGGACATCAACAACTTCATTCTGTCAGATGACACAGCGAAGCGAGTCGATAATTGATCGTCTCCGGGCGGTCCCGGTCGTTTTTCAGGCGAAAAGCCAGGTGGAAAGGTAGCGTTCGCCGGTATCGGGGAGGATCACGACGATGCGCTTGCCCGCGAAAACGCTCTCCGAGGCCAGTTCCAGCGCGGCGAAGAGCGCGGCCCCGCCGGAGATGCCGATCAGGATCCCCTCCTCCCTGGCGGCCCTGCGAGCCGTGTTCCCGGCGTTTTCCGCCGACACCGTCATCACGCGGTCGAAGAGTTTCTGGTCCGTGACCTCCGGCACGAACCCCGCGCCGATGCCCTGGAGCTTGTGAGGCCCGGCCTTGCCGCCTGAAAGGACGGCCGAGGTATCGGGTTCGACCGCGACGATCTTCAGCGACGGATTGGATTCGCGCAGGACGCGTCCGGTCCCGGTCAGCGTGCCGCCGGTGCCGACTCCGGCGACCAGCGCGTCCACGCGGCCGTCCGTATCGCGCAGGATCTCCTCGGCCGTGGCCTTGTGGGCGGCGGGGTTGGCCGGGTTCGCGAACTGCTGCGGGATGAACGATCCGGGCGTGGCGGCGTGGAGTTCCTCGGCCTTTCGGATCGCGCCGGGCATGCCGTCGACGCCGGGCGTGAGCACGATTTCGACGCCGTAGGCGGCGGCCAGACGGCGGCGTTCGATGCTCATGGTGTCGGGCATGGTCAGGATGAGCTTGTAGCCGAGCACGGCGGCCGCGATGGCCAGTCCGATTCCGGTGTTGCCGCTCGTGGGCTCGATGATGGTCGCGCCGCGCTTCAGAACGCCGCGGCGTTCCGCGTCCAGGATCATGGCGACGCCGATGCGGTCCTTCACGCTGGAGCCGGGGTTGAATGACTCGACTTTCGCGAGGACTTCCGCGGAGCCCCTGTTCAATTTGTTGATGCGGACGAGCGGGGTGTTTCCGATGGTCTCGAGGATGTTTCCGGCGATATGTTCCATGGGGGGATTCCTTTCGGGGATGGTTGTACGAATGTCACCACACACAATACACCGCTTGGGCACACGTTTCAAGCGCAAATGCGCATAATTCACGGCCGAGGGCATGGAAAAGGCCCGGCAGCGCTTTTCACGCATGCCGGGCCTGAGACATCGTCTCAACCGCGGTAGTGCTCTGCTGCGCGAGAGCACGAATTACCGATCTTACCTTCTGGTGATGTGGATGGTGAAGTCCATATTGAAGGTCGAATTGCGGTTGGCGCGGGTGATGTATTTCTCCATCGGGCCGGGGCCGCAGCTGTTGCCGCCGAGGGGAGCCTGGAAGAGGTCGAGCTCGAGGACGGTCCGTTCGGACGGATTCAGACGATCCGGCGTCTTCGCGTTGGCGATCTCCTTCTGGGTCCACGGGGAGGCCGTGAACTCCATGCCCTTGTCGTTGTTCTCGCTGCGGACGGTGACGGTGGTCTTGCCGTCGTCGGAGGTGAGGCTGACCCAGCTCGTTCCGGTGCGGTTGCCGTAGTGCTGCGCCTTCGAATACTTCGTGATCATGTCATGCACGGTGGTGTGGAAGATATCGTAGTACGTGCCGGTGCGACGGTCGATGTAGTTCTCCTGCGGACCGCGGCCGAGGTAGTCGACCTTGTCGTAGTCGGAGGTCAGCTCCATCGTGAATCCGAGGCATGGGAGGGCGCTGTTGCGCTCCTCGAAGTCCGGCTTGATCGTGTTGCGGACACGAATGGTGCCGTCGGCGTAGATGGAATACTTGGAGTTCACGAAGTAGTTGAAGCCCTTGCGCCAGTAGAGTTCGACGTCCACGTCGACCTGCTTCGGGGAGACCTGGACCGCCTTCAGGCTGCGGCATTCGTCGTCGATCTCGCCGTTCATGGCGCGGTCGATGTTGCCGCGGATCCAGCCGTCGTTGTCGACGCGGGCGCGGGTGAAGTTCAGTTCCGGTCCCTTGCGGATGACCATTTCGCCGTCGCAGGTGATGAACTCGATCTTGCCGTCGACGAAGCGCACGACGAAGTAGTCGTTGTAGACGGTGATGTTGTTCATCATGTGGTCGATGAACGCCAGGTCGTTGGACTTCGAGGTGTCGACCTTGAGCGGGGCGGCGTCGACGCCGGTGTCGAAACCTTCCCAGGCGACCGCGTACTTGCTGGCTTCCTCGACCTTGTTCGCCTTCAGGAGGGCGACCGGGTCGGCTTCCTCGACGAGCTTGTACTGGACGAGGCTGTCGGCCTTCGACGGGAAGGCGAGGAAGAACATGTCCTTCTTCATCCCGGCCGGGACGGCGAACTCGAATTTGGCGGTTTCGCCGGGGGCGAGGGAGGCGACCTTCTGCGTGAGGACGGTGCGTCCGGCCTTGTCGTCCTGGCCGCCGGTGAAGACGGCCGCGACGGTGTAGTCCTTGATGGTCTTGTGGAAGTATTTGCTGGTGAGTTCGAGCGTGAACTTGCGCGCGTCGTCGGGCGTGGCGTCCTTGAAGCGGAGGTACTGGTAGACCTTCTTCACCTCAAGCAGTTTCGGGGTGATGGTGCGGTCGGACACGATCACGCCGTTGTCGCAGAAGTTGCCGTCGTTCGGCTGGTCGCCGAACATGCCGCCGAACGCGAAGGCTTCGCCGGTGAACGGCGCGGCCTTGTAGGTGCCGTCTTCCTTGCGGGTGGCGCGGATGTTCTGGTCGACCCAGTCCCAGATGCAGCCGCCGACGAGGCGCGAATGCTTCTCGAAGGCGTCCATGTATTCCTGGAAGTTTCCGAGGGCGTTGCCCATGCTGTGGGCGTATTCGCAGACGAAGTACGGCCATTTGTCGCGGGTGTTGGCGCCGGTGCCGTTGATGCCCTCGACCGAGGGATACATGCAGCTGCCCATGTCGGTCACGCCGTCGGTGTGGTCCATGTCGCAGGAATGGATCAGGCGGGTCTTGTCGAGGGCCTGGATGGCGCGGGAGGCGGCGGCGAGGTTGTTGCCGCGTCCGTTCTCGTTGCCGAGGCTCCAGAAGATGACCGCCGGGCAGTTTTTGAGGCGGTTATAGTTGTTCAGATTGCGCTCGACGTAAGCCTGTTCCCACTCGGGGTTGCGGGTCAGGTCCTGCTTGCCGTGGCACTCGATGTTGGCCTCGGCGACCAGGTAGATGCCGTACTTCTCGCAGAGTTCGTACCAGTACGGGGCGTCGGGATAGTGCGAAGTGCGCACGGTGTTGATGTTGTGCGACTTCATCAGCTGGATGTCCTTCTCCATGACCTCGCGCGGGATGGCGCGGCCGTAGTCGGGATGGGTCTCGTGACGGTTCACGCCCTTCAGGAGGACTTCCTTGCCGTTGATGAGCAGCTGGTACTCGGGGCCGACCTCGACGGTGCGGAATCCGAGGTTGACCTCCACGGTCTCGGCGTTCTCCGTGGTTCCGGCTGCGTCGGCGATCGACATCTTCAGCTGGTACAGGTTCGGGGTCTCGGCCGTCCACGTGTCGACGTTCGGCACGGTCACGCTGACCGGGATCTCGACCTCGTTCTCGGCCGCGCCGGACATCTTCACGTTGGCGCTGCCGGTGAGGACGTCCCTGCCGTTGCGGACGAGCGTGTACTTCACGGTGCGGCTGGCGTCCTTGCCGGAGTAGTTATGGACCAGGATCTTGCCGTCGAGCGTGCCGGTCGTGTAGTTGTCCTTCAGCAGCGAACGGAAATCGAAGTCGCGGATCGCCACGTCGGGGGTGCGGAAGATCACCACGTCGCGGAAGATGCCGGAGTGGCGGAAGAAATCCTGGTCCTCGAGATAGGAGCCGTCGGTGAAATGGAAGACCTGCACGGCGAGGACGTTCTCGCCCGGCTTCAGGTACTTCGTGATGTTGAACTCGTCGGGATTGTACGAATCCTCGGCATAGCCGACCTTTTCGCCGTTCACCCACACGTAGTAGCCGGCGGACACGCCGTCAAAACGCAGGAAGATCTGGCCGCCCTTGCGGAAGTCCGCCGGGAGCTTGAAGGTCTGGCGGTAGGAACCGACCGGGTTGCGTTCCGAGAACGAGGTCCAGCGGCGGTCGTTCGGGGCGTTCGTGACGACTGGCGGATTGCTGGTGTTGAAAGGATACGTGACGTTGGTGTACAGCGGGGTGCCGAAGCCTTGGACTTCCCAGGTGGACGGGACCGGGATGGTCGTCCAGGAGGAATCGTCGTAGTCGGGCTTGAAGAAGTCGGCCGGGCGCTGCGAGGGATCCAGCACGAAGTTGAACTTCCACTTGCCGTTCAGCAGGTTCTTCTGCCCCGCGTCCGCCGGCAGAGCGCTGTCCGAACGCACCGGCTCGACGTTCACGAAATTGATCTTCTGGTTTTCCCATTCCTCGCGCATGATCTGTGGTCCCTGTTGGGGTTGATTTTGTCCGCCCTGTCCGAAGCCGCCGCCGGGGAATCCGCCGCCGAAGCCGCCGGGGAATCCCTGTCCCTGCGCGGGACCGGCCGGGTTCTGAGCGAAAAGCACCGTCATCGCCAGCGTGAACGTTGCAGTCGCGCCGATAAAAGCTGTTTTTGGTGACATGCCGTCATCCTTTCTGCTGATGTTGGGGTTGTATTGGAAACAAGTAGTGATAGCATTCTGACTAAAACATAGCAGGGTTTTCGGAAAAAACAAGCGCGCGAAACGCCATTTTCCGTTTTTTTTAAGAGAAGATTGCGCGAGTGCCCGGAGCGTTATAACGTATTTTAACGCACAAGTTCGCGGTAGACCGCGGCCGCGCAGTTCACGGCGAACGCGGCGGGCAGAAACGACACGGTGCCGATCAGGGGGCGGCCGGCCTCGTCGAGCCGGGGTTTCCGGGGCGATTCGAGGGAATACACCGCCGTCACGCCGTGTTCGATCCCGCGCTCGCGAAGCCCCTTCCGCACGAGTTTCGCGAGCGGACAGACGTTCGTCTTCGCGATGTCGGCGCACCTGATCGCCCCGGGGTCGGTGCGGAGCCCCGCGCCCATCGAGCTCACCACGGGCAAGCCGCGCCGGACGCATTCGGCCAGGAGCGCGATCTTCGACGGCACGGAGTCGATCGCGTCGAGCACGCAGTCGAAACGCCCGATCTCGAGCACGCCGGGCATGTCCTCCGGCTGGAGGAACCGTTCCAGCACGGTCAGTTTGAGGCGGGGATTGATCTCCATCAGCCGGTCGGCCATCACGATCGCCTTCGGCCGTCCGACCGTGCCGGCGAGCGCGACGATCTGGCGGTTCAGGTTCGTCTCGTCCACGGCGTCGCCGTCCACGATGGTCATCGCGCCCACGCCCAGCCGCGCGACGAGCTCTGCGGCAAGTCCGCCGACCCCGCCCAGGCCGACGCACAGCACGTTCGACCCCGCGATCTTCCGAAGCGTTTCGGGCGATTCCAGCGCGGCCATCCGCGCGAGCCATTGAGGGGGGAAAGTCCGGTCAGGCATGGCGGAAGATCCTCCTGAAATTAGCCTCGACCGCCGCCGCGAATTCGGCGGGCGGGAGCAGATGCATGGCGGCGGCCTCCGCCAGGATCCGCGGGAAAAGTTCCGGCGACTCGTCCGTCTCGATCAGGATGCGGTCGAGGGGGACCTCCGCGAAATACTCCATGTTCCCCGCGTCGCGCAGGAGCCCCGCGCCGAACGACAGCGCGAACCCGGCGTCGAGCAGCTCGAACGCCTTGCGTTTCGCCCCCCGGAACCCGTGCAGGACCCACGGCAGATCATTTGCGGCGGAGTTTGACTTCATGCGGATGAGCTCGGGGAAACACCGCACGCAATGGATCACCAGCGGCTTGCCGCGACGCGCGGCCTGTTCGATCTGAGCCTGGAAGACTTCGGCCTGACGCGCCAGGGGAACGTCCGCCGTGCGGTCGAGGCCGCATTCGCCGACGGCGAGACAGTTCGGGGCGTCCCACAGCGCCTCGAAATCGGCGCACGAATACTTCAGCGAATCCTGAGGGTGAATGCCGGCGGAAAAGAAAATGCCGTCGGGCGGGACGGCGCGCGGTTCGCCGAGGTTCCACAGGCGGAAAACCTCTCCTTCCTGAACGGCTCCCTCGCGGGCGTGCGCGTGAGCATCGGGCGGGAGCGGGACGTTCCCCGGGGCGGTCATTTGCCTCCGTTGCGCTGGAAGAGCGCGGTGAAGGAGCAGTCGCAGTCGGCCTGGTCGGGGAGCGTGACCAGCGTGCCGTCGGTCTTGCCGGAGCCGTGGGGATTCGGGAACGGTTTGAGCTTGAAATCGGGTCGCGCGGCCAGGAAACGCTTCACCACGCCCATGTTCTCCACGTCGAAGACCGAGCAGGTGCCGTAGATGAGGCGGCCGCCGGGGCGGACGCTGTTCGCCGCCTTGTCGAGGATGGAGAACTGCTTTTTCGTGAGCGCGGTCAGGTCTTCCTGGCGGAACACCCAGCGCATTTCGGGGTTTCTGCGCCAGCGGCCGGAGGCGGAACACGGCGCATCCACCAGCACGCCGTCGAACGTCTCGAGCGAGGCGGCGAGCGGCGTCGTGATGAAAATGTTCTTGAACTTGGCGGCGGCGGCGCGTTTCTTCAGCTGCTCCAGCACGTCCTGCCGGACGTCGGACGCGAAGACCCGGACTTTCCGCCCGCCTTCGGCCGCGAGCTGGAGAGTCTTGCCCCCCGCCCCGCAGCAGCAGTCCCACCAGTGCTCCTTCGGAGCCGGTTCGGCCGGCCACGCGATGCACTGCGACGAATAATCCTGGACCTCGCAGAGCCCGGCAAGTCCGGTCAGCTGGTCCAGATGCACGGTCCCTTTCACGCGGACGGCGTTCACGAGCACCTCGGAACCTCGTTCGGCCTGAATGCCCTGCGCGGCGAGACGCCGGATCAGGTCGGCGGAGGTGATCTTCTGTGCGCGAAGCCACACGGACGGACGCGAAGCGAGGCTCCGGAGCCACGTCTGACGGCCGGACTCGGGCACTTCATCCGGCATCCAGTCGGGCACCAGGTCGTAGTAATCCAGGTCGACGTCCGCGTTGGTCACCGCGAGAATGCGTTCGAAGGGGTTTTCGATCGCCACCAGCGCGTCCGGGGCCACGTTGCTCCAGAACGGGAAAACGGGGCACGTGGGATCGTCGGCGGCCAGAGCGGCGGAGAGCGCCGGACCGGTGAGGCCTTCGCCGGAGAGGTCGAATATCTTTTCCAGGCATCCGCGCCAGCGGAAATAGGCGAAAACGCAGCCGGAGATGGCGCGACGGTCGCGCGAGCCGTATTTGTGGTTGTTGCGGTAGAACTCCGCCAGGAATTTATCGGCGGGCGTCCCGTGTTCCACCAGCTCGTTCTGCGCCTGGATGCACGTCTCGAGACATGCCAAGGCGAGCGTCTTCAGTTTGTTCCCGGCCAGACCTTCCAGCATTTTCGGCAGGACCTTTCCGTTCGATCAGGCTTCGTCTTTCGGGAAGAGGAGGACCGCCGCGTGGGCTTCGATGGCCTGGCAGTGCCCCACGGAGTCCAGCCCTTCGGCCGTCTTCGCCTTGATGGAGACGTGATCCGCGCCGATCCCGAGGATCTTCGCCAGCGCCTCCCGCATCTGCGGGACGTACGGCGCGAGCTTCGGCTTCTGCGCGATGATGGTGATGTCGGCGTTGCCGATGCGCCACCCTTCGAACTCCGGCAGAGCCAGCGCCTTGCGGAGCAGCGTCTCGCCCGACGCGCCCAGATACTGCGGATCGTCGTCGGGGTAATGCTGTCCGATGTCGCCGAGCGCGAGCGCTCCGAACATGGCGTCGATCAGGGCGTGAACCGGGGCGTCGGCGTCGCTGTGGCCGTCAAGCCCGGTCTCGTTCGGGATGTGACAGGTGCAAAGCATCAAATCGCGTTCCGGCGCCATACGGTGCACGTCGTAGCCGATTCCGATTCGAAAATCTTTCATTCGTTCCGGTTCTCCGTCTCTGATGAGTAAATGGTTGAATGGGGTTGCGCCCCGCCGTCAGTCCTGGACCTGGCCGCGACGGAAGACGTGCGCGGATTCGATCACCCAGTCCTGCAGGCCGCGGGACACGATGTCCTGCTTGCGGTATTTCAGCTCGAGGTCGAGCGATTCCTTCTGTTCGGCGATCTCCTCGGCGGTGGCGTCGGTGTGCGCGGTCACGTAGACGAAGACCGGGAAACCGTACTGCTTGTCCGGGGCGGAGAGCTTGCCCACGTCGGTCGTCAGGATGGCGTTCACGGCGGGCATGTACGGCGCGGCCTCGATGTCGAGGCGCGTGCGCTGGAGTTCCGCGTGGAACGTGCCGTGCAGAGACTTCACGAGGTCTTCGATCTCGGCGGGAACGTCCTTCAGCTCCGCGAACTTCAGGCCGAACTGCGCGGAGGCTTCGTCCGCGAGAGCGTTTTCCTTGCGGGCCACCACGCGTTCGCGCGCCGTGTCCTTCACGTCCTCGAACGGCTGGACCACGGACGGTCTCCGGGCGGTCATCAGGAACATCGAAATGCCGTCCGCTCCGGTCATGAGGTTGGTGTAGGAGCCGGTGTTCTTCAGGATGGAGACTGCCTCGACCAGCTGGTAGTCGATGTGCAGTTCCTCATTGGACGCGGTCTGGGAGGTGAGGTTCTTGAGCTCGATGATCTTCATGCCGGCCTTTTCGGCTTCCTCGCGGAAGAGCTTCTGCGGATCGGCCTGGTAGGCTTCCTTGTCGGCGCGGATGGCCTCGCGGAACGACTTGTTGAACGCACGGGCCTTCGCCTCGGCCTCGGACGTTTCGATCGAGGTCTCGAGTTCCTTGCGGATGGCGTCCTTCGCCTCTTCGAACGTCTGATGCGTGCCGTCATCCTTGTGGAACGAATGCTCGTTGGCCTCGAAATAATCCTTCATCTGCTCCTCGGTCACCTCGTTCTTCTTCACGGTGTAGGCCGCGAACGCGAGCAGACCGTTGGATTCCGGTTCGCTCATGAAGTACGACGGGTTCGCCGCATAGAAATCCTTCACCTCGGCGTCCTCCACCGTGACCTCGTCCTTGAACGACTCGGGATCGAACGTGATGAGGTGGTACGTGATCTTCTGCAGCAGTCCGGCGATCGCGGCGTCCGCCTCGCCGGCGGGCACGACCACGCTGCCGACGGTCGCCATCGGGACCTTCTGCATGCGGATCATGGAGCGGACCGCCTCCTCGAGGTCGGCATAGCCGAGCCCGTTGGGCGCGAGGTAGTATTCCTTGTACTTCGCATAGAGTTCGGGCGAGAACTTGCCGTCCTGCTGGAACGACGGGAGCGTATGGATGACTTCGGCGACTTCGCGGTCGCTGGCCTGGATGTTCATGACGTCGGCGGCCTTCAGAAGCAGGGCGGCCTGAAACGACGCGTCTTCGTCGAGCGAGGAGACGCGGGCGGGGGAAACGCCGTAGGACGCGCCGCGGACCAGGGACGTGAACTCACGGGCGTTGCCGACGTCGGCGTAGGTCACGGCGTGGCCGAGCACGTCGCCGTATTTCGAATTGGGACCGATATTTCCGCCGAACAGCAGGGAACCGTCCACGCCCGGGGTGAAGAACCACACGAACGAGACGATGACGACCGCGGTGAAAATGGCAAATGTAACTTTCCCGTGCTTGACCAGCACGTTGTTCATTTTTTGAATGATCATGGGGTATCCGACCTCTGTGTTGCTAAATGATAAGAATGAAAATACAAACCCTTAATTTACCTCCAAAACTCAAAATGTCAAGAGCCGGGCGGGAAAAGTCCGTGAAATAATCGCCGGAAACCGCCCGGGACGGCTTTTTTCGCGCCGGGACTGTCGAAATCCGCATCTTTTTCAAGTTTTCGCTTGATTTCCGGCCTGTTTCAAGTTATAGTATAGTTGAATCATTTTATCGAACCTCTCCCGGAGGACCGTACAACATGCTCAAATCCGCTTTCCACGCTTTCCTGCTCATCGCCGTCGCGGCGCTCGCGACCGCGGCCAAGCCCGTACCCCTGACGCCGCAGGAACGGTTCGACAAGCTCGCCGGGCTGACGTCGTTCGGACAACCCGAGCTCGTCGAACTCCGCGCCATCATCGAGCTGACGAAGGAACAGGAAAAGGACGCGGACGGGAACAAGGACGGCGGCAAACTCGACTGCACGTTCTGCCCCGACGCCCTGACCTGGTATCTCTCCTCCAACGACTTCTTCGACGAATTCAGGTTCCTCGTCGATCACAACGCCGACTTCGGGATCAAGGACGCCGACGGCATGACGCTCCTTCAGGATGTCTGCAAAGGCGGACACCTCGACATCATCAAATACCTCGTCGATCACGGAGCCGATGTCAATCTCCCCAACAAAGAGGGGCTTTCAGCCATTCACTACGCCGTCATGGGCGGCGCCAATCCAGACCTCGTCCTCTATCTTCTTGAGAACGGAGGCGATCCGAACAGGCGCACGGTTCGCAACGAGACCCCGCTTCACTTCGCCGCGAAATACTCCACCTGCGAGGTGCTCCAGATCCTCGTCGAACGCGGCGCGAGCATCAAGGCCATCAACTGGACGCTCGTGGAGAACCTGATCGAACAGCGCAACCGTCAGGACAAACTCTACTACGACTCCGACGAATCGCAGATCACCGCCCTGAAAAAAGCCCTTGGCCTCAAGACCCCTGAATCCCTCGAGGAAGACTTCGAGGAGGAGGAGGAGGAAAAGCCCCACTACGAGGAAATCGACGACGACGATGAAGAAGACGACGGCGGCGAACGCTACGTCGAGGCGGAATCCGCCTCCGATCCGAAGAAAAAACCGTCCTCGTCCTCGCAGGACTCCGAAACCAGAATCGCCGACATCGACGACATCCCGTTCGACCTCCTCCCCCGCGACGTCAACGACGCCGCGACCGTCGACGGCCTGACCGCGCTCCATTATGCGGCGCAGAACGGCAGCCTCGACATCATCAAATTCCTCGTCGAACACGGCGCGGACATTTCCGCCCAGGACTACGAGCAGAGCCGCTCCGTCATCCATTTCGCCGCGCTGAACGGCGACATCGAGTGCATCAAGTACCTCACGGAAAACGGCGCCGACCTGCTGGACAAGGACGCAAACGGCGCCACCGCGTTCCACTACGCCGTCATGGCGAATAACCTCGAGGCGGTCAAATACTTCGTCACGAAGAAGCTCGACTACACCGCGAAGGACTACCGCGGCTGGACCGCCATGCACTACGCGGCAAACGGCGGCGCGCTCGACGTCATGAAGTACCTCATCTCGAAGGACCTCAACATCAACGCGCTGAACGACCGCAGGCGCACCCCGCTCTTCTTCGCCAGACAGCACCACGAACTCCGCGAGTTCATGCTCTCCCATGGCGCGAAATGATCTTCCGCCATTCTTTCCGTTTCACTCCGGACGGCCTCGTGCCGTCCGTTTTTTTTTCGCGATGAAAAAGGGTGAACACGCCGCCCGGGTCCCGCCGCACCAGGCCCGCGCCGGGCTTGTGATGATTCAACACGATTCCCGGGGTCGCATGCCGGTTTTTCACAAAAGATAGATATGGTTTCACAGTAACGTTAAGTAATCCTCACGAAACCGCCTCAAAACAAGTTTGAGCAAATAACGTATACTTTTGAGCAAATACTGCATACTATTATCCGCGTTTCGGTTTATATTATCGGAAAAAGACACGATTCATCACATCCGTTTTACTTCATAACCCCCAAATACGAAAGGTTCACCATGAAACACTCTTTCGCTCTTCTGGCGCTCGCCGCGGCGTGCTGCTGCTCCGTGGCCTGCGCGGCCACCGCGGCCGACGACGACAACGGCGCTCAGGCTCCCCTCAACCCCGTCATCTGGGCGGACGTGCCCGACGTCTCCGTGCTCCGCGTGGGCGACACCTACTACATGACCAGCACCACCATGCACATG
>Ga0310696_10004522_pt1 | contig 17034 bp, 14 predicted proteins | sample AusTroGonzalo_MG_4_FD_203885 | JGI IMG/M metagenome (GOLD analysis project Ga0310696, IMG submission 203885) | Bovine rumen microbial communities from tropical cattle in Woodstock, Queensland, Australia - Gonzalo_02 (v2) (version 2) | ecosystem: Host-associated > Mammals > Digestive system >...
CTTACATACAAGACAATGACATACGTGCCATTGATGCAAACGACTCAGTTTTTGCAATTTGCGGATGGTCCTTTGTCAAAGAATTTGACAAGAACGAACAACAGCTATGTGAAACGTGGTGGAATTCCACCTATCTCTGGCAGAACGGCCTTGATGTCGCCATAGACGGCAGCACACTGTGGGTGGCTGACGATAACAATGGACTCCATAAGATTTTTTGCGAATGGTGGGCTATCGACCTTATACCTGGCAAGGGACCATACGCGTCCTCTTCTTATGCTATGGACTACGTAGACGGAATTGTGACCATGGTGCCGGGAATGAGAAACGAGACATGGGGCAATAACTGGATTTACCCCAACTTCAGCTACTTTGAGAATGAAAAATGGCACAACATCTATCAAAAGGATAATCCTTCTTTACATAATGTCTATGACCTGACTGCTGTGGCCATCAACCCGAAAAACACCTCAGAGTTCTATGTCGGGAGTTTGGGCGGAGGGCTTCGGAAGTACGACCATGACAGAGTTACCGCCGTTTACGACAAAAGCAACAGCCCCATCCATTCCTATGATACGCTGGAAGGACGGATCGGTGGCCTCGCTTTTGACGCCAACAACAACCTATGGGTGTCTTGCTGCAGCTCTTCCGTCCCCGTTGCTGTCCTCCAACCCAACGGAAGCTGGCAACCTATAACCCTTGCCTCCTATATCTCTGGAAACACTACAGCTGTCAGCCAGATTATGGTGGATTCCCGTAACTACAAGTGGATTGTCCTGCCCCTCGCGAACAAACTCCTCGTTTATGATGACAACAAGACGGTCAGCAACCCTAATGATGACCGCATCGCCAGCGTGAACATGAATGCGATGGCCAACATCGAAACCTCCGGCATCAACTGCGTGGTGGAGGACAAGGACGGCGAAATCTGGATCGGCTGCAACCTCGGCATCAAGGTTATCTATAACCCCGGCACCGTTTTCAAGAACACGCTTTATGCACAGAACATTCTGATAAAACAGATTAACTACGTCCAGAATCTCTTTGAATTTGAAGAGGTCACCTGCATCGCTGTGGACGACGCCAACCGCAAATGGGTGGGCACAGCCAAGTCGGGCGTGTTCCTGATTTCCGAAAACGGAGACCAGCAGCTGCTCCACTTCACCGAAGAAAACTCCCCGCTGCTGTCGGACAAGATTTACAACATCACCATCAACCGAGCAACGGGCGAGGTGTTCTTCGCCACCTCCGGAGGACTAATATCTTACATGGGCACTGCCACCGAAGGCAAGGAAGATTACAGCGAGGTGACGGTTTTTCCGAATCCCGTGCGGGAAACCTACCACGGAGTCATCACCGTACAGGGCCTGAAGGACCATTCGTTCTGCAAGATTGCCGACGCCGCCGGCAACCTCGTGTGGCAGGGATACGCCAACGGAGGCGAACTGTCGTGGGACGGCAAAGACTTCTACGGGAAACGCCCTGCCACCGGCGTCTATTTCGTCTTCTCCTCCGACAGCACCGGAAAACAACGGAACGTTGCGAAAATCCTGTTTATCAAGTAAAAAACTGATATTTTCCTAAATCCGTTTCTCCCGCCAGTTCCCTTTCTTCAAGTATCCCCACGACACCGCCCCGAGCATGATGGCGTAGAGGATTTCCGCCACCCAAATCACCTCAACGGGCATCGGGAATGCTTTTGTAACCAACAGGATATAACCGATATACACGACCAGTATGGCCGATTCGAGGATGAAGGCCACCATCGTCTTGCCCGTGCCCGACACCGCCTCGAAGAGGATGCAGGCACCGCTCATCAGCAGGGCGCTCACGCACACCACCCGCAACGACGGCACCGAGGCCGCCGCCAACGCCGCGTCATCGGTGTAGATGGTGGCAATCGTGTCGGGGATGACGGCACACACCGCCACTAGCACCACCAAGAAGCAGAGACAGATTTTCAGAATCCGGCGGAGCAAAAGCCCCACCTTGTCGGCATAGCCCTCGCCGATAATCCGGCTGGTGAGCGTGTTGGCAGCGGCAGAAAAGGCGAACACTGGCACTAAAATAATCATGTAGGCACTCCGCACGATGCCCGACACCGCCACGGCCAGCTCCCCCGTACGCTCAATCATCACGAAAAACACGAACCACGCCCCGAAGGAGACCAGCCGCTGGCCCATCGTCGGCAGCGACAGCCCCACGATGGACTTGACCAACGGCATCCGCACCTTTTTGATGGGGAAAATGCCGTACTCTCTGGTGGGGAGACGGAACAGCGTGTAAAAGATGAAGAAGATGAACGCCGAGATTTCAGCCAGTACGGAGGCAATCGCCGCGCCCGAAACCCCTAACTCCGGCATCCCGCAATGCCCGAAAATGAAACTATAGTCGAAAAAGATGTTCACCACCGCCATCAGCAAGGTGGTGTAAATGATGATTTTCGTGTCGGAAAGTCCCACATACAGCGAGCGGAACAGGAAGTTGAAGCAGACGAAGATGATGCCATAGTGCCGGTACTGCATGAACTCTTCCGACACTTTCAGGATGTCGGGCGACGAGATGATACCCTTCAGCAGGACATCGGTGCAGCAGTGCAACAGCAGGAACAGCAGCACCGACAATGCCGCCACCACCAGCAGGCCATGTTTGAACACCGCACCCACCTCCGGCAGGTTGTTCTCGCCGAAGCGCCGCGCCACAATGATCTGGATGCCCGTCGCGAAACCCCACGCCAGCGTCGAAAAGACGTAGTAGTAGAGTCCCGCCATCATCGCGGCGCCCAGCTCCACCGTCCCCAGATGCCCGAGAAACGCCGTATCCACAAACGTAATGATCGTCTGCGCCAAATTCCCCGCCATAATCGGCAAGGCAAGGGCGATGATGCTGCGGGAAGAATAATTCGACGGAAGCATTTATCAGTTAAGAGTTAAAAGTTAAAAGTTGAGAGTGAAGGAGTTAAGAAACTAAGAAGTTAAGGAGTTAAGATGTGAAAATGTGAAAATGTGAAGATGTGAAGATGTGAAAATGTGGAATTTTCATTAGGTAGGACCGTTATAATATGGCGGCTGATCGATTGTTTCGTAAAAGGGAAGAGTACAGGGTTCAGGGGACAGGGTTCAGTTTTATGTTGTAGAGACGTGCTGTAGCGCGTCTCTGTGTTGTAGCGCGTTTCAGTCGTTGTTATGTCTATATGGGTCGTAGATTTTGTGTCGTTTTTCAAATATTAGTAATCGTCTGTATCCATAGAAAGAGCCATAGGAATTGCGTAGTTTCGGAGGTTTGCCGTTTTTTCGCAAACGATTGTAATTCTTTTTATTTTTTGGCAATTTGAAAAATACCTGACGGTCAAAAATGATAGTTCTTTGATTTACGATTTCTGCAATACATTGATAATAAAAGGGATTGTGAATCTTCTGATAAGCTTCTTCAGGTATCGCTAGGGTGAAATGAGAACTATTTTCATTTTGAACAGGATAAGAACACTTTGCAAAGCCATCGGTATAGTTAGATAATGAGTGATCCTGGTAAAATGGATGAATCTCTATTTCAATGGACCGGATGGGAAGTCCCTTGACAGGCACAAAATCCAATTGCTGGTCATAACAGATGAATTGTTGGAAATAGGTTCCATTCACAACCGTGAGTCCACGTTGTTCATCCTCCTTTTTGAATTTCATTGCTAAAATTGAGTCTTGTTTGTAAACTTCAACATCAAATTTGGAATCGTGATAGTATTGACCATAAAGTTCCATTCTTTGTATCTGTTTTACAGAATCAAGAGAGTCGTGGGAATACAATATTTTCACCAAATAGTAATAATTTCGATGGTCATGAATATCATCAAAGCCTGTCCAAACGTCTTCGCTGCTTATTTTAATAGAATCAACGATGGTCAGATGGAACAAAGAATCTGATGTTTGGGCTTCTTTTCCCGACAGGTAAACAGGTTTACACGGATTCAGATTAGGGTTAGTGTACAAATAATATGCCCTCTTTTTATGTTTGACGTATATTCCTGTATTATAAGCATTAACTGGCAGTTCTGGACAAATATCACATCCGGGAGAATAATAGTAATTGTATGTACTGTCGTTGTAGAAAATGAGCGTACTGCCTTGGAAACTCCTATACTTCCTTTCGTCCCCACGCTGCGAAAACCCAGAATAGTGGAGGACTAATAGATTTGCTATCAATATGAAAAGAATTCTATAACAGCGCATTAACGGAAGATTAGTTTCCAGTTTTCAGTTTCAACTTACGTTCCCGATATTCTCCTGAATCATCTCCTTCAGGTACTGGATAACCTCAGGTTCCTGGATGGAGATGCCGTCGAGAGCTTCATTCACCTCATCGGTGTCAAACACGTAGTCGGTTTGGTCGGAGTGGTAGTGGAAGATGAAGCGGATGTCGGGATAGGCGGAGGCGGTGAGGACGACAGTGCCGGCAAGGTCGCCCATCGGCGGACGGTCGAGGTGCGTGAGGCCGAAGACGGCGGTCACAGTGGTTCCCTTGCCCTTCTCCGACTGTATGTCGAGACTGCCGCCGGTCTGCTCGGTGTTCTGCTTCAGCAGCGGCAGTCCGAGGCCCACCTTGCGGGTGGTACGGGTGGTGAAAAACGGGTTGATAACCTTCTGGACAGTTTCGGCATCCATTCCGCAACCATTGTCGATGAAGCGGATGGTGAGGGTGTCGGCGGCAGGATTCTCGATCACCTCCAATGTCACCTCGGTGGCACCGGCGCGGGTGGAATTCTGCAAAATGTCCATAATGTGCATGGAGAGGTCTTTCATACTATGATATTATTTTTAGTTCCTGATACTTCCCCTTCTTTTTGAAGAAGGGGTGCACGCAGTGCAGGGTAGTTGTATAAATATTAAAATTCATATTGAAAAAAATTATTATTCTACTACCCCGGCCTACGGCCACCCCTTCTACATAGAAGGGGAATTTTCTACACTTCCAGCCGTACCTGCCGTCCTCCCTCCTGATGTAGTGCTTTCCGGATTTCGTCGAAGCTGCGGGTTTCCATTTCGAACCAGCAGGGGGCGGTAGCGATTACGTCGGGTTGGTGGGCGTCGGAGGCGCGGGTGAAGGTTTTGTCTTTGAGGTAGGGATGTTGCTGCAGGATTTTGTCCTTGTCGCCGTGTTTCGACAGCTCCACCGCATCGTAGGGGAGGTCGAACGGGATGAAGCCAAGCTGCGAGATGACGCTGCTTTTCGTCTTGTCGATGTGGGCGGGGATGAAGATGCCGTTGAGCTCATATACCTTGGCGGCGATGCCTTCGATAGGCACGTCCAGACCGGATGTGAGCAGCTTGGGCTCCTCATACACGATCTCGAACTCCTCATTGATCTGCACCTGGTCGCCGAACACGTCCGGCACGTTGGGGATGTCGGGCAGGTGCTCGTCCAGAAACTTTTGGAAGAGGTCGAGGGTTTCGTGGTTCTCGAAGAAGGCGAGGCAGTGCGCCTCCTCCTTCGTCGTGACCTCGGCGCCGCACAGCACGAAGATGTCGCGGTTGTGCGAGTAGTGCTCGGCGAGCCGGCAGTGGCGGGTGCAATTGTGGTCGGTGATGCCGATCACGTCGATGCCCTTCCGCTTCGCCTCCTCAATGATGAAGTCGGGCGTCATGTCCAGCTCACCGCACGGCGACAGCAGCGTGTGGTTGTGCAAATCTGCCTTGAAGATGTTCACGGCGGGTTATTGGTTAATCAGTTGGTAAACGGTGCCGGTGGTCTCGAAGGTCTGGGCGTCAGTGCCAAGTACTGGAATGCCCTCGTCGATAGCCTGTTCCAGCATATCCTCTTCGGGCTTGTTACCCTTTACGAGGAGGATGGCGGCGAGCTCCTTGAGGGAGGCGATGGCCAGCACGTTCTTATGGGTCTGGAGGGTAATCCACACCTGACCTTCGCGGGCAAAGCCCATCACATCGCTGAGCAGGTCGGAGGTGTAACCGCCCTTGATTTCACGATCCAAGTTATCCTGTCCGCAGAAGACGGTCAGGTTCATTTTTTCTACTAACTCTTTAACTGTCATTTTTATAAGATATTGATAATTAATAAATTCAGAAACTATCCAATTTTTAAAATTGCGGCGGCAAAGGTACAACAAAGTTGCAAGTTTACCAAGTTTATAAAGTTGCAAGTTCATCAGTTTTGTCAAGTTTGTCAAGTTTGTAAAATTTCACTATCGTCACTTCTATTTCATAAATTTGCCGTACCTTTGCACCCTCATTTTGCAACCTTAAATTAATAATGGATAAAAACTTTTATTGTGTCATTATGGCCGGCGGCGTCGGGGCGCGTTTCTGGCCTCTCAGCCGCTCACACACCCCGAAACAGTTCATCGACATCCTCGGTGACGGCGAGTCTCTCATCCAGAAGACTTACCGGCGTTTTCAGGAAATCTGCCCCAAAGAAAACATCTATATCATCACCAACAAAAGCTATGCCCACCTCGTGAAGGAACAGCTGGCCGGCATCGGTGACGAACAGATTGTACTGGAACCCGCGCGCCGCAACACCGCCCCCTGCATCGCCTACGCCAATTTCAAAATCAAAGCCAAGAATCCCGATGCAGTCGTCGTGGTGGCTCCGTCTGACCACATCATTCTCAAAGAAGATGTTTTCAAAGAAGTGATTCTCAACGGGTTGAATTTTGTCAAAGAAAACGACAAACTCCTCACCATCGGCATACGTCCCTCCTACCCCAACACAGGTTACGGCTATATACAATATAATGAAGAGCGTTCCTACGGATGGAATGCATCCATCTACGACGTGAAGATTTTCACCGAGAAACCGGAACTGGAGGTGGCCAAACAGTTCGTGGAGAGCGGCGAGTTCCTCTGGAACGCCGGCATCTTCATGTGGTCGCTGAAGGAGATTGAAAAGGCTTTCAACCAATATCTTCCAGAGGTCAACGACCTGTTCCGGCAGGGCGAGGGTTTGTATAACACCTCATCGGAGCAGCCGTTCATCAATGCCACCTATCAGGTGTGCCGCAACATCTCCATCGACTACGGCGTGATGGAGAAGGCTGACAACGTTTGCGTCTATGCCGCCGACTTCGGCTGGTCCGACCTCGGCACGTGGGGTTCTCTCTATGAGGTCAGCGAGAAGGACGAAAACCGCAATGTGGTGGCAGGTAACCGCGTAAAAACCTACGGTACAAACAGTTGCATTATCAACGTGCCCGGTGAAAAAGCCGTCGTGCTGCAAGGTATGGAAGATTTCATCATCGTGGACAACGACAACGTGCTCCTCATCTGCAAGAAAGAGAACGAGCAACAAATCCGCCAGTACGTGAATGACGTGGAGCTCGACTACGGCGAAAAGTACATTTAACCGAAAACGATGGCCGGGCGATTCAAGGACTTTTTGCGGAAAATTCCCACCCTCTGGCAGAAGCTCAGAAAGAACTGGAGAAACCGTTTCCATCTGCTCATCCGGGAGGATGCGACGCAGCGGGAGGTGTTCTCGTTCAAGCTGAGCCCCCGCAACATCTTTGTGGTGGTGACGCTTTCCGCCGTCGCCCTCATCATGCTCACGGCCCTGCTGATTGCCTTCACCCCGCTCGGCATCTATGTGACGGGCTACCATCACCACGACGAGTACCGGAAGTACCGCGCTATGGCCCGCAAGGTGGACTCCGTGGAGATGCTGCTTGCTCAGAACCAGCAGTATATCGACAACTTCTACCGTATCTTGAACGATGAGGTGATGCCCGACGAGATGGAGAAGGTGGAGGAGGACAGCACCCGTCCGACGGTCGGGCAGGAGGAGCTGGAAGCCCACACCGACGCGGAGCTGGCTCTGCGCGAGGAGTCGGCGGACCTCATCAAAACCCTGATGGTGAAGCAGGCTACCGAGGATGTGGCGGTGAACCGGCGCGCCGACATCCAGAACCTGTTCATGCAGCCGCCCACCACCGGCACCATCGTCGGCTACTACAGCGTGGCGCAGAGCCAGTACGGGCTCGACATCGCCAACCGCCCCGGCACCCTTATCACCAGCGCTGGCGACGGCATTGTGGTGTTCGCCGGCTTCGACGCGATGGACGGCAACGTCCTCATCATCCAGCACCACGACAACGTCATCTCTGTCTATAAACACAACCGCGTGCTGCTGAAAACCGCCGGCGCCAAAGTCTCCGCCGGTGAACCCATCGCCGAAATGGGACATTCAGGCACCACCGACAAGGGAACCCACCTCCACTTTGAATTGTGGCATAACGGATTTCCCCTCAATCCTTTAGATTATCTGACTTTGAAATAAACATCAAAAACATATATGGAAGACCATTCTAAAATTTGTGAATTATTGATTCAAAAAGGGGAACTGAAACAACAGATTTACGCCAGCACCCTCGAAACGATGGAACTTTTCAAATCCTGTGCCAAGGAGTTTGAAGATTATTATGAAGAGAATTACGCCGAAGAACACCCCCGCGTGTCGGTCGATTTCAACGGCAAGAACCTGCACGAATTCAAGATCCGGTTTGCCGGTGACGTGCTCATCTTCCTGATGCACACCAACATCTTCGAATTTCCGCGCGACCACGAGGTGATGAAGACTCCTTACATCAAGGAGGACAAGAATCGCTCCTACTGCGGCATGATCCAGATTTTCAACTTTCTCAACGACTCTTTCCGTTACAACCGCATCAATGACTCTGGCTATATGATCGGACGGATTTTTATCAACAAGGACAAACATTTCTATGTGGAAGGGAAACGAGAATTGGCCAGCGTCCTCAACAATTTCAACAGCAAGGAACTCGACCGCGATGCCGTGATGGACATTCTCCAATCGGCCATCAAATACACCATCAATTTTGACCTTTTGGTGCCGGAATATTCCCATTTATTGGAGATTTCTGTCAATGACATCCTACAGATTGAGGACCAGAATATGATTTTGAAGACTGGTAAACGTCTGGGTTTCAGGTTTGAACCGGACAAAAATTAAAAAAAACTAAAAAAGTCATCTCTAACGTTGTGGTATTAAAAATTTTACTATTTTTGCACCCTCGTTTGAGATGAGAAATGCTGGATTCGTCTAGTGGCCCAGGACGTCAGGTTTTCATCCTGAAGATCGGGGGTTCGACTCCCCCATCCAGTACAAAAAAGATGGCTGAAAGGTCATCTTTTTTTGTTAGAAAAAGTATGGATTTTGAACAAGATTTTTTGACAGTGAAGCCGACGGGCGTCCCGTTGAAGGACGGGGTGATGCTGGTGGCGGTGCCGTTTTTCAACGACGCCTACTTCAACCGTTCGGTGGTGCTGCTCACCGACTACGATTCGTCGGGGGCGGCGGGGGTGATTGTAAACCGCCGCACCAACGTGCCGATACGGGAGGCCAAGAGCGATTGGCGCATCGACGGCAAGTTCTTCTTCGGCGGCCCCGTCCGGGTGGAGGGGATCATCGCCCTGCACACCTTCAGCGGAAGCGGCAAGTACAATCCTGTGACAGAGGGCGTCTATTCCGGCATTGACGACACCTTGATTTCGATGATCGAGTACAACGCCATCCCCACGATGAAGTACCGGTTCTACCTTGGCTACTCGGGTTGGGGCGAGGGGCAGTTGGACGATGAAGTGGAACGTGGGATGTGGGTCGTGACGGAGTACCGTCGGGAACTGCTCTTTTGCGATTCCCCGGCCACCGTGTGGGAGACGGCGGTACGCCACTTGGGACCGAACTACCGGCACTGGCTGGACGTGCCGAAAAATGTTTCGGAAAACTGAAAATTCAGGAAAAACTAAAAGCCAGCCACATTAGCAAGCGACTGGCTTTTTTCGTACCCCCGGCGGGATTCAAACCCACGATCTTCAGAACCGGAATCTGACATTCTATTCAGCTGAACTACGGGGGCATCTGCACCTTGCGGAACCTTCCGCAAATGCGGGTGCAAAAGTACAAAAAATTATTTGATGATTTGAATGTTCTTTTTGTTTGCAAAATCCAAATGATATCAGAAAATTTGCAGAGGACTCAAAGAAAATGGTTACCTTTGCACCCGTATGAAAAAGATAACCATTACCCTCCTCTGCATCCTTTTTGCAGTTCTTAACGCATTGGCACAAAAGCCGATAGTTTTCACCCACGAAAATGACGACTACGTGATTCTGGTGGCGGAGAACCGTATCGCCGCCGAAGCGGACGCCGCCATCGTGCTGAAATCCTACCTTGAAAAACTGTTCGAGCGGGAGTACGAGATTGTCACCGACGCCACCTTCAAAGGACCACACGCCATCTCCGTCGGACGCAACAAACTGTCGGAGAAACTGTTCCGCAAATACAGCCCGCAGCTGCACGATGACGGCTTCCTCCTCCACACCGACGGAAGCCACCTCTATATCATCGGCAACGACTCCGCCAAGTCGAACCTGTACGGCGTTTATCACCTGCTGGAAAACCACCTCGGCTGCACCTACACCTGCCAGAACCACATTCATTATGAGAAACTTCCCGATGAGGTGGTGCTCAGCATCCACGAGCTCCAGAACCCCTCGTTCCAGTACCGTGAGACCCTGCACCTCATCCCCAACATAGACCAGACCTACGCCGACTGGCACAAACTCCACAACCGTCGCGACTTCGACCGCAACTGGGGGATGTTCGTCCACACGTTCCGCCACCTGATTCCGGTGGAAACCTACTTCGACCAACACCCCGAATGGTTCTCCGAAATCCGAGGGCAGCGGGTGCGCGACGGACAGCTCTGTCTCAGCAATCCCGAAGTGCTGGAGGAGCTTTGTAAAAATCTGGAAAAGAGGATGAAAGCCGAACCCGACAAAAAGATCTGGTCGGTGTCGCAGAACGACAACGAGTCGTCGTGCACCTGCGCCCGCTGCCGCCACCTCGACTCGCTCTACGGCGGTCCGTCCGGCACCATGCTATACTTTGTCAACCAAGTGGCGGCCCGCTTTCCCGACAAGATCATCTCCACACTCGCCTACCAGCAGACCCGCCGCCCGCCCCAAAACATCCGGCCCGCCGACAACGTCAACATCATGTTCTGCTCCATCGAATGTCCGCGGCAGCTGCCCATCGCTGAGGTGGACAAGGGTTTCCAAAAAGACATGGCCGGCTGGACGGCACTGACACACAACATCTTCTTGTGGGATTATGTGGTGCAGTTCCGCAACTTCATGGATCCCTTCCCGAACCTGCACGTACTCCAGCCCAACCTCCAGAACTTCCACAAACACGGCATCCCGATGATTTTCGAGCAGGGTTCCAACCAAAACATCACCGAGAACTGCGAGTGGCGCACCTTCCTCCTCGCCCACCTGCTATGGGACGTGAACGCCGATGTGAACGAACTCCGCGACCGCTTTTTGGACGCCCACTACGGCGAAAACCGCTCCGACTACATCAAGCAGTATTTCGACGTGATGCGGCAGGCACTGCTCGACTCGAAGCAGGTGCTCAACATCTACGGTTACCCGATGGACGCCCGCAACGGCTACCTTGCGCCCGACAAAATCAAATACTACCGCTCGATGTTTGCGGCGGCGTACAAGGAGGTACCGGAAGAGGACTGCACGCCCGAAGACCGCCGTTTTTACGACGACCGCCTGCGGCTCCTGGAACTGTCGCTCGACTACGCCATTCTCGACCTATCGCTGAACGAACTGTCGCCAGAATTCTCCTTCTTCCGCACCAACGGCAACGGGGAACGGGAGGCGCATCCGGAAATGATAGAGATGGCCCAAAGGTTCGTCAAAGACTGTGAGCGACTGGGTGTCAAGCAGTTGGATGAAGCCCGCTATACGCCGGCGCAGCTATGGGAGAACATTGAAAACCTCGTGCGCAAAGGCACGGGACGGAATCTCGCCGCAGGAAAGCACGTCACCTGCGCCACCGAATGGAGCAGCCAATACGACGTGGGTGGTCCGAAAGCCCTCACCGACGGCAAGTTCGGACAAATGGACTTCCACTTCAACTGGCTCGGCTTCTGGGGCCACGATATGGATGTCACCATCGACCTCGAAAGCGAACAAAACGTGAACGAAGTCTCCGCCGACTTCCTCTACTATCCCCTTTCGTGGATTTTCGCACCCAAGAAAATCACCTGCTATATTTCTGACAACCAGAAAGATTGGAAAGAAATAGGCAGCAAATCCTTCCAAAACGAGGAGGATCTGATTGAGTGCAAAATCGTCAGTTTCCGTTTTTCCGACTTGAAGCAGAAGGGCCGATACGTACGGGTGGTGGCGGAGTCGCTGCTCACCAATCCGGAGTGGCACCGCGGCGTGGGCCTGCCCTGCTGGATTTTCTGCGACGAGGTAATTGTGCGATAGAGAACTTATTTCCTCTTCCTTGCAATTTTAACACCACTTTGCCGTTATACCCTCATTCAATCACCCCTAAAAATTAATGTTATGTCAGACAAAACAAAAATCATCATCAGTGTCATTGTGGGCATCAGCTTTGTGCTGGGTGCCGTCGCCCTCGGCTGCTACTTCAACAAGGCCAAAGGGCCCGTCAAAACCGTCTCCGTGGTCGGCCTCGCCGAACGCGATTTTGTCTCCGACCTCATCGTCTGGGACTTCAACTACAAGACCAAGGACATGAACCAGAAGGCCGCCTACGACCAGATCAAAAAGATGAACGAAACGGTGAAGGCCTACCTCCTCTCCAAGGGCATTCCGGAAAGCGAAATCCAGTTCAAACGCACCCAGTGCGAAGAGTCGTACCGTTACGAATACTCCCGTGAGGCCCAGCGCAGCTTCGACGTTTTCCAAGGCTACGAGATGACCCAAAACGTCCGTATCGAATCCAAGGATGTGGAAAAGGTGGAGAACCTCTACAAGGACATCGCCGAATTGCTTGATGAAGGCATCAACGTGAACACGTGGGGACCGAACTACTACTACACCAAGCTGGCCGACCTGAAAATCGAGATGCTGGCCGAAGCCACCAAGGATGCCCGCAACCGCGCCGAAACCATCACCAAGAACGCCGGCACCAAGATTGCCGGCCTGAAAGTGGCCAATATGGGCGTGTTCCAGATCACGGCACCCAACTCCAGCGACGAAGACTACTCATGGGGCGGCGCCTTCAACACCTCCTCCAAGAACAAACGCGCCAGCATCAATATGCGGCTCACCTACTTCGTGAAATAAAAGGAGATTACTCCATAAAACAAAAAAGGCGGCTTTTCTGAAGGCCGCCTTTTTTGTAGTCCGGAAACCAACCTCACTTCTTTTTCCATACAATAAAGTTGGCGTTTTCGAATTTCGCTGCCGTGGAAGCATCTCCCCAACTGTTTAACATCTGCTGGTCATCACGGCAGAAGCCGTACGCCACACCGCCGGTGAGATAAATTGCCTGCTCCAAGCCAAGGTCTGCAAGTGCCTGCGCAAAGTCGTGGAACGACTCACGGCCAAGGCTCCGCACGACCAACAACTGCCCGTCCTTTTCGCAAAGTGCGCGCCTTTCGGCCTTTCCCTTGGGCCTGTTCTCCACCATTTTGCCGCCACTCACTAACGGATACTGGCGGAAGAAGCTGCCCTCCTTTTCAATGGCCTCCTCCAGCAAAGAGGTGCTCTCCGCCATCCCGAGGTGAACCTCGCCGCCGATGATGGCGCAAAAACCCTTCTTCGACATCCCCCGAGACAGCAGTTCTCCATTGAGCACGAAAGCGCCGACAATCTGCCGGTTGTCAGCACGGATGTCTGCGGCCTGCAATGCCAGCACTATTGAAAGGTCAGTGGTGTCGGGCATGCCGAGACGAAGTTCGGGAACCACATTCACAGGCGTATATAGCCGCAACTGTACATCGTTGATGGTCGTGTCGCTCACCGATACCGCAGCGGCGCCGTCCTCCTGCACAACGCTGGGTGCCACGGAGACACTTTCTTCTACAATGTCCTCCGTTATGAACTCATCGGTCTGCACCGTATCCCTCCGCAACAGCCCTATAATGAGCACGACCAGCAGTAAGGCCGCTGCCACAATTGCCCAAATCCACCACCGTCGGTACCACGGATTCTGTGTCGCATCCTCCCGGTTGATGAGGCGGATTTCATCGTCGTTTATATCGTCAATATGTATCATTTCTTCACGTTGTTTTCAAAAAAATCCTTCAACTGTTTCAAGGCCTCTTTGGAGGCTTCAAGACTATGGGAAAAGGTATGGCTGTCGGACAAGACAATCTGCTTCTTCGCAGGGTTGATGTAATGCACGAAGTTCAAGTTCACAATCAAACTCTTGCCAATGCGCATAAACTCATCGTCTTTGGATCGCAACTGCCTGTTCAGCAGATCCTCAATGACGCCCAGCTGAACGGTCACCGTCCGCTTTGCCCCATCCCGGGTCACTATTTCCGAATAGTTCCCGTCGGAGGAGACATAGACAAGACTGTCCGCAGAAAAGCGAAAAAGTTCGTTGGCATTGATGAGCGTCAGAAAACCAGACATTGCGGATGAATTGCGGCACAAAAATACAAAAAATCAGTTATCCTTCGCATCCACCACTTCGTAATCTATAGCCAAATCACAGAAGGAGCGGCGGACCTCCGTATTGAAAACTTTTTTCTTATAAGAATAACTGCCACAATTGATTTTCACCGTCTCCCGCATCTTGTCCCGGTATTTGCTGTGCAAAATCTTGCATTTCATGGTGAAATCGTTGTCCTTGCTATACTTCATCGCCTTGTCCAACCACACATTCGTCCGCCTTTGCGAAGAACTATTGTCACTATAGGAAGACGACCGCCAATAGTCTGGCAAATCCGCCAGCCAATAGTCTGCGAGCTCGCAATCGGAGGAGTAATACTTGCTCAAGGCCCACGCATAGCCCAAGGAACTTTGGTACAAGCCCACGGCGTATGCGTAGGCGGCATTGGCACGCTCCCTCGCCGTACCCGCGGAAAAACTCTGTTTCCGCAGGCGCAACATCAGCTGGCAGAAACGCACCTTGCCCGGGGCCTTGGCATACTCCGCCACCGGATCGAACGACAACCCGTAGTCGCCTTTCTTCTCCTTCTTGGTAATCCAATATTCGGCAAAAGGATTCCGTGTGGAATCAATGTACTCCGAAATGTTCTGCTTCTTTTGGAAAGAGACAGAAACCTTTTGCAGATAGTCCAATGCCAGCGCATATTTCTCCTCCCGCATATATTTTGTCCCGATGAGGTCATAGAAATAGTTCAAGTCGCGGTAGCTGTTCCGAATGAGGTACTTTTCCATTGGGGTGGTGCCGCCCGAACGGAGGAACTCCGCATACTGAATCATATTTTCAACTTTTGTATTATTCAGATAATCAAATATTTCAGTGCTATAGTCTTGGTTGTAAAAATATTTAAAGCGTTCAGGATTCTTCTCTTGTCGGGAAATGGCGCGCCTTTCTTTGTCTGTGCAAAACACCTCATTGTATAAATTCAAGTAGGCCAGACTCCTATACCCTTCCCCTACTCTTTCAAAATGCGGCACAGCACCGAGGAAAATCACGCGGCGCAGTACCTTCACACGGTGCAGAGGGAGATTGGAGAACCATGCTTCCTCCCCGTATAGCCCATCCCAATACCAACTCCAGTACGTTTCATTTACGGAACTGGCTTTGCGCAGGTCGGCATTGATGTGGTCGGTCAGCCACTTGAGGTCGGGGTAGAGCGTAGCCTCGTACAGACTGTCGTTGTCGGTGCGGGTGGAGTTGACAAGGAGGCGCAGCATCCGGATGTTCTCCTTCACGGGAGCGGTGCCTTTTAGCGACTCCGACTCTTTCAGCAACCGTAGCGCCTCCGCATGGTCGTGGTCGATGTAGGCCAACGCCGCCTGCGCCGACCGCCACAGGGCGGGATTGCGGCTTTTGCCGTCGCGCACCACCTCGTCCACCAATGCATTGAACGCACTCGCTTTTTCCTTTTTGGGCTTATCAAAATATTGATTCACAAACTGTTGAATAACAAACTCAAATACTTGGCTATTGGGTTGCTGCCGATAAATTTCTCGCAAAATGGTGGGGTCGTAATGCAAATATACATTGTAATAGCCAATTCCGGCATAGACGATGGCGGCCTCCGTCTTCCGTTCGAGCCGCAGCAACGCCCCGCCGTAATAGTTGAGGCACTGTGTCCTCAACGCACTGGCGGGAACTTGTCCGCCGTACCGATTCCAGATATCAACACATTTTTGATAATCAGAAGTATAGAAGTATTTCCGCAGCAACTGAAGCACGTAGCGGTGGCGAATCTCCCTGTTGGGACAGTCACGGAGGAGGTTTTCGTCCAACTCCCGCACCTTCGTGATGCTCAAATCCAGCATCCGATGCGCCTCCAACTCGTCGTCCCTGTCATCAAAATGCTCCGAAACCGTCGGGTACCACCATGCCGACTGTCGCCATTGCAGCTCCTTCGCATAAACGGGATCGGTGGCTTTCAGGCTCTGCCAGTATTGCAAAGCGACAGTGTCCTTATGGTCAATCAGGTAACGGAAAAAACGGTTCGGGGTTTTGTCGTCCAGCAAAATCACGTTGTAAAGCGCCTCCTCCACCGTCTGGCGCGGCACACTTCTGCCTACATAATTGTGCCAAAAATTGACATTTTCCTCCCGGAATTTCAGGTCGAGTTTGTCCTGCCATTCCCCATTTACGTAATAACCCGTGTAGAAAATCCAGTGATCCTGCGGTTCTATGTAGCTCATCGGCCCACAGGCACTCGCCGACAAACAGCAGAAGAGCATGGCACTGCTAATCAAAAAAAGCCTCAATTTCATCTTTGGAATATTTTGAAAGTTGTTTGGAATCCAAATGGTATAGAGCAACGGGCATTTTGCCGTAACGTTTCTGAATCAGGTCTTTTACTTGCAATATCGTCTCCGCCGAAACCTCTTCGTGACGGACATAAGAGAAGTACCGGTAACCACCCTGAATTTCATAATAATTGTTACCAAGGGATTTAAAATAGGTAGTATCCTGTAAATCATCGTGATAGAAGCGGTTGAGACAGTAAAACTCCTTGTTGCTGTCAAACGCCACATTCCATTCATAGACGGGCAGTCCCAATGTCAGCGGAAGGTC
>Ga0310696_10004523_pt1 | contig 17032 bp, 7 predicted proteins | sample AusTroGonzalo_MG_4_FD_203885 | JGI IMG/M metagenome (GOLD analysis project Ga0310696, IMG submission 203885) | Bovine rumen microbial communities from tropical cattle in Woodstock, Queensland, Australia - Gonzalo_02 (v2) (version 2) | ecosystem: Host-associated > Mammals > Digestive system >...
ACCTTCTTCATCGCCCAGTAGACGTTCTCGATGTGCGAGAAGTCGGCGACCGTGTCGAGGGTGCCGAACGCCTGCGGCACGTGGAACATGTAGCCCGGGTAGAAGAACTTGTACTTGTTCTCCCACCACCACTCGCCGCCCTTCGAGCCGAGGTCCTTGCCGTTGAACTGCTTCTCCATGATCTCGCGGGCGTACTGCATCTGCATGTCCACGATCTTCTCGCGGCCGTCGAAGCCGAACACGAGGTACGCGCCCTTGTCGAGCTCCATGCCGAACACCTTCGACACGTGCGTCTTCGTCTCGGTCTCGTCGTAGAGGCGCATCGCGCACGGTCCGAGGCGGCTGCGCATGAGCGTCTGGCCGGCCTGCATCGCCGTGTGGAAGTCCTTGAAGATGTACGCGCGGAACTTGCGCGCCTCGGGCTGCGGATGGACCTTGAGCGTCACCTCGGTGATGACGCCGAGCGTGCCCTCGCTGCCGAGGAACATCATCGTGAGGTCCGGACCCGACGCGTGGCGCGGGACGGGGAGCGTGCGGATGATCTCGCCGGTCGGGGTGACGACCTCGAGGCTCATCACCATGTCCTCGATCTTGCCGTACTTCGTCGAGAGGACGCCGGTGCCGCGGTGGGCGAGGAATCCGCCGATCGTCGAGCACGCGATGGAGGCCGGGAGGTGCATCGTCGAGAGGCCCGCCTTGTTGCAGCCCCACTCGAGGTGCTTCGTGATGATGCCGGTCTGCGCCGTCACCGTGAGCGCCTGCCTGTCGATATTGATGATCTTGTTCATGCGCTTCATGTCGAGCACGATGCCGTTGTAGATCGGCAGCGCGCCGCCCTGCGAACCCGAACCGCCGCCCCAGGGGACGACCGGAATCTTGTACTGGTTCGCGATTTTCATGATGCGCGCGACTTCCTGCGTCGTCGCGGGATGGACGACGAAGTCGGGCTTCGGACATTCCCGGCCGCGGTCGTGCCACATCTCGGGAATCCAGTAGTAGTCGATCGAGTGGCCGAACTTGTCGGCGAACTTGACGTCGACGTTTGCATCGCCCACGGCGTCCGTGAGTTCCGTTCGAATCATTTCGAACATGTAGCTGTCAGGTTTGATTTTCATTTGTATTTATCTTCCTTCCGTAAGCTTTTATGCGCACATTATACAAAAATAACAGTGAGAGTTGGGTGGTAGATTTTGAAATTTTATGAGAAGAATTGAGAGATTGGAAATCATGATTCCTTTCGCGCACTATAGATTGGCGCAAGCGCGTCATGGATGCGCCGATAGCACGTGAAAAGGTGGTCGTACTTGACCGCCGCCGCAGGATCGGGTTCGACGGTGCGGTCGATGCGCAGGCACTTTGCGACGGCGGCCTTCACGTCCGAGAAAAGCCCTATGCCGGCGCCTGCGAGAAGGCAGGAACCAAAGCTGGCATCTCCTGGCTCAGGCACGGCGACAGCGCAGTTGAACACGTTGGCCACGATTTCGCTCCAAAGGCGCGAGCGCGCGCCGCCGCCGATTAGGAATATGCGCTTCACGGGAAGCTTCATCTCCTCAAGCGTTCGGTAGCAGTCCCTGAGCGAAAACGCGACCCCTTCCATAAGCGCCCGCGCAAAGTCGCCGCGCGTCGAGGAGATCGACACGCCCGAAAAAGAGGCGCGCAAGTTCGAGTCCCAGTACGGGCACCTCTCGCCCTGGAGATACGGATGGAAGAACACGCCGTTCGCCCCAATCGGCGACTTGGCGGCCTCCTCGTCTATCAGGGAATACAAATTCCCCGTTCCCCGTCCTCCGTTCCCCGACTCGACCGCCATAGCCTTGGCGTCGGCGGTTCCCCGTTCCGCATAAAACGCGTCACGTAGCCACCTCATGCAGAGCGCTGCGGCGTTCGTCGCCGAAACCGAGTACCACATGCCTGGCACGATGTGCGAGTATGTGAGCGTCTTGGGATGCGGATGCGCTGCAGCCGTCATGGAGTTGACGTTGCCCGCCGTCGCGAGCTTTAGGATGAGGTCCCCCGGCTCAACGGCGCCTGCGCCGTAGTCCTCGACCGCGCTGTCCGAGGAACCGCACACCACCGGCGTCCCTTCAAGGAGCCCCGTGAAGGCGGCGGCCGCGGCAGTCACGCGGCCCGCGAGGTCGGTGGGCTCGATGATCTTTGGCATGGCCGACATCTTAAGACCCGAAAGCGCTACAAGTTCGGCATCCCACGTCCCGTTCGTCCCGGTCGCCCCATCGGCGCCCGGCATTGCCCACATGAGCGTGCCCTGCGCCTCGATGTGGTCGGTCGCCGGCTCGCCCGTGAGCAGATAGCGCACGTAGTCCTTGACAAAAAGGACGTGCTCCGTCTTTGCGAGAACCCCTGGCTCGTTTGCCTTGAGCCACATCATCTGCGGGAGGGTCCACGTCGGCGCAGGCATCTGATAGCACGTCGAAAATATCTTCTCCCCCCAGCCAGCCCTGAGCGCCTCGCACTCGGCAGTCGCACGCTGGTCAGTCCACATGATCGTGCGACGGACGGGACGGTACTCTGCGTCAAGCAGCACGGCGTTGTGCGTCGACCCGTCGAGCGCGCAGGCGGCGATGGACTTGAGGTCCACGCCTTTCGCGGCAAGTTTCTTCAGGGACTCGGCCAACGCGTTCCACCAGTCCTGCGGCTCCTGCTCGCTCCATCCGGGATGTTCGTGGTATGTCGCAAACTCAGTTGACGCTTCGCCGATAAACGAGCCGGTCTCGTCGATGACGGTCACCTTGCACCCGCCGGTGCCGTAGTCTATTCCCAGCAGCAACTTCATTTTACACTTTACATTTTACACTTTTCACTTCCCCTTCACCCAGGCATGTGCGGGATCCATCGAAGAGACGAGCCCACGGCCCTGCGAGCCGGCCATCGTCCAGAGATAGTACATCTGGTAGCCTGGTGCGCCGACGAGAGGATGGTAGCCCTCGGCAATCGCAACCGTGTCGTAGTTCTGAACGCGATACGCCTCGTTCAAGGAGCCGTCCGGCTTGTATACAGACTGGAACCCGAAGCCCTGCGGCGGGTCGAAGAGGTAGAAGTAGGTCTCCTCCATGTCGAGCTCGTTCGGCGGGTTGTTGACGTCGTGGCGATGCGACGGATAGCCAGACCAGTTTCCGCTTGGGATCATTCCCTCGCCGATGTAGAAGTGTTCGGAGTCGAACTTCTCGTCGAGAATGATCTCGCTCGTGCGCGTCCAGTTGTCGCGCCCAAGCGCGATGTGGCGCGTGTCCTCGGGCTTGATGAGCGTCGGCTTCGCGGTGTCGCGCGTGGCGGGCGAACCGTTGTAGGCAAGCTCCACGTCAGAAAGCGCCGTGATCGTGTACTTGGTTCGGCGCGGAAGATACAGGCAGTGTGGCTTACCCGTAAACGGCGACTTGCGTCCGTCGGCCACTTCGAAGGCCCAACCCTCGCCCTTCGCGGCGAAGTTTCCGCCGATCAGGACAAGCGCGACTTCCGTCTCGCCGGTGTCGCCATCGTACGAAGTGCCCGTTGCGAGCTTAATGAGCCCGAACTTGGTGAGTTTCATTCCATACTCGCCGACGTCGAATACCTTGTTGTATCCCTGCGCGGGCTTTAGTGCAATCTTAAGGTTCATTTTCTTTCTCGTTAATTCCGTTACCCGTTACTTAACCAAATGCATTTCGATGTTCATGTTGCGGCAGAACGCCGTGAGCTCATCGACATGGTCGCCGTACATGAGCGCGTAGTGGTGCTCCCAGCCATTCTCCATGACCTCGCGGCGGATGGCCTCGCAGCCCGCGTCGAACTTGACGTTGAGCGGAGTGCCGCGCACGAAAAGGTCGGTGTCGATGCCGGTGCCGGGGCAGACGAGCATGCGGAAGCCCGTGCCGTCGCGCTTCTCGCCGAGGCGCGCGAGAGTGACGCGTCCGCCCTTTAGCGGGAACTCGCCGGTGCAGCCCTTCACGCCGCCGCCCTCGACCGTTGCGGAACTGTGGAGCTCCGGCTGGTATCCCTTCTTGCAGAGTCCGCAGGGCGCCGCGCCGCAGTGCCACACGGTCCCGTGGTCTCCCTCGCAGATGATGAGGTCGCAGAAGAACGGCAGGTCGTCCGAGAGTATCTGCCCGATGCGCATCATCACCGCGCCGTACACGTCGCCCTCGCACGCCGTGAGGTAGCCGTGGTTCGTGAGGTGCCCGAGCGTCGAGCAGACGGCGATTCCGTAGAACTCGTTCAGGATGACCTCGGGCCAGCAGCGCATCGCAAACGTGTCGACGAAGAACTTCTCCTTCATCTTCATGACGGCCGCGATGAGGCGGGCGGACTTCTCCTTCTGGTTCCCGCGCGGACCGTCGGTCGGGTGTTCCTTGATGTCTCCGTCGATTATCGCCATGCCCTTCGCGACTTCTTCAGCCGTCAGGTTCTGCGCCACCGTGAAGAGTTCGTGCTCGGTGATGATCTTGACCTCGGGACCAAGCGTGCGGCGCAGCATCATCTCGTCGACGCAGCTCGTGAAGAACCCGGGGACGCGCCCGCCGATGAGGCCGATGCGCATGCGGCCTAGCGCCTTCATCGCCTGCGCGACGCGAATCTGCTTCATCAGCCCTTCCTCGGCCTCCTTCGTTCCCGCCTGCGCGTGGACGTAGAAGTACGGGATGCCGAGACGCCACATGTGGTGCGCGTTCATGTTCGCCGCGCAGAACGAGTTGTTCTGGAGACGCCCTCCCTTCGGGTCCGGCTCCGGCTGCGACCAGAGGAGAATCGGCACCTTGAGGCGCTGCGCGAACATCGGAGGAACGACGCCGAGCGAGAACGTGAGGAAGTGCGCGACGATGAGGTCGGGACGGTCCTTCTCCCATTGTTCGAGCACATTGATCGCCTCGCCTTCGAGGGCGAGCATGTGGTCGGGCGCGATCACCTCGACGTCGGGGAGTGTCTTGAGAAAGGCAATCGCGTTTGCACGCGCGGCCTCGAGAGTTTCGTTCGTCCAGTTTACTTTGCTGAGCGGAAGGTATCCAATTTTGAACATTTTCTGTTTCCTTGATAGTGGTTATTTGAAAGGAATTTAAGTTTCGTTGGAAGCAATTATACCAAAACACTCGTGAGAGCGAGGCAAAACGTTCTGAGAAAAGATGATAAGAGATGAAATACTATCTCATCGCACGTCGATGCTAGAGGTTATTTGAATCTGTACTCCGTTACGGACCTGAACACCTGCCCGGGGCGAAGGATAGTGTCCGGCCAGTCCGGCTTGTTGACGGAATCGGGATGCGCCTGCGTCTCGAAGGCAAAGGCAGCAAGCGGGAAGAGCGGACGCCCGAACTGGTCTTTCAGCGAGTCGTTGAGCGCATAGCCCGAGTAGAACTGCATGCCCTTCTCCGTCGTCCAGACCTCAAGCCGCCTCCCAGTCTTCGCGTCCTCGGCTGACGCCGCGAACGCGAGAGAACCATCCTGGGAGGATAGCACCCAGTTCATGTCGTATTCGCCCTTGTTGCGCGCACCGATTTCGTGCGGGGCGCGGAAATCGAAATCCGTCCCCTCGACGGACGCTATCTCGCCGGTCGTGATCTGCCCGACGCCCGTCGGCGTGTAGCCGTCCGCCGCGATGCGGACCGTCTCGTCCGACACCGGGCGCCGCGCCGCGCCGCTCAAGTTGAAATAGACATGGTGCGTGAAGTTGACCGGCGTCGCCTTGTCGGTCGTCGCAGTCCATTCGATGCGCCATGTGTTCTCCTTGGTGAACGTGTAGACGCACGTAACGGCGAGGTTGCCGGGGAAGCCGCCTTCCCCGTCGGGGCTTGTGAGCGAAAGCTCCAGCGCCTCGCCATCCTCCGCCGCCAGCGGACGTGCCGTCCAGACGCGGTCGTGGAATCCCGCGGACCCGCCGTGCAGAAGGCATGGCATGCCGTCCGGCGAGATGTTCGTCGGCAGAGCGTATTCCCTGCCGTCTACCGAGAACCTGCCCCCCGCAATCCTGTTGGCATAGCGTCCGACAAGCGATCCTCCAAAGCCGGGCTTCGCGAAGTCCAGCGACGTGGCGACGTTTTCGCACACCCCGTTTCCGTCGGGAACGGATATGCGGCGCACCTTGCCGCCATAGTCCAGAACCTCAAGTTCCGCGCCGTTCCCGCCGTGAAGCGTAAACGACTTTATCGCCCGGCCGTCGGACGTCTTTCCGAATTCGGTAATTTCCATGTGTCGCTCAATCCTTTATTGACATCTGTCCGTCTGTCCATGGCTCGCGCAGATGCGCTACGCGAGCCCGTGGAGTTCCCAACCCTTGCGATACGAGCTCTTCAGCATCGCGGTCGCTTCCACTGTGTCGAACGACCTCGTCGCGTCGTTCCAGACATGGCGACGTCCGGGGAGGCGTTCTGCGACTCCTCCTAGCAGCACCGCGTCCATCATGCGCGTAGTCCACGAGAAGTCGCTGAGCGCATTGCCGCCGTCGAGGCAGCGTGCTGCGAACTCGTCGAAATGGCTGCACGACTCTTCGGCAAAGGGCAACGCTGGGGCTGCACGTCCGTCCTTCATGACAATGCTGGGCTTGAGTCCCGTCTCCCATCCGTGTGGAACAAGCAGCCATCCGGTCTCGCCCTCGATGACGCGACCTTCGTACGGAAGCTTCTCCACGCCGGCCTTGCGGCACACTTCGTAGCACACCTCCGGCGGAAGGAACTCTGCCGGGGCCGCGGGGCTGTCCGAAAACCCGGAAAACCATTCCATGGTGAAAGGCTTTCCGCCGGACGCGAGGACGCCCGGGAACTCCCACGTGATGTGGGAATAGCGCGGCCAGCATTCCTTGTAGACCGGGTTGGAAAGCGCCGAGGCGTTAACATCCGCGCGGACGGACAGCGGCATCGTCGCGCCAAGGTCCATCCCCTGCCACACAGCGCTCGTCACGTGGATGCAAAGGTCGCCGACCCACCCTGATCCGAAGTCGGTGAACATGCGCCAGAGAAGCGGATGGTAGATCGGCGCATAAGGACGCATCGGCGCAGGGCCTACCCACTTCTCCCAGTCCAGGGTCGCGGGAATCGGCTTTGGCTCCGGAATGGTGCGCTCGGCGCGGGACTTCCCGCCGCGCGTCGAGAACATCATCACACGCCTAACCGGTCCGATCATGCCGGCGCGAAGCGCCGCCACGGCCGTTCTGTCGCAGACGGTCGCGGCAAACTGCGTGCCGAGCTGCGTGACGACGCCGCTCGATGCCGCAAGCTTCCGCAGAAGCGCGCTTTCGTCAATGTACTTGCAAAGCGGCTTCTGGCAGTAGACGTGCTTGCCGGCCCGCATCGCGTTGGCGGCAATGACCGTGTGCGTATGGTCGGGCGTGGACACGTTCAGCGAATCAAGCCTGTCGCCCTCCGCCGCCAGTAGCTCGCGCCAGTCGGCATAGACTCGTGCATCGGGAGCGAGCTTGCGCGCGGCGGCGAGAAACGCCGCGTCGACGTCGCAGAGCGCGACGACCTTCACGCGTGGATTGGCCAGGAACTGCTTCATGTCGTACGCCGCCATGTTCGCCGTGCCGATGCAGGCATGGCACAGCATGGAGTTCGGCGAGCGCGACGAGAGAATCGACGCGCACCCTCCGCCCGCGAGCAGCGACGCGGACGAAATGCCCTTTATGAAAGAGCGACGGCTAATGTCGTGATTCATGTTCTCCCCCCTTTAGTGAAGCGAAGCCACGCGCACGTACTTGAGGACGACGCCGGTATCCTCGTGCTTGCCCTGAAAGCCGATGCGTCCGCGCGTCGGAATCGTCGAAAGCGCAGGAAAGCCGCGATGCCAGCCCGGAACTGGCGTGCCGTCGGGGTTGACAAGCGGATCCTTCCAGTCGTCGAGGTTCGCGTCTACGACCGCCCTGCCGTTCAGCACGACGTGTACGTTCTTGCCCTGGCAGTATATCGTCATGCGGTTCCACTCGCCCGCCGGCTTCGAGCATATCTCACGCGCGGCGGCACGGCCGTAGAGCGAGCCGGTGTACTGGTACGGAAGCTCCCCCTTGTGCTTGTCGCAGTAGTCGTCGAGGAGCTGCACCTCGATCTTGTACTTGGGGAACTTGTCGAGGTTGGAGATGTAGATGAACACGCCGCTGTTGCCATCCGCCTGCATCTTGTACTCAAGGTCAAGAACATAGTCCTCGTATTCGTCGCGGCTCCATATCGGCTTGTCCACAAGCGGCGTGAGATAGCCGTCCGCGTCGTAGTGCCACGCGCCGGCGCTGAACTCGGCGTTGGAAAGCGACTCGTCGAAAAGCGGCTTCCAAACGTATGCGTTGTCGTCCGGATGCGGCTCGTCGTACGCCTTGGGCGCGGTTGCGCAACCGAGCGTGCAGGCAATAGACGCGAACGACAGCGCACGGATTGCCATGCTCGCGACTTCCCTGGTTCCGTATTCTACCATTGTTTTCATCTTAGCTTCCTTTCTTTTGTTTTGTTTTGTTTCATTTTGGTTCAAGCCAGTCGGCGGCGTAAAGGCCGCATGGTGCGTCAGGCCCGCTGACGCCGTTCCAGAAACGGGTGTCCCACGTTCCGGCGGCGGCATCACCGAACATTGGCAGCACAGAGGTGCTGACGGAGATTTCCAGCGGCCCCTCCTGCCCCGCGAGCGAAGCCGGAATCTCCCACTCAAACGGCGCCCACGCACGGACGCCAAGGTCTTGGCCGGCAAAGACAACGCGCGTTACGCGTCCGCCGGTGTCAAGGCGCAGACGAGCGCCTGCGGCCACCGGAGCCATCACGTCCGCAGACCACGTAGCCGTGCCGGTGAAGTTGGCGAGGCCAGTGGATGCAAGCGATCCAAATTTCACCTTGCCGCGAGAACGCGGGGCAAGAGCACCGTTCGACACGGCAAAGTCTCCCGCAAGGAAAAGCGCAGGAAGGAAATAGTTTCTGTCCGCCTCGCCCGAGACAATGGAGAACCGATGCTCCCCAGCCTCAAGGTCAAACGCCCCAGTCTGCCTATAAAGCGAATCGTATCCGGGTCGAAGCGACGTGCATTGCCATGTTGGATCTATCGCGGCGCCGTCCATTTCGAAAGCGTAAGGCTCGGCTTCATGGCGGATGACCTTGACGCCGTCTGCCGGACGCTCGTTGGCGCCCACCGGACGCCCTGACTCCGTGACGGCATAGCTCATGGCCAGATTTCGCGTCACGAGGCGAACGTTTTTCAGCGGCGCGGCCACGGCAATCGATCCAGAGTTCGCCTCGTTGAAATTGACGCGAAAGACATTTGGCGCATCAAGGGAAAGATCCCATTCGACGTCTGCAATCGGTCGAACGGCGAACGGCTGCATCTCTGGCTCGTACGGCATGCCCGCCGCATCAAACAACATGACCCCTCTCGCCGGCAAGGCGAATGCAACACGCTCGCCGCAACGCTCCGCGAAAAGCGTGCGAGCAGAGAACGCCCTCATGTTCAAGACCGCCGAAGTGCCGTCCGTGAACGTGCGGACAAGCACATCCTCGGCCGGCTTTCCATCCTGCTCGTACACGGAGAACGAAGCCGGCAGGCGCTCGCGGCAAAGCGACAGCGCGTCGGACGCGGAGAGCCCCGTCCTGCCCGTGCGCATTTCGGAGAAACGTCCGTCCTCGCCGCAGGCAAACACAAGCGGAAGATCGGTCGTCTCGCCCTCCTCCACAAGACGGCATGTGAACTGGTTCAATTCAAGCGTCCGCAGAAGACCGTTGAGGTCTGGACCGGGAATGCCCTTTGGGCGCCCCGCAATGGCGAACCGCGCCGCAAGGGTGTTCGGATAGCTCACGGCCACTTCGCGCTCCGCGACCGTCTTTCGCGCCCAGGTAGCGGCCTTCCGCGCTTCGTCGGCAAGCACGATTGCATGCTTCTCGTACCATGGATGTATAGGCCCGGTGGGAGCGAGGAATCCATGCTTTTCCACCAGCCCGCGCTCGTCCATCACGTCCATGCACGCAAAGTACCGATCCAGCCCGTGCATCGCGCACATCCACATCACCGCACGCAGCGTCGCAGGCACATGGTCCGCGGGGCCGCACGCAAACAGTTCCGCAGCGCCGCCCTTCCCGCGATGAAGCGCCGCCTGACGGGCGAGATTGTAGGTCACCCATTCGATGGGACGCGCATCAGGACTTGCATCACACAGCGTCCGGACATCATCCATCGCCGGAAGGGTCTCGCCCCTGAGGCAAAGCATCGGATCACCGCTGCACCTTGCGGAAACGTAGATGTCGTTCTCCGCGATCAGGTGTCCGGTGAGGAGAATGCCGTGCGAATCGCACCAATTGCGCAGCTGGTCGAAATAGGCGGTGCGAAACCGTCTGCCCATGAGCTTCAGATACGTCTCCCATACGTCGCCTTCCTCCGATGCAAGCCATCTCTCCACGTCGTCCATGAGCGCACGACCCGTTGCGGAGAGATATTCCTCCTCCAGTCCAGAATACTTGCGGAACGACACCAACGGCTTGCCGCCTTGGAACGCCACGCGCGTGGGATGACCCGGTTCGTCGGTGAATATCCCCACAATCGTCCCGTTCTTGAACCATCGGCCAAGGCGCTTTGCGTAAACCTCATGCGTAAGCTCGATGAACCGCGCAACGGCGGCGGGCTCGCATACGTTCACCCATCCGGCTGGTGCGAACGCAGACTCCCATCGGTACGTGCCGTCGGCGTTGCGGAAAACTCCCCATTCCGCATAGCGCCAGGCGTCGTTCTCGGAGGGCACGCGCCCCTTGCATGTTCCGCTCGGCCAGTTGTACTCGTCGTAAAGCCACACTTTCATGCCGCGCCTCTCGGCCTCGTCGCAGAACCATTCGCAGAGCCGCAGCCATTCTTCCCCCATGTATTCCATCTCAAGTCCGCTCCGGGCATAGATGAGAAACGAGTCGATTCCCTGCGCACGAATGGCGGCGACCTTGCCACGGACCTCCCTTTCCGTCGGCCTTCCCGTGACAGCAAGAAGTGGCGTCATGCCGCAGTTCGCGACTGTTTCGACGTTGCGAAGGTCCATTGGACATGCCACTCGCTCGAATATGTTGAACGAAACATCAACCCGACGAATCGGACGCTCCTTCGAGAAATCTCGGTTTATCGTGCTGAACTTGGACTTCACGCCCTCAGGGCAGTCCCTGAAGACATTGCCGCGCACGACCACGTTGTACGGCGGCGGGCCCTCCTTCCACTCCGTGAGGCCGGACATCTTAAGGCCGACGGTCACGGACGACATCTCGTTGCCCTCGACAATCGCATGGGGGCACTGCACGTTCACCGCGCATCCCCTCATGTCGTGTATCCTGTTGCCGACCATCGTGAATCCCGTGCCGAACGCAAGCGGAGCGAAGAGAATGTCCGCCGCCTTCGGGACACTGCCTCCGCCATGCGTCAGCGCATATTTTGTATCGGCGTCATGCTCACCCACATCCTCGCACGTCGACATCGACTGGGGAAGCGACTCGGTGAACGTTATTTCGCATCTTTCACCGCCGTTCTTCGCGCGGAAACGCCTCACGGACGCCACCCGGAAGTCGCCTAGCATCCGTCCTTCCATCGATTGCACGATCTGCAGCACGTCACCGGCGCGGAGCCGTCCGAGCGGGGGGCGCACCACTATGGACTTCTCTCCGCTACGGGAGAGGATGTCCACTCCCTTGCAGTGCGAGTTCGCGCCGTCGTCGTTCATGTTGCCGAAGTCGCACTGCGAGATGTGCGTGCCACGCTCGTTGAAAAACGCATCGGCGTTGGTCGAAAACACAAGACCGTCCTCTTTCGGTGCGACGCGGCATCTGTGCGCCGTCAAGTATCTGGCCCCGACTCCGCTGATTGCAACGGACCTGGCGTTCCCGAACCACACATTCACAAGATTGCAGAAGCTGGACCCGCGCGAACGCAGCCCCGCTATTGTGTTGTCCCTGTCGGGAAGCACGATCACGTCTCCGGAACGCGGATTGAACTTGCGAAGGCTTGGCTTCTCCGCGTCAAAGTAAATGCGAAAGCGCCCTTCTCCGAGATCTTCGGCCTTCAAGTCGAAGAACGGGTCGGGGCCGCGGTCAAAAAGCTTCCGTCCCGAGGCGTCGAATACGGCGCAGATCGCCGAATGTCCGATCCTGCAAAAGCGAGGGTCGTCCGGACGCATGGTGCCGGGACGGTGACGCACGATCGCCGTGCCGTTCGACGGGTCAAAGCTTTCGAGCGTCACCTGCGAGAACGGAGTCTCGCGCCATGAGAACTGAATGTTCGAAAGCGTGACGTTCTCGGAATTGTCGAGAGAAACGCCTGCCTTGTCGTATACCCCGAATTCAAAACGCACTTTTTCAGGAGATTTGCCGACGAAAGCGCAGTTCGTGATGCAAGACAAGTCGAGATGAACGACGGCCCCCGATGCCGTCTTCGCTGCCGATGCGAGCAGATAAGTCCCTGCGGGGATGCGCAAAACACACGGTTTGCCGCCAAGTCCGCGCACGGCTGCAATCGCCCGCGAGAACGCCGCAGTGTCGTCGGAGGTTCCATCGCCGACAACTCCAAATTCCGCAGCGTCAAGCTCTTTGCGCTCCACGCCCCCGTTCAACGGATCGCGTCGCCACATGTCAAGCGCGGTGTTGAAGTACTCCTTGAACTCGTCGATTTCCGCCTGCATGAGCCGCGTACGCTCCGGCAATGCGTCAAGGCGTTCCGCCGCCTTCAGGCGCATCTCCATCCGTTCGCGGTGGAAATCGCCATCCATTCCCATGAAAACCTGCTCGATTTCACTTCGAATGTCTGCAAAGGTCTGAATCTCGGCGCTTGTCGCGCCATCAAGGACAATGGCCGATGGCTCTTTCGAGATTTTCCATGACCATATTCCGTCCTTTGGCTCAAGCCGCGTCCTGTTGCCCATCAAGTCGACCTCCCATGCAGACTTTGCATCGGACATGATCGAAAGCGTCTCGCCGTCACCAAGACCGGAGTCCCAGCCTGCGATGGTCAGCCCAGAGTCTCCTGGCGAATGGAAGCGATAGACATGCCGCCGATCAGTATCGACAAGACGCGCGTCAAACCGTCCGCCCTGGAGAATCGTCGTCAGGGCGGAGAACGCAGCGAACGTTGCGCGCGGACGGTAGTCCCGCATGAACAATCCGTAGGAATCCTCGTATCCGTTCGGATTCCATCCAGTCGCCATGAGCGTGTACCAGATGTAGTCCGTCGAGCCCCATGCCCAGGCGTAGAGAATCTTCTGCCAGACGGCGCGCGCCGCTTCGCCTTCCCGACCATTGCGGGTGTTGTAGGCCGTTTCGTTTGAATACCAAGGTTTCGAGACGAGGCCAGCCTTCTCGCGGAACGGGAAGAACTGCGCCTGGAGTCGCTCTGCGTACGAATCGAAAGGTCCGTGCAGATGGACGGCCCACACGTCGAACGCGTCCCGTCCATCGGCGGCAATTCGCTCCATCACCCCCGGGTTCCACTTGTCGCCGAACGCAGACGGGTCGCCGCCGCCCCAGCCGCACGTGACGACGGTTGCAGTCGGGCACGACGACTTGACCCCTGCACTGCCTTCGCGCAGGATGCGCAAAGCCTCGTCCGGCGGAAGCACCGTCTTCGGAAGGAGGTCCCACTCGTTGCCCATCTCGTAGTAGTCTATCTGCGTTCCGTAGCGCTTGGCGATTGCCGCGCAGTAGTCCCGGAACAGCCCTTCGCGAGAGGGCAGGTTCATGCGCTTGCCGACGGGCTCCTTCATCTGCTCCTCTGTAGGCTCTATGCGGGACCACGGCGGACCAGGATAGACGTTCGCGTTAATCGCAAGCCCACGCGAGCGGAAGGCCTCTACGAGATCATCCGTCATGGACCAGTCGTACTCGCCGGGCCTCTTCGCGTTCTCCGCGAACTTGAACCCTCCCGACCGGACCAGCTTCGCTCCGCTCGCGACAAGCGCATCGAGGAGTCGCTCGAAATGCGGGGTGTTCCAGTATTTCTGTGCGTGGAAGTTGATGCCCATGCGGAAGAACGGCTTCGGCAATGTCGGCGTCGCGTCGTGGCGGTCGACTGCGGCGAAGCGCGTCTCGACGATTCCCTTCTGTCCGTCGTCGCCGACCAGGTCGGCCGTCACGTACCATATGCCCTTGGCCGGGAGGTCGCGGTCGGGCGCCACGCGCACGGTCGCGCCTCCTTCGGCCGTGACGTCAACCTCCCGGTCAAACCCGCGCCCGAAATGGTCGCGATACCGCACGACTCCTTTCCACCTGCGCGTTTCCCGCGAAAGGTTGGAGAACACGAGGTCCGGCGACTTCAGCGAACCGCGCACGAGGTACAGGTGGTCGGCCGTGTCGACGTCAAAGCCAAGCGCCTCTTCGTCAGTCGCCAAACCGAGGAACGGCACTATGGCAAGCGCGACAAGGACACATGCTCTCTTAAGACACATCCAGACCATGGCAATGCCCCCCGTGACAATTTACCGCAGGATTATCATCAGCCCCGCGATGCTGTAAAGTGGTTCGACGGCATAAGATGCGACGTCATCCTCCGAATTCAGCACGAGTGTCCGTTCTGAAGTCGCGAGGTCTCCGTTCACGACGAATCCGCGGAACCTGCGGTCATGCATGGTCGCCGTGAACGTGAGCGGATTCTCCCGAGAGACAAACAGCGTGCCGAGACCGCCTGAAATTTCGACTCCCCTCATGTCCGACACCGTGACAGGCGTAGCGACATCGTATGACGCGCCGACGACGGGCGTCCCCGCCGGGAAAAGCCCGCCGTGGATTCCGCCTATCGTGTAGCGATGGAAATCAGGCACGCTGTTGGTTGTGCCGTTCACAAGAACGGGGGAATCCTGAAGCGGACGGAAGTCGCCCTGTCCGCGCGCCACTATCTTCGCATCAGGGAACGTCACGCAGTTCTTATGCGCAAGGTCAGATGTCGTTTCAATGCACAGCCCGGCCGTGGTGCCGATTGCAGACTGGGTTGTCGGGTTGTTGAGATCAAGCACGTTGAACAACTGCGCGTCCTTTGAAATATGCAAAGTTGTCGACGTTTCGTTCAGCGTGCAATTGTAGAGTATGCAACCCTGGTCTACGGAAACGACTGCGTACGAATTGGGGCCAATTACGCAACCAGAAAGGTATGAATCTTTCATGACGCCCCTGAGGCTCGACGCACCTGTCGTCGTTTGGGGGTTCGCCGCCGTCCGGCAGTCCACGATGCGGCAGTTCTGCAGCCAGCACTTGTACGTGGCCGAGCACATGACCCCGACGCAGTTGGTGATCATGCAGTCGATTATCTGCGCCTCGTCCTGCCCGTCCGAAAACGCCCCGCCGGCCATACGGTAGTTTGCCGACTTTGGCGATTCCACGCTCTCGCCGTTGCTCTCCGTGCGCCCGCCTGTCAGCGTGAACCCGACGACTGCGGAGGACATACAGCTCTTGATGGCCACGCACCTGTATGCGCTCGCGCCGCATCCGTCGGCGTTGCCGCTTGTGCCGTCCGCGCCGACGATGAAGGTTCTGCCGGGCCCTTCGACTGCGCGAATGCACAGGTTTGTCGCCACGACCACGCGACTGTTGCCGTGGAACGACTTGCCCTTGGCGCCGTAGCGCCCCGCCTTCGCCTTGACGACATACTTGTCCTTAGCTGCGTCAACGGCGTCCTGGAGCGTCGCATATGGTCTTGACTCGCTTCCGTCCGAATTGCCTCCCCCGTAATTCGGATCCGTCCACAGCACTCCCGCAGCCTCCTGCACGTCAAGAAACAGGGGCTCGTCACTCGACGAAGGCGGAGCGGTCACGACGAGAGATCCGTCCAGGCCCAGATGCCGCCACTTTGCGGGCAAGTATCCGTTCAGGCATACGCCGTATATCTCCACGCCCTCGGCCGGCAGTGGCTTTATGCGATACTGCGCAGGCGACGCCGCCGAATAGAAGTACCCGTTTGTCGCCCCCTCGAACAGCCTGCCGTCGACGGAATACTTGGAATATCCGAGCATTATGCATCCGCCGGCGACGTCGACTGCATCCTGAATCGCGCCGGCGGACACTGCGTCTTCGCCGTCCCACCTTGCATTGCCGAAGAAATCCTTGTTCTGGTCATCGGACGGAATCCAGTCCTGCGAACAGTAGTTCTTGCTGCCCTTGCCCACCACGACATTCTTCACGTATGGATTGGCGACAGGGCGGAAATCGCCGTGGATCGGCGCGACAAGCTGTGCATTGTCGGCCGCGGAGGACATGACCACGTTATTGTTTCCACAGGCAAACGCATGGTCCCCGACGCAATTCGTGAATGTGGCGTTGCTCCAGCTTGGCGGGGCGAAATACGCGTCCGCTTCGGCCCTGGACTTGCCGTTGCACTGAATGAACGCATTGAACACGGTTGCGGAAAATTCCGCGTCGGAAGTTCTAAGAATGCCCTTGTTGTTGAAGAACGTGCAATTGACAGACGCGATGGGATAGTCTTTGTTCGCAACATAAAGCGTCCCCTCGTAGTCAACTGCGCCGTTGCCGTCGAAAATGCAGTTTGCCGTGTTGCACTGTCTCGTCGCGCTGCCCGCAACAAGATGCGTATTGTTGCCCGTCACGCGGCATCGCAAAAGCACGACGCCATACGCCGCCGCGCCCTCCGCAGCCACGCAGTTGGAGATTACGCAGTCGACCACATGTATATTGCGATGAGTCGTGGAGCCAATGTAGTTGAATAGCAGACCTCCACCGCGATGCGCGGCCGAGCATGCCTTAATCGCCTCGCCGGTCCCGTTCGTCGTCGATCCGGTGTTGTAGGCAACCGTGGCTCCGTCGCGTATGGTGAACCCCTCTATTCGCGTTCCTGGAAGATTGTCAGTTCCGCTCATGGCGATGCACCGCACCGCGCCAGCGCCGATTCCCGTATCGGTGTCGGCGTGCCTTCCGACGATATGCGTCACAGCCGCGCCCTCGGCGGACTTGATCGTGATATGCTTGTCGTTTATCCAGATGCGGTTCGGTTGATAAGAGTAGTTTTCGTTGGTCGGATCACCGCAGTCTACAACCGTCCCCTGGTCGTCGCCGTAGGTTCCCCGCGCGACAAGCACCGTGTCGCCGCTCGCGGCCTTTGCGACGGCGTCCTGGATGCGCTTGTAGGCAAG
>Ga0310696_10004524_pt1 | contig 17019 bp, 12 predicted proteins | sample AusTroGonzalo_MG_4_FD_203885 | JGI IMG/M metagenome (GOLD analysis project Ga0310696, IMG submission 203885) | Bovine rumen microbial communities from tropical cattle in Woodstock, Queensland, Australia - Gonzalo_02 (v2) (version 2) | ecosystem: Host-associated > Mammals > Digestive system >...
GTACCAGAGATGGTAATCTTGAAATAAGGATTACTCAGGTAGCCGCCAGCCTCGTTTACAGGCGTAATGGTCCAGAGCTGATGAGGACGGAACATATAGTCACCGCAACGTACGGCGATATCACCCTCGGGCCAAGTACCCTTCACCTGATCCAGAGTCTGGTTTGCAATAGGCTGTGGAGGAGCAGCGTCAGCCTGTGGACGACCGAATCCGCCACGACGTGCTACGTTCATACGGACGAAGTCGACAGCGAGTTCCAGCGAATAGCCACGACGCTCAGACTCAATCTCAAAGGTACCACCCTTGAAATGGTCGCCAGCATAGGGCCAGTCATTCTTCCACAACAACGGACGGATAGCCAGTACACTGCTGCCGCCCTGGTCGAAATCAGCCTCCCAGTGGAATGACGTCACCTCGATACCCTCGTCAATGATCGTACGTCCGAAGTGTCCGGCACCCGTCTTACGGTCACCGGCAGCAACCACCATCTTACCGCCACCATGATACATGTCACGACCTACGTTATCCAAGTAGGGGCCTTCCACACTGCGTGAGCGTCCCACCACTATATTATAGGTAGAGTTCACACCATCGCAACAAGTGCCGTGCGTACCCAACAGGTAATACCAGCCATTACGGTAGATCAGGTCGGTAGCCTCACAGTCGATAGCAATATCCTTCTCCTTGTTACCCTTTACGCGGAAGCCCGTCTTAGGATCAAGTTCGATAAGACGGATAGTTCCGAAATAAGTACCATAGCTCACCCACAGGCGACCAGTCGTGGGGTCGAGCAGCACACCTGGGTCGATAGCATCCTGATCCTCCATACCATCGGAAGCACATACCTCCACAGCGGTGCTCCATTTGAAATCAGGCGATTTAGGATCAAGCGTCTTGTTCCACATGGTGAGGATGCGGCCACTGTGTCCGCCACCCAGTCCGCCACCAGTAGCACCATAGATACAGAGGTAGCGGTCACCAATCTTGATCATGTCGGGCGCCGCACCGCCACCAGGACGCTCAGCACCACTGTGCCATGACCAGCCATCATCAGAGATGATACCACCGCCGCCAGTACCAAAGGTATAATATTTGCCATCACACTCCGCGAGAGTCGAAGGGTCGTGAATATATGGTTGTCCAATTTGAGCATTGGCTGCTGATGCAATAGCCAGTGCAGCCAGGATTGTATGTAAACGTTGCATAATTATTTGCTGTTAATGATTGAATAGTTAGTTACAGGGTTACCTTTCTCGTCGATAAAGCGCACACAGAAGTCGCTCATGCCAGGACCATTGATAATGGCACCACGCAGGATGTTGCGTCCTTTCTTCAAGGTCAGACGGTGAGACACCGCATCATCCTTCACCATACGACGGTCGCCAGAGAGCAGCAGAGTCTCCTCACCATTGAGCCACCACATTGAAGCAGAGTTAGAGCCTACAGCCAAGCGTACGTTCTCTATATCCTCAGGACAGTCGATGATGGTCACACCCCAGAAGAGCACACCATACACTTTCTCACCATATTTCTCTGCGAAGCGGAACAATTTCACGTTGAAGTTCTCACTATCCAGCGCATGCCAAGTCAGCGTCTGCTTCACAGTCTTCACCTTTGGACCCTCAGGCATCTGCTGAGCACCACGGCCGAATCCGGCAGGCGCCTGTTCTTGTTGGAACACAGCCTTCACCTTCTGTCCATCCTTAGGCAGAATCGTCTGCTGACCCTTGAAATACTCACGATTAAAATGTTCGCGCAGATAAGTATCAGTAAACACCGTGTTACCACTATTAGGCTTGTCAATAGGTTCCAGGAGCGTCCAACGGCGGATGAATCCCTCGCTGTCGGGCTTTGCAGGTGCAGCAGTAGCAGGTGAGAAATACTTCGGACGGTTCTTGAACAAGATCCAGTCAACAGAGAGTTCACCGCCACCCTCATTGGTAATCACAAGGTCGGTAACACCCTTCGGCGAATACTCCAACGTAGTAGTCTGAGTGAGCCACTGATTTCTCTGATCACGACGGAAACGTGCCATCATCGGATTAGCGGCAGCACCAGGAGCAGGCTCTGGCGGACGTACAGCCAACTTAATACGTGCAATAACCTTACCGGTAGCACTCTTCTCACGAATACAGAACTCCGTATCATCACTAGCCTTCACACTAATCTGCAGATAGCCGTCTCTCAGACAATCGAAGTCCACATCGGCATATCTCAACCAACCCTTAGAAGGAATAGTCGCATAATCACCACTGAAAGCAATCGTTGTATCCACATGAGCAGTGGTAACCCCCTGTGAGGCAGTGCTATATCTGTCGATCTCAATCTTCTCAGTAGCCTTGTTGATACCAACACCACGCATTGTGGGCTTCACCTCCTGGATGGTACCGTCAGCATTGAAATACAGCTTCTCAATCTGTACCGAACGACGTTTGTCATCGCTGGGCGAGAAGAAATTCTGGTGATAGAACAGATACCACTGTCCCTTATAGTCCACAATACTGTGATGGTTTGTCCAACAACCATTGGCATGCTCAGCCATAATCAGTCCCTTATACTCATAGGGACCCATGGGATTCTTACTCATGGCATAGCCCAGCACCTCAGTATTCTCGCGGACATAAGGATAGGTGAGGTAATACCAGCCATTAGCCTCAAAAGCGAATGGACCTTCAGCCTGACGGCTGGGCAGGTCTTTCAAACAACTCACACCTACCATTTCCATCTCACGGTTACCCCATTTCACGGTCTCCTTGGGATTATCATCAGCCAGTTCCTTCATATTGGGTTTCAGTTTGGCACAACGACCATTACCCCAGAAGATATAGGCATTGCCGTCAGAAGCCTGAAGTACACAGGGGTCTATGCCATTGATACCCTTGATGGGCTCTGGTTCAGGGATAAAAGGACCCTCTGGACTATCGGCAACAGCCACACCCACTGCAAAGCCACCACGTCCGGCAGCAGGAGCTGATGGGAAATAGAAATAATACTTACCGTTTCTCTCTACGCAATCAGGCGCCCACATAGAATAGGAGTCCTTTCTTACCCAGGGCACCTTGTTCTGTGTCACAATCACCCCATGGTCAGTCCAGTCTGTCAGGTTCTCTGACGAGAAGACATGATAGTCCTCCATGCAGAACCAATCCTGACGTTGTCCTGCTGGTGGCAGAATGTCGTGAGACGGATAGAGATAAACTTTGCCGTTAAAAACTCGCGCTGTGGGGTCAGCCGTAAACTGGTCACGGATGACCGGATTTTGAGCAGCTGTAATTAGTGGAACAGCCAGCGTCAAAATAGTTAAGGTTTTCTTCATATTGTTTAATTAAAGGTAGTTGTTTATAATATCGAATGCAAATGTAACAAAAAAAAATAATATGTCCAACGCGCGTATACGGAGATTTCCCAATTGTAACATACAAAAAAGTCTATGCAACAAAAACATAAGGAAATATCGATATTGTATAGTAATTTTGTGGCAGATTTCTAAAACTATAATAAAAAGATGAAACGAAAGACTCTCATTGTGACGTTGCTCACAGTCAGCCTAGGTATGCAGGCTCAGGTGCTGCCCTACCAAAATCCGTCACTCAGCGCCAAGGAGCGTGCCAAGGATCTCTGTTCGCGACTGACGCTTGAAGAGAAGGCAAAACTGATGCTCGATGAAAGTCCGGCAATTCCCCGACTGGGCATCAAGAAATTCTTTTGGTGGAGCGAGGCCTTGCATGGTGCTGCCAACATGGGCAATGTAACTGTATTCCCAGAGCCAATCGCTATGGCTGCATCCTGGAACCCAGGTATGGTGTATCGCGTTTTTGACGTAGCCAGTACCGAGTTCCGTGCCCAGTACAACCATCGTATGCACGACCTGAACGGTGAGGACGAGAAATTCCATAGCCTGTCCGTATGGACACCCAATGTCAACATCTTCCGTGACCCTCGCTGGGGACGTGGTCAGGAGACCTACGGCGAAGACCCCTACCTCACGTCAGTAATGGGCGTACAGGTGGTCAAGGGCTTGCAGGGACCTGAGGATGCCAAGTACCGCAAACTCTGGGCATGTGCCAAGCACTACGCCGTACACAGCGGTCCTGAATACACCCGTCATACAGCCAATCTGACAGACGTGTCGCCACGCGACATGTGGGAGACCTACATGCCAGCATTCAAGACCTTGGTGCAGGATGCCAAAGTACGTGAGGTGATGTGTGCCTACCAACGCCTGGACGACGATCCCTGCTGTGGTAGTCAGCGCCTGTTGCAACAGATCCTGCGCGACGAATGGGGCTTTGAATACCTGGTGGTGAGCGACTGCGGTGCCGTGAGCGATTTCTACGAGTCTCACAAGTCATCCAGCGATGCCACACATGCTTCTGCCAAAGCCACCATTGCAGGCACCGATGTGGAGTGTGGCTATGGCTATGCCTACAGAAGTATCCCAGAAGCCGTGAAACGTGGTTTCATGACTGAGGCCGAGGTTGACAAGCACGTCATCCGCCTCCTTGAGGGTCGCTTCGACCTGGGTGAGATGGACGATCCCTCACTGGTGGAGTGGTCTAAGATCCCCTACTCCGCCATGTCCACAAAGGCATCGGCCAATCTCTCGCTGGATATGGCAAGACAAACCATCGTACTGCTGAAGAACAGTGGTTCCGTGCTGCCTTTGAAGAAGAATGCTGAGAAAATTGCCGTCATTGGTCCCAATGCCGACAACACCCCAATGATGTGGGGCAACTATAATGGTCAGCCCAACCACACCATTACGATTCTCGATGGCATCAAGGCGAAGCAAAAGAAACTATTCTATGCGCCCGGCTGCGACCTGACCTACGACAAGGTGTTGGAGAGTCTGCTTGGTTCACAGTGCGCCTTCGAGGGCAAGAAAGGCATGAAGGGCACCTTCTGGAACAACCGTACGATGGAAGGAAAGCCCGTCACCACACAATACTACACCCAGCCCCTGGCTGTGACCACCTTCGGCATGCACAATTTCGCCCCTGGCGTACAGCTCGAGGATTTCTCGGCCAAATATGAGACCGTCTTCACCCCCGCCGAGGCAGGAGAATATGTGGTAAACGTAGATGGATGCGGCCAGTTTGAACTCTATCTTGACGGAAAACGTCAGTTCCACCATCGCATTTGGCGCACCACTCCCAATCATATTGTCATCAACGCAGAAAAGGGCAAAAGCTACCACATAGAAGTACGATTCTCGCACGTACATACTTACAACGCCAACCTGGCCATTAACATCGCCAAGGAATACCCCATTGACTATCAAGCCATTATCAATCAGTTGAAAGGTATCAACAAAGTGATCTTCGTAGGTGGTATCTCACCTGCGTTGGAAGGCGAGGAGATGCCCGTGGATATCGACGGCTTCAAGGGAGGTGATCGCACGCATATTGAATTGCCCAAGGTGCAGCGCGATTTCCTCAAAGCACTGAAAGATGCCGGCAAGACCGTTATCTTCGTCAACTGTTCCGGCTCTTGCATCGCACTCGAGCCCGAGACCAAGACCTGCGACGCCATCGTACAGGCATGGTATCCTGGTCAGGAGGGTGGTACGGCAGTGGCCGATGTGCTCTTTGGCGACTATAACCCAAGTGGCAAACTGCCCGTCACATTCTATAAGAACAGCAACCAGTTGCCCGACTACGAGGACTACTCCATGAAAGGACGCACCTATCGCTACTTCACCGATGCTCTGTTCCCCTTCGGCTACGGACTCAGCTATACCAAGTTCGAAATCGGGAAAGAGAAGTTGGAAATGGGCAGTGACGGCAATGGCAAACTCTCGGTGGATGTGACCAACAGTGGCAAACGCGATGGTGCTGAAATCGTACAGCTCTATATCCGTGATCTTCAGGATGCCGAAGGTCCGTTGAAGAGTCTCCGTGGCTTTGAGCGTATCAACGTGAAGGCTGGTCAGACCACCACTGCCATCATACAGCTCAACAGACGGTCGTTTGAATTCTGGGATTCAGCATCCAACACGATGCGTGTGAAGCCAGGCAAGTACGAGATTCTCGTAGGCACCAGTTCGAATGACAGTAACATGAAGAAATTAACAATAACCATACAATAACTAAAGGATGATGATTAAGAAATTATTTGTACTGTGTGTGGCATTGGCCACTATCACTGTAGCACAGGCTACCGAGCGATTCGTAAAATTCACACCTGTTGAAGGTGCACTGACACTCAGCAATGCCTCTATCAGCTATAGCGCTGACGAGTATGAGGGTGTCAAGATAGCCATCAATAACCTGAAGACAGATATCGAGAAGGTGCTGGGAAAGGCTCCCCGCCTCTCTGAGGGCTCCGGCGATGCCTCTATCCTGATTGGCACCATCGGCAAAAACAAGGATATCGACAAACTAAAACTGACCGACCTGAAAGGTAAGCGCGAGAAATATATCATCACCACCGTGGGCAATCAACTTGTCATCGCTGGTAGTGATCGTCGTGGCACCATCTATGGCATCTACGAACTGAGCCAGCAGTTGGGCGTCTCTCCTTGGTATTTCTGGGCCGACGTGCCTGTCACCAAGCGCGACGAGGCCTATATTATAAAAGGTACGTATACCGATGGCGAACCTGCTGTGGAGTTCCGTGGCATCTTCCTCAATGACGAGGCGCCCTGTCTCACCTCATGGGTAAAGAACACCTTCGGCACCAACTATGGAGACCATCATTTCTATGAGAAGGTCTTTGAACTCATCCTGCGCCTCAAGGGCAATATGATGTGGCCTGCCATGTGGGGATGGGCTTTCTATGCCGACGACCCTGAGAACGGCAAACTGGCCGACCGCATGGGTGTGATGATGGGCACCTCCCACCATGAGCCTATGGCACGCAACCACCAGGAATATGCACGTAACCGTGGCAAATGGGGCGCATGGAACTACCAGACCAATCAGGAGAAGCTGGACCAGTTCTTCCGTGAGGGCATAGAGCGCATGAAAGGTACTGAGGACATCGTGACCATCGGTATGCGTGGCGATGGCGATGAAGCCATGAGCGACAAGGCCGACACCAAACTGATGGAACGTATCATCAACAACCAGCGTCAGATCATCAAGGAGGTGACAGGCCGTCCTGCCGAGAAGACCACACAGGTGTGGGCATTATATAAAGAGGTACAGGACTACTATGATGCTGGTCTGCGTGTACCCGATGATGTGATGATTCTGATTAGCGACGACAACTGGGGCGATATCCGCCGTGTGCCCAATGCCAACGAACGCAAGCGCAAGGGCGGATGGGGTATCTACTACCACGTAGACTACGTTGGTGCACCACGTAACACGAAGTGGCTCAACGTCACCCAGACACAACAGATGTTCGAACAGCTCTCGCTGGCCTACGACTGGGGCATCCAACGCATGTGGATCCTGAACGTGGGCGACCTGAAGCCTATGGAATATCCTATCCAGTTGTTCATGGATATGGCCTGGAATCCCAAGGAATACAACCTGCAGAACGTCACCGACCATACCACTAAGTTCTTCCGCAGAACATTGGGATGCGAGGTTGCCAAGGAAGCAGCTGATATATACAATCAGAACTGCCAGTACATGGCTCGCGTCACGCCAGAGATGCTGGATGCACGCACGTATAATGTGGAGACTGGCGAGTGGAAACAAGTGGCTGACGAGTATCAGCGCCTGGAAGCACGCGCCCTCCGTCTCTTTGCAGAGATTCCTCAGGAATCACAGGATGCTTATCGTCAACTGATTCTCTTCCCCGTTCAGGCCATGGCCAACCTCTACGACATGTACTATGCACAGGCCATGAACCAATACCTGGCAAAACGTAATAGTCCTGATGCCAATATGTGGGCGAAGCACGTTGAGAAGTGCTTCAAACGCGACTCCCTGCTCTGCGCCTATTACAATAAGGAGATGAGCCAAGGCAAATGGGATGGTATGATGACCCAGAAACACATCGGCTATCGCTCATGGAACGATAATTTCCGTCGCGACATGCTGCCACAGACCACTACCGTTGCCGATAGCACCGCTGGTGGCTATACCTTCACCCCCAGCAATGGCTACGTCTCGATGGAGGCTGAGCACTACTATAGCGCCACGGCCCCCCAAGGCATGCAGTGGACCGTCTATCCGTATTATGGACGCACTCGCAGTGCTGTGGCCTTGACGCCCAATACGTGCATCTCTACAGGTAATTCTACACTGACTTATCGTTTCTCACTGCCAGCTGACGCTCCCAAGACTGTGAAAGTACATGTTATTGTGAAGTCAACGCTCGATTTCCTGAATATCGGAGGTTTCTGCTACAATGTCAGCCTCGACAGTTCTGAACCCCAGAAGGTGAACTTCAACGAGAAACTCGTAGATCGCCAGCCCTATATGTACTCAGATTTCTATCCCACCATTGCCCGTCGTATAGTAGAGAAAGTGGTGGAACTGCCTGTTGGCGACCGTGGTATTCACGAGTTGAAACTTCAGCCCCAACATCCTGGCATCGTCTTCGAGAAGATTGTGGTAGATTTCGGAGGCTATCGCCCCTCTTACCTCTTTATGACAGAGTCTGACTATAAAAAAGAATAGCAGAAACGTAAAAAAAGAATAATTTGCTGCCGTCTAATATGAATACATATTTAAAAAATATTAGGCGGTAGCATTTTTTTTACCATTCACTTTTAGTTTTTACCTTTTTTTAGTACCTTTGCGCCCAAATTGTAACAAGAAAGAATGAAAAAACTTACAATTGCCCTTTTTGCAGCCGGATTGCTGCTCATGGGGCAAACTGTTTATGCGCAGGATTCAACCAAACAGACGACAGAGGCCGTTGTGGTTGACAGTAGTGACGCCGACATGTCTATCGAAGATATGATTGGCGATGAGGATATGGCTGAACTGGCCGAGATGGCGGCAGAAGACATTGGGATGCACCAAGAGTTGAAGAACAAATTCATCGAGGGCGACCCACGTTATATGTCGCTGGTTGCCATTGTCCTGATTATCGGTCTGGCTCTTTGTATCGAGCGCATCATCTACCTCACCCGTTCTGAGGTCAACACCAAGAAACTACTCTCTGACATCGAGAAAAAGGTGGAGAGCGGCGATGTGGAAGGTGCCAAGACTATCTGTCGCAACACCCGTGGTCCTGTGGCCAGCGTCTGCTATCAGGGACTGATGCACATCAATGAGTCTGCCGAGGATATCGAGCGCAGCATCATCAGCTATGGCACAGTGCTCACCTCACGTCTGGAGCGAGGCTGTTCGTGGATTAAGCTCTGCATCGCCATTGCCCCCTCACTGGGATTCCTTGGAACCGTGATTGGTATGGTGATGGCTTTCGACCAGATTCAGGCCGAGGGCGATATCAGTCCTACCATCGTGGCTGAAGGTATGAAAGTAGCCCTGATCACCACCATCTTCGGTATCATCGTGGCATTGATTCTGCAGGTGTTCTACAACTTTGTCAACTCGCGCATCGACCGTCTTACCACGCAGATGGAAGAGGGAGCCATCAATCTGATGGACATCTTTGCGAAAAATAAGCATTAAGCATTGAATATGGTTGACGTTCTACTCTATACGATTTATTTTTTGATGGGCCTCTTGGCAGGTCTCGTCATTTGGTCTATTGTGCATCAATACACCACCCATAACGACTAAAAGTTCTGAGTCATGTTCACGAGGAGAAAAAAAGAGATGCCAGGTCTGAACACCACATCGACAGCAGATATATCGTTCATGCTGTTGATCTTCTTCCTCGTAACCTCATCGATGGACACCGACTGGGGACTGCCACGCCAACTGCCTCCGCCCGACGATCTGACGAAGGAAGAAGAACTGGTAGTCAAACAGCGCAACGCCCTCTGCCTGAAACTCGATGCCAACAATCAGCTCACCTGCAATGACGAGCCGATGGCCATCGATGACCTGTCTAAGCGCGTGGAGGATTTCGTGGCTAATACAGCTGACGACCCCACCCTGCCGGAACTGAGCGTTCGCGAGGTGCATCTACTGGGACGCTGCAAGGTGAGCGATCGCCACGTGATCATTGTCGAGGTGAGTCCCAAGGCCACCTACGACGCCTATTTCCAGATGCAGAACGCTGTGGTGGCGGGCTACAACAACCTGCGCAACGAATTGGCACTCAGACAATTCAAGCATCCCTATTCAAGTTGTAATGCAGAGCAGCGTGATGCTATTTCCCTGGTCTATCCGCAGCGCATCAGCGAACAGGCCCTTGAGGAGAAAGGAGGTGAGTCATGAAGCGGGGTGTGTTTCGCAGAAAGAAGCGCGAGATGCCAGGTCTGAACACCGCAGCCCTGCCCGACCTGATATTCACCGTGCTGTTCTTCTTTATGATTGTCACCCACATGAGGGATGTCGATTTACAGGTGCGCTATGACGTGCCCCAAGGGACAGAAGTCAAAAAACTGACCCACAAGTCAGCCGTCAGCACCATCTATGTAGGTCGTGTGCCTGGTCAACCGGCCGATAGTTTTTACATCCAACTAAACAACAAACTGGCCACCATGTCGGACATCAAAGCCTTCGTAGAGTCGGAGAAAGCCCAGATGAATTCCGAAGACCAACCTAGAATGACGGTATCCATCAAGGCCGATCGCGATGTGCCCTTCGGCATGATAGCAAAGATTAAAGAAGCCTTGCAACAGTCGTTTGCACTAAAAATCAATTACTCAGCAACGCAAAGAGTTAAGAATTAAGAAATAAGCGCTCGGCCTTGCCGCTTTTACCAAGGCGGTACGCCGACTAAAAGAAATAAAAGTTAAGAAAACAAATATGGCAAAAGAAAAACTTGACAGACTAGACAAGCAGATTCTGAAGCTTGTCGCCGCCGACGCACGTATTCCTTTTTTGGAAGTAGCACGTGTATGTGACGTGAGTGGAGCAGCCATTCACCAGCGTATCCAGAAGTTGACCAATATCGGTATCCTGAAAGGCTCGCAGTTCCTCATCGACCCAGAGAAGGTGGGCTATGAGACCTGTGCCTTCATTGGTCTGAACCTGAAGAATCCTGAGGAATTTGATCAGGTGCTTGAGGAACTAAAGAAAATTCCCGAGGTAACGGAATGCCACTATACCACGGGAAATTTCGATATGTTTATTAAGATCTATGCTCAGAACAATCATCATCTGCTTACCATCATCCATGATAAGCTGCAGCCCTTAGGACTCAGCAGTTCGCAGACGCTGATTTCATTCCACTCTGCCTTCGAGCGCCAGTTGCCCGTGATGGACATGGTGGACTTGGAGGATTGAGGTTTGAGGTTTGAGATTTGAGGATTAACCTCGTCTCACATAGTCGACAAACGCATAAGGATAGGCGTGACGATCATCCACGGGGTGGTCTTCGCGCCATTTTTCTTGCCATTTGTCTGCATATTCCGGGAAGAAGGTGTCGGCCTCTGCTGGTGTGTCGTCAATCTCCGTCAGACACAGACGATCAGCCTTGTCCAACAGGTTGGTGTAAAGCGTGGCACCACCGATGATATACACGTCCTCATCGGGCTTGCAGCTGACCAGGAAATCGTCCCAAGAGGCAAAGCACTCGCATCCCGGCAATTCCTTTACGCTCGTTGTCAACACGCAGTTCCTACGATTGGGGAGCGCCCCTTTGGGCAGGCTCTCAAACGTTTTGCGACCCATCACGATGGTATGTCCCGTGGTCAACGCCTTAAAGCGCTTCAGGTCATTGGGCAACCAGTAAATCAATTTATTTTGGAAACCGATGGCACGATTCTTGGCCACCGCAGCAATCATACTAATCATACGCTTACTTCTGCTTTAATGTGTGGCCAAGGGTCGTAATTCTCCAATTCAAAGTCCTCGTATTTAAAGTCGAAGATGCTCTTCACGTCGGGGTTAATCTTCATGGTGGGCAGTGGTCGCGGCTCACGTGTCAACTGCAGACGAGCCTGCTCCAAGTGGTTCAGATACAGATGCGTATCACCCGTGGTGTGAATAAACTCACCCGGCTTCAATCCGCACACCTGCGCCATCATCATACACAGCAAGGCATACGATGCAATGTTGAAGGGCACCCCCAGGAAGGTGTCTGCGCTGCGCTGGTAGAGCTGCAACGACAGTTTCCCGTCAGCCACGTAAAACTGGAATATCGTGTGACAGGGAGGCAGAGCCATCTTGTTCACCTCGGCCACGTTCCATGCCGACACAATCATACGGCGCGAGTTGGGGTTGTTCTTAATCTGGTCCACCACATACTTTATCTGGTCTATCGTACCACCGTCATAGTCGGGCCATGAGCGCCACTGGTGTCCATACACCGGTCCCAGTTCGCCATTCTCGTCAGCCCACTCGTTCCATATTCTCACGCCGTTGTCCTGCAGGTATTTCACGTTTGTGTCGCCATTCAGGAACCACAACAGCTCATAGATAATGGATTTCAAGTGCAGTTTCTTCGTGGTGAGCAGGGGAAATCCCTTACTCAGGTCATAACGGCTCTGCGTGCCAAAGATACTCAGTGTACCCGTACCTGTGCGGTCGCCTTTCTGCGTACCCTCTTTCAGAATACGGTCCAGTATGTCAAGGTATTGTTTCATTTCAGTAATTTTGTTTTTATGGTACAAAGGTAGTGCAAACCAATTGAAATGCAAAACAAAATAGCATTTATTTCGTTTCCCCGACACATTTTTGGGTTCTTTTTCCGCATCTTTCTTTGCATTTCATTTTCTTCATCGTACCTTTGCACACACAATACTGAAACCATTATGATGAAGAAACTTTTTCTAATGACTGTGCTGGCCTTGTCGATGTGGACAAGTCAGACCTCTGCACGCGATTATAATATCATGGCCTATGGCGCCAAGACCGACACCACGAAACTCTCTACGAAGGCGCTGCAACAGGCCATCGACGACTGCGCGAAGGCTGGAGGCGGCAGGGTCATCGTGCCCACAGGCCAGTATAAGATCGGCACTATCATCCTGAAATCCAATGTGCACCTCTACCTCGAACAAGGGGCCACGCTCTTTGGCAGCACCGACCTGAAAGACTACCTGCCGGTGAAGTCCGACTATGTATCACTGCGCACGCAGACCTCTACCATCCAACTGATTTATGCCGACAAGGTGAGAAACGTGGTGATAGAGGGTTTCGGCACCATCGACGGACGCGGACGCGCCTTCAAGAAACTCACCTGGAACGATGAGGGCATCACCCGTCCCCACCTCATTCGCTTCATCCAGAGTCAGGATATCACCATCAAAGATATCACGCTCAAGAACTCGGGCTGCTGGATGCAGCACTATCTGGCCTGCGACCGTCTGAAAATCGATGGTATCAAGGTCTTCAACCGCAACAACTATAATAATGACGCGCTCGATATTGATGGCTGTCACGACGTCATCGTCAGGGGCGTCATGGCCGATAGCGACGACGACGGCATCACCCTGAAATCCACTTCTCCCCGCCTCTGCGAGAATATCCGCATCAGCGACTGCGTGATATCCAGCCATTGTAATGCCGTGAAACTGGGCACCGAGACCAATGGCGGTTTCCGCAACATCAGTATCTCGGGCATCGTGGTGAAGCCCAGCAGCGACCAGTCGAGCCAGTTCTTTGGTGCTCCGTCAAAAATAGGCACCTCTGCCCTCTCGCTCGAAATCGTGGACGGTGGCATCATGGAGAATGTCAGCGCCTCTGATTTCACCGTCGAGGGCACCGAGTCACCCATCTTCATCCGTCTGGGCAACCGTGGACGCGGGTACAAGCTGAGAGATGTTAACGGAGGGATGAAAGGTGAGAAACAGGCACTGAGCGGCACCGGCAATGACGACACCATCACCGAACTGATTCCCATCGACCACATAGGCCGTATCGACGGCATCCGCCTCGACAATTTCCAGATACGCCATGCTGGCCCCGTGGGCTGTTCTGTCACAGGTCTTCCGGGCTATCCCGTACGCAACGTGCGACTCTCTAATATCTCCATCCACCATCAGGGTGGCGTAAGGGAAAGCGACCTAAAAGCCATCAACGACTCTGTGGCCAACGAGAAGGCAAAGGCTTACCCTGAGGCCACGATGTGGGGCAACCTGCCTGCCAAGGGCTTTTATTTGCGCCACACCCGCAACGTCCACTTCGACAACATCCAGATTCTGACTGACCAACCCGACGTCCGCCCCGACTACGAACAATTCGACGCCGACTCTACTCTCACACCTCTCACCTCTCACCTCTCCTGGGGTGACCAGGGCGACGGCACCTACCGCAACCCTGTTCTCAATGCAGATTTCTCTGACCCCGACGTGATTCGCGTGGGCAACAAATACTATATGGTAGCCTCCGATTTCCATTTCCTCGGCATGCAAGTTTTAGAATCAGAAGACATGGTTAACTGGCGGTATATCAGTCAGATATACAGTCGTTTCAACGAGCCCGGCTGGGATGCCAACCAGCACTATGCCGGTGGTTCGTGGGCACCCGCCATCCGCTATCACGATGGTCTCTACTACGTCTATTTCTGTACGCCCGAGGAAGGACTATTCATGAGTACGGCTAAAGATCCTCACGGCCCTTGGGCACCCTTGCATCTGGTCAAGCGCGTGGTCAAGTGGGAAGACCCCTGCCCTTTTTGGGACGAGGACGGACAGGCCTACTTAGGTCGCAGCAAACACGGTGCCGGTCCTATCATCGTGCATCGGATGTCGGCCGACGGTAAACAACTGCTCGACGAGGGCACCGTGGTCTATGAGGGACCTATCGCCGAGGGCACCAAGTTCATGAAGCGCCACGGCTACTACTACCTCATCATCCCCGAGGGCGGCGTGGGCACAGGGTGGCAAACCGTTTTACGAGCCAAGAACATCTATGGTCCTTACGAGCGTAAGGTGGTGCTCGAACAGGGCTCTACCGCCATCAACGGTCCTCATCAGGGAGCCTTGGTCGACAGTCCCGACGGCACCTGGTGGTTCTATCATTTCCAAGAGACGCCCGTCTTAGGTCGCGTGGTACACCTGCAACCAGCTCGCTGGCAGGACGACTGGCCCCTGATGGGCATTGACCTCGATGGCAACGGCGTCGGCGAACCCGTTGCTGTGTGGCAAAAACCAAATGTTCAACTGAGAACGGAGAACGCAGAACTGAGAGGTGCAAGCAATTACCAATATGTCACAGACAACTTCTATGATGACTTCGAGGACGACTCCCCTGTCTGGCAATGGAACCACAACCCCGTGGATACCCATTGGAGTCTGAAAGCGAAAAAAGGATGGCTCACGCTGAAAGCACTGCCAGCCGACAGTCTGAAACTCTGTCGCAACATGCTCACACAGAAGGTCATAGGCTATCAGAGCGAGAGCACCACCCTACTCACCGCCTCGGGCAACTGCCACGCCGGTCTGTTCTGTAGTGGCAAGACCTTCCGTGGCATCGGTCTCTGCAAAGAGGGCATTTTCATGGAGGCTCTGGGGAAACGGGAAATCATCGTAAAGGGGAAGTTCAAGGAGCTCTGGGTGCGTGTCAACAACGACTGCCTGTCCAACCACCACCAGTTCTCTTATAGCACCGACGGCATCCACTTCATAAACGCAGGCGATGCCTTCCCAATGCGCTCCGGCTATTGGAAAGGCATCCGCGTGGGCCTTTTCTGCTATGGAAACAGTGGCCAGGCCGCATTCGACAGTTTCACCCAGAAGGTGTGTCAGTAGGTAGGCCTCTTCTACTTACTTAGAAGACATCACCCCCCTCGCCATTGAACTTCGTGGCGATGTAAAGGCACTCGGTTTTGGTAAGGGAATAGCAGGGTACTTCACATGTTCCACCGTTAGGTATTTGGTAGATTCTGGACGACAGCCGAAAATTCGACCCTTGTACTTTTACCCATGCAGGCTCCATCTTTCGGATGGCAAATCAATGCAAGAAACATTGAAAAATGTACACGGGGTGCAAGACGAAAATGCAAGAAAATGGTCAAAAATTGCCCATTTCATCGGTGTTGAAGTCATATACACCCGCATGGTGTGTCTTGCCCTGAAAAACGTTGAATAAAAACAACGTTTTAAAATGGAGAAAACAGAAGATTTTAATGTATCAGAGTTACAAGAACTTGTGATTAAACACAATTGCGGTAAGAAACGCACTTCATTGGCTCAAAAGAGCATGATTGTCAAGTCCCATTTGTTAAATCAAGTTCCTTTAGAGCAATTAAGTAAAGATTTTGGCGTTAGTGTTAGGTCTATTCGAAGATGGATTAGTACCTTTGCAGAGGGAAAGGTTCCGCAGAAGAACTCTCCGGATACTTCCTATGTCAAACCAAATCCGTCGATTATGCCTAAGAAGATTCAGAAACCAGTAGAGACAGAGGCCGAGGAACTGGCCCGTCTCAGGGAAGAGAACAAGCGTCTGGCGGAAGCGTTGAAGATGGCCGAGTGGATGAATCATGCCAAGGACGTGATGATAGACGAAGCCGAAAAGATGTTCAACATTCCAATCAGAAAAAAAGCTGGCGCCAAACAGTAACAAAGCTTGCCGCAGAGAAGGTCAAAGGCCAGACCATGGGCCTTCTCTGCCGGCTGTTTGGCAAGAGCTGGCAGGCATATTATCAGTACAGGGATACTCTGAGCAAGCAGAGACTCAAGGAGGAGATGGTGATACAATTTGTAAAGGATATCCGTCAGATAGATCCAGGCCTGGGTGGTGACAAACTGCATTATATGTATCGTGACCGCTTTGGAGCCGACTATGAATATATGGTGGGGCGTGACAAAATGGAGGCAATAATAGCCCGCAACGGCTTGAATGTGAGGATTCCCAAGAAGCGTCCACGCACGACGGACTCTACTCACGGACTTCCTACGTATCCGAATCTGGTAAAGGATATCATACCGATACGCAAGAATCAGATCTGGGTGACAGACATCACATATATCCCCATTTGGAATCCTGACGGCAGCTACGACTTCTGCTACCTCTCGATGATAACGGACTGCTATAACAAGGAGATTATCAGCTGGTATGTAGGCGAGACGATGGAAGCCTGGTGCAGTGTAGA
>Ga0310696_10004525_pt1 | contig 17018 bp, 9 predicted proteins | sample AusTroGonzalo_MG_4_FD_203885 | JGI IMG/M metagenome (GOLD analysis project Ga0310696, IMG submission 203885) | Bovine rumen microbial communities from tropical cattle in Woodstock, Queensland, Australia - Gonzalo_02 (v2) (version 2) | ecosystem: Host-associated > Mammals > Digestive system >...
GAATAAGAATTTTCATCATTAAGATAGAAATTCTGTTTGATTTCAAACGTATGATTACCTATAATGTTGATATCGCCAAATATTCTAACTATGTTGTCACTATTTTCTATTGTGTTACCTTTAATTTTAAAATACTTTTCACGATTTCCGTTAGAAGATTTTACTCTTAAGTAACGCATTCTTACGTTGTTGGTTATCTTACTTGTATCACCGTTTAGGTTAACAAATGGAGAAATATTGAATACTGGATATTCCTCAGACTCACCAGGCTTAATATAAGTTTCAATTGGATCATTATTATATTTGAAACCAGGTAAATAGTAACAGTTTTCTACAGTAAGTTTTGTTAGGTTTTCACAGTCCTCAATATCACTGTATGTTAACTTCACAGGTTGTTCTGTATTCAAGTTAAGTAGCGATAAAGTTTTCAAAGAGTTAACTGGCAATGTAATCTCTAGGTTAGTGTTTAGACCGCCACAATTGTCAATAACAACACTTTGTAAGTTAGGACAGTTAATAACTTCAACTTTATTTAGCGCATTATCATTCTTAATTGTTAATGTCTTTAGACCATAACAGTTAGAAATAATAATTGAGCCTAAAACTGGAAGTCCTGAAAATGCTAAATTTTCAAATCCATTACATCCGTTAATTGAAACGCTTGAAAGTTTAAGACAGCCATTCACGTTTAATGTTGTTAATAGCGGTTGACTTTCCAATACCAATGTACGTATTGAAGAGTTGTTTACCTTAAATGTCTGTAAAATACTATTTGGCATAACAAGACTGGTTACGTTAGAATTCGAAATATCAATATTTTTAATTCTATTGAAACCGCCTAAATCGACAAGATAACTATATGAAGTATTGTCGGTCACAACCATAGTATTTGACAGATCAACATTTTCAAGCGCTGAATCATTAAGGAATGTTCCAGTTGATTCATCTTTCAGCATGAATATATCTTGGAATTTAACAGGATCTTCAGAAAGAGATTTTGTGTTTGATATATTCAAATCAACCACTGCAGGTAATACATTTCTATCCTGGCTGATGTTTGTATTCATACTAACAACGTTAATACCATCCAATCCATCAAGTTTTGTTAACAATGAACTAGAAGTAAATTTCGTTTGTTTTCTTGATGTATGTTCATATGCATGGATAAGTGTATCTGTATATGGCGGAATGTAATACTTAGCATCATGTTCAGAGTTACCCGTATTAATTCTAATAAATATAGGTGACGTACTCATGAAAGTATATGGTATATAATCAATTGATTGATTAAAGTGACCGTCACTTGTTACGTTAAATGCATTTGAATAGAACGGGCTGTCAGTGAACGTTGTTCCACCAGCAGCAACACTATCCTCAAACACGCCATCAAGGAAATAGAAACGTTTTTTAAGCCAATCTCTTACATATTCAATACGTAAACCATGTAACATTGACAAGTTAGATGTGTCCAATATGTACTTTGAGTTATAGTCATAGTCATAGATCAATTCACCACAAGAACCAATATGTTCTTCCATCAAGTCGGTAAAGTTAGAATATCTGTCTAATTTACCGCCAGTATGTCTCAATGATATCCAGGCTGTTTCATATCTTACAGCGTCAGTACATTCATATAAGAATGCTGAATCTCTAAAGATTGCCCATAACTTTGAATAGTAGGCGTTGTAGCCATTTTCTCCCTTGTCATGATAACTTACACTAAGTTCTGTTAAATTGTTCTTTAAAACGTTTGAAAATTGGTCAATAAAAGCATTTTGTGGTATGTTTTCATCACCTTCGTTACTTAAGCCCAACGCTGTATCCATATCATAGAAACAGGTCCACCATTTTGTTGTTGTATTACGGTTGGCATTCCATGTTCTTAATGTTAAGTTTTTACCTAATGAGTCAATCATACCAAACGCACATGCCACAATAAAATATGCAACAGCATTTTTTACTGAAATATAATTGTTGAAAATTGACATATACTGATCAATTACTTCATATCTAGGAACACCCTCTTTTTTAATGAAGGCACCACTTTGATAGAAATATTGGTCTTTACCAGTTAATTTTCTACTTGTTAAACTGTCGGATGCAGTACCCATTGTCGCTGTAACATAGAATAGTCGTTGTAACGCTTCCCACGCAGATTGTGGTGCATCAGCACCTACGTTTTCACCATTAAAATTGAAGTCTCCGTAATGTTTAAGAATTGTTAAATCATCTTGGGTCCATGTTTGGTGGTCATCGTTGTTATCATCTGCATCAGCACCAAATTCATATGAAAATATTTCACTTAATTTAATGCCAGTGCTTTGTGGGCCAAATGTTTCTGTACGTTCATATTCTTCATAATAGTCAACAATTGCAGGACAATCGACAGATTTACCTGGGGCTGAAATATCACGTCTAGAAAAGGCTTTTAAGAAACTCAAGCCTAAATTATAGTGTGAAAAACGTCCAAGGTTAAATGAATATACACCAATTAAATCATAAGCCGTTTTGTCAGCAAATTTAATAAGAAGAATGAATGGGAAACCTTCAAGGTTATGTTTAATAGTTATCTTTTCGTCATAATCTATTTCATTGCCTTCAGCATCGATATGTTTGATTGTTTCCCCGCCGTATGTTACCTTTTCTTTTGGTTTATATGGATATGGATTATTTGGATCTGGTCCAGGATCATTAAAGATTACCTGTGGTGGATTTTCTTCCATCAAGTCGCACTCATGATTTATCCAGTAACCAATTGTTGCGTTGTTAGCGTGTGCTGAGTCAACAATATCGGCTTTTAATGTGAACTCTCTTTCTGGGAACCAATCTTCTCTTGGCTGGAACAATTTATATTTTGTTGAGTCATAACTACATATTTCATTTATTTTCATTTCAAGGTTCTTAATGTAGTAATTAAGTGTTGATGTACCTTGAAGTGAAATTAACGCCTTGAAAATAATAGTCTCGCTTGGTTTTCTAATTGGATCAAAATATTCAATTTCACATTGATGTGTTTCAGCAGTTACACTTTTTGGGTGGTTTGGATTGTGGAAATAAGATTCAGTGAAATTGGTGTCATTAGCATTAATTCTTATAATTGGAATAGGAGAATTAGCCTTCAATTCTTCATATTTGGTAATATCGTAATTGTAGGTGTCATTACTTATCAAATAAGATAATGCTTTTTTAGTATCAGTATCTTCTGAATATATTAAATTTCTTTTTTTCCATTCTTTGTAATCTTTAATAACTGCTTCATCTGAAGGTTGGCCATTTATACGCGCATTTTTGCCATTTACGACTAATTGTAATGGGTTAGGCATTTTTGTATAAATTGCAAACTCATATATACTTACATCTGAATATTTACCCATTGTACCGTTAGGATAAATTTCACAGCCAAAGTATGCTTTGTCACCAAATAATTTTGAAGAATCCAATTTACCTATATTGTATGCAGCATTGATAATACCGTTAACGTAAATATATGCGGTCATAACACCATCATATACAAAGTCAACTGTATTTTTTGAATTTTGACGCACAAAGGCTTTTAATGTATAGTTTTTGTTTTCTTCATTATACATTAACCAGTATACGTTATCAAGTGTTATTTTAATACCGTTTAACAATGTCTTACTTTCATCGTTCTGACCATAGAAGAATATTACTTTATCAGTGTCTACGTGTTCGTCACATTTGAATGTAATTGAAATAGTAAAACCACTATTTGAAGTAATCATTTTTCCAAGTTCAGTTGTATATCCAGTATATGGATATTCTTCATCAGTATAACCAGATAATTCAGCGATTGCGTATGCTTCATTTTGTAGTCTTAAATGTGGTACACTAGTTTCTGTAATAAAACCAGAGTTAGTACCATTTGTATTGTAAGGATAAATGTAACCTTTAGTCACAACTTCAGTGTTGTCACTTGTAACATAACTCAATGTTGAATCCCACCTATTTTCTATCATAGGTGTATTGTAAGACCAGGCAAACAAACATGTATCGGCACTTAAATTACCACTAACATAACGTTTTTGATATTGTCTTGGAAATATTTCGTTGTTTGCTACAATGATGTTAAATATACCGCTTTGAATAGCATTTGTTGTTACGTTAATGTCCCATGCTTTAACGTCAACTATCCAGTTTTCTGATGGCTGGAACAAATTCAACGGATATTGTATTGTTATGTTAATATTAGCCTTACCCTGAGCCTGAGACTGAACTAAAGTTTTTTCGTCTGAAAATGTACTACCAGTAATAAATGTTTCTCTATGATCTGGAGAAGTTAATCTTACAGCATAGTAAATGTTTTTATTAATTATACTGTTTGGTAGGTTAACTTTAAAACTAAATCTAAGTCGGTCGTTTTGTTCAAATTCAGAAGGATCGGTTCTTCCTGTTTCAACATCACTTTTATATGTCAAGCCATCGAAATAAATCGCCATAACGTTTGGATTTGTTATACGAACGTTAAATGCAATTTCATCTGTTTTAGTAACGATTGTATCCAATCTTGCTTCTGCTTTTACTTTAATAGTGTACAATTCGTTTGCTACGATTGAAGATTTGTTGATTACTTCCCATATTGGAATAGGAACCGCTTGAACCTTGGTACTTGTATTTGTATAAATTACACTGCTTTTTTCATTATTACATGAAAATTCTACGGTTGTTGTTGAACCGCCAAGTCCATTTTTAATATCCATAAATACATTTCCGTTTTGATCATCCAATGACATCAAAACTTCGTTATTTTGGATTTGGTTTTCAGTTTTATTAAGTGACAAAGTTAATGATGATTCATATATTTTGAAACTTACAGATGGTATAGACACACCAAGTCCATTCAATGCGCTAATAATTAATGTATGCGATGTTGTTTGGGTAGTAACAGAGTGAATATCATTTATTTTAAACGTAATTTCTGTATTATTTGTACAAACAGCATATGACGTAGTATTGCCATCGAATGAATAACGGTATTGGCATTGTTCGTTATCTGTACCGCCAGTAATCATAAATGTAACGTTTAATGATGTACCAGAAATGAACACTGCATTATTTTCAAGAATAGGCTCAATTAAATATATACCATATCCAGAGGTGCCACCACCTCCACCGCCGCCTCCGCCGCCGTGCTCAGCAAGCCAGGAAACGTTTCTTTGTAGTTTAGAAATATCATCACCGATGTTGCTTAGTGCATCGTACAAAGTCGTATCACCACTTGGATCGCAGTGATACGGATTTGTAACGATTATACTTTCATCATCGATTGGAAAACCACTCAGGTCGACTTGTTGAATTACGTCAACAACTGCTTCTGAAACAATTTCCCATTTATGAGTTTCTTTATTATATTTTTTTAAGTATTTTGCCATCTTAATATTTCTTTAAGATTGTTTATTTTTTTTTAATGTAAAGTAATAATAATTTGTTCAGTTGAACCAGTGTCTACATTTGTACCAAGACCATTTATTGATTTAATTTCGGTTTTTGGGTCAACTGCAGAGATACCGTTCAATACAAATTTACCATCCTTGTTGATATCAAATTTACCACTTTTATCAAATGCACCCAAAACTTTTCTTACATCTCCAGTTACAGCAGAATCAGTATCAACGGTCCATACTGTATAGAATGGGAATTTTTGTTTTGGATCTGGTTTTGTGTCATTTTCGTGAGTTGGATAATAATATCTTAGATAAGGAATCACATCTGAAGGTAACTCTTTGTTAGATGTGTGTTTATAACTTGTTGCTTGTGACATTGCATAAACAACTGGTTTTGTACCAGTAGGTAATTCAGATTCCAACATGAATTCACAGAACGCTGCTTTTCTGACATATTCGTTAGTTACATAATGTGTTAATCCACCATCATCACTTGTTACCCATGTACTTGGATATTTTGCTTCAAATACGAATGGAGTTGAGTTACCTGTTATTGTAACAGTTGCAGTTACTAATTCGTCATCAGCAGCAGGATCAAAATCTTGAACTTGTTTAAGTACAATTTTTGGTCTGTAACTTATAACTGAACGGATACCATTTTCGTATTTTACATTTTCAAGCATTGGCCAAGATGTTGACTGAGTATGCTTGTGTCCACCCATAATAAGTCTAATATTATGTGTTTGACAGAATTCACTGAACCAATATTGTGGCGTACCAGTTGCAGTTGTGTTAATTAAATTAACATTTATACTAGCACCGCCTCTACCGCTTCCTCCAGTTCCATCAAGTATTTCTGAAGCATAGTCAGAATATGGCTGGATTATTGTTTGTGATGTTTTTTTGTCAAGCCAGGTATATGTTGTTCCAGTTGTCATAATATGGAATGGTAATTCGTGGCAGAATGCTAAATTCCATGTTTTTGTGTTTTTAGCAATATCATTTTCACACCATGTTTTAATTTGTGGATAGAAATTACCATAAGTTGGACAATTATAAATTGACTGATATTCTTTTGAAGTTTCTTTATTGTTTTCAGCAATTGTCTTTATTTCTGATGTAACACACATGAAGTGTGTATCACCATAGTTAAACGAATATAGCGAAGGAATAAAGAAATCTTTATTAACGGTAGTTGCAGTTGTCTCCTGTACTGGTACAGTGAAAACTGGCGCATTATCAATATCCATTTCATATGTATAGAAATAGTTGAAGTTTTCTAGAGAAAGTTTTGAAGCATCTTCACCGTCAGGAAGTAAATATGTGTATTTACCAGAAAGGTCGTTGTTACCTACAGTTGCCATTTCTTCCATATTGTTTAAGAATTCTCCCTTACCGTTGAAATAGTCTAGCCATTCACACATACGACTACCATTTTGAACCATATCACCCGTGTTTATCATGAAGTGAACGTCACTTGAGCCAGTTTCGCTTGCAATAACTTTTGCTGCTGCATCCCAAATAACATATTCTTCCCATTTAAAACCTTGTTGGTCGGATGTTTGAACGTATTTGAAAATATCTTTTACTTCATTATATGTTCTTACAGTAAATCTACGAATTTCTGTACATTGATTAACAATCGGTTCACCATTTCTATTTGATCTACCAGCCATATATTCATATACACCAGCCTCTAAACCGTGTTTAATATATTTGTGTGCTGTGAACACAATACCGTCATTATATTCCACACTGATACGATTATAGAATTTTGCATAATCATATACAACGGTTTCACCATCTTGGATTATGAATCTTTTGTATTCTGGATCGTCAGAACCACTCTTAAATGATTCATATCTATCCCAATTTGTTGTTCCACTCTTTCTAATCCAGATAAATTCATCGTGACGGCCCTTAGATACCCAGTTGAAACAACGTGTGGCACCAGCACCTTCGTCAACGGCCTGGATACCGAATGAACAAGTAATAATACTTGGCTTGCTTTCGAATAATTTTGTTTTATCAAAATAAAGGCTCTTATTGTCGATTCTTGCCTTTGGAGTATTAGCGGCAATTGAAGGTATCAGGTCACCATCGTCTTTTGTTAGGTCTACATAATACCATTCAGTTGAGTTGTTCATTGCATTTAAAGCCTTTGTACCTTGCTTAACACCGTCCATAGCATAGTAACGTCTAAACATTACTTCATTGATGGCCTTGTCTTTACATGTATAATAGGCTGTTGCATATGAATTACATGTGTGTTCTCCATCCCAGACACCGATAAGGTCAATAAATCTAGAAGAAACACTATTTTCGCTAAATTCGTCCCAACTAATATTGCCAGTTATTGGTTCTTCTCCGAAACATAAGTAAAATGATGGTGATTCAGTAGAGAATTTAGCGTCTGCAATTTCCAAATCATAGTCATCTACAACTATTTTTGCACAATCGATGTTTGAACATTGAGCAAAACGAATAAGGAATGTGCCTCCTGCTTTGATAACGCCAGAAAGTTTAAATGAACGCCATGCTGAAGCATTACCATATTTATACTGTAATGCTATATTAGCCAAACTAATGTCGTTAGAAGTTAAGTTTGACAATTCAACAAAGTTGTGTGAACAATAATTCAATGTATGTTCATCAGCATCTAGACCGCCGCAATAAAATGAGTTTATATATAATTTTGCAACACTAGTGTCTTCTTTATCTTTCCATGTTTCTGTGGATGGTCTTGACGGGGTAACTACGTCGGTTATAACCTCGTCAGCATATAATGTTCCATCATCATATACTTTCAAGTCAAACTTAGTACCATTTGCTGAAATTAATTCAGTAGATGTACCAGTTGAACCTCCGCCACCATGTTCTTCAATATAATCAGCAATTTCTTGATTATCTCCTTCTGGATCAGTTTTACGTCTACGCATATAACTACCGATCTCAGTAAGATCTAAATTGCATATTGTTCCATTGACTTTTATTCCTTTAATTGTTTTATTAATATCATCAGCCATAGTTAATATATTTTTTAATTCATTATTAGATTATTATTCTCATCAAAAGACGCATTGGCAAAAACTAGATAACCATCATCGTCTATTAGCATATTATTTAATACAAGATTTCCTTCTTCATCAATTATGTGTGTCTCAGCACTACTGTTATCTAGATTCAAAATACCATCTGAATCGATAAAACCGATAAGATTTAATATACCGTCTTGATCAACATATATTTCTTGTGGGGTATTCTTATCTTCGATGTCAAGTACACCTGCACTATCAATTTCAAATGAAATACCAGATGTTACAGGGATTGGAGTGTCACCACCTCCGTTTATTTTAAACAAATTAATTGTGCCGTTTGAGCCGAGAGCCTTAAAGTATAAACTGTTATTCCCTATACACCAAACAAATTCGTTTAAAAGCAAATAATCGGTATTTCCAGACAATATATCGTATGTATCTGCAGTTTTAACCAAAATATGCTTTACGTTTGGCTCAAAATACTGTTCATAGTCTGTTTGTTGATTATATTTGAAGTTTAATGAATAACTATTTACCAATTCAGTATATCCAGATTCATTATCTCTTGGCACCGTTGCAGTAGCAGTGATTTTAGTTACACCTGATGTATTTCCGTATAGATACCATCTTCCACCTCTTTCATAATATTGAGCAACTGCAATATCTTCTCTGCTTGACTGCATGTCTAGGGTAACTCCACTATCATCTACCAGTTCATCTTCCGCGTTGTAATACCTTGGCTCCAGGTAATAAAACTGTTGTTTATATAAACCACCGTTGGTTGTATAATAAGTTAAATTGGTATTAGCCAGGTAAAGTTCAAATCTTACAATTTTTGTATCTCCAGTTGTATACGGTTCATCTCCAGTAATATCAATAGGTTTTTCCCTCTCGTTTTCATTGGCAAGTTCGTATTTCATACTATTTGTCATGAAATCACCGCCACACAATGTATGAGTTAACGCATATTCGTGTTTTTCAATTAATTCACTTAAATTTATGATTGTTGTTTCAAGGAACTTAATTTTTTTCTGCAGCATTGCTACAGTGATATCTTCTTTATCTATTTGGTCCGTTAACCATAGTACTTCTTTATCTTCTGGCTCTCCACTAGTTTCAACAACACGAGTTGTTTCTTTTGAATCGAGACCAAATGATAAACTGACTACATTATCATTGCTAATGTTTACGAAAACACGGGCCGAAACAACTTCACCTTCATCACCTTTAAACCTGATTAATAAACTTTCTCCATCATGAAAATCACTCAGGTGCTGTTCTATATATGTTTTTGTTCTTTCAACAGCATCTGTTTTGTTTTCGAAGATTGTTTTTATTCTAGGTATTTTAATATATGTATGTTCAGCCATATTCAAATTTACATTTATATATAAATACCTATTTATATAAAGATTAAGCAATAAAACACAAAAAAAACTCACCAATTTCTTGATGAGTTTCTTTTTTAGAAGTCAGTGACTTAGTATCATTTATTAGGGGTTTTGAAAATAATGTGATCAATTACTCCTTCTTGAATTGCTTCCTCTGGAGTTAACCAATGGTCACGATCACATATTTGCTTGATATATTCGTAATCTTTTCCAGTGTCTGCAGCAAGCGTACGATAAAGCATTTCCTCGCATTTTTCCATTTCCCTGGCAGCAATTTTCATGTCTGGAGCCGTTACACGTCCAGTGCCACCGCTAGGCGCGTGAAGCATAATTTGACTGTGGGGAAGTGAGAAACGAAGGTCCTTATCACCGCCAGCAAGCAATACAGCAGCCATAGATGCTGCGGTACCCATACAGGTGGTACTAATAGGACAACTGATCAATTTTGTGGTATCATAGATACTCATACCGTCGTATACACTACCACCAGGGCTGTTGATGTACATTGTAACCTTTTTTGAAGGATTTGTCATTTCCAAGAATAGAAGTTGTGAATTGATAATATTCGCAACATCCGAATTAATTTCGGTACCCAAGAAAAGAATACGTTCCATAAACAATCTGCTAAATACTGACAATTGAGCGATGTTTTGAGGACGTTCTTCCATAATGGTCGGTTCGATGTACTGATTGGTAAATGTACCTTTGTAATCGTCTAATACACTTGATGATACGCCATGATCACCAGCAAATAATCTAAAATCTCTTTCTATATTATTCATAAATTTCTTTTAATAGTTTTTTCTGTTTATCAGTTAGTTTTGTAGGAATCTTATAATTAACTTGAACGTACATATCACCGTAAGTACTGTATCCTCTTAAATCTGGCATGCCCTTATGTTGTACGCGTAACATTTTCTTGTCTTCAGATAGTTCTGGAATAGTAATTTCAATTTTACTACCGTCGATACAATCAATGGTCTTTTTACAACCACACCAGGCTTCGTATAGAGTTAAATCAAGTTTTGTTAAAAGATCAATACCTTTTCTTTCAAATTTAACACTAGGAATTACTTCGATAACAACGTACAAATCTCCGTTAATACCATCTTTAGACTTAGGTTCGTGCCCTTCACCTTCAATAGTTAAATAATTGTTGGTTTCAACACCGCTTGGGATGGTAACTTTCTTTGTAACAGTTTTTTCTTCAACACCAGTTCCATGGCATTTTGTACATGGTTTTGATGCTTCTGCTTGGCCAGTTCCATGACAAAAAGGACAAGTTGTTTGTTGCATCCATTGAATACCATTTCGTATTGATTGACTGGTTAATCGTCCAGTACCGTGGCAATGTGGACATTCGTGAGTTTTACCATCTTCAGAACCAGTACCGTTACAATGAGAGCAAGGACGTTGGATTACGTACTTGATTTCTTTTTCGCAACCTTTGTATGCTTCTTCCAGGGTGATTTTAACAACCACCTTAGCGTCTCTACCTTTTTCTACCCTTTTGCGTTGTTGTCTACCAAACGGGTCATGTCCAAATGGGTTAAAGTTTTCAAATGGATCAAATCCATCAAATGGATCAAAACCACCATTTGGTGCTTCAGTGGTACCAAATTGATCATACATTTGTTTCTTCTTCGGGTCCGAAAGAACAGCATTTGCTTCGTTGATTTCCTTAAATTTTTCTTCAGCCTCTTTTTTCTTGTCATCTGGTTCATTGGCAAAACGATCTGGGTGCCACTTACTGGCTAACTTCCTGTAAGCGGCTTTAATGTCTTGTTCAGATGCGTTCTTGTCAATGCCTAAAATTTCATAATAATTTTTATCTGACATATTATCTTCCCTTATACTTTATATAAACTTTTACATAATTATACAATTTTTTTTCCAAATTAGATATGAAAAAGTATTTATTAAGAAAAGATTATATTAATATATGGCAACTTATTCAACAACATATGGTAAATATTTTAGTGCCGTTAATATGGCTCTAACAAATAATTCTTCAACTATAAATCAATGGGATGGTAATGGTAGTTGGGATAATTGTATTGCACGTGCAAATGAAGTTATGAGTAGTTTACAAAGAGATAACGGTTATTATAGGGGTGCGATCTCTTTTTATAACAATTATAACGCTACCAGTTATATATATAGTGGGACTATATATATGAATGTACAATTTTTTAATTCAAAAGAAGGAAATATTTACACAACAGTACAAGCCTATTTATATTTTAATAGTGGAAATAAAACTTATACAGGCCTTAATAATGGTACTTTATTAAATGCATTAAATGAATATTCTTCTAATGGTTGTGGGTTTTATATTAGTTCAATTTCTTTAAGTAATGTTGTTTTTCACTTTAAAGGTCCGTCCTCGACAATGGACGCAAATTTTAATTATGTTTTTATGGATCTAAGGGGACCAGGTTCAAGTAATTCATTGGCTAATACTGCATATACCACAAGTTATTCTTTAAGTAAAGGTGGCTATTTAAAAGATATTTATTGTTCATTGGCGGTTACAAACAGAACCGTTACATATCTTACTAAAAATATAATTGTTAGAAATGAACGGACGATAGATCAGGCTTTAAGTTATCGTATTACTCCAACTTTTATTAATGACACTTTAAAAAACACCGCCTATAATGAAGGCTGGTGTGGAAGTGGTAGTAGTAATCTACAGGGAAACCATCAGTATTGGATGACTGGAACAACTAAAAACGGAAAACTCGTTTTAGAAGATATAAAAAGTGGATGTACACGACACGGTTCATTTTCTTCGCCAACTAGTGGTATAAATCAAGAATTCATATACACTTTGATTTTAACTGATTTAACTACTGCATCAACTACAACTCATACATTTGTAACATGGCAAGCAAATAATTACCGTTTTTTTAGAAATTCAGGTAAAACACAAGAGGTAACAGATCCAAGTTATAACACATTTAATAGTAACTCATATTCAACTTCGTCACCGCTTGTTCTTTATGTTAGTGGCGGTACGGTAACAATAAACATTGGTGAAACTATTATACTTAGGTTATATGATGTTGACGAAGGTACATGTAGTCTTAATAACCAAACAGTTTATGTTCCGCCAACAGACGTGATAATGAACACTGGGTCAACATTAAATAATTTATATATGAAAACGCGATATACATATAATTTTTCTGATACAACTAATTTTGATGGTTTTTATGTTTTAACTAGTTCTGAAAATAAATATGTGTCGCAACAAAATACAACAGTTCCAACTGGTTTAAATCCAGAAATTGCCAGAATTGTTTATACTGGACACACACAAACTTTACCAGCAGATCCGAATGGATTTATATTTCTTAAACCAAAGAATAAAGTAACTTCTAATGGTGTTGTATATCCAACAAGTGTAAGATATCATTTAACTGGCGATGTTATATGGCAAAGAGGCTCTATATCTAGTAATCGTAGAACATCATATTATTACGTTGGTGTTAAGAAAAATAATATTAATTTTGTTAATGGAACATTGAATGATCAAACGGGCCAATGGGAAGGTGGAATATCATCATATAATGGCACATGGAGCGATACAATAAACGGTGTATCATATAGTAGACCAATCGCATATGCTAACAAGATATCAACAATTAGTGATTTAATGGATAAATTAGCATGTTACCATGGAGCAGCAATGGAAGTAATGGGTGGTTTTGAACCAAACACTTTATATAATTTGAGAAGTGTTCTTACTAGTAGTATATGGGATAATTATATAAAATATTGGTATAATCAATATGTTCAAATAAAACGGCCAGGATTTAGAAGATATATAACTTATGATGGAACGACTTATTATGAAGATACTTGGGGAATTAGATGGAAAAATAATTATCCAACATTTACTAGTTATGATGATCCAACGTTTTATTATATGGATACATTGGTTTTTAAACATCCATATGATTCAAACGGAAATGTTTTTGTTGCTCTTGCTGGTTATATTACAGAAGCACAATGGAATGCACTTGCAACTGGAACAACGACTTACACAGTAAGAGAAGACCCTACGTGTTTATATTTTAATGGCTTATATGCATATGATGAAGAAAAATTTATGGTAACAATTGGTTCAACAAATGTAGTAGATAACTGGAATTATTACAGAAGAGGTGTTGCTGATAATGAAATGGGTGGAACTAATACTGTTTCTATCTACGATTGGGTTAGAGAAGTAATCTACACCGAATGGGACCAATTTGATTTAAAAGCAGAAGGAAATTGTAGTAGATATATCAGTGGGTCATATGGAAGCCAGAAACAAGCAACTAATGCTAATCTATATACAGTAGTAGGATAAAAAAAAACGCTAGGAAAAAAATCCTAGCGTTTCTCGTTTTAGAATGGGAGGTCATCATTACCTTCAACTGGTTCAGCAACTTTTGTTTTGTTACCCATTGAGATTTCCTCTTCGGCAGGAGCAGCAGCGGATTTCTTTGTTGCCTTAGGCTTTGCTGGTGCAGCCTGGTCTGCAGGACTTTCTTCTACTGCGGTGTTTTCCTTAGTAGAACCACTAGTGGAATTTCCGTTGAAGTCGATTGAGTCGGCAAGTACGGAAAGTCTCAGATAGTTCTTACCGTTGTTTTCCTCGATAGTAGCGTCGAGTTCACCGATAACTACGAGAGAGGAACCCTTTGTGAAATAAGGAGCCATCTTCTCATTGTAATTGAACTGGCGTACATCATACCACGTAGTTTTATCTACGTTGTTAGCCTTACTATTCGCAGCAATTGCGAAACTGATAAATTTTGTCCCATTCTGGGTTTCGACGATTCTGGCATCCTTGGCCAAGCGTCCAATAATAGTAATTTTTTGCATATGCTAAAATTTTTTGTTGTTTTAAGTTAATTATTATTGTTTCTCTAACAATTATATAAAAAATATTTTTGATCAAAACCTAGTACACTCAAAAATGGTTATTTTACTGTTCTTAGGTAGTTTCTTGATAAACCTATCGTAGAAGTTGTTCACCCAATCTAATTGTTCGTCAAATCCTCCAGAAAATTCAGTCCAACCGTTTTTGTCAACAAATGCATATCCCCAAAAAGCGGTAGACCAGTTAACGTACGTTTCCTTATCTTTAAAATTCTTGAAGTACTCTGTACGATTCTTCATATTTTCATATATCTTCTCTTCTTCAGCGTTTTTAGGCTTTCTACCTTCTACAACAGTTTCCCAGGCAACTTCATATGGTATTGTATTTGCCATGTGTATCTTTGAGAAGTCAATATCCTTTTTTAAGGCACTGTATACCTCTTTTCCATCATTTGTAATTAGTGGTAATGCCCAGTTTTTACCAATAGAACAAAAGTCATATTCTCCATTTGGGTTTTCTGTGCATATAGCATTTCCAGTTGTTTGATCAATTTCATATGGGTCTGTTAAGTCCATATAGAACGATATATCGTCCTCATTTTTTAAATCTTCTAATTGTAATTTTAGATTTTCCTTGAAATTTTCATCAGGCCAATCTTTCTTTATTGCTTCCTCATAGTAATCAATATATTGTTGTCGATATTCGCCAGCCTTTTTAAATTCATATAAGACATACGGAGTCATTTTTTTGTTTTTGTCATATTTCTCCATGATTTTTTCAGGATCGCTACCAACAACAACCACAGTAAAATGGTTTACACTCATAAACTAAATCGTATTACAGCAGCCCAGAATAGGGCCATTATTATTACAAGACAAGTTTTGAATTTTGCTCGCTTCTTGTCTTCCTCGTCTCTATCAGCGTTTGCATATGGATATATCTTTGCATTTATACTTTCAGCAATGTTTGTATCAATCCATATGAATGTGCTTAGTAATGCAATGAATAAACAGAAATACATAACTATATTTATTTATAAATAAATATACAAATTTTATCTGATTTTTCTATATTTTATTAAGATGGAAAAGCCAAAAAAGAAATATTATTACTATAAAAAGAAAATCGGTAGACATAAGAAGCCTGGTCCTAAAAAGAAAAAGAAAATGCGTGGACGCAGGTGGCAGGAACCGTGGGATTTCAAGATAGTAATCTGCAGTTTTAGAAAACAGATAAAATACGTTGGTCAATACAGAAATTTAGCCGAAGTTGAGAAGGAAAAGAAAAAATTGATGGAATATAACAATTCAATCTTATTTCCTAAAAAACATATAAACAATGCACGACGTTCAAAAGAATTATTAGATAACCTTTCTGAGTTTGTTGTATTGAAACGCGTAAAAGACAATAGTGGTACCGTTAATCAATTACGTAATGAATATGGTAAATTTGTCGATGTGGCTACCACATCAGATCAATGGATGGTCTATGACAGATTCCCATTCTATGAAGAAGAAACGTTCTGGGTATACGGTTATAATCCCAGGACAGACAGAAAAACAGCACAGTGGATTATTGACGAAATGGTGGAACCATACATTGCTGACAAATATTCAATCGTTCAGGTATTCCTTTATAATAATAAGTTAATATTCAAATATGATACCGAAACAATCGAGTTTGTTGTTTGTAAAAATGTGTCTGATGGTATAAGATTATATAATTTATTACAAAGTAAATTTCCAAAACGGCGTAACCTGGTGTTTAGTGGTATGGCTACCAGGAAGTCAGAAAAAACAAATTATCTATTTAACATGATTCAGGAAAAAACTGGTTGGGAAAAAACAAAGATATATAGGAAAACAACCAGGGCATAAAAGTTTTTTTTATTGTTTAAAACGTATTTATATAAATGAAAATATGTTAGAATGAAAAAGTTAGATTACACACATACAACGGACAAATTTACAAGCGATTTACGTAACGAAACTAGATATGACAATACACCAGATTGTGTAAAATTCAATGGTAATTATTACACATATAAAAGTCAAGATTGTATTGCTATACCATTTGCGTATATTAAAGTATTAGGAATAGACAAAATGTTTTATGGCCCTAATAATTCAACTCATTGGGAAGGTATCGATAAACAGATAATAGATTATATGTTTCATAATTATTCTTTATCTGAAATTGGTGCAGCATCTGATGGTAAATTTATTGATAAAAATGGTAATATAAAAAAGTGTGATTATTTTAATGATGATCCAGAAACATTAGATATAAATGAAGTTTTAGAATATCCAAG
>Ga0310696_10004526_pt1 | contig 17018 bp, 15 predicted proteins | sample AusTroGonzalo_MG_4_FD_203885 | JGI IMG/M metagenome (GOLD analysis project Ga0310696, IMG submission 203885) | Bovine rumen microbial communities from tropical cattle in Woodstock, Queensland, Australia - Gonzalo_02 (v2) (version 2) | ecosystem: Host-associated > Mammals > Digestive system >...
TGTACTCGCAGCGGATGAGGATCGTGGGGATCTCCATGTTGGGCAGAAGATCGATGCTGATCCGCGAGTAGAGGCTCGCCCCGATCATGATCAGGACGATGATGAATGCGGTCATGGCGATGGGACGGTTGACTGACCAGCGGCTGAGGAACATTCTTCGGTGATCCTTGCAAAAAATATGTGGATTACTTCTTCTTGACTTCCCGCAGGAGCGTTCCCGTGTTGATGAACGTCTGCCCCGTGACGACGAAGCGCTGACCGCGCAGTTTTTCGTTGTTGACGACCTCGGTGAGCCGCCCCTCGACGATGCCGGGAACGATGTCGAAACTCACCGCCCGTCCCCCGGGACCCGAGGCGTAGGCGATATATCTCTCTCCCGCCCGCAGCAGAATGGCGTCAGAGGGCAGACCGTAAGTCTCCTTCTCTTCGAGGATGATGTCGATATCGCACAGCGACCCGCTGGCAAGTCTGATGTTTTTCGGCACCAGCACCTTGATCTTGAACGTGCGGCTGGCGGGGTCGATGGAGGGCGCCTTGTGGGTCACGACGGCCCGGCCCATCTCCTTGCCGAAAAGCCGTATGTGAACGGGCGTCTTGTCCTTCTCTATCATAGGATAATAAACGGAACTGATGAAACTTGTGATCTCGAATTCGGTCAGATCCTCGATCTTGATGATCCGGCTGCCGGTGGTCACGAATTCGTTTTCCTCGAAATACCTCTGAGTGACCGTGCAGTCGAAGGGCGCGGGCGTAGTGGAGTCCGCCAGATTCTTTCTGGCGATGACGAGATTCCCTTCGGCCTGTTTGAGCTGGGCTCTCGCATTCGTCACATCGGCTTCGGCCTTTTTGACGTCGGCATCGGCGTTTTTAAGATTCACGGATGCCGTCTCGTAGTCGGTCTGACTGGTGGCCCGGGAGTTCCACAGCCGGGAGGACCGGTCGAAATCCAGTTTCGCCTTCTCCCTGTTGATGCGCGCGCGCTCGAGAGCGATGCCGGCGCTTTCCAGCTCCGCCCGTTTCACGCTGATCTCGTTCTCCTTGACCATCACCTGGTTTTTCAGCACCTGACGGTCGATCTCGAAGAGGATATCGCCTTTTTTGACCGCGTCGCCCTCGTCGATTTTCAACCGTTCCAGCACGCCGCCGATCTTGGCGGAGATCACGGCGTACCGCACGGGGGAGACCGTTCCCTGGACGGGGATGATGCGCCGGAAGACCCGTTTCTCCAGTTTCTGCAGCGTCACGCGCACCTCGCGCTCCTTGCTGCTTCTCACCTTCTTTTTGCCGCAGCCCGCCGTTCCGATCAGGACTGCCGCCAGAACCGCGGAAAAGATCATACGAACCGCTTTCATACGCACCACTTCCGTCCTCCGTGAAAAAACCAGGCCTCAGCGGCCGAAAACAAAACCACGTTACTCTTAACGGATAGAAAATAAACTATATTTTGAAAAAAAGCAAAGGAATTCCGAAAAAAATGAAAAATTTTTTAGGGACAAGGTTCATCTTTCGCCGGATCCGTCGGACATGCCCGGCAAGTCCGGCGGAGAAAAGATCCGACCGGGGCTCCGTCTCTCTTTTTCCTTTATTTTTCAATAGAGTAAATAAGGGTAGCAGTAGAGAACGCTCCTCTCTGTTAATAACTTTTTTTCTTGTTCTTCTTTAACGAATTGCAATGAAAAATACTGTTAAGAAATCTGATGGAAGGGGGCGGAAAAGCGGTTGACGGCATCTTTTTTGACTGCCTGCTGACAATTTATTCACAGCTTTTTGATAAGGTTGTTGTCAGGGCCGTCGGAGAGACGTCCCGGGAAAAAGCTCCCGCTTTTGTGTGATCGGCGGTTGAATTTGCTTTTCAGCAAGGTTATATTACAGGCGTTCTGTTGCCGATGTCATCAAGAGGAAGGGAAACCGGCCTTATGCCTGAAACGGGGACTGCTTTCAAGGTCCGCTACATTTTTTTATTTGCCGCGGTGCTGCTGGCTTTTCTCGCCGTCGCGAGCTACTCGCCGCAGGATGCCGCGCTGCTTGCCGGCGGCATCGACGGGGTCCCGAAGAACTGGATCGGCAGGCTCGGCGCGGTCTTCGGGCTGTGTCTCTTTCATCTTTTCGGCGTGGCCGCCTATGCCTTTCCGCTTCTGGCGCTGATCAGGATCGTGCGTCTTCCGGCGCCCGGACCGGGGAAGAGTTCGGCGTTTCTCGGCGGTTCTCTGCTGATCGTATCCGGTCTCGTGCTGCTTTTCGGGCTCGATCCTGAAATGTTTTCTCCGCTGTGCGTCCGTCTGGGGCTCGGCCGTCCCCAGTCGCCTGCCCTGTCGCTCTCCGGCGGCGTCATCGGACAGGTCCTCGCCGCTCCGGCCTGTGCCTCCCTGGAGTTGTCAGAAGGGATCCTGCGCAGTTTCATCGGTGTGGTCGGGACCATGATCCTCGGCTGGGCCCTTTTTACCGGCGGGGCGATCGTCATCTACGTTTCCGACTGGCACAGATTCATTATGGACCACATTTCCCTGCCGGAAGTTTCCGCCCGCCGTCCGGTGCCGGGCGATCAGCAGGATGAGACCGGAAAGGAGGCGGAAACGCCTCAGCCGTCCGGAACGCCCCGGACCCGTCTGGCTTCCATGCTGAAAAAGATGGAGACCGACCAGCAGGGTGTCGAGATCGTTTCCGAAGAGGTCCCTCCTGAAAAAGAGGCGGTTCCCTCCCCCGCGCCCGGTCTCCCCGAAGAAGGCGGCGATCTGCTTCCGGCTGCGGAGGAAGTTGAAAAAGCTCTTCCCGAACCGGCGAAAACCGGTGAGAAGATCGACGGCAGGACTTCCGGCGACGTTCCCGCGGTTTCGCCGGGCAAGTCCGCCGGAGCCGCACGGGTGCCCGACGTCGGCCGGACCGTCGTCGAGGCCGGGAAACGCGTCGAAGCCGTCGAGCGGCCGACCTACGTGCTTCCTCCCGTGACCATGCTCGGCAAGGGAACGGACATCTCCGGCGAGTCCCAGGAAAACATCAAAAAAGCCATGCTCGTGCTCCAGCGCACCCTCGACAGTTTCAAAATTCCGGGCGAGGTGGTGGGGTACGTTTCCGGTCCCAGGATCACCTGTTACGAGATCAGTCTGGCCGAGGGCGTCAACGTGAAGAAGGTGGAGACGATCTCCGACAACATCCGGATGAATCTGGCCGCCCCCAGCATCCGTGTTTTGGCGCCCATCCCCGGCCGGACCGTTGTGGGCATCGAGGTCCCCAACGCCAAGAGCGAAGCGGTCTTCATGCGCAGCGTCATGGAAACGGAGGTCTGGGAAAAAGGCAAGGGCATCCCCATCGTCCTCGGCAAGAACATCGCCGGAACGCCCGTCGTCGTCGACTTGGCGAAAGCGCCCCATCTGCTGATCGCCGGTTCCACGGGGTCGGGCAAGTCCGTGTGCATGAACACGCTCATCATGAGTCTGCTTTTCAAGTTCAACCCTGAGGAGCTCCGTCTCATCATGGTGGACCCAAAGCGGGTCGAGTTCGAAGATTACCGCCGTCTTCCCCACCTGATAACTCCCGTGATCAACGACGCCAAGAAAGTGCCCATCGCCCTGCGCTGGGCTGTGACGGAAATGGAGAACCGGTACAAGATCCTTGCTCAGGCCGGCGTGAAAAAGCTCGTCGAATTCAATGCGCTGTCCAAGGACGGCGAACCTCTCAGAAACAGTGACGGCGACGTCATCGCCGATGATTTTGGCCGGCCGATCACCCGCATCCCGATCCTGATCGTCATCATCGACGAGCTGGCGGAACTCCGCATGCAGGACTCCTGGAAGGACTCCGAGACCTACATCGCCCGCATCGCCCAGCTGGGCCGGGCCGCGGGCGTCCACATCGTCGTCGCCACCCAGCGGCCCTCCACCGACATCATCACGGGGTTCATCAAGGCCAATCTGCCCACCCGGATCGCCTTCCGCGTCATGCAGCAGGTGGACAGCCGGGTCATCCTCGACCAGCCCGGCGCGGAAAATCTGCTGGGATACGGCGACATGCTGGCCCTGCTGCCCGGCGCCTTCAGTCTGGAACGCATCCAGGGCGCCCTAGTGGACGACAAGGATATCAAGGCCATCGTCAAGTTCGTCTCCGACCAACGGCCCCAGAACTTCGACGAATCCGTCGTCGCCGATGAGGAAGAGGAAGGCGGAGAGCTCGGCGAAGGCGAATTCGACCGTCCCGGCCGCGGCGGCAGGGACCTCGACGACGACGACGACGTTTTCGACGACATGGACAAGGCCGAGATCGCCCCCCTGGTCAAAAAATACATGCAGCCGGGAGACGACGAGACCATTCGCCGGGCCCTGGAGGTGGTGATCCTCGACCGCAAGGCCAGCACGAGCTATATCCAGCGGCGGCTCAAAATAGGTTACAACCGCGCCGCGGAGATCATGGATCTCATGGAGGAGCGCGGCATCGTCGGACCTCCTTCCGGCAGCGGAAACAAGAGAGAGATCCTCATATTCGACGGAATGGAGATCAACGAACAGGGAGGCGGATACAATGGGTGATGCAAGACAGGACGATCCGGGACTTTTTGCCGATCCTCAGGAATCGGATGAAATGCTGGTGAACGCGGACTCCGAGTCCACTCCGGAGGAAAAGACACGGTCCCAGGCCTGGGACGCCTCCGATGCGGATTTTTCCGCGAACGTCGTCGCGGCGGGCGAATTTCTGCGCCGCCGCCGCGAGGAGCTGGGGATGGACATCAAAACCGTGGCCGCCGAGACTTGGCTCAAGCCCCGGCTGATCGAGGCCATCGAGGCCGGACGCCTCGAAGATCTGCCTCAGCCGGTCTTCCCGGTCTACATCGCCGGCTGCGTGAAAAAGCTGGGGACCTTGTACAAAGTCGACGCGGAGACCATCGAAAGGATCACGGCGGGGATCAAGGAACGCATCCTCCGTCAGGCGCCCGACGATGTGAGCAAGTCCTGCTACGGGCACGAGATCAGTGAGGAGAGCATCCGCCGTCAGCGCCGTCTGCTGGCCGTGCTGTTCACACTTCTGGCTGCCGCGGTGCTGCTCGTTGCGGCGGGCGTGATCTTTCTCTTCATGGTGTTTTTCCGGGAACCCGATCCGGTGCTGAACGAGCCCTTCAGCAACAAGACTCTTCTGAGCATCCAGCCGGAGGTCAAACTCGACGTCACCCCGCTGCCCGTGGTCGAGTGAGCCTTTTCCGTGCGGGAAATTTGGCAAATCGCCAAAAAGGTGCTATATTGTTTATATGTCGAAGAAGATTTTACTGATCAACGGTCCGAATCTTCAGCTGCTGGGCGTCCGGGAGCCGGAGATCTACGGAGTCGCGACCCTTCCCGAGATCGTCGCGGATCTCAGGAAGGAGGCCGGTTTGCTGGGCCTGGAGCTGGAGGATTTCCAATCCAACAGCGAGGGCGCACTGGTGGACAAAATAGGAGGATCTCTTTCCGCCGGGATCGACGGCATCATCATCAATCCGGCGGCCTACACGCACACTTCGGTCGCCCTGCGCGACGCGCTGGCGGCGGTGGCGCTTCCCGCGGTGGAGGTGCACCTGAGCAATGTTTCCGGAAGAGAGGATTTCCGGCACAGATCCTATACGGCGGAGAAGTGCATCGGGGTCATCTCGGGTTTCGGGGCGCTTTCCTACAAGCTCGCGCTCCGGGCCCTGGCGGAGTATCTCGATTCCCGCGGAAAATAAAATAAACCTTCGGCTTGAAAACCGTATGTCAAAAAGGAAAGAACGCTAAAATGATGAAAATAGAGGAAATCGAATCTCTGGCGCGCATGATGAACGAGTACGATCTGAGCGAGTTCAAGATCGAAATCGAGGGCTGCAACCTCTGCATCCGCCGCGGAGCGGGCAAGGCCGCCTCCCCGGTCGTCGTCGCTCCGGCGATCGCCGCGGCGCCGGCCGCCGCCGTTCCCGTTCAGCCCGCGGTCCAGGAGGCGGCGCCGGCCGCCGCCGCGTCGGCCGACGCTTCCGGCAGGACCGAGACCATCGATTCGCCCCTGGTCGGCACCTTCTACCGCGCGGCGAATCCCGAGGCCGCGCCCTACGTCAACGTCGGCGACCGGGTGACCCCCGACACCGTCGTGGCCATCATCGAAGCCATGAAGGTCATGAACGACATCAAGGCCGAGAAGTCCGGCGTCATCAAGGAGATCCTGGTCGAGAACGGCCAGCCGGTCGAGTTCTCCCAGCCGCTTTTCGTCATAGAATAAACTTTTCAATCCCTCTGGTGATAAATTGTTCAACAAAGTCCTGATCGCCAACCGCGGGGAGATCGCGGTCCGCATCATCCGCGCCTGCCGCGAGATGGGCGTGAAGACCGTGGTCGTGTACTCCCAGGCCGATGCGGAGAGCATGCCGGTCCGCCTGGCCGACGAAGCCGTCTGCATCGGACCCGCCCGGCCCGCAGCCAGTTATCTCTCCATCGAACGCATGCTGACCGTCGCCGGCATCTGCGACGTCGAGGCCATCCATCCCGGATACGGATTTCTCGCCGAGAACGCCTACTTCGCCGAAGCCTGCCGCAAGCACGGCATCGTTTTCATCGGCCCCACGCCCGAAGCCATGCGGGCCCTGGGCGACAAGGCCGCCGCACGGGAGACCATGAAAAAAGCCGGCGTCCCCATCACGCCCGGCTGCGACGGGATCCTCCAGAGCGAGGAGGAGGCCCTCAAACTGGCCCATCATCTCAAGTACCCCGTCATCATGAAGGCCGTCGCGGGGGGCGGCGGGCGCGGCATGCGCATCGCCCACAACGACCCCAGCCTCATCCAGGGTTTCTACGCCGCCAAAAGCGAGGCCGAAGCAGCCTTCGGCAACGGCGACCTCTACATGGAGAAATTCATCGTCAACCCCCGCCACATCGAGGTGCAGATCCTGGCCGACAACTACGGCAACGTCATCCACCTCGGGGAACGGGACTGCAGCGTCCAGCGCCGCAATCAGAAGCTGATCGAGGAGTCCCCCTCCCCCGCGCTCTCGGCCAAGCTCCGCGAAAAGATCGGCACCGCCGCCGTCAAAGCCGCCAAGGCAGCCGGCTACACCAGCGCCGGGACCATCGAGTTTCTCCTCAACAGCGACAACAACTTCTATTTCATGGAGATGAACACCCGGATCCAGGTGGAACACCCCGTGACCGAAGCCGTCACCGGCGTGGATCTCATCAAGGAGCAGATCCGCATCGCCGCCGGGGAGCACATGAAGCTCCGCCAGAAGGACATCGTCGTCAAGGGCCACGCCATCGAGTGCCGGATCAACGCCGAGGATCCCGCCAGCAACTTTGCCCCCTGCCCGGGCAAGATCGAGCTTTTCATCCCCGCGGGCGGTCCCGGCGTCCGGCTGGACACCCACGTTTTCTCCGGCTACACCATCCCGCCCTACTACGACAGTCTGCTCGGCAAATTGATCGTTCACGGCGCCACCCGCGAGGAGGCCATCGCCTGCTGCCGCCGCGCCCTTGACGAGATCGTCATCACCGGCGTCAAAACCACCTTGCCGTTCCAGAAGCGGGTCCTCCACAACAGGAACTTCGTCGAAGGAAAGTATGATACCGGATTCGTCGAAAAGATGATGAAGGAACGCCCGAATGCACAACGAAAGGAGAGTTGACATGAAAGCTGCCGCAAACGAACCCAAAAACGCCGGACAGCAGGAAGCCGTCCAGAACACCGCTCTCATCGAAGGTTCCGAAATGGGAGACGTCAAAATTCACGAGAACGTGATCTCCACCCTCGTCCGTCAGGCCGCGCTGGAACAGGAAGGTGTCTCCCGCCTCGCCGGCAGCGCCCTCGTTGACGACATCGCCAACCTGGTCGGCAGCCGCCGCATGCAGTCCCGCGCCATCTCCGTGGAGCTCTGCGACGACAACCGCGTCAACGTCGAGATCAAGCTGAACATCGTTTTCGGCTACCGGATCCCCGAAGTCGCCGAACGCGTCCAGAAGGCCGTCATCAGCACCGTCGAAGAGGTCACCGGCATGGTCGTTCCCAAGGTCAACGTGCTGGTCCAGGAGGTCGAAACGCCCGCAGAGGCCCAGGAAGACGAAAAGGCCGACGGGAGCGCTCCCGCTTCCGGCGTCGACGCCCTGCCGCTCAACTGAGCCTGCCGCACCCCGGCCTGCGGATGCGGGAGTTTTTTCCCGCCTCCGCAGGATCGGTCACGGTCACTAAAGGAGGTCAAAATGGTGTTCTGTTCGTCAGATTGTTTCTGCTCGGAAGCAGTCCGGAAATGCTTTTCCTTTCTGGTCTGGCCGGAATTTCTCGAATTTTTCAGCATCAGATCCGAAACCGTTGACAGGATCCTGCAAAACGACTTCAACTGCGGCTACGTCGCCGCCATTTTGTCCGTCGTCATCCTCCTTCTCGCGCTCCTCTTCCTGCGCCTGATCCTCTGGCTCATCTTCCGCACGAAACGCTGCAGCACCATCGTCGTGCGCGCCGAAAACGGCGACCTCATCGTCACCCGCCGCGCCGTGGAGTCCGTCGCGAGGACCGAGGTGGAGTCCTTCCCCCAGATCTATCTGCGCAAACTTCTCATTTTCCGCCACGGAAAAATCTACAGCATGAAGCTGTTCTGCCGCTTCGAACGCGGGTCCGCAGGCATGCCCGAGATCGCCGCCGACATGAGACAGCGTCTGACCGAAGTCATGATGCAGCAGTTCGGCATCGACAGCCTCAAGGAGATCACCATCTGCGTCGAACGGCTCAAGGAGACCGAGTCCGGTCCGGTCAGCACCCCCGGACCCGAAGAGCCCCCTGCGGATTATTCCCATGTTGTATCTGGCTTCTGAATCCCCCAGACGCCGGGAGCTTCTCAAAAAACTGGGCTTCCCCTTCATCGCGGAGACTGCCCACGTGACCGAACTGGAACAGGCCGATGAGACCTGTTCCGTTTCTCTGCTCCCCGAAGCCAATTCCAAACTCAAGGCTCAAGCCGTCAGCCGCCGCCACCCGGAGGATACCGTCATCGGCGCCGATACCTCCATCATCCTCGACGACAAGATCCTGGGAAAACCCCGCGACCTCCCCGACGCCCGCAGAGTTTTGACCCTCCTCTCCGGCCGCTCCCACGAAGTCATTACCGGCGTCACAGTCATGCGCGCCGGGACCCGCCCCTTCCTCCACTCCTGGAGCGACACCTCGACCGTCACTTTCAAAAAACTCTCCCCGGAAATCATCGAAGAGTACCTCTCGAAAGTCAACGTGCTCGACAAGGCCGGCGCCTACGCCATCCAGGAACACGGCGATATGATCATCTCCGGCTTCACCGGCGACCTCGACAACATCATCGGCCTCCCCACCGTCTCCCTCGCCGCCTTCTTCTCCTCCTCATCCCCTTTCTTCAAAACCCTGTTTCCTTTGTAAATGCGATGGGAGCCGGGGAGAGGAAAAAACTTCTTTTTCACGGAAAAAAGAAGTTTTTTCCTCTCCCCGAACCCCTCTCTTTTTTCAAGAAAAACGGCGTATTTTGAGGGAAGAGACGAGCCGCAGCGTGACGGTCGGGCCGCAACGGTGTACGAGCCCCGGGGCGGCGCGGACCCCGTCTTGCCGCAGCGGCCTCCGTACCCATCCATACCGCCCACGGTTTTCCCGGCAAAAACGGACGCTTTGCCGGAGTGACGGGCAAATTTGACGGAACAATGGACGGTTTGCCTTCCGGCGGCTCCCCCGCCGCAGCCTTGCCGGAGGCGGAAGGGCAAGCCGCCGTTATCCGCCCGCGGGTGCCGCCCGCCGGAGTGACGGGCAAATTTGACGGAGTGACGGACGGTTTGTCTTCCCGATTCAGGAGAGTTTTTCCACCAGTTCGGCCAGACCGGACATGACGTATCTGGGCGTGTAGGCGAAGCGGGAAATGTCCTCTTGTTTCGTCACCCCCGAGAGGACGAGGACGGTATCCACTTCGGCCTCGACGCCGGCGATCACGTCGGTGTCCATCCGGTCGCCGATGATGACCGTCTCACGGGACATGGCGTTGAGGAACTTCACCGCCCGCCGCATCATGAAGGGATTGGGTTTCCCGATGAAATAGGCTTTTTTGCCCGTGGCAAGTTCGATGGGGGCGATGAGGGCTCCGGTCGCCGGAACGATCCCGTTCTCGGCGGGCCCGGTCAGGTCGGGATTGGTCCCGATGAGCTTCGCGCCCCCGAGGACCAGACGCACGGCCTTTTCCACCCGTTCGAAACTGTAGGTCCGGGTCTCCCCGATCACCACGTAATCGGGGTCGACGTCATTCATGGTGATGCCTTTTTCGTACAGGGCGTTGGTCAATCCCGCCTCGCCCACGGCGAAGACGGTGCATCCCGGCTTCTGGCGCGAAAGGAAATCCGCCGTGGCCAGCGCGCTGGTGTAGAAGTGTTCCGGCGATACCCGCACCCCCAGCCGCGCCAGTTTCTCCGCCAGCTCCCGCGGCGTCCGTTCGCTGGAGTTGGTCAGAAACAGGTATCTCAACTGCCGCTCCTCCAGCAGCCGGACGAACTCCGCCGCCCCGGGAAGCAGATTGTTCCCGTGATAAACGACGCCGTCCATATCGGAGATGAACGCGGTTTTTTCTTTCAATCCTTCCGGCATGATATTCTCCTTTTGCTTTGTTCCAGAGAAGGGGGCGGTCGTTCCGGGGGAAGAGGAAAACTTTTTTTCACGGGAAAAAAAGTTTTCCTCTTCCCCCGGGCCCCCATCTCTTTTCAAAAAAAGCGGTGTATTTCGAGGCGGTTTTACTCGCTGCCCCGGGAGGGGAACGAAACTCCTTTCCGGCCTTTACTATAGCATTTCCCGGGCGCTTTTCAAGTTTCCGCCCCGTTTTCCGCCGTTCACTTCAGATCGCCCGGCTCGGGGCTTGCCAGGATTTTCCGGCAGAAGGGATTCTCCGGGTATCTTTTCGCGATCTCGACCGCCTCTTCGCGGAGTTCGGCGGCCTTTTTGCGAAACTCGGGATGCATGAGGCCGTGCAGAAACCTGACCGGCCCGAATTTCGACGGCCCGTACAGGCGCCGTCTGCAGAGAATGGCGAGATTGTTCAGTGTGTTTGCAACATAGGGGTTGAATTTGTCGGGATTATTTTGAGCGAGTCTGCGGCGGATATCCAGCGCTTCGGAATATTCCCCCTCGGCTTTGGCATGTTGATTGAGACCTTTGTGCAGAACGGCGAGATTGTTCAGCGTCGTAGCGACATAGGGGTTGAATTTGTCAGGATTATTTTGCGCGAGTTCGCGTCGGATCGCCAGAGCTTCGAGATATTCTTTTTCGGCGAGATCGTTTTGATTGAGATCGCTGCGCCAATTTGCCATGGTGAGAAGAACGCTTGCGGTCAATGCGTCATCTGCGACGGCATTTGCGTGCAGACGGACATTTTCCAGCAGCGACCGGGCCTCGGCGTAGAGGTTGTTTGTCCGGCAGGTGTCGACGACGGCAAGACAGCTTTGGAGGAAATCCGTGTCTTTCCGCAGGGACTCGTTTTTTGCGAGACACGCCGCGGCCCATCCGGCCCAGGGCAGGATCTGCTCCGCCGTCATGTGAGGGGTTTTCTCCCGGAAATCGTCCAGAAATCTCCGCATGGCATCGAGGATGCGAAGTGATTCCTCCCCGGAGAAAAGTTTCCGCAGGACGGTCCGTGTCAATCGGTGCATTTTGAGGAAGCCGCTTTTGCTTTCACCGGAAACGTCACCTTCGTCCGTGACGATGCGGTATTCCTGAAGCGTTTGCAGGGCCGGGCGCATGAACGGGCCTTTCCTTCGCCGTTGTCCAACACGAGAATTTCATCGCCGAACTGCTGGCACCAGATCCCTTTCAGCGCCTCTTGCGGGACCTGTTCCGGAGGGAAGAACGAGGCGGCACCGGCAAGCCGGAGCATATTTTGACCCAGCTCTTCGGCGATGCCATCAAATTTCCGCAGCGTCTCCAGTGTCGGCTGAAGCAATATCGCCGGAGTCCGCGTCTCCTCGATCCCGTCCTTGAAGACCCGCCCCGAGATCTCGGGATCGTTCTCAAGTTCGCGCTGTTTGTCCGCAAAAGAATATGCCGGGTTTTTTGCCATATAACCGGCCGCGATCTCCAGCGACCAGGGATGTCCATCCAGCAGATCGATGATTTTATTGACCGCCTCGAACTCTTTTTCGATGGCCGCGACCGTCTCCGGCGACGGTCTCTTCTTTTCCGGCAGTTCGTCCAGAAGGAGTTTGCCGTCGATCGAAAACGGCCATTTCGCAAACGGGAAGATATTTCCCCCGATCGTGCAGAAAAGTTCCAGCGCATCCTTGTGATCCATTTTTCTGATCTCGAGCGGTTCCCATCGGCAGTTTTCGGATCGCGGGATATCTTTCAGCCGGGTCGTGGCCATGATGCGGATCGGCAACTCTTCGGAGGTCGCGTAGGACCAGCGGTCCGGCACGGCGTCGAGCAGTTCCGGCTTCTCCAGATTGTCCAGCAGGAGGAGGAGCTGACCTTTTTGGGCCCGCCGCCTCAGCCAGTTCCATATCTCTCTGCCGCAGTCTTCCTCCGGCATTTTGTCCAGATCTTCCGGGAAACCGATATCCGCGGGATCGATCTGCCGGACCCGGAACTGTTCGACCAGTCTGGAAAGGGCGGCATTCCAGGTCGTCACGCCCTGCATGGGGATGAAAAAACGTCCCTGCGGGAAATCTTCCTCGTAAGCGTGGGCATACGTGATAGCCAATTCGCTTTTGCCGATGCCGGGATATCCGGAGATCACGGGGATCGTGCCCTGTTCCTGGCACATCTCGTTGAGGTTGGCCAGATCCATGAGACGTCCGACGAAGAATTCGTTGAATCTGCGGATGGTGCAAAGGTTTTTTCTGCTCGTCGTCCTCTTCGCGAGTTTCTCTTTTATTTCGCTTTTGAGCTTGTCCAGCCGTCTTTTGATCTCCTCCTGTCTGACCTCGTCCAAAGAGTCGAAAAACGGTTTCTCGCCGTCGAGGAGAGGAAGACCGTCCGTCTGACAGATCATCTGTTCCCGGACGTTATCCGCATCGCCGCCGGCTTCCGGGAGCGGGACGAAATAGATCGGGCGCGTATATTTGTTCAGGCGGCCCTGCCGGATCTCGTGCCGGGCCCACCAGAGTTTTTCCCGCTGACAGTAACTGCTGAGAAGATAGTTCGGCGACAGGAGGTAAACGAAGAAATCCGCATTGTCGATGCATCTGCGGATCTTGGCGCTCCACTCGTCCCCCCACCCCAAGGCTTCGCTGTCCAGAAAAGCGCAGGACTCCCTCCCGAACACCTCCTGCAAAGCGTCGTCGATGGCGGTTTTGATGCTGCGGACGATCTGCTTCTGCGCGTCGGTCTCGGCGTCCGCGTGGGCGTATGAGATGAAAACGTCGTACTGTTTTTTCCACTCGTCGTTGTTCATGGACCGATTCCCCCGGATTTGCGGAACTGGATGTCCCGCCGGCTAATTTATACCCGCATCCGGCCGATTGCAAACGGGAAAGCGCGGATTTTCCCACGAAAATCGCCGGATCGGACGACAAGTCCGATCTGCCGGACATCGCCGCGTTCCGCCTTCGCTGGAACTGCGGCGGGACAAGGAAGTGAAGCCTTGCGGCTCCGTTGACCCTCCGCGGCGGAGCCGCGCGTTAAACGGCAACACCATCCTTACTCGCGGAGCGAGAAAACTTCACAAGTGAGCAACGCGGAACGAAGAGCCGTGCGGCGTATGCCGCGCGGCACAAGTACCGCATAGCGGAACGCCTTCACAAGCGACCAACGGGAGCGCCTTCACAAGCAAGGCTTCTCCGGAAAAGTGAAGATGTGAAGAAAAGGCTCTGCCTTTTGAGTGAAGAGCGGCTGACGCCGCGTGAAGTGAAGCCTTGCGGCTTCATTGACCATTTTTTGCCATCGGAGGCAAAAAATGGTCGGGGCGGCGGGGATCGACGCGAAGCGTGCGTGAGCATCGGAGGCCGAAGGCCGAGAAGCGCAAGGCAACCCCCCAAAAAATCCCCACCGCCCGGCCGGGCGGGAAAATGCCGAAAAGCGGAAAAGGTCGTGCAAATTCATTTGCGGACGACGTTTTCCGCTTTCCGGCGCGGGGATTTTGAAGCCTGTTTCCTCCCCGGGCAAAAAATGGTCGGGGCGGCGGGGATCGAACCCGCGACTTTCTGCTCCCAAAGCAGACGCGCTGAGCCACTGCGCTACGCCCCGAAAAGCGGCGGTTCCATAAAATAGCCCGGACAAACCCGTTTTTCAAGGCAAATCCCTGTTGAAATTCCCGCATACGCGTGATATATTATCTGCAATTGTGGTATGCTCAAGCGCCGGAGGCCGCGTTTTTTGCGCCGGTTTTCCGGGGCGCCGCGGAAGCAGCCGCCGCAAGGGTCCGTCTTCCGGCGGACGAAACAGCAAAGAAGTCAGGAAACAACATTTTTTTCGTTTCGAAGAGAAAAAAGTCAACAAAGGAGGCGAATCGTGAGTTACAAGGTACTCGTTTTCGTCAAACAGGTCCCGGATACCCAGAACATTTCCGGCGACGCCATGACTCCGGAGGGCACCGTCAACCGCGCGGCCCTGCCGGCCATCTTCAACCCGGAGGACCTCAACGCCCTCGAAATGGCCCTCGACATCAAGGACCGCTTCGGCGCGGAAGTCATCGTCGCCACCATGGGCATGCCCGCGGCGGCCGAAGTGCTCCGCCAGTCCATCTACCGCGGCGCGGACCGGGCCATCCTCGTGACCGACCGGGCGCTGGCCGGAGCCGACACCCTGGCCACCAGCTACACGCTGAGCTGCTGCGCCAAATACGTCGGCAACTGCGACCTCATCCTCTGCGGACGTCAGGCCATCGACGGCGACACCGCCCAGGTCGGTCCCCAGATCGCCGAAAAACTCAAAATTCCGCAGCTCTGCTACGTCGAGGAAGTCAAAAACATTGCCGGCGGCAAGATCACCGCCCGCCGGGCCATCGAAGGCGGCTACGAGATCCTCGAGTCCCCCATGCCCGCGCTGCTCACCGTGATCGACGCCAACCTGCCCCGGCCCATGAACGCCAAGCGCATCATGAAATACAAGCGGGCCAAGACCCCCAGCGAGATCGCCAAGGCCGTGCCCGACGCCGACCAGGCCGCCGCCGTCAAGGCCGAGCTGGCCGCCAAAGGGCTGCTCATCACCGAACTCAACGCTTCGGACATCAAGGCCGCTCCGGAACGCATCGGGTTCCCGGGTTCCCCCACCAAGGTCAAACAGGTGATGAGCGTCGTGCTCACCGCCGGCGAGGCCAAGAAGATCGAACCCACCGCCGCCGGCATCGCCGGACTCATCCATGAACTTATCAGCGATCACACCCTGGGGTAATTCTTATGTCTGAAACTATCGGAAACGTCTGGGTCTTCATCGAACAGGAAGGCGGTAAAATCGCCGGAGTGAGTCTCCAGCTGGTCTCCAAAGGCCGCGAGCTGGCCGACCGTCTCGGCGTCAAACTCGAAGGCATCCTGCTGGGCAACAATGTCGCCGGCTGCGCCAAAGAGCTGTACCAGTACGGCTGCGACAAGGTGATCCTCGCCGAGGATCCCCGGCTTGAGCCCTTCACCGTCATGCCCTACGCCAAGGTCATCATGGACCTCATCCGCGAGCGCAAGCCCAACATCCTGCTCTTCGGCGCCACGCTGAAAGGCCGGGAGCTCGCCCCCCGCGTCGCCTCCGAGAAGATGGCCGGCCTCACCGCCGACTGCACCAGTCTGGAGATCGACGACTTCGATGACAAACGCAATCAGAAGTTCTACAAAGACAAGCTGATGCAGATCCGTCCGGCCTTCGGCGGCAACATCATCGCCACCATCGTCAACACCTGGGACGATCCCCAGATGGTCACCGTCCGCGAGGGCGTGATGAAGCTGGGCGAGGCCGATCCCTCCCGCACCGGCGAACTGGAAAAGGTCGAGGTCAAGCTCTCCGACGCCGAGACCGTGGTCAAGGTCATCGAGCGCGTCCGCGCCGACAAGGAGGTCGATCTCCAGGGCGCCCAGATCATCGTGAGCGGCGGCTACGGCGTCGGCTCCAAGGAGAACTTCAAACTTATCCACGCGCTGGCCGAGGCCATCGGCGGCGAAGTGGCCGCCTCCCGCGCCGCGGTGGACGCCGGCTGGATCAGCCACGACTACCAGGTCGGGCAGACCGGCGTGACCGTGCGTCCGCGGCTCTACATCGCCTGCGGCATCTCCGGTGCGATCCAGCACCGCGCCGGCATGTCCGAGTCCAAAAAGATCATCGCGATCAACAACGATCCCAACGCGCCGATCTTCAGCTGCGCGCACTACGCGATCGTCGGCGATCTCAACGCGGTGATCCCGCAAATGATCAAAGCCTTCAAGGCCAAGCAGTAAGAAAGGCGGTTCATCATGGGTAACTTTTTCAGTGACAACCGCGACCTCGTTTTCACCCTTGAAAATCTGGCTCTCACCGACGTGGTCGGCATGATGGAGCAGAACTACGAGTTCGCCAAGAAGTACGAGAACGCGCCGGTGGATTTCGCCGACGCGCTGGACAACTACCGCCGGGTCCTGGATGTGGTCGGGACCATCTGCGCCGACAGGATCGAGCCCCGCGCCCGCACCGTGGATGCCGAAGGACCCAAGTTCGAGAAGGGCAAGGTGACCTATCACCCGCTCACCGCCATGAACCTCAAGGACCTCTCCGACGCCGGTCTCATGGGCGTCATGCTGGGCCACAAGTACGGCGGACTCAACTTCCCCGTCTCCATCTACACGATGATGACCGAGATGGTCTCCCGCGCCGACGCCTCCTTGCAGAACATCTTCGGTCTGCAGGACATCGCCGAGACCATCAGTTTCTTCGGCAGCGACGAGCAGAAGGACAAGTATCTCCCCGGCTTCGCGTCCGGCGAGTTCGACGGCTCCATGGATCTCACCGAGCCTGACTACGGCAGCGATCTGCCCGGAGTCCGTCTCCGCGCGTATCAGGATGAGAAGGGCCAGTGGTACCTCAACGGCATGAAGCGCTTCATCACCAACGGCTGCTCCAAGGTGCACCTGGTGCTGGCCCGCTCCGAGGAGGGGACC
>Ga0310696_10004527_pt1 | contig 17014 bp, 13 predicted proteins | sample AusTroGonzalo_MG_4_FD_203885 | JGI IMG/M metagenome (GOLD analysis project Ga0310696, IMG submission 203885) | Bovine rumen microbial communities from tropical cattle in Woodstock, Queensland, Australia - Gonzalo_02 (v2) (version 2) | ecosystem: Host-associated > Mammals > Digestive system >...
GACAAAGCAATGCAAATTTGACTAAAAGATAAAATTGTAAATAATTAACATTCAGATATTTGCAAAAATAATCTTGACAATATGGAGGGGGCGATATAACCGCGAGTTCGAATCTCGCTCTCTCCGCAAAAGACCGAAACTCAATCAGAATCAGCAATTTACGCAAGTAGATTGCTGATTTTTGCGTTAAAATCGGGACAGAAACGGGACAAGCCCCTAAACCTTCAACCATAACCCCAAAAATTGTATTTTTGCCGCTCAAAATTCCAAGTTATGAAGAAATCCGACTTTATCGTAATCGCCATTATTGTCATCTGTCTGCTGCCGTTCTTCCTGTTCGACAGCGTGTATGATGCCTACTGCGCTGCCAACCAGCGTTTTCCGCTGTGGATGGCCTTCCTGAAATTCGGCATCCTGGCCACCTTCGGCGAGATGCTCGGCAGCCGCGTGAAAACCGGCAAATACTATCACGAAGGGTTCGGCCTCGCCCCGAAATTCCTTGTGTGGGGCTTGTTAGGTATGTGGATAGCCTTGGCCATGAGCGTCTTCCGCCTTGGCGTGCCAGCCTTTATGGAACGTTACGCAGCCTTCAGCGGCATCTCCGCTGCCATGTCCGGCCCGATGTCGTGGCTGAAACTGCTCGGCGCCTTCTGCGTCAGCACCATGATGAACACCTCCTTCGCACCCGTCTTTATGACCGTACACAAAATCTCCGACATGCACATCGCGGAGCATGGCGGCGCGTTCTCGGCTCTCTTCAAGCCGATTGAGGTGAAACGCCTCATCTGCGAGATGGACTGGGGTGTGCAGTGGGGCTTCGTCTTCAAGAAGACCATCCCGCTGTTCTGGATTCCCGCCCACACGCTCACCTTCTGCTTGCCGCAGGATCTCCAAGTGCTCTTCGCCGCCTTCTGTGGTGTCGTCCTCGGACTGCTCTTGTCGATTGCCGCAATGCGGAAATCGTAAGATGAGGAGTGGGGGAGTGGTCGTTACGCTTAAATGATGAAAAGAATGAATGCCAAAATCCTGATTGTCGATGACAACGCGGGTATCCGTGCCACGCTGAAAATCCTGCTGGCACCGCATTGCGGGGCGGTGGAAGCCATTGCGTCGCCCAAAACGCTCGTCAGCACGATGCAAACCTTCCGACCCGATGTCGTGATGCTCGATATGAACTTCGAAACTGACATCAATACGGGCAATGAAGGGCTCTACTGGCTGGCGGAATTGAAACGTCAATTTCCTGATGTCGAGGTGGTTCTGATGACCGCCTACGCGGATGTTCCCCTGGCGGTGGAAGGGATGAAGCGAGGAGCTTTCGATTTTATCGTGAAGCCTTGGGACAACGACAAATTGATGGAGACCCTCCAGACGGCGTGTAACCGTCGGGTTACGCCCAGCACATCCGATACTGCTTCGGACACTCCGGAGATGTTGTGGGGCAGTTCCCAGCAGATGCTGGACATCCGCCGCATGACCGAGAAAATCGCTCCGACGGATGCCACCGTGCTGATCACGGGTGAAAACGGTACTGGCAAAGACGTGCTGGCCAACGAGATACACAGGCTTTCCTCCCGTGCGGGAAAACAGATGGTGAGTGTTGATATTGGTTCTCTGTCGGAAACGCTGTTCGAAAGCGAGCTGTTCGGGCACGTGAAGGGTGCCTTCACCGATGCCCGTGCCGACCATACCGGCAAGTTCGAGCTGGCAAACGGCACCACCCTGTTTTTGGACGAAATCGGTAACATTCCGATAAATCTGCAGGCCAAGCTGTTGCGTGTGTTGCAGAACCGTTGTGTTACAAAGGTGGGCGATACGAAGTCCGTGCCCATCGACATCCGGCTGATTTGTGCCACCAACCGGGATTTGCCCGCGATGGTGCGTGAGGGACGGTTTCGCGAGGACCTCTACTACCGCATCAATACCGTTACCCTGCAACTCCCGTCGTTACGCGAGCGGACGGACGAGATTGCGCCGCTATCCCTCTTGTTCGTGGAACGTTACGCCCAAAAGTACCATCGGAATGTCACGGGTATTTCCGACGAAGCGTTGGAATTACTGCAGCGATGCCGTTTCGAAGGGAATGTGCGCGAGCTGCAGAACTGCATCGAAAAGGCCGTTATTTTGACGGATAACGAGATACTGCAACCAATTGATCTCCAGATTGATAATGACGAGTTGAACGACATCTCCACCCCATTGACGACCGAATCCTTGGAAGATGCTGAAGAGCGGGTTATCCGCAATGCCGTGAAGAAGTATAACGGGAACCTCTCGTTAGTGGCCAAGTCGTTGAATATCAGCCGTCCGACTCTCTACAATCGGCTGAAAAAATACGGAATATGAGTACGTGGCTATGGATTCTCATCATCGTGGGAGCGTGTGGAATCACCGCTTGCATCACTGCGCTGTGGGTGACGCACCGCAACCGTGAGAAAGTGGCCTACATGATGGATGCGTTGGAAGATGGGGAGACGAACTTCCGCTTCCGCGACAACATCGCCCTGAACCGAGAGCTCAACCGGATTCGCGGTATTATGGAGCGGCAAAGTCGTAAAGATGAGGACGTTTCCTGGAGCAAACTGTTCCGTGTCATCACTCATGAGATTATGAACACTGTCACGCCTATCGCCGCCCTCAGCGATGCTCTCTCTAAGGATGACCGGTTGGATGTGAAGGCTGGGTTGGAGACCATCTCTGCCTCTTCAAAAGAATTGGTTCGCTTCGTGGAGTCGTACCGCAGTTTCACCAAATCAGCACTGCCAATCTGCAAGTCTGTGATGGTGGACGAGTTGGTGGGCCGTGTCGTGCGGCTGCATGAGCCCAAAACCAGCCAGCAGGGCGTGACGCTGACCTACCATGCCGCTGCGCCCGACCTGCTGGTTTATGTGGATGAGGGACAGATTATGCATGTGTTCAACAACTTGATTAAGAACGCAATAGAGGCGGAAGCCACCACGATATCCATTACGGCGGACTTGGATGCCGATGAGCGGACAGTGATACGGGTCAGCAACAACGGACGGGCGGTTCCGCTTCGTAAAATGGAGGAAATATTCGTGCCGTTTTACACCACCAAGTCCAACGGCACCGGTGTAGGGCTGAGTCTCTCGCGCCGTATCATGGCCGCTCACCACGGCACGCTCACCCTTGTGCAGAGTGACGCTACCCAAACGATTTTTGCGTTGGTGTTCGCGTGAACTGGTTTGTAAATTTCCCTTACATGTTGTAAGATTTTCTTACACTTTCCTATAAAACGGTTTTGCTTATTATTTGATAATCAGTACGATACGTTTTTGGCATTCTTTTGGCATATTCTTTTTCGGAATTGTAGAGACGCGCCATGGCACGTCTTTGCATATGTCAAATAAGAACGCGAAATAATGGTTGCAAAAACGATACTAACCGTAATATTGACGATGCTCCTCCTCGGAGCGGCGCATGCGCAGGACACTGCGGTGATGACCCTGCGCGACTGCGTGCATTACGCGCTGTCGCATTCAGCGGAGGTGCGCGTGCTGCAGGCCGACCTCGGGGACGCGCAGCTGGCCCGCCGCAACGCCATCCTCAACGCCTTTACCCCGGAGATTGACGCCAATACCTACGCCTATTCCAACTTCGGGCGCTCCATCGACCCTGAGACCAATATTTACAGCAACACTACTTCTTTCCACAACGGTTACAGCCTTTCAGCAGGTATCACCCTTTTTAACGGCTTTCGGGCAATCAACAATATGAAAATCACGAAGATAGCGGAGGCAACGGGGGTGACGAGAATTCAGCAGACGGAGGACAAAATCACGCTTGCCACGATAGAAGCCTACTGCAACGTACTCTATTTCACGGAATTGTCGAGGACAGTGCAGGCGCAGATGGAGACAGCGGAGACGGCTCTGCGGCTTGCACAACGACAGAAAGATTTGGGGCAGAAGTCGCAGGCGGACGTGCTACAGATGGAGGCGGAACTCTCCGACCGTAAATACAAGTACATCGTCTGTGAAAATCAGCTTCAGAATGCTTATATCACACTGAAAGACATTATGTTATATCCGACTGAACAGCCGTTTTTTGTCACGGAGGTGGAGGCGGACACGACGCTGTCGGATGCGGTGCGTACGATGGAGGTGAGTCGGGCGGCAGATCGTCTGCCCGCTGTAATCATAGCCGAAAATGAGCGGCAGACCGCCCGCCTCGCCCTCAAGACCGCCCGCTGGCAGCTGCTGCCATCGCTGTCGTTGTATGGCGGCTGGTCCTCGACGTATTTCACTTACCCCGGTCGAACGGATTATGTGACAGCCCCTTACGGACAGCAGATTGCCAACAACGGTGGCGAGTACGTGCAGCTCTCGTTGAACATCCCGATCTACAACCGGCTTTCGCGGCAAACGGAGATTGCACGTCGCCGCAACGACTGCGATCGTGCCGAAGCCCGTTACGCGCAGGCCCGACAGACCGTGGAGGCCGAGATCCACCGTGCCCTTGCCGACCGCGATGGAGCCGCCGCTGCCCTCTATCAGGCCGAGCAGCACGCCGCCTTACGGCAGCAGCTGTACGCCATGAGCGTCCGCCAGTTTGAGCAGGGCCTCATCTCCGCCCTCGACTACCAGACCGTTGCCGACAACCACCTCACCGCCGTTGCCGACCTCCTCAACGCGAGATTGCAGCTGTTTTTGAAGACCTGGGTGGTGCGATACTATTTTCAATTAAGAATGCAGAATTCAGATTTATAGATGCTGAGTTTAAATACAAATGCTATGGATAGAGCGATAGAGCAAAAAAAAGGATTCCGGAAACTCTTCACCCGCAAGGCGTTGCCCTATTGGGGCGGGGCGCTTTTGCTCGTCTTCATCGGGTGGTTAGTGCTGCGCGACGATGCGCGGAAGCTGCGCGTGGGTGGCGAGGCGATCACCGTCAGCGAGGTGCGTCGGGGCGAGTTCAACGACTACATCCGCGTGAGCGGGCGCGTGGTGCCGATGACCACCGTGCAGCTCAGCCCGTTGGAGGGTGGGGTAGTGAAGGAAATCGTCGCGGAGGAGGGCGCACACGTCCGCGAGGGCGACATCATCCTGATACTCAGCAACGAAAGTCTTGACATGCAGATCCTTAATGCGGAGGCCGACCTAGCCGAGAAGGAGAATATCCTCCGTAATACGATGATCCAGATGGAGCAGCAGAAATTGACTCTGCAGCAGGAAAAATTGCAGCTGCAGATGGATGTGCGCCGCAAGAAACGCACCTACGAGGCGCAGAAGTCACTGTACGACGATAACCTCATCGCCCGCGAGGCCTTTCTGCAGGCCGAGGAGGACTACCAGTTGGCCAAAGACCGCCTCACGCTGGTGGAGAACCGAGCCAAACAGGACAGCCTCTACCGTTCGGTGGAGATCCGGCAGATGCGCGAAAGTTTGGAGAATATGAAACTTAACATGCAGATGATAAGGCAGCGGAAAGACAACCTCACCATCAAGGCCCCGATTGACGGGGAGCTTGGCCTGGTGGATGTGGTGCTCGGACAGTCTGTCGCGATGGGCAGCAAGGTCGGACAGATCAACAATCAGGACAACTACAAGATCGAGGCCTTGATTGACGAGCACTACATCGACCGGGTGACAGCGGGGTTGGAGGCTGACTTCGAGCGGCAGGGAGACAAGTGCAACGTGCTGATACGCAAGGTCTATCCCGAGGTTCGCGACGGCAAGTTCAAGGCCGACTTCAAATTTGCGGACGGTCAGCCGGAAAATATCCGCAACGGTCAGACGTTCTATCTGAACCTGCAGCTCGGTCAGCCGGTGGAGGCCGTCCTCATCCCGCGCGGCGCCTTCTACCAAAAGACCGGCGGCAAGTGGATCTACGTGGTCTCCCCCGACGGCAAACGTGCCGTGAAGCGAGAGATACGCATCGGTCGCCAGAATCCGCAGTACTACGAGGTGTTGGAAGGTCTTGAACCGGGCGAGAGGGTGATTACGTCGTCGTATGATGGGTATGGGGAGGCGGAGGTGCTGGAAATGCGATGAGACGATGAAAATAGTATCTTTGCCATTAAGAAAGTTTTAATAATAACCGAAAGAATATGAAGAGTTACCTCAAATTCCTAAGCAGAAACAAACTCTATACCGCCATCGAGGCGGTGGGGCTGAGCGTGTCTCTCGCGTTTGTCATCATCAGCTTCTGCTACGTGATGCAGCAATATGCCGTGCCGCGCGAGAACCCTGACCGCGAGCGGATTTACGCCCTGGGCAGCGATAATATGACCAATGCTTACGGCATGAAGGAAATCATTGGCGACAAACTTCCCGAAGTGGAAAGTGTGACCCATTTCTATTTCCAAAACGACCAGCTTCTGAGGGCGGAAGACGTGTCGTGTGTTGGCAATTGCCTGTTCTGCGACCGAGAGTTCTTCAACGTATTTCCCGTCCAGTTCAAAGAAGGTGGTCCCGACAATCTTACCAAAGCCCATGTCGCCTTCATTTCGGAAAAGTTGGCCTCCAAAATGGGAGGGGAAGTGGTTGGCAAACAGGTGATTGCGGACGAAGATACGCTTACGGTGGTAGGGGTCTTCTCCGATTTGGGTAGCTCCTTGTTGTATGATGCCGATATCATTGGCCACATTGAAACCTGCAAGTGCATGGCTGTGTTCAGAGAAAACCCGCTTTATTATCAAAATTCTATCCATACTTTCATGAAGGTGGTGCCGAATGCCGACCGTGTGCTTTTGGCTGAAAAAGTGACTGCACTTTGCAAGAAGACTTATGGTGATTTGTTTACCGTTTTTTACGAGGAAGGCATCACGGTTATTCGGCTGGATGAAATCTTTTTCAGCGACACAAAATGCCATTTGCAACAAGGTGACAGGTCGATGCTCCGCAACGTGGTTATGGTCGGGCTGTTGCTGCTGCTTTCCGCCCTCATCAACTATATCAACCTGAACGTGGCGCTTGTCGGAAAACGAGCGAAGGAGATGGCGTCGCGGCGATTGCTTGGAGCGCAGAAGTCGGCTGTCATCGGACGTTTTCTGGCCGAATCGTTCCTGTTCACCCTCTGCTGCTTTGTCGTCGGTTTGCTGTTAGCCGATGCAATAGTTCCTTTTGTCAACGATTTGTTGAGGGCAAATGTGGCGGTGCGCATTCCGTTCACAATGGGTTATCTCCTTGCCTATCTGCTGATGGTGGTGGTGGTGTCGCTGCTGGCTGGTGTTTTGCCTGCGGTCATCGTGTCACAGACCAAGCCCATTGATGTGGTGAAAGGCACCTTCCGCTTCCGTTCACGCAAAGAGTTGTCGCGGATCTTCATGGTAATCCAAAACGTCATCTCCATTGTGCTGATAGCCTTGGTGATTACGATGCAGTTGCAGATGCGGCACATGGTGAATCGCCCCGTTGGCCTGCAGACAGACAACCTCTATTTTATCAGTTCCAAGTTGGATGTTATTCCTGAAAAGACAGCTTTCATTGACGAGCTCCGCAGTTTGCCTTGTGTGAAGGAATTGGCTTTTACCGAGAATGTTCCGGGTGTTTCAACCACGTATTTCCTAATGGCTAAAATGGGCGAGACGGAAAAAGACAGAAGGGTCGCTTCGTTTAATTGTGACTCGGCGGCCTTCCGCATGTTGGGTTTCCAAGTGGTTGAACAGTTTCATGATCCGGGAGAGATGAGTTTTTGGATGACGGAAAGTGCCGTAGTCGGCATGACGGGTCTGTCGCGCGGAGTCTATAACTACGACACGGTTTTTGCTTGGCAGCAGGACAATATCGGTAATGATGTGTGCGGTGTCATTAAAGATTTCAACATGTTGGATGCCCTGCATGCTGCCGACGAGGATTTTACCATTGTCTTTTGCAATGACAATCCTATTTTTGTGGGAAGCGCTCATCCGTTGTTGGAAATCGTGGGCGACCACCAGGAGGCCAAACGTGCCATTGATGCGGTTTATAAAAAACACTGCGAGAAGATGTTAGGCACCTATATGGAGCCGGAATACAACGATTTCCTGAAGAATGTTGTGGCCTCGAAATACAACAAGACAAAGCGGCAGATGCGCCTCATCGAGCTGATCATGGGCATTTCGGTGCTGTTGTCGTTGCTCGGTCTGGTGGCCATGAGCACCCATTTCGCCTCCGAGCGCGAGAAGAGCATTGCCATACGCAAGGTGTTTGGCGGCACTTTGGAGAGCGAAACCCGCCGCAATCTGAATGAATATGTCGTCATGATACTGATAGCCAACATGATAGCGATTCCTTTGGCCGTATGGCTGTGCGGGCGTTATTTAGAGGATTTCGGTTACCGCATCGACCTGCATCCCTGGATCTTCGTGGTGACGGTGCTGCTGTCGTTCGTCATCGCCATCGGCTCCGTCCTCTGGCAGACCCTCCGCGCCGCGAAGACGAATCCTGCGGAGGCCCTGAAGAAAGAGTGAACGGCGAATAGTCATCGGCGAATTGAGCGAATTATGCGAATATATTTAGATATATTCCTTGAGCAGCCCCGGAGGGGCAAAACGCGCGAAGCGCAATTAACCCCACACAAGGCGATAGCCGCAGTGTGGGGTGTATAGAAACATCAAAAATTCCTTAGATATGATACAAGTACAAAACCTCACCAAAATCTTCCGCACGGAAGACATCGAGACCCTCGCATTAGACGGGGTGTCATTCACCATCAACGATGGCGAGTTCGTCGCCGTCATGGGGCCGTCGGGCTGCGGCAAATCCACGCTGCTCAACATCCTCGGCCTCCTGGATAATCCCACCGAGGGCACCTACGAGCTGCTCGGCCAGCAGGTCGGCAGCCTGAAGGAGAAGGAGCGCACCAAGTTCCGCAAGGGCAACATCGGCTTCGTGTTCCAGAGCTTCAACCTCATCGACGAGCTGAACGTCTATGAGAATATCGAGCTGCCATTGCGCTACCTGAACATCAGCGCCACAGAGCGCAAGGAGCGGGTCACGGCGATGATGAAGCGGATGGCCATCACCCACCGGTCCAAGCACTTCCCGCAGCAGCTCTCGGGCGGACAGCAGCAGCGCGTGGCCATCGCCCGCGCCGTGGTCGCCAACCCCAAGCTCATCCTCGCCGACGAGCCCACCGGCAACCTCGACTCCAAGAATGGCAAGGAGGTGATGGATCTGCTCACCGAGCTGCACAAGGAGGGCACCACCATTGTGATGGTCACCCACTCGCAGCGCGATGCGGGCTACGCCGACCGCATCATCAATCTCTTCGACGGCAGGATCGTCGAGGACGTGCTGCCAGAACTGTGATTTGTGATTTGTGACTTGTGATGAAGATATGAAAAGTTATCTCAAATTCCTATCTCGCAACAAACTCTATACCGCCATCGAGACGGTGGGCCTCGTCGTTAGTCTCGCGTTCGTGATCATCATCGGCAGCTACGTGTGGCAGCAGTACAGCATCACACGAGAGAGCTCCGACCGGAAGGACATCTACACCTTCGGAACGCCAAACTGCACGGGGCTCACCTACGCCTTCCCCGACGAGCTCCTTGCGCGGGTTCCCGAGGTGGAGGCGGCGGTGCGCTATTGCGGGTGCCAGACGACAGTCGCCCAGATGGGGGACGAGTATGTACCGGTGAATGCGGTTGCCGTGGAGAAAGAATTCTTCACGATGTTCCCGCACCTCGGACGTTTCGTCGAAGGTGGTCCCGAATGCCTTGATGCGCCTTCGAATGTGATTGTTTGCGAGACCTTTGCACGGCAACACGACCTGAAATCCGGTCAGTCAATCCGTATGGACGGTGAGGAGTATCTCATCGCGGGCATCATTAAGGATTTTGAAAACACCATCTTCAAAAACAGCGACTTGATTGTCAATGTGCGCCATTCTGCCAATCGGTTTGCCATTGATAAGCCCTACGATGGTTATGGTATGACCATCACCTTTGCGAAAATCGTCAAAGGCACTGACCCTCAAGTATTTTACGACAAATTGGAGAAGGTCTGCAAAGAGATTTATCCCATATACGGACATGTTGGTTTCTTCGAACGGTTGGAGATGACCCGATTCGACCAGCTGTTTTTCAATGACAATGGTTACGAATTCAACCATGGTGACCTCAAAACACTGAAATTGCTGGCGCTTGTCGGGCTGCTGTTGCTGCTCTCAGCGGTGTTCAACTACATCAACCTCTCGTTCGCACTCACGGGGAAACGTGCCAAAGAGATGGCCACGCGTCGGCTGCTTGGAGCGCAGAAAGGAGAGATTGTTTGGAAATATGTCGCTGAGTCATTGGTGTTTACAACGGCTCGCTTCGGTCTCGGACTGTTGTTGGCTTACCTGTTGGCTCCGTCGGTCAATGCCTTGCTCAACGATCCCGATGTGCCCATTCGGGTACGGCTTTCATTTACGTATATTTTGGCTTACCTTGCTGGAATCTTTGTGGTTGGCGTTCTCAATGGCATCATTCCGGCGCTGTTCGCCAGCAGTGTGCTGCCCATTGATGTGGTGAAAGGCACCTTCCGCCGCAACACGAAAATGGTGTTCAACAAGGTGTTCATCGTCGTCCAAAGCGTTTTTGCGGTATTCCTCATCGCGATGGCCATCGTGATGGAGGCGCAATACCGGACCTCGCTCCACCGCCCGATGCACTGCAACACACAAGATAAGTACTATGTGCTTGTGTCTGGTCAGCAGTCGCAACCCGAATTGTTCGAGAAACTAGGGGAACTGTCCTGCGTGAAGCGGATAGGCCGAAGTGTTGGTGTACCTGGTTTTGTATGGAACATGCAATACAGCTGGGGGGGAGAGAAGAACTTTACGTATTGGAACTTGCAGATGGATACGACTGCTTTCCAGATGCTTGGATTTGAAGTGATTAAGGATTATAAAGCACCGCTCTACAGCTCAATGTGGTTTGGTGAGCGGACATTTGCCGCTTTGGGTTTCAGCGATGATGATCACGTCATCAATACTCCTTTGATTTCGGGGAAAAACGAAAGCAGTCAGGCGGCGGGCGTGATTCGTGATTTTCCCACCAACTGCAGCAATATGGGTGAAGAGACGAATGTTGTCATCAGCATTTTGAGGGAGGACGAGGTTCCGTTGCCCGGCTATCTCTTGGAAATTGTGGGCGACCATTCGGAAGCCGCGAAAGCCATCACCAAGGTGGTTGGTGACTGGTGTCATGAACAGCAGACGTTTTATTTCGCAAACGGTTTTATTGACGATTTTTACCGAAATGCGTTGAAACCCGCCAAAAACAACATGCGCCTGTTGGAGATTTTCATGCTGCTGGCCGTGCTGATTTCACTGCTCGGGCTTCTGGCCATGAGCACCTACTACGCGGGTGAGAACGCCAAGGACATCGCCGTGCGCAAGGTGTTCGGTGGTACCGTCAAGAGCGAGACCTGGCGCACCGTGCGTGAGTATATGCTGCTGGTCGCGGTGGCTTGCGTCATCGGTGTACCGATGGCGGTCTGGGCGGCGCAGCGTTACTTGGAGGACTTCATCGTCAGGCTGGAGCACTACGGCTGGATATTCCTCGTCGCCGTGGTCATCTCCCTCGCGATGGCCTTTCTTTCCGTCCTCTGGCAAACCCTTCGCGCCGCAAAGACAAACCCTGCGGAGGCGCTGAAGAAGGAATAAGGACGCTTGTAGAGACGCAAAATTTTGTATTTTTGCCGAAATGATTCCAATGTCAAGATGAGGTTCAACAGATCTTTAATCCATAACGGCTTGTTAACAATGGCCGTTATAGTGCTTGCTTCTTTTGCTTTTCCGCCAGCACTTCATGCTCAGCGGGTGTTCGCCCCTTATTACGATGATAAAGACGCCAGATTCCTTTATTGGGATTCGTGTAGAAAAGACTATTTGCTCGTCAAGGACTATGATTTCGGATGCCTCTATATTCCAGGAATTGAAAAACCCGATTACGGTTACTCCTATAGCCATAAGACCCATAAGTTGACATTGGTGGAGTGTGAGACGTTTATCAACATTCCAGGTGTTCGCCTGAACCCGGATGGTTCTGCGATGATTGATTCGGTTGGGAATGCAATCTTTGAAGAAGTAGCGAAAGTGAAGGCCAAACGTCGTTCAATCAGGTTGCCCGATAGTCTGGCGGTGCCTTTGACTGAACTGTACCGTTTGGCTGTGAAGACTGCCCGCCGTGACACTTGTGTCAGTGATGAGCCGCCAATATCGGATGGATGGGGATGGTCTTTTTATTCGGGAGCATGGCCTGGCGCTGTTGCGTATGACCCGTTTCATTCCTGTTCGGGCGATACGGTTCGGAATGTCCAGCGTTTCTATAGGATTCATTTTTCCGTGGAAGAAGCTGTAAGAGAAGGGAATGTGAAACCTATTGTAAAGGTGATGCCTGTAGTGCGGGAATTGATTGAGGCATGGCGTGAGGAAGCTGGGGAGAAAAACGAAAAAATGTCTTTTGCGGAATAAGACGAAGAATCGAGTGTCATTGAAGGCTAGTTGCCTCAGTGATGAAAGCTAGTTGCCTTGTCTTTAACGGAAATAACTTGACACTTTTTTGCGCAAAAAAGTGTCAAGTTATTTCCGTTAAAGACATGCTGCACAGGCGCATCTACCTGCCAAATACGATGCAATGACTTGGAAATCTGCGAAATCTGCAGGAATACAGAAATCCACCAACCAAATTATTTTTTTCGGTAATTATTTTTCGGTAACAAAAAACCACGGGGACTGTCCTTGACAGTCCCCCGTGGTTTGTGATTCGCTAAATAATAGCCAAAAGCTAATGGCCAAAAGCCAATGGGCTAGTACAGGAAGCTCAGCAAAATACCGGCTGCGACGGCGCTGCCGATGACGCCGGCCACGTTGGGACCCATGGCGTGCATGAGCAGGAAGTTGGTGCGGTCGTACTTCTGACCTTCGACCAGGGAGACGCGGGCTGCATCGGGGACGGCGGAGACGCCGGCGTTGCCGATGAGCGGGTTGATCTTGTTGTCGCCCTTGAGGAAAAGGTTGAAGAACTTCACGAAGAGCACACCGGAGGCGGTGGCGATCACGAAGGAGAAGGCACCTAACACGAAGATGAGCACGGAAGCCGGACGCAGGAAGTTGGTGGCCTGTGTGGAGCATCCGACGGTGAGACCGATGAGGATGGTCACGATATCCACCAGCGGACCGGAAGCGGTGTTGGCCAAACGTTTGGTCACGCCGCTCTCTTTCAGCAGGTTGCCGAAGAAGAGCATCCCCAACAACGGCAGACCCGTAGGCACCAGGAAAGCGGTGAGGAGAATACACATCATCGGGAAGAGCACCTTTTCGCGATGGCTGACGGCACGCGGCGGACGCATACGGATGAGGCGTTCTTGCGGGGTGGTCAGCGCGCGCATGATCGGGGGTTGAATCACCGGCACCAAAGCCATGTAGGAGTAGGCCGACACAGCGATGGCACCCATCATGCTCGGAGCCAGCTTGGACGAGATGAAGATGGCGGTAGGACCGTCAGCACCACCGATGATACCGATAGCACCAGCCTCCATGGGGGAGAAGCCTAACAGCAGGGCGGTGATGTAGGCCGCGAAGATACCGAACTGCGCGGCGGCACCGATGAGAATCAGCTTCGGGTTGGAAATCAGGGCCGAGAAGTCCGTCATGGCCCCGATGCCAAGGAAGATCAATGGCGGATAGAAGCCCTTGACCACACCGAAATAGAGGTAGTTGAGCACGGCGCCGTTCTCATAGACACCCACCTGCAGACCATCGGTAAACGGGATGTTACCAATGATGATACCGAAGCCAATGGGCACGAGCAACAGCGGCTCATATTCCTTGATAATTCCCAAAGCTATGAACACCAAGCCGATGCATATCATGATGATATGCCCCCAGGTGCAGTTTCCGAAACCGGAATAGCTCAGGAATTGTAATAATCCATCTTTGAAAAATTCAAACATAATCTCAATCTTTTATTCTGATGAAAATACATTATTCGAACACCACGAGCACTTGGCCTTCCATGACCGCGTCGCTCTTGCTCACTTTCACCTCCTTGACCACACCGTCGCGGTCGGCGTCGATGTTGTTCTCCATCTTCATAGCTTCGAGGAGGAGCATGCGCTGGCCAACCTTGACGGCGTCACCGGGTTTCACGAACACGTCGAGCACGGTGCCGGGCAGCGGGGAGGTGAGGGTGCCGCCACCGCCTGTGGGAGCGGCGGGAGCCACCTTCTGCGCGGGAGCACCGGCTTGGGCAGCCGGAGCAGCGGCAGACACTTTCACAACCGGGCTTACCTTCTTGGGCTTCAGCTCCATGTCTAACTCCACCTTGTAGGGCGTACCGTTGACATTTACCTCGATGGTGTTTTCTTCAAGTTCACCGACTTCAACGGCGTATTTATTTCCGTAAATCTTAAAATTATAGGTTTTCATATTCTTCTTTCTTAATTTTGGTGATTATCTTCTGGGATTTTTCTTCATGGTAAGCTCTTTCTGAGCCCAAGGTGAATAGTGCTTCGAAGGCATGTTGATGGTGATGACCTCGCTCTCCTCATCGTGCATGCTGCCGAAATGGAGATGCAGGGCGGTGCCGATAGCTGCGCAGGTCGGGCCGTCAACCGTGTCGTCTTCCTCTCCAGCTTTGGAAGCCATCGCTTTCGCAGGAGTTGCAGCCTGCTCTTGCGCTTTTGACTTCTGGGTGGCGCGGCGGGTCACGTAGTTGAAGATCTTCAGCATGATGTAGATCATAATCAATGCTGTGAACACCACAGCCATGGAAATCAGAGCCATACCGATGCCGTATTTGTCTCTACGTTTCAGTTCATCTTGTTTGGATTCTTTGGCCGTCGTTTCGTTGGAAGAGTTGGGCGTGAACTCATTGAGTAAGGCCAGTTCTCCAGATTTGCGTGTACCATTTTTAAAGGCTTTTGCATCACGTTGACCGTCAAGAATATAACCGAAAGAGCAGCAGGTGTCGCGCAGATCAATAGGATATTCCACCAGATCAAGGAGTTCCTTGCCGTTGGCGTTGATGAGCGCGATGTAGTGCGTGCGGGAGGTGGAGTCAGTACTGAAGTTGGTGTGGTAGGGCCCGTACAGCGGGGAATTGTCCAGATAGAAAATCAGGAAGCTGCGCTGGGGCATGTACATTTTCTGGTCCGTGGGGATACGGTACCAGTGGCTGGGGATGATGCCGCCCTTCTTGCCAGCGGCAGCCAGTCCCGTGGTGTCGTCGGTGAGATAACAGCCGGTGATGTTGACCGTGTTGTAGGCGGTGTTGAAGATTTCCACCCACGGCACGTGACGGCCATACTCGTCGGCATAGTTGTCCACGTTCTTGATCATCATCTCGTTGAGGCGCAGGTCGTGCACCGACTGCCCGAAGGTGGCGGTGACGGCGAACAGCGCGACAACGGTGAAGATATATTTGTAAATCGATTTCATAAATCTCTAATTTATTGGTTTTTATTTTGTAGAGACGCGCCATGGCACGTCTCTACGGTGTTCATTACAACGGCAGGTTGTCGTGCTTCTTGGCGGGGTTCTCCAAACGTTTGTTACGCAGCGACTCGAGGGCGCGGATCACGCGGAAACGGGTGTTGCGCGGCTCGATGACGTCATCAATGTAGCCATATTGCGCGGCCACATACGGGTTGGAGAATTTCTGGCGGTACTCTTCGACTTTCTCGTCGAGGAATTTCTGGCGCTCGGCGGGATCCTCGATTTTCTTCATCTGGGAGCCGTAGAGGATTTCCGCAGCACCGCTGCCGCCCATAACGGCGATTTCAGCAGTCGGCCATGCGTAGTTCACATCACCGCGCAGGTGCTTGGAGCTCATCACGCAGTAAGCACCGCCGTAGTTTTTGCGAAGGATGACGGTGACTTTCGGCACGGTGCACTCGCCGTAAGCGTAGAGCAACTTTGCGCCGTGGAGGATGATGCCGCCGTATTCTTGGCCGGTGCCGGGCAGGAAGCCGGGAACGTCAACCAAGGTGACCAACGGGATATTGAAGGCGTCGCAGAAGCGGACGAAACGGGCGCCCTTGCGGGAGGCGTTGATGTCGAGCACGCCGGCCATGCACTTGGGCTGGTTGGCGACGATACCTACAGAAACGCCGTTGAAACGGGCGAAACCGACGACGATGTTCTGGGCGTAGGTGGCATGCACCTCTAAGAACTTGCCGTCATCAACGATGCCGGTAATCACGTCTTTCACGTCGTAGGGATGGTTCGGGTTGTCGGGAATGATGGAGTTGAGGCTGTCCTCCAAGCGGTTGATGGGATCCTCGGTGGGCTCGTATGGGGGCTCTTCCATGTTGTTGGAGGGCAGGTAGCCGATGAGGTCACGCAGCATGGCGATACCGGTTTCCTCGTCGGGGACGGAGAACTGGGCCACGCCGGACTTGGTGGAGTGGATGGTTGCGCCGCCGAGGGTCTCGGTGGTCACGTCCTCGCCGGTGACGGTCTTCACAACCTTCGGGCCGGTGACGAACATGTAGCTGGAGTTCTGGGTCATCATGATGAAGTCGGTCAAGGCCGGGGAATAGACCGCACCGCCGGCGCAGGGGCCGAAGATGGCCGAGATTTGCGGCACCACGCCGGAGGCGAGGATGTTGCGCTGGAAGATTTCCGCGTAGCCGGCCAGACTGTTGACACCCTCCTGGATACGTGCTCCACCAGAGTCGTTGAAGCCGATGACGGGTGCACCGACCTTCATGGCCTGGTCCATCACCTTGCAGATTTTCGCAGCGAAGGTCTCGGAAAGGGAACCGCCAAACACGGTGAAATCCTGGGAGAAGACGTAGACCAGACGGCCGTTGACGGTACCGTAGCCGGTCACCACACCGTCGGAGAGGAATTTGTCCTTCTCGATGCCGAAGTTGGTGCAGCGGTGGGTCACGAACATGTCGAACTCCTCAAAGCTGCCTTCGTCGAGGAACATCAGGATGCGCTCGCGCGCGGAATACTTGCCCTTGGCGTGCTGTTTGTCAATCTTGTCCTGACCGCCGCCGAGACGAGCCTTTTCCCTGAGGGCCAAAAGCTCGTTGATTTTATCTTGCATTGCCATACTTAGTTGATATTTAAT
>Ga0310696_10004528_pt1 | contig 17012 bp, 2 predicted proteins | sample AusTroGonzalo_MG_4_FD_203885 | JGI IMG/M metagenome (GOLD analysis project Ga0310696, IMG submission 203885) | Bovine rumen microbial communities from tropical cattle in Woodstock, Queensland, Australia - Gonzalo_02 (v2) (version 2) | ecosystem: Host-associated > Mammals > Digestive system >...
CAGACCGTTCCCTGTCTGCCCGGTCAGGAACAACTGAGCTGTACAAATAACGGCAAAACCTATTACATGTGCTATTGCCGTAAGGACACGTACAAATTTGAAGATCACCCCGAATATCAATGCTTAGAGGGTTATACGGAAGAGTGCGGATGCGCCGCAAAGTATGTTAAATGCGCACCGGAATATCAATACAAAGGCGACGGTTTCGGCTATTGTAAAGATGATCCAAGCCGGAATTTATTGCACGCGCGCGGTGTCGTCGGGCCAAACGGAGAGGGTGTTTGTATTTTGCCGAACGGCGAAGTTTATTACAAAGAATGCGCCTGTGAAGATAAATATTCATTCATTTGCCGTCATGAAGACGGTTTGGAGGCTCCTGCCGGCGATGAGCACAAATGCACAGGTCAGGACGGATTTACGTATTATGAGGAATGCAGTTGCAATGTGAAGGAGGGATGGAGTCCGAACGGTTGTGCCGACAGAAACGATGCTTGTTCCGAAGCCAGGGCTCAAAGTAAAAGAAACCATGACGGAGAAGTTTGCTCAAAGTGCGAAGAGGTTTCGTGTGAAAATTTGGGCTTTATCAATTTGGCGGCAACATATTGCGGCGCTGCCGAGCAGGTGACTTATGACTGCGAAAGATTAGGCTACGTATATGCACCGGAAGGCAGATGCCCGTATGGGACAAACAATGCCGGAGAAGAAGGTGTCAGATGTCCGTTTGATAAAAATTTCATGAGCTGTAATTTCCAATCATGTTACAAAGATGCGGAAACCTGTATTAAAGCAAACCCTGGGGCAACGGCCTGTGTGGAAGATATAGACGCTATTACGACATGCTATAAGGTGTCGGAATGTGATGCCGAAAAGGGATATGTTTTCAGAGGAACGACTTGTGAAGTTGCCGGATGTTCCGAAGGATATGTGCCGGGTGTGACGGAGAAATATTGTCAATCGTTAAATGCCGAATGGGATGTGGAGAAGGTTGATAATGAAATTCAAATGAGCGGCGGAGAGATTTGTGCAAGATGCACATGCTCGTTAGAGCTTGATTCGGATTCAGATGAAAACTGCTATTATACGATGCGTGCTCAAGATACAACAATGCTCCAGTTTGACAATGGAGAGCATGTAGCGGTTTATGCGGGACAAGGACAAGTTTCAAACAAATGTTGCAACGGTTACTTCAAGACATGTAAAAACTTGTGTGTCGGTTCGGCAACATTAGACCCGCATCAAAGTTCGTATAACAAATGTGAATCATGCGGTAAGGTATATTATACCGTGACGAGCTGTCAGCCGGGATATGAACTGAAAAACGGCGTTTGCGAAGCTCAGGCGTGTGATGTTTTGAACGGATATAACGAGAACATACAAAGAGTTGGCGAATGCGAAAATAACGGTAGATATAAAGGCGCTATCGGTTGGACGCTTGATGTGCAAAAAGATGGGCTGGGAGGATTTGTTGTCAGCGGTGATAAAAGCTGTACAAAATGTGTTTGCGATACAACAAATGAAAACGGTGATGAAGAATGTCCGTGGACAATTGAAAATAAAAACAGAGACGGCAGATTGGATGCGGCAGATTTGTGTTGTAACGGAAAATACAAGAGATGTTACTCCAATGCCCCTGAAAATGCCAGCGCAGACGCATGTAACGATGCGCATGCCGTGCAGAAAAACGAATATGTTGCCTGTGACTACGGTAAAGTCTGCGAAATTACGCTGTGCGAAGCAGGTTACGATTTAAATGATAATGTTTGTGTTGAATCTGATTGTCCGACGGGATTTGACGTTTCCAAACACGATGTTGCCGCATGCGGCAGAGGTAATTATTGGGAACTTTTGGAAGCAAAGGATATATATAATAATGTGATACAACGCGGCGGTCTGACTTGTACGCAATGTCAATGTAATGCTCCGGAAGCTTGTATTTATGATGTGGCGACGGCCGGAACGGCGGAATTGGGCGGTCTGTGCTGTAACGGAAAATATTTAACGTGTACGAATACATGTGAAGGATTTGCAAAGAATGACGTTGTGGATAAAACAAACGGCGGTGTGTTCAGCGAAGGTGTTTTTGAAAAAGATATCAGAGAATGTACGGGATGCGGTACAAGTAAGTTTACGGCTGTTGCCTGTCGTGAGACGAACGGCTATACTTTGGAAAACGGAAAATGTATGCATACAGGGTGTCCGGACGAATGGCAAACCGGTTTGGATTCATGCCCTGAGGGCTACACGTTGGTGGAGCACCTGACACATAAAGACAACGGTCAGGTATGTAAGATGTGTGAACCGACACGTTGTGCCGACGGATCGGCAATAAATGTGGCAGGATGCGCAACAAAAACAGCAAGTGCCGAGTATTGGAAATTAGGTTCCAAAACCGGTAAAAAGTCGGGTGACAACGACTGTTTCCAATGTTTGACAAACAGTTGCAGCGATATGGGCGGTCAGGCATCATGTGATGCTGCAACGCAAAATTCATCCGAAGTTAAATATTTTGATGCCGCACAATCTGTGTTTATGACAGATTGCTATCTCTGTACGGCAAAGACTGCAGATCAGAAATGTGCGTATAAACATGGCGGAAATACACGTTGGCGCAGTTATACGGCAGGTAAGAAATGCGGTTCCACGGCAGACGGCGGTATCGGTGAGCTTGGTGTGTTTACCTTGGCTGACAACGGCGAATGCTTTGCTTGTTTGAGTTGTCAGGAAGCAGGTGCCGGTTATTATTCATCATTACAGGCCGGCGGATGTCCGATGGGATATGAATGTGAAATTGATAAGGCAAGCGGTTGCTATGTGGTTACGAGTTGCGGTACGGGATATTATGAAAATGATTGTAGCGCAGCCGAGCACGGTAACGGCGCATGGAATTGGAATGCTATTGCATTGACCGCACCATATACAACGCCGAACTGCGGTTCATGTACGCCGAAAGATTGTACGGGCGATTTATCTACGGATCCTGTTTGCGAAGCGGGACGTGAAAGTATTTTATGGTCTGATGAAGTGTTTTCGGGAAGTAAACGATGCGGTAAGTGTGTTTGTTCATCGGGATACGCCGTGGACGGTAATGTCAAAGCATGCGGCTTGGAAGGCGGTTGGAAACTGAACCAAGAATCATTTACATGTAAGAAATGTGAACCGAAGACTTGCAGTGCTGATTACGGGTTGGAAGAAAAAGCCGTAAACGGAAAAGAGGGGTATATTGAGACGGAACAACAACGCAAAGTCGGTGAAAATGCAAATTATCCCTGCTATGAATATACGGCAAAAACAGAATGCGACCAAGGTGCATGGAAAGAAGAGCAATGCGGTACGAGCGGTGTTGATGGCTGGAAATTTGCATCAACGCCGAATGGTCATAAAGCCGGCGAACATGTATGTTTTGACTGCGAGGCCATTAATACGGAGTGTCCGTACGGTTCGGCAACAAAAGACCAAAATGACGAATTGCTGACTTGCGGTGTGCGTGGCAAAAAAGGCTGGAAAGTAACAGATGAGTTCGTTGCATATAAAGGCGATACGGCATGTTACAGATGTGAAGCATTGCAGTGTGATGAAAATTATGCATCGGATTTATTGCAATGCAGCAGTAGCACAAGTGAGCGCAGAATATCTTCAACCACGCGTTATAACGGTGATGCAACATGTTATACATGCGAATGCGCAACACCATATTATCAATCGGATGCCGCAAATTGCGGAGAGAAAGGCAATGAAGGAGGCTGGGAGTTCAGAGGTGTTTTAAGTACCTGTAACTATTGCTACGATAAAACGTGTTCATCGTATGCAACGGCAACAGAAGATTGGAAAAATGAATGTACGGGTGCCGGTTTCTATGTGGCTCAAAGAGCGAATTTCTGGTTGGGCGATGAGCAAGGGGAATGTGTTCGTTGCGGTGTGAAGGAATGTCCGGTAAATGATCAATGGATATCTACAACACGAGAAAATAAAAATGCTTGCGGTGAATATAAGAAAATTGACGAAGCACAAAAAATGGGCGAATCAGGAACTGATGATTGCTTTAAATGTGTATGCAATAACGAGGCCGGTTATTATGACACATGTCCGGAAGGCGCATCATGCGATCAGGATACATCCAAATACGGCGGCTGTGTGAAAACGCTGGAGTGCAAGACAGGGTATGTGCTGGAAAATATGCCGGGCTTTAAGTATTTTGCGACGGAAGGCCCATATACATTTAAGGCCGGCGGTACAACATTTAATTGTTATAAAGCAACGGATTGCAAATCGGGGGCATCACAAAGAAAAGATCCTGCAACGGATAATGATTTGAAAGATTCGTTTACATGGAGTTCTTATCAGATAGGCGATATCAAATGCTATTATCCGACAGGTTGTCAGGATGGATATTTATTAGATACGGTGTGTAGTGAAGTGCAGGCTAACCTGGTGTCGGATTTCAACCCGAGCTTCGGCGGTCATGTTTGCCGTTTGTGCAGAGCGCAGACGTGTACGGAAAAACAATATTATGAAATGTCAGGTGCTACGAATGTTTGTCCGGCGGACAGATCTTGTGCCAGTATTGCAACAATATGTGAGGCACCGGACACGGGATGCCAAAATTCATCATCACACGTTTTGTTATGGTGTCATACGGGTAGTGAATGTAAGACAGCAAGCGGATTTGAAAATGTTAATGATAAAGATACGAGCCTCTTTACATATTATGCAACCCCGAATAAGTTCGGCAAGGCTACAAACGATTCTCTGAACTGTGTGGAAGTGACAGGGTGCTATAATGCCGGCGGATCGTATGATTCACTTCAAGGTGTCGCGGGCTATTTGGGCGTACGAGAAGAATTGGTGGCTCTTGATCCTCATGATCAAGGAAACAGACGTTGCTATACCGGCGAAATCTATTGTAATAACGATATTGGTTATTATGATGATGAAAGAGGCGCCGGCAGTTGTGCGGAAGCATTTCCGGGACGTGTGTGTACGCAGGATGCGGCCTCACAGTGCTATGTGTCGGGGGATTGTGACCGCAATAATAAATATTACTCAACAAAATATTACAACGGAAATTCCGAATGCCAAGAGGACAATGTCGGTCACGTGTGCGAGCCTTATGGTGCCAACTGTTTTATGAGAGGCGCATGTAATGAAAACTTAGGATATTTTGAGAAGGATGCCAACGCAAATAAGAGTACGGCATGTTTGGAAAGATATCCCGGACGTGTGTGTGAATATGATGAAGAGTCGCAATGTTATAAGCGTGGCGGATGCGACGGTATCAATTACTTTGATACAATACCCTTATGTACGGCAGCTTTTCCGGGGTATGCCTGTGATGAAGATGATGTGATTTTCAGCGGATGTTATGTTCCGGTTGGTTGTGATAATCAACACTGCGGTCCGAACTGTGAGACACCGACCAATGCTTGTCCGGAAGAAACATATCCGTGGAATGTCATTGATCATGCCGAGATGATTAACAGTTGTGATCCGATGTATGGCGAAGGGACGCATACCTGCGACCACAGAGCAATGAGATATAAGAGCTTCAGATGTTTGACAGAGCTTGGTTGGAAGCTGAAAAACTCGCAAGACGGATGTACGGAAATGGATTGTAACAGTATTGACTATCCGGATTATCCGTTGACACAATGCCCTGTTTTCTGGGATTGCAACAGTGCCATGAAATATTCCGGCGGTACGTTAAAAGAATGCTTCGTGAAGAAAAATTGCGATAAGGATCACTGCGGTCCGGATTCCGAATGCGTGACGCCGTTGAATACTTGCGATGCTTCATTTAAATATTTAGATAACATCCCGCACGCAACGGTCGCTAAGGGCGATAATGAGTGCTTGAACATTACGAAGACAAATGATGCTTGTGTGAAGGTCTATAAATATAAGGACTATGTATGCGATAAGGCAAACGGTTGGAAGAAAGATGCCGCTCAAACGGGATGCGAGAAAATGGTATGTGCTGATTACTCGGATTATCCGTTGAATGAGGATGAATGTCCGGCAAACCACTCTTGCTCCCATACGGGTAAGATGTCCGGCGGAAAGACGATTCAATGCTATCGCGTAGACAGCTGCGACAGTCAACACTGCAACCGTGATGCAAGCGAAGATTGCAATACGCCGTTACATACATGTGATGCTTCATTTAAATATTTAAATAACATTCCGCATGCAACGGTTGATAAAGGCGATAACGAATGCGAGAACATCACAAAGACGACCGATACCTGTGAAGTTGTTTATAAATATAAAGACTATAAATGCGATACGGCAGGCGGTTGGAAGAAGAATGCCGATCAGACAGGATGTGAGGCAATGGTATGTGCCGATTATCCGGTGTCTCCGTATGAAAAAGGACATTGTCCGACAGGCTTCAGATGTGAAATCGTTAACCAACCTTCGGGCGGCAGCACACGTCAATGCGAGAAGAAAGTTGCATGTGCAAGCAATACTTGCGGTTGGCCGGTATGTACAACACCTGTTGTGGCCTGTTCGGGACATCCGTATCCGTATATACAAAATGCCACAATGACGGGCGAGTGCGAGAAAATCATTAAAGACGGTGAAGCTTGTACGCCGATGGTTAAGATGTATACTTCGTTTACATGTAACACGGGATGGAAGACACCTAGTACCAATGAGGCAAAATGCGTTGAAAAAGGATGCGCGGATTATGCCACCGACGGATTCCCGGAGACAAGTTGCGATGCAAATTGCTATATCTGTACCTCAAAAGATGAGCCGACAGGTAACAGCACGACAACTTGCTGGCATAAAGAAGATAAGGTTTGTACGAGCTATACCGGTTGGATTCCGGCAGAGAGCCGTCAACTTGAATACTTCACATATGAGAGCGATTCAAAATGCACCGGCAGCAAACAAACAACATGTTATCGTTTGCAAGCATGTAATACAGCCAACGGGTGGTTACCTGCTGCAGATGTGAGTGCCGATATTTTTGAATATGACAGCCAAGTGTCAGGTACTTTGGAATGCCGTAAGCCAAAAGGTTGTAAGGCTGCAAACAACTGGTTTGATAATGACAAAGTCGGTCAATACAAGGGCGTTTACGTGAACGTGAACGAAGATACGAAGGCCGGTGTGAGCTGCTATAAGGTAACGGGTTGTGCACAATATGCGTACACCTCTCAGCCCGATGCAACATACTTTAAGTCTACCAAACGTCCGTTAGATGCGTATAATAACGGCAAATCATGCTGGATTATGACGGGTAAGGCAGATAATGCGTACACAACTGCGGAATTGCCGAAATTCTTCAGTTATACAAATAAGACTGCTTATCTGAACGGTACCAGCACGACAAAGACATATTACCGTATTGAAAATTGTGCAACATATGCCTATGCAACCCAGCCGGATGCGAAGTATTTCACATATACTTCTGAAACACGCAAGAAACAAGGCGGTACGACGGATATTACCTGTTGGAATGTGACGGGTAAAGGCACGTATGCTTATACGGCAGCTCAAAAACTGACAAGATACTTTGCGTATGATTCGGGCAAAAAGGCATATCTGAACGGCACAAGTTCTGAAGGCACATATTATGATGTGACGGGATGCGCCGCCAGTGCCAGCGAGACATCTCAAAGCACAACGATATATGTTGTGAAAAATCAGACGCAGTATAAGGGAGGCGTGAATACCTCACTGAAATGTTACTCACCGGAGAGCTGTAATGTCGGTTATAAACAAGCAACGGCTTCCAACGACTTCGGCTTTACCTGTACGATATGTCCGGTCGGTACATATAATACAACGCCGGGCAGCACGACTTGTACAAGTTGCGGTGCGGGTTCGTATTCAAACAATCAGGGTGCTTCAAACGACAATGTTTGCTTACCGTGTCCTGCCGGTACATGGTCTGCCGACGGTGCAAGCTCATGTACGAATTGTGCGGACGGTAAATGGTCTACGGGCAGCCAGCCGAACGGTTGTACAACGCCTTGCGATGCCGGATATGCTTGTAAAAACGGTACGAGAACTCAATGCGTTGCCGGTACATGGGCGGCAGCGGGTTCAAGCTCTTGTACGGCTTGTGCAAAAGGTAAGTACTCAACAACAGCAGGCGGCCAGTCGGAAAGCGTGTGCCAGAGTTGTGCGGTAGATACATATTCAGATACACTCGGCTCAACGAGTTGTAAGCCTTGCGGCGCCGATAAATGGGCCAATGCGGGTTCAAGTTCCTGCTCACTTTGCAGCGATAAGTATAAGACAAGCGATTTATGGTATAAAGAGGGCTCTGTTCCGAGCGGTTGCTACATCAGAGATACAAGTGTGACATCCGTGACATGCGGCGGTGCAACATACCATAAGTATAAACTTGTGAACAGCAATTGCATTTTGGAAAACGCAAGACAACACTGCTATAAATACAGCAAAGTGAAGGCGGCTGACAACGTGACATATTACTATAGTCCGCAAATTCTTGCGACCGGTGCAAAAACAGATAAACCGTCGGGTTGTAAGACATGGTCATCCGGTGCGGGTTCAGACAACAGCGGTAACGGTACAACAACAAAATGTTATTGGAATGTATCGGCAGCCGCCGGCAGTGATTGCCAGCTTACAACGCCGGATCATTGTACAACATATTCTGAAATGGATAACTCGGACGGTCAGCACTACTATTACAACATTTCCGCATTCGGAACCGGTTGGACAACAAGCAAACCGAGTGCCACACACTTTGTGTTGCAACAACAGGAAGGTTCCGATCAGAAGATGTGTTATCTTGTGACGGGTTGTAAGAGCGAATATACGGCCGGCTACTCCAGCGTTGCAAACTGCGGCATCGGCGGCAGTACGGGTTGGAATTTTGACGGTCAGAACAGCACGGCAACAGCAAACGGACAACAACTCTATTGCGGTAAGTGTACGGCAAAGAACGGTTGCGGCAGCGGATATGATGCATCTGTTACAAGTTGCAGTGATTGTCAGAAGTTTACGACGAGCGGTTATAACGGCAACAACATTTGCGGTAAGTGTGATGCATTCGGAACGGGCTGGACAACAGGCAAACCGAGTTCTACATACTTTGCATATGATACAAAGACCGAGCCGAAGTCGGCAAGCGCCAATACGACATGTTACCTTGTGACGGGTTGTAAGAGCGAATATACGGCAGGCCACTCCAGCGCAGCAAGCTGCGGTGCGGGCGGTGCAACAGGTTGGACGTTTGACGGCTCAAGCAGCACGGCAATTTCAAGCGGCGGTACGCTCTATTGCGGTAAGTGTACAATAAAGAACGGTTGCGGCAACGGCTATTCCGAAGCAGTCACAAGTTGCAGCGATTGCCAGAAGTTTACGACAAGCGGTTATAAAGGCAACGATAAGTGCGGTAAGTGCGATGCATTCGGCACGGGCTGGGCAACAGGCAAACCGAGTTCAACATACTTTACATATGATACGAAGACCGAGCCGAAGTCGGCAAGCGCCAATACGACATGTTACCTTGTGACGGGTTGTAAGAGCGAATATACGGCAGGCTACTCAAGTGTTGCAAATTGCGGTGGCGGCGGTGCGACAGGTTGGACCTTTGACGGCTCAAGCAGTACGTCAATTTCAAGCGGTGGCACGCTCTATTGCGGTAAGTGTACGATAAAAGAAGGTTGCTCCACAGGCTATTCCGAGACAGTTACAAGTTGTAGCGATTGTCAGAAGTTTACGACGAGCGGTTATAAAGGTAACCAGATTTGCGGTAAATGTGAATCGTTTGGAACGGGTTGGACAACAGGCAAACCGAGTTCAACATACTTTACGTATGATACGAAGACCGAGCCGAAGTCGGCAAGCGCCAATACAACATGTTACCTTGTGACAGATTGTAAGAGCGGTTATACGGCCGGCCACTCCAGCGCGGCAAGCTGCGGTGCGGGTGGTGCAACAGGTTGGACGTTTGACGGTTCAAGCACAACGGCAAGAAGCAACGGTCAGACATTCTACTGCGGTAAGTGTACAGAAAAAGACGGTTGTGAAAGCGGCTTCTCTGCGACAACGACGAGCTGCAGTGATTGCCAAGAATATACGACAGGTGGTTATAAAGGCAACCAGATTTGCGGTAAGTGTACGGCATTCGGCACAGGTTGGACAACAGAAACACCGAGTTCAACGTACTTTACGTATGATACAAAGACCAAGAAGAAGTCAGCAAGCGTCAATACGACATGTTACCTTGTGACAGATTGTAAGAGCGGTTATACGGCCGGTTACTCCAGCGCAACAAGTTGCGGTGCGGGCGGTGCGACAGGTTGGACGTTTGACGGCAAGAGTACGACGGCAAGAAGCAACGGTCAGACATTCTACTGCGGTAAGTGTACGGCAAAGAACGGTTGCGGTGACGGCCATTCCGAGACTGTAGGAAGTTGTAATGATTGTGAAGAATTTACAACCAGCGGTTATAAAGGTAACCAAGTTTGCGGTAAGTGTACGGCATTCGGCACAGGTTGGACAACCTCACCGATAAGCACAACATACTTTGCGGTGTCTACCAAGACGAAGAATAAGTCACCGACGGCGCAAACAACATGTTATCTTGCAACAGGTTGTAAGACCGGTTATACGGCGGGCTACTCCAGCGCAACAAATTGCGGTGCGGGCGGAAGCACGGGTTGGACGTTTGACGGATCCAATACGACGGCAACAAGCAACGCACAACAACTCTATTGCGGTAAGTGTACAGAAAAAGACGGTTGCGCAGAGGGTTATTCCACAACGGTTACAAGTTGCAGTGATTGTCAGAAGTTTACGACAAGCGGTTATTCCGGCAACAAGATTTGCGGTAAGTGCGAATCGTTCGGAACCGGTTGGACAACGACAGAACCGAGTTCAACATACTTTACGTACAGCACAAAGACCGAGAAGAAGTCAGCGAGCGAAAATACAACATGTTACCTCGTGACAGATTGTAAGAGCGGCTATACGGCAGGTTATTCGGCTGTTTCAAGTTGCGGTGCGGGCGGTGCGACAGGTTGGACATTTGACGGCAAGAGCACAACGGCAAGAAGCAACGGACAAACATTCTACTGCGGTAAGTGTACCGAAAAGAACGGTTGCGGCAGCGGTTACTCCGCATCAACGACGAGTTGTAATGATTGCAACAAGTTTACGACGAGCGGTTATCAAGGTAACCAGATTTGCGGTAAGTGCGATTCGTTTGGAACGGGTTGGACGGCAACAGAGCCGAGCACGACTTACTTTACAACAACATCTAAGACCGAGAAGAAGTCTGCAACTGCGAATACGACGTGCTATCGTGCAACGGGTTGTAAGAACGCTTATACACCGGGCTATTCAAGTGTATCAAGCTGCGGTACCGGCGGAAGCACGGGTTGGACGTTTGACGGACAAAGCAGTGCGGCAACGGAAAGCGGCACAACGCTCTATTGCGGTAAGTGTACATCAAAGAACGGTTGTGCAGACGGTTATTCCGCAACAACGACAGGTTGCTCGGATTGTCAGAAATATACGACAAGCGGTTATAGCGGTAATCAAGTTTGCGGTAAGTGCGAAGCGTTCGGAACGGGTTGGACTGTAACAGAGCCGAGTACAACTTACTTTACAACAACATCCAAGACCGAGCCGAAGTCGGCGACTGCGAATACAACGTGCTATCGTGCAACGGGTTGTAAGACCGGTTATACATCCGGTTACTCCAGCGCGGCAAGTTGCGGCGCCGGCGGAAGCACGGGCTGGACGTTTGACGGGTCAAACAGTGTGGCAACAGCAAACGGACAACAACTCTATTGCGGTAAGTGTACGGCAAAAGACGGTTGTACAAGCGGATTCAGCACAAATATTCAGAGCGTTGACAACTGCGGTACACAGAAAGCCAACGGCTGGACATACAGCTCAAGCGGTTATAACGGCAACACAACTTGCGGTAAGTGTACACCGAAAGATTGCACCGGTGATACGACAAAGACGAAAGTTGCGGATTGCGGTGCCGGCGGAAGCACAGGTTGGACATACACCTCATGTTATTACGGTGATGAGCTTCGCGGTACATGTACAGCAAAAGACGGTTGCGGTGGCGGATACAGCGCCAGTGTGACAAGTTGCGGCGATTGTAAGACGTTTTCAACAAGTGGTTATAGCGGCAACAATGTTTGCGGTAAGTGCGACTCGTTAGGTACAGGCTATGTCAGAGATACGACAAGTATCAATTCTACATACTTTGCCATTCAGACGGCAACCGATTCCAACAACCACACGTGCCATAGAGCAACGGGCTGTGCAACTTCGGCAGGCTACGTTGCCGGCAAGAAGAACGTGAATGATTGCGGTACTGCCGGATCTAACGGATGGCAATATGTAGGCGGCTATACAACCTATACAAACAGCGGCAATACACTTTATTGCGGTAAGTGCACGGCAAATGGTTGCGGTACATACGGCTGGCTTGAAGCAGGACAAAAGAATGATACTTGCTTCACATATAAGTCAGAAAATAAGCAAGCCGGTGATGATTCAAGTCATGCTTGCTATTGGAGACTGAGCTGCAACAACAGCAACGGTTATTACGACTCCTGTGATTCAAACTGCTATCGTTGTACAGACCATAACTGTTCGGATCCTTCATACTCCGGTGTGTGCAAGACGAGAGTAAGTAAGCAATGCGGTGCGCCGGATTATCCGGATTATCCGCTCACCTCATGTCCGACGGGCTATGTGTGCGACAGTGTTGATTCATGTTTAGGTTCAACGGGAAGCACCAAGTGTTATAAAAATACGAACGTCTGTAAATCCGGCTATTGCGGCACAAACTGTGCGACGGTTGCAGATGCCTGCGCGGGATATTCGTATACAGCCATTGCTCATGCAACGATGAGCAGCGATTCCTGCACGCCGAAATGCCAATCTAATAATGCGACCAGATATAAGAGCTTTACATGCCATACGGGACACGTTGCAAGCGGCAGTTCCTGTGTGTGCGATACGGCTCATAAGTATTATGCCGACAAGACAACTTGTGAAAACGGTAATACAGGTTGGAACTGTGCGGCGAGTACAACATCAGGTGCAACGGATTGTTATGTGCCGACAAATTGTAAGGGCGACTATGAGGCATCAGGCGGTTCATGTGTTCCGAGACAATGCTCTTATTACAACAGTTCGTATCAAAATAACAAACCGAGTAATGCTTTTACTTATAATACGATTACGACGGATATCGGTGCAAACAGCGTCTGTTACCAGATTACGGGCTGTGCAGATGTAACCAAGTGCGGCGCAAGTTGTTCACAAAGCATTGAGACTTGCCCTGCCTCAACTTATCCGTATGGTGTCGGCAGTTATAAAGGCTCGCATGTTAACCCGACAGGTACATGTAAGACCGTTTCCGGCGGCGGTACGTTGAGCTGTACGACGAGTTCGGATATTGTGAGATTTAGCGGATATTCCTGCGACAGCGGTTATTGCAAGAGCGGGTCTGCACCGTATTCTGCTTGTACAGCGACACAAACTTGCAGCAGCTACGGTTATACCGAATCCAATAAGCCTACCAATTCATATCTGACAGGCGGCAGTTGTACACCTGTTTCCGGCGGCACAAATGAAGCGTGCTCCACGGGAGCGACAAAGTATAATGACTTTGGTTGCTTATGGCCGGCGACGAAAGTGAACGGAAATTGCACATATACTCAGTTCTATACCTATAACTATGGTATATCAGGTATTTGTGTGAACTATGATTCAACGCCTTTGGAACTGGCTGATAACTTATCCATTAACGGTGCATATGCGACGCAAAGTGAATGTATGCTGTTTTGTTCGGGCGGTGAGTGCGAGACACTCGGCGATGGTACATGGGTGTGCGGTTGTCCGTCTAATGTTCCCAGTTTTAACAGCGGAGTCCTTATCAGCAATTTGCGGACGGGCGGTCTATGCACCAACCAAAACTATAGTGTTTCGTCAACATACGTGGGCACCGGTAGGGATATTCTCGGACAATATGGCAGCTTAAGAGATGCAGGTTACAGATATATAGATATCACAAGCAGTATTTCAAATGCTTCCACGAAATTTTCACACGGCAGTTATACGGGGTGTATAGATGCTTACGGACCGGCTCCTGACAGCACACTTCAATGCAACTACGGTACTGTTAAATTCTGTTCGGATTATCAATGCGACAGCGGCTATTGCAAGAACGGTACGAGTTATCCGTCTTGCAGGTCAACGACAACATGTTCGGGCTATACAACAGGGCCGACACGGCACGGTTCATTGTCCGGTACGACCTGTACGCAGGTGGACAGAAACTCTACCACGACCGCGTGCTATAATACATATAAGTATACGAGCTATACCTGCGACAGCGGTTATTGTAAAGACGGTAATTCAACAACGGCAAAATGTGCAAAGACATCAAGCTCGCCGAGCGGTTGGTATACAGCAAGCAATATGCCGGATCATGCTTACGGTGTCGGTAATACGATTACTTGGAAATCAGGTTCTACGACTTCGCAATGCACGAACAACACCGCATATCAAGGTTTTGCTTGCAGTGCGCCATACGTGAGAGTTGGCACTGGCAGTGAATGCTCATTGCCGCCTGCGTCATACGGCTCATGCCAAAACGGCCACACGGGTAGCTATCAGATGGGTATGTACTTCGGTTATTACGGTGACCAAGGCTTGCTTGACTGTATGTATTACTGCGGCGGCGGTTGGTGTAAGTTGTACGGCAGCAGATATGAATGCCGTTGTAATGTTGCATCAGAATTAGGTTCAGTGAGTTACAACACTGGCACTGCGACAAACTTTGGTACCGTTTACTATTCAAAGACAGCATTAACCTATGACCAAGGTGTGTCATTCTGCTCAAGTCTCGGTAAGAAAATGATGAGACTTTCAAGTTGGTCCGAAGGCTTAAGTAGTACGGAAGCTCAGTCATTTAATGCATTATGTAATAATGTGACAGGTAAGACAAAGAATAATCATGCTTGGTGCGGTGAAGGTAAGAACGGAAGCAACGCAACTAACGTAAATCTTAACGCAGGTAATTCAGGTAATGAAGACATCAGTGTGAAGATGTGCGTGTTCTGTCAATAGGGTCGGTTCATACGGCTGAAGGCATTATAAATCTTTCAGCCGTATGAGTGGCTTTTTTCGGTATTGTTTATGATAAAGGAGATCCCCGGGACAAGCCCGAGGATGACATTTTTTGGTGCCCGAGGATGACGGGGAGGGAGGCAGAGCGCCTCAGAGGATTGCCACGCCCTTTCAGGACTCGCAATGACAAGACAGAGATCCTGAAACAAGTGGAGCGCGACATTGCTTTGCAATGCTTGCTCATCGTTGATTCCAGAATGACAACTTAAAGGCAATGATGGGGAAGAGATAAAAAAAACCCGCCGGGTCAGGCGGGTTTGAAAATTTTGTTTGTTGTTTTTGTTTAATCCGGGGCCTTTGTGAGCTCCTCACCCCATGCACGATGGTGCACGCAAGAATTATCACTACAGGTCCTCACGGCGAAAATATTCTCGGGTATACCGAGGTTCCACTTTCTTGTGTATATGATTTTGACATCTTCATAGTCAAAACCGGTTCCAACTCTGACTGATCGCACGCTGTCGCGCCAAAGCGGCTTGACAGGGTTGCCGGTGCGGATAGAGGTCAGCTGACCGTCTTTATCCTTCCAGCAAGGGATCACAGCCCATATTCTCGGACTGTTGTAATCCAGGATATCTATGCTCTCAGACGTGGCGGGCGGACGCATACGAACGACGGCCACGAATTCACGACCTTTTGCATCCAGGTTGGAAAATTTTTCTATTAATATTTTTTCCATGTTTGTTTTGTTTTATGTGTTGTACAATAATTTCTTCATTACTCTCTATTGCTTGTCATTCTAGCCGAAAAGAAAAACTTTGTCAATAGTTTTTTTTATGTTTTTTTTACTTTTCGGGGGATAAGGAATCGGCACCGAGAATTTTATGGATCCCCGGGACAAGCCCGAGGATGACGTTTTTTGTATGCCCGAGGATGACATTTTTTGGTGCCCGAGGATGACTTTTTTAAAGAGGATGACTGGTATGGATGCACGGCACCTCGTGGGATTGCCACGCCCTTTCAGGGCTCGCAATGACAGTCAGAGCAGGGTTTTGATTTTGTCTGCAACCGCGGAAAGCTTAGAAACATCAGGGCCGCCTGCTTGAGCTAAGTCCGGTCTGCCGCCGCCACCCGTGCCGCCGACAACAAGAGCACCTGCTTTTGCCAAATCAATCGCCGAGTATTTGCCTGTTAAATCATTTGTGACACCGACAACAACCGAGGCTTTGTTATCTTTGTTTGAGGTTAAAACAACCACGCCCGAGCCGATTTGCGACAATATGTCACCGATAAAGTTTTTGAGCTCTCTCGGATGTGCATCTTCCAGTATCTTAAAGATAAATTTTGTGCCGTTGATCTGTTCGCTCTCGCCGTTGTCAGAAGTATGCGAGGTTAATAAATCTTTTTTCAAATCTAAAACGGTTTGCTCAAGCTTTTTGTTTTCTTCCAACAAATTGAGAATACGCTTTTCCAAATCGTTCAGATTCGTTTTGAGCATGTCTGCCACATGATGAATCTTGTCTTCCAAATCATGTTCAAAGGATTCTGCCGCAGCACCCGTAACGCACTCTATACGGCGTATGCCGGCTGCTACCGCCGATTCGGATAAAATATGGAAATAGCCTATATCGCCCGTGTCACACACATGCGTGCCGCCGCAAAGCTCTTCGCTGTACGTTTCGCCGTCTTTTTGCATTTTAACAACACGTACTTCTTCGCCGTATTTTTCGCCGAATAATGCCATCGCGCCCGTTGCCACGGCTTCGTCTTTGTTCATAAGCACCGTGTTGACGTGATAATTTTCACGAATGGCGCTGTTGACCATGTCTTCTACCTGACGCAATTCTGAAGGTGTGATTTGCTTCGGATGCGAAATATCAAAACGCATTCTGTCGGGTGCGACAAGAGAACCCTTTTGCGCAACA
>Ga0310696_10004529_pt1 | contig 17012 bp, 29 predicted proteins | sample AusTroGonzalo_MG_4_FD_203885 | JGI IMG/M metagenome (GOLD analysis project Ga0310696, IMG submission 203885) | Bovine rumen microbial communities from tropical cattle in Woodstock, Queensland, Australia - Gonzalo_02 (v2) (version 2) | ecosystem: Host-associated > Mammals > Digestive system >...
TTGCTACTAGCGGTGCTGGAGTTTTTATTCCGTTTTTATTTGTAAAATATCCGAAGAAGCCTACTTTAGTATTTATTCCGTTATCTGTTGGAGTTTTATATACTTTAGTTATTTTTAAGCAGTCCATTATATCGCTATCTACGAAACTTTTAGGAATATTACTTTTAATATTATTTATAGTTACGTTTGCTCCTGCTTTTGTCATTTCTCCGAATATTTTATCGCTATTGCCGTTTATGTATTCTATATCCTTTAGGATCTCCGTAGGTAATTGCATTACGAACTTCGCCATTAATGAGTTACCTCCTTAGCTTGTAGTTCTAACTCTACGTTAGCAAAGTCTATATTATTTAGATATTCTATTATATAGTCTTTACCTCTAAACTTTATTAGTACGTCTCTATTAGAGTTTTCGCTATTGTAGTATGCGTCGTATACTGTTTGCGAATATCTTATAGTAAAGTTTATATATGCTTTATCAAAGTCGCTATTATTAGTAATTAAGGTATAGCCACGTAAGGTCTTTACTTCTGCATACGTTGTTAGTATTTCTTGTTCTACGTTTGCAGGAAAGCCTCCGCTGTCTATACCTTCTACTATTTCATATATAACTATTTTACGATTATACTTGCCTGCGTTTACTGTTTTACTCATAGCAGGTTGATACTATGCATTCCTAGAATTGTCTCTACTGGATATGATAAGGACGCTTTATCTACGTATAGTGTCCTGTTATCCCACATATCCTGACAAAGTATCAATACCACTATTACGAAGTCTTGAAACTGGTCTAGGTCTGCTTGTCCTGTATAATTTGATATAAAAGTCTTAGCAATTGTTAATAAATTAGATAGTGTGTTTTCGTCGTCTTCTGATACTTCTATTAGTCTGATATATTCGGCTATATCTTCTATAGTTATATCACTTACTTTTGAAATACTATTCATTTTCTACCTCCTTACTTCTGGAGTTACCTAAGCAACAAATAATATTCTTTAATTAGGCACTTGGTGTAGATCCTGCCATTTTAACTGCTACGATCTTTTGAGCGTCTTCTACGGCACTATCGAATTCTAACCAGCCTACTACTCCTACTGCGTGTTGTGTTGCATATTTTTCTCTTAATACTTGGATATTGATATCTTCACTAAACTTAGTAGCTAGTCCCTTCATATCTCCATAGTAAATAGCATTTTTTCCTGCTTCCATATCTGGCATATTATCTGATACATAAATAGGTTTTCCTAATAAAGATTTTCCGAATGGTAAGCTGATATCGTCTTGTAATAAATATCTACCATAGTTATCTTTTAATTCTCTAATAGCTGTTCTTGTAGCTGGAGACATTATCCATATTGCGTTAGCTTGGAATACGTCTTTTACTTGTCCTTGAGCTTCGATTAATTCGTTTGCAGTTACAGCTGTTGCACTTGCTGTAGTTAATTTATTTGTTAATGTAGAAAGTCCTGCTACTGATCCGTTTCCGTTTAATAATACGTTTTCGATAAATCTATGAATTGAGTAAGCCATTTCGTCTACTACGAATGCTACTATATCGAATTGAGAATTATTAATTAAACTTCTAGAAATTAATGTTAATGCTCCTGCTAAGTATCCTGATAATTGGATAGATTTTAACTTACCTACGCTACTAGTTAATTCTTCGAACTCTGTAGCCCATGCTACTGTAATAGTTTGAGTTGATACGTCGTAGTATGGTAATTCTAATTTACCTTTTACGTTATATTTTGTACTTCTCTCTAAAATAGGAGAAATATCGTATACTTTCTTAATAATTCTATTAGCTATAGTAGTAGGAATTACTGCTCCGTTATCTGTTAATGTCATATTAACGTCTGTACCTCTATTATTTACTACTCCTCTAATATAGTTTTCGAATGCTTTTTCTTCTGCTAATGCTCTTTCTTCCTTATCTCCGCATTTTCTTTCTTCTTCGTCTTTTGGTAATGCTTCTTTTTCTATATCTTGTCCTTCCATTTTATCAAATTCTCCTTTCAATTCTAATGTTTTCATAATGCGTCTTACATTATCTCTGATTTCTGCTAATTCTTCTGCTTCTGCTTCTGTTAGCTCTCTTTTTTCTTCTTTTGCTTTGTTTAGCACGTCTTCTGCTCTAGTAATTAGATCGTTCTTTTTTTCGTTTAATTCTTTTTCCATAGTTATTTTTCCTCCTTCATTTCTGCTATGATTTCTTCATATTTAGAATAATCTATATTTTTAACAACTTCTTCTTGTTGCTTAGGCTGTGCCTCTACTGGTGCTTCTTCTTGCACCTCAGCTACTACTTCTGTAGTTGCTTCCTCTTTTGCTTCTGGTTGCTCCTCTGGTTGATCTTCTTTTACTTCTACGTCGTCTATGAAGTCTTCTCCTCTAAAATGTACTACGTCGTCTTCTGCTCTGGCTGTAATTAGAGTGCCTTCGTATGCTGGCGACTTTCTTTTGTCTAGTATTGATACTTCGGCTAAGTCTAGATCTTTTACCGCTCTATGTGGCATTCCGTCCCTGATAGAGTTTACTACGTCTCTATCTGAGAAGCCGAAACTCCAGCCTACTAGTTCTCCTGCTCTAGCTTTCTTAACTACTTCTGGATCTGATATAATAGCTCTTGCTTTTAGTCCTATATTATCTTCTTCTAGTTCTAGGTTTCCTGCTTTTGTACTTCCTAGATCTCTATTCCAGTCGTGATTAAGTAGTATATGTACGTCGTCATTTCTTTTTAATGCTCTTTTAAATGCTCCCTTACATATCCTTTCTATAAACTGTCCTACTCTACTCCATAGCGGTTTACTGTCTCGCTCTATAGCGTTTACGTAGCCTTCTATCTCTACTTTATCAGCTCTGATATTTACCTTCAATTTACCACCTCCTTTTATGCGTCCGAACTGTTTCCGCTTTCTTCGAATTCTGTATCTAGTGTTTTATCTAGTAATAACTTTTGTATTTGTACTTCTGCGTTTTCGTCTATTGCACTTTCTGGCTGTGCTTCTGGTATATCTGTAATATTAGCTGTAGTATCTGTATTTGGTGTATAGAATTGGTGCGTATTAGTATCGTATAATACTGCTCCTAGTCCTACGTTAATTACGTCTAGGCCTTCTATATAATTCATGTTTTCGTATTTTCTCATTTCGTTAATTGTCATAAGTCCTATTTCTTTTGCTATTTTTAATGCTTCGTATCTTTCTTTTACGTTAGCTTTTAGGATCTCTTTAACGTCGAATTCAAAAAACATTTTATTTTTTTCTTTTTCTAGTAATAGATCTTTATTAAGTGCTGTAGTAAAAGCTCTGACTATTGGATATATTCCCTCTTTAAATGTCCTATAAAAGTCGTCAGGGTATATATGAAATATATTATTTATTTCGTTTTGTAACGTCTTTTTGCTTTCGTTTAGTTGCATTTCTACTGAGCTATTACTAGCTTCTTGGAACTCTAGTCCGTTATTTAATACTACTACGTTTTCTGTATTATTAGCGTATAAATTAGTCCATGCTTGTTTTAATATGTTTATTTCGTCTTGTCCTAGTTTTTTTTGTGATTTTAAAAAACCTTTTTTATTTCCTCCTGATTTAACTATATTTAATTGATATAGTAACGTATTAAATGCTGTCTCTAATGCTGTTCCTACTTCTTCTGTTAAGCCTGTACCTGTTGCTCCGTCTTTTGTATTACGAAGTAACTTTATAAACTCGTACTTTTGATATGTACCTCCTTCTACTATAAAATAGTAGTCTTTATATATCGGCTTAAAGTTAGGTATAGCACTTACGTAGATATCTTTTACATAGAATAGTCCTGTTACGTCGTTTCTATTTCTTCTGATATATGCGTATCCGCCTTTTCCTAGTAGATAGTCTTCTACCATTGCTTTTTTCATTTGGAATGCGTCTAGACAGTCTCCTGTATCTCCGTTTAGCATTAATACTCTAGGATCGTCGTCCTTACTTTCTACTTTTCCGTCTTTATACTTATAAAGTTTTACTGGCATTGACGCTATCATTCCGCTGATAAAATCTACCGCTCCTGATACTGCAGGAAGTGTTAAGGCCTGCACTCTAGTTATTGGCTGGCTATTTATTAACGCTTGTAGTAATACGTCGTTAGGTATCATTTCTTCTTGTACTGGTGCTTCTTCTCTTTTTTGTTCTACTTGTTCTTCTCTTTTAAATCTGTCGAATAGTCCCACGTTTCCACCTCCTCCTCGACTTAGTTATATTTTTTTATTTCTTTTTACTTGTCTTTTTTGCTATTGGTTTTTTTACTTCTTTTTTTTCTTCTAGTTTTACTTCTTCTACTTTTACTTCTTCTGGAATAACTTCGATTACTTTTGCTAGTTCTCTTTCGTTTACTAGATAATTAGCTCTTTCTTTTGTTACTTCTAGTTGCTCGCCTTTTTCTACTAATCTATTTAGTTGTAGATCGTTATAAGTTACTGTACATTCTACTTTTACCATTTTCTTACTCCTTTCTATCATTTCTAAAAAATACCTATACCAAATATCACTCCTTTGGCTTCCTTTTATCCAGCCTTTGTGCTGTCTGATATAGTGAATTATTTTAGCGTCTTCTACTATTCCTGTCGTTTCTGCTGAGTTGTATATATTACTTACGTATCGTATTTTATCTTTACAAACTATATTAATTACGTCTTGATCTGGATAAGCGTAATATTTTTGATTTAGTAAATCTATCATAGCGTCGTCTAGTTTTTCTTTTCTTATATAATCTAAATTCATTAGTAAAACTCCGCTATTGATATATTTATTGTCCATTCCTTCTATCCCTAAATGTTTACTCCATTCTCCGCCTTCATGTACTCCTGCTAGTGCTTTGTTTTTTATGTTTGTATTCCATAGTTCTTTTATGTTATCTACTACTATTGCGTCTGCGTCTATATATAGTATTTTTTCTTCGTTTAGGATCTTACTAAAGTAGCACCTGATATAGCTTAATTGACTATATTTAGTATTGTAATTAGGGCTTTTTTCTTCTATATATTTTTTTATCTTATTTACGTTGATAAATTGTATCCTGTTATCTTTTAAGTAGGATATTTCGTCGTCTTCTATAAATAAGTATACTTTTGCTACTTCGTTATGTTTGAATAGTGCATATAGCTCTGTAGCTAGATAAAAATACCAGCTTCTAGTACTACATATAGCTATTATCATTTTTTTAGCCATTCCTCTAGTACTTCTACGTCTTCTGGCTGATCCACGTCCGTTGTATAATCGTTTATTACTATATAGTCGCCTTCGTCTTGAAATATATTATTTATTTCTGTCCATTTTTTTGTTTGAAAATTGATATCTTTATTATTTAGATATCTATATAAATGCCAGCATATAGGTGGTAGTCCGTCTGCGAACTTGCCTTCGTCTACCATTTTTAGTAAATCGTTTATAGCGTTTCTAAATAGTTTCTGATTTTCTACTTTATATGCGAACGGCTCTCTACCTTTATAGTTTCTTCTGTCTTTTACTCCGTCGCTCCAGTCGTACGTACAGAAAAACATAGTATCTTTTACTTTTGTATTTACTATTGTTTTTATTGCTTCTGGACTAAAATAAACGTCTCCGTGTAAGTAGCACGCTGGATCTTCTGTAGGATAGTATGCGTTTAACCAGCAGTACTCTGATTTTTTATTTTCGTTTTCGTTTCCGCATATATATTCGTTATGCTGTTTTAGTATTGGTAGTCCTAAATAGTCGAACTTATCGCTATTTGTACATATTGCTATATCCTCTATTCCGTTTTCTTTTAGTAGTCGTATAGTTCTTTCTACTAATACTTCGTTATTTACTTTTATTAATTGCTTCGGCTTTTCGAACTTTGGATAATTCCCTCCGCACATTATGATATATTTCATATTACCTCCTAATGTTGCTCGTATATTCCTGTATTAACATTCCTGATACATTCTTCTATTCTATTTTTTATTACTGGTATCATTTCTTTATGTTTTAATTGCGTTATTAGTTGTAGCTGGTGTCCTATATGGCAGTAGGCACAGGCGTCCCAGTATTTACTTCTTACTATTGATACGCTATTATTTATATTCGTTCTATTCCAGCAGTAGCATATTTCGTTTAGATTTACTACGTTTTCAAAGTTTATATTATCTGCTAGTCTATACGTCCATACTCTATCCTCCATTAGCGTATCTTCGCAAAAATATACTATTTTATCTTTTCTAATTACTTTACTCCATGCTGTACACCATACGTTACCGTTTAATGAGTATAGATCTTCGTAGCACGTAGCTTTATTAAAGTTTCTATATTCTACTCCTATACCTTCACAGCCTAGCGTCATTAGTTCGGAATTATATAAACGGTTGTTTATTTTTTCTAGTACTTCGTTATGCTTCCACCAGTCGTCGCTATCTAGAAAACAAAAATAATCGAAGTCGATTTTATCTAGTGCGTATTCTATTCCTACGTTTCTAGATCCTCCGTTATATCTTTTTCTTCTGTTTTTGATTAAGTGTATCCTGCTGTCTTTCTTTATATATTTTTTTATAGTTTCTACTGATCCGTCTCCTGATAGATCGTCTACTATAATTAGTGTAAAATTTTTATATTTTTGATTTAGTATACTTTCTATACAATTTACTAGAAATGTTTTACCTTTATAGTTTCCGTGATCGTTGTTACAATTTGGAACTATAATAGCGAATTTATAATCTTTTTTCTCTGGAAGTATATCGTAGTCTTTATCTTTTATAGTTGTTTGTTTTATACACTCTATATCGTATCTAGTAAGGTTTATATCTACGAACTTTACTTGTTTATAGTGTATACAATGTAAGTTTAATTTTAGTAATTCTTCTAGTGGCTCTCTATCAAATATATAAATATATTCGTTATTATCTTTTACTGCACTTAGCGTATTTTTATCTATTGCTATCTTCATACTGCCTCCTATATTACTTGTATAGCAAAGTCCATTTGATTTAGAAATACGTCTTGTTGTAGTAGATATATTGCATTTAGCATTGAAACTACCATATCTACTTTTCCTGTACTTTTCTTTTTGTGTACGTACATATTTTTATTTGTATCGTAAGTACAGCGTGCGTTCTGGAAGTTGATCTCCAGTAGCGTATTAGTTTCATATCCGAACTCTTTTGCTAATATCTTTTCTTTTAGTAACTTTGTAGGTGGGTGTAATACGCTAGAATGCTGTCTGATCTCTACTAAGTTATATCCTGCTCTTTCTAGTTTCTGAGCTGTCGATAGTGCATTCCAGCGGTCGTATCCTATTGCTTGGATCTGCACTCCGTATTTAGTCTCTAGATTTAGTATAAAGTCTTCTACTACTGCGTAGTCTATTACTTTATCTCCGCAGGCTATTACTTTTCCTGATCTAATTAATTCTCTATAGTTTACCTTTTCAGTTACTGTCTTTTCTTCTATTCTTCCTTCTGGTATAAATGCAAAGCTATCAACTAGTATATTGTTATTATCGTCTACTGTTACCATGCTTACGCTGGTATTATCGTTACTTTCTGATAAATCTAGTCCTACGTATACTACTTTACCGCTCCAGTCTATATTAGCTTGTTTGCATTCCTGTAGTTCTTTTACGTCTATATATGTTTCTGTACCTGTTCCCTGATAGATAATATTACAATGTTTTGTTACGAAATTTTCTCTAGCACTTTCTACGGCTATTGCATACGCTCTTTTCTTTACTAAGTCGTCCCATATCTCTGATATTTCTAACGCTACTGGGTTACTTTGTTTTAGGATCATATCGTCCGTTTCCCAGTCCTTAGTTTTATCTGGCTCGTATAGTAGACTAAATCTAGTCTCGTCCTTCTCTAGTCCGTCTAGTACTTTCTTAGAGTATTTTACTTCGTCTTCAAATGGGTTATCTATTGTAGGATATTTAGTACTTATTATAAAACCTAGCTTGTTTAGTATATTTAGCTGTCCTGATTTCATACTTTCTATAGCATAGCTACTAGGTAATGCTCCAGCTTCGTCTACTATAAAAGCGTTAGGTAGTCTACCGTCTAGTCTACTTGTTGAATAGCTTAGCGGTATGTATGTTACCTGAGTAGGCTTAAATAGTATATAGTCTCTTAGGATCTTAAATCTTTTATTATCTTTGTACTCGTATATCAAAGGCGAACTTCTGATAATTTCGCTTATTGCTTCTCTTACTTCTCTAGATAATGCTCCGTCTGGAGCTACACTAAAAAACTTAGAAAACTTCGGCTCTGTTAGAAATAGTAGTATAAAGATAGTTGCTATCGTAAACGTTTTAAAGTTCTTCCTGCATATCTCTAGTACTCCTATTTCGTATCTACGTTTTTTAGTATTGTCTCTATATACTGTACATAGTATTGCTATATAAAATAGCCATTGATAGCCTGTAGTACATTCGTATAGTGTTTGTCCTGCTTTTAGTCCTTTCGGCATTATTAATAGCTTTAATATATTATTTACTTGTTTTAATTTTACTTCGTTTATTTTATATTTATTGTCTTTATCTTCTGCTATGTTTATAAACTCCTGCATTTGTAATTTTACGTATTTAGGAGTAGCTTCCTGATTTATTGATACTTTACAGAACTCTAGTGCTTTATTCTTCATAATCGTCACTACCATTTATAGCTTTTAGTAGTGGATCTTCTTCAACTTCTGGATCTCCGTCGTCCACGTTGTAGTTTTTGATTATTTTCATTAGTGTAGATACTGTTCTATTAGCACTATCTGTAGTAGCGTTATACTCTTTAAGTGCTGGGTTAGAATATAAGTTTTTTCTACCTTTTACGTATTCTTTTGTTACTAGCATTCCGTCGTCCTTCATTTTCTTTTCTAGTTCTGTTAGCATATTTAGTTGTACCTGATATCTTTTAAATGTAGTAATAAAAAAGAAGTTACTCTGTACTCCGCTTTCTTCTGCTATTCTAATTATTTCTTGTGCCTGCTCGTTTAGTGTTAGTTTTGCCATATCTCCACCTCATTTCTTTTTATCTCATTATTTTATGGCTATAATAAAAAAACTAACTATTGCTAGTTAGTGTATATATCAAATATGGAGCGGTAAGGTCAGAATTGAACTGCCACCTCCCTACGTAGTAGGGCATTCTAGCATTAAACTATTACCGCATGTCTATCTGTATTCTACACTAATTGTTATTATTTGTCAATTTTTTTATTTCTTTCGGCTCGGCTGATCTTTTCGCCTTTATACATTCCTGCTCCCATTTCGTCTATCTTACTAAATGGTATCTCTGGAACTGTTAGCCTGCTTCTATATGATTTATCTATAAAATATAAGTATCTTAACTGATATCCTTCTTTTGCTTTCGCTCCTGTTATTTCTACCCACTTTTTAAGGCTGTACTTCCCACCTGTTACGTCGAATAGTGTCCTTCCTCCTAGTTCTTTTCTAGGTTGTAAGGGTTGGCTTTGGATCGTTAGCTGGTGTATTACTTCTCCTGTAGGAAGTTCCCATAGTCCTTTATTTGTTCTTATATCCGTTAGTATAAAGTTACTAGCTCTATATATCGTACCGTCTCCACAGCTACAGCCGTCTGCGAAGCTGATTATCCACTTCACGTGCGGTGCGTTTTTCTTTATTAGTTTTATAGCCTGCGAAATGCACCTACTTTCTGAGTTAGGCGGTAGGTATTCGTCGAACGCCATACGATTTAGTTCTAGAAACTCATTCCACTTAGTACCTTCTACTAGCTTTATGATTTTACTTTTATCTAGACTTGGGCCGAAACTCATAGCTCCGTGTAGTTTACCGTCTAGGAATGCTCCAAAGTGTAGACAGCTATTATTAACTGATTTACCGCTGTAATGGTGCTTCCTTACGAACTCGTTTGCTATCTTACTAGGTATTACTTTTATAATAACTTCTTTTGCTCTGCCCATTCGTACACCACCTCATTTAGTAAATTACTACTTTTATTTTTATTACCGAAACTATGTAGTTCTGTTCTAGTTGTTTCTATTATTTCTATAGCTTCCTGCACTGCTTGGAATTGTTCTTCTGAGAAGTTTAGCGTCATTCTATATATCTGTTCCTGATCTTCTGTCTCTACTTCTGGTAGTTCTATTTCTTCTGGATATAATTCAAAGTCGAAATAACTCATATCTATACTTTTAATTTCTTCTATTTCTTTTTCTAGTTTCTCCATATCGAAGCCTGTATTCATAGTTAGTTTATTATGAACTAGAATATAGGCTCTTTTTTGTTCTTCTGTTAAATTTTCTATTCTTATACAGTCCACTTCCTTATATTGTAGCTGTTGTAATGCTATATAACGTCCGTGTCCTTCTATAATTACGTTATTCTCGTCTATTGCTATCGGATCGCACATTCCGAACTCTTTTATAGATTTTTTTATCTGTTCTATCTGTTCTTGAGGGTGCTTCTTAGCGTTATTTTCATACGGCTTGATTTCTGATAGTTTTATCTTTTCAATTTTCATTATTTAGTCTCCAGTCTTTGATTATCTCATATACTGCGTTACCGTATTTATTAGAAGATCCGTTATCTTCAAATTCTACCTCGCTAGATATTTTATCTATAGCTGTTAGCATTATTTCGTTCTGTCTTTCGCTTAGCAATAAATGTATTGTTCTAGTTTGTGGCTTATCGTCTGAGTTTAACGTAAAATCTGTATCGAATTCTGCTTCTGATACTTCTATATCTTCGAACTCGTATAGTTGCATATCTATATTTTCTATTTTAGCTAGTTCGCTATCTAGGATATTATAATCGAAGTCGCTATTCATTGTAGTTTTATTGTGGATAAGTGTATAAGCCTTCCTTTGTTCGTCTGTTAGCTCGTCTAGTCTTATCACTGGTACTTCTTTGTATCCTAGTTCCTGACACGCTATCAGTCTACCGTGTCCTTCTACTATAATATTGTCTTTACTCCATATCCCTATAGGATCGTTCATTCCGAATTGCTGGATACTTGTCTTTATCTGCTCTATTTGTTCTGGAGTATGTATCTTAGCATTGTTTTCGTATGGTTTTACTTCTTCTATAGGTAGGTAGTCTACTTTTAACTTCATTTAATTATCGCTCCTATCCTATTATTAGGCCTATTTCTAGTACCCTAAAACTTTTCTACGTATATTTACCCTTTTTACTTAGTTTTTGGCCTTATTTAGCCGTTTTTGTGCCTTTTTTCCAAAAAAACATAGTATTTTTATGTTTTTTGTGTAAAAAGGTGGCGGGTGGGTTTTGTTTGGCTTCCTTTATTTGTTTAGAAAGTGTGGGGGGCTGTTAGCCGTCCTCCCTCTGTCTAGCTAGTAGATATAAATAGTCTCTATCTAGCTTACCTATCTCAGCTTGTTTATGGTGTTCTTGACATAAACAAATTAGATTATAGTTATCTAATAGTCTGTCTTTATCTTCTTTTACTGGTGTTATATGGTGTACTTCTATTCCTTCATGTGTGTATCTTCCTTCTTCTCTACATACACTACATAGGTAGCTACTAGCTTTTCTAATCTCCCATGATTTTTTATGCCAGTAATTTTTGTTACGTAGCCTTCTTGCTTCTGTATCTTTCTTTTCTCTATTATGGTTGCACTTGTACTTTGTGCTGTGTACTTTTCCACATTTACTACAGCTCTTATACATTTATCTTACCCTTAGCTTTTGGCCTGCGTAGATTAAGTTCTTATTCTTAATATTATTCCATGCTACTAGCTGATTTACTGTAGTATTATACTTCTTAGCTATCTTAGTTAGTGTATCTCCCTTAGCTACTGTATAGTACTCTACTGCAGGTTGTTTATTTACTCCTAGCTTTTTATTTACTATATCCTGTATAGCCTGATAGTTATATCCTGCTTCTGTTAGTTTCTTTTTACGTGCTTCTCCGTTATCCCATTTGCCTGCTATTACTTCGTCTGCTATTTCTTCGTTACTCTTTTTAGCTGGCTCTGGTGCTGGTGCTGGTGTAGGTGCTGGTGCTGATCCTGAACTAGTAGCGTACTTTCTCCATGTTTCTGCGTCTCCGTAAAAATAATTCATATCTACGTTACCGCTATATCCTGATATATGTCCTCTACTTGTATATTGCCATAGAATATAAAAAGGCCACCATTTTACTACTGGCTTGTTTCCTGCTTGTCCTGTATTAGCTCCGTAGTCTGCTACCCATAGTCCGTAGTCTCCTGCTACTACTGAACTCCAGTTGAATGAATTGATAGGACTTCTACTAGCGTATAGTAAAGCCTTTACTCCTGTTTTTTCTTTTACTCTATCTAGGAATGTTTTTACCCATGCTACGTCACCTAGATATCCTTCTTCCCAGTCTAGTACTAGGATAGCTTCTTTTATATATCCCTGAATATTTTTTATAAACCAGTCAGCTTCTGCTATAGCACTATTATTTAGATCTGGTCTAGCATAGTGATATACTCCTAGTAATTTACCGTCTTTTTTTGCTTGCTGATATAGTCTATCGCATTGCTCGTCTACGTAGCCTACTCCTTCTGTAGCTTTGATAATTACAAAGTCTACGTCGTTTCCGAACTTAGTTATTCCTCTTTGGTGGTGTGATATATCTATTCCTTTTAGCATTCTATCTATCCTCCTTTTTTCGATAGTTATAATTTGATACTCCTAGTAATGCTCCTAGAAATGTTGATACTAACCCTATTGTTATTGTTATATAGTGCGTATCAAAATTATATAGTTGTCCTAAACCTTCTATTAATGATATTGTTGGAGCTACCGCTGTAGCTAGTATCCATTTTAGTGCTGTAAAAACTTTATTTTTTAGTATCATTATTTATCCTCCCTTCTGCAATAAAAAAAGACTATTGCTAGTCTCCTGATAAGCTCTCTAGAAGGTATAATAAAGAATATGAAAAAACTTATACCCTCTAGACAGCTTGTCGCTGTCTTTTTCGCTGATTTCACACTATTATTATTTCATATAATTAGTCTAATTTAGTCCAATGTTTTTATATCTGATAACCAGCCTATAATTAAGTTCTTTTCTTTTATTTTTTTATTTCTTTCTTCTAGTTCCTGATTTAATGCTTCTATTTCTTTTTTTAGATTATTTATTTCTTTATCTTTTTTATTTATTTCGCTTCTATATTTTATCTGGAGTTGTTTATACTTTTCTCGTAAAACGTGATAGCTTAGTCTATATTTTACTGTTTCCATATCTACTCCTATTTTATATTTTTTTTAATTTTATTTAGTATATTAAATACTTGACTTCTACTATAGTTAGATATTCTAGCTGTTTTTTCTATTGTTAGTCTATCTATATATCTGCACCTATATATTTTGTCATGTGGGTTATTGCTAGCTCTTAGTTCCTGCTCTTTTAGTTTTACTAGCCTTTCTCTATCGTCTAGTATTGATTTTACTTCCTTTAATCTTTTATCTATGTTTTTTTTCTCCTTCTGGATCAAGTACTCGTCGAATAAATTTTCGTGTTTACCTCCTGCTGTCTTTTCGCCTGTTATCTGAGTTGCTTTTGGCTGAGTTATTGCGAATAATTCCTCTTTTTCGTTTAATATGTCATTATATTTTCTTTGTACTTCGTAATACTTGTTTTTGTATTCTTCGTATTCTATATATAACATTTATCCTCCTATATTTTCTATTTGAAACCTTTTACTCGTCTTTACTTGCTACTAAACAAGCTAGTATAAAAAAACCTATAAATGATCCTATAATTAGTCCTGCTATAAATTTTATCATTTTATCTCCTCCTACTTAATTTACTTACTAAGTAAAATATTGTTATCTGTTGTACTATAAAAATAACGTACATTCCTATAAACCATATTAGAAACATTATTCATTATCTCCTAATTCTTCCCACCAAAAGTTATATTCTATTTCTTCTCCTAATGTATCTCTTTGGAATTGTTTTTCTTTTTCAATTACTTTTTCTCTTTCTTCTGGTGTCATAGTTTGCCATTTTTCCCATTGTCTTATTGCTTCTTTACTTGGGCTTTTAATTCCTAAATATTTCTTTAATTGCTTTATAATGTATTCTTTTAATGTCATTTATAATCACAATTCCTTACCCAGAAGTCTGTATTCTTATCTATTACTTCGCATTTATAATTTATATATTGTATTGTTATTCCTAGTAATATCATTGATAGTCCTATTATTGCTAGAATTATAGCTGTTCTTTTCATTTTATCCTCCATTCGTAATATTTTATTTTTATCCAGTTATATAAAGCTCTGATATAATGTCTATATTTTTTATGAGTTATATATCTTCTTTCTGCATATAACTTTCTTTCTATCTTCTTTCTTCTCCTCATTTTTTATCCTCTTTTAGTTTAACTATTTTCTTTTTTAATTTTATTATTTCTGCTTCCTGATCTTTTAATGTAGTATCCCATATTTCTTCTTGCTTCCTATGTAGTTCTTTTAATTTGCTAATCATTATATCTCTGTTTTGTATATCTTTATCCTTCATATCTATTTCGTTACAAGCTGTATTATACTTTTTTTTGTATGAATGATTTTCTATGTATTTTTGTAATATACTCATTTTATCTATCCCTTTCTACGTTTCTGTCTTCTTACATTATTAAGTACGCTTAAATGTCTACATTCTTCCTGAGTTTTATAGCCATTATCTAGTCCTAGTGTACCTCCGTACTTTTCATTTTGATATTTAGTTATTTTTGCTCTTATATTGCTTATTTGTGTATTTTTTAATTTATATTTTCTGATTAGCTGACTTTTAAATCTTTTACCTGTTATATTTGTATCTTTGTATATATTGAATACTAGTTCCTCCATGTCCATATTAATTACTCCTTCTTTACAATTCCCATAAACCTATTAGTATTGCTACTTGCCCTACTAATACGTAAAACCAGCCTAGTAAACATATTGTTAGTGTAAACTGATTATTTATTGATCCGATATCTCTTAGCTTTGAGTATATTAATATTCCTGCTACTACTACTATTACTGATATTAAAACCTTTACCCACCTTTTTAGTTTTAACTTCTTTTTCATTTTTTCTCCTCTTTTACTTCTTTTTTCTTATTACTATTTTATTTTTTTCTGTATATACTTCTAGATCGTCTTTCTCGTTTATTCCTGCTTCGTCTAGGTGCTTTTTTGATATTGCTAATTTATAGCAGTTTACTTTTGCTTCTCCTGAAGCTGTATAGTATTTTTGTTGTACTAGTTTCAAGTTACCACCTCCTATATTGTTATAAAACTTTTTTCTGGTGTTATATTATCTTCTATTTCTCTTTCTACTATAAAACTGAACTTATATTGTTCTTTGCTACTATGAAAGTCTATAGTTTCTTGATCTTCTCCGTAAAAGTTTTTTCTAGTTGTTCTATATGCTTTTAATGTTATTGTTCTTTCTTTATGTGTATCCCAGTCGAAATCGTTTATATGAAATATTAGCTTTTTTCCTTCTTCTCTTACTAGATCAATTAATCTATAGTGTACTGAAGTACCGCTTCCACAGTGTGCTAGATAATATACTTTTTTCATACTCTTTCCTCCTTTTATTTTCTATTTGAAACCTTCTCCTTCTAAGAGAAGGCTTCAATAGAGTTTTTTACTTACTTAATTCTATTATAGTTTCTAATTCGTCTATATAGCATTCTATCATTTCTTCTTCTATACGTTTTTCTTCTCGTTTGTTTGGATCACTTATTTTCTCTAGTTCTTTTTCTATGTAGCTAAGTTCTCTCTTATACATTGATAGAAGAAACTCGATATTTTCTACTATTGTATTACTTCTTTTCATATTCTTTTATCTCCTTTCTTACTCATAACATACCATATATTGACAATATTGTCAATACAAAAAGAAAATTTTTCCAGTTTATATTTTCTATTTGTAAAGTTTTTTACTGGATCTCTATCAAATCTACGAAGTTTTCTCCTGACGCATAGCTTAGGAATTGTGGCTGTTCTTTATTAGTTAGATCTATCTCAAATATACGATTTTTATAAATAAGGCTTTTTTCCTTCATGTAGTCTTTTGATACTGTATAGTAGATATAAACTACTCCTGCTTCGTCTACTTGTAAATATTTAAACGTTTCTAGTCCCTCTATAAAACATACCATAGTTACACGCTCCTTTTTTCTGGCTTAGTAAACTATATGTTTTATTTCCTGATATATTACTTTATAAAAAATATTTTTTCTATTTGAAAATAAAAAAAAAGACTAAGAAAAAAGTCCTAGTCTTCTAGATAATAGTAGAAAAAAGTCATAAAAGGAAGGTTTTATAATGAGGTTTAGGCAGGCCTCGTCTTACCTGCCTACTTATAGTATAGGCATTTAATTTTCTTTTATTACAACTTTTTATATTTATTTTTTCTATTTGAAACAAAAAAAGCTAGGTAGTCCTAGCTTAGTAGTTTATTTTCTTTTAGTTCTATTTGTTCTGTTTTCATTTTTTGATAGTAGTAATTTATATCTTCTTTTAGCCAGTCAGGAATTATTCCTCTTTCTATAAAATTTCTAACTTTTATATAGTTTCTTGTAGCCTGTACTTCGTCTAGTTTATGATCTGGCTTATATGATATATAAAAGTATCCGCTATCCTTCATATAGTCTATTACTTCTATTTTTCTTACGTCTTTTTGACTTTCGCAGGCTTCTATTAAATCTGCTATCTTTGGTATAAACTTAGACGTTCTAATTATTTGTTTAGTTGCTCTGATAAATGTATCGTAGTCGTACTCCTTTACAAACTCGTATACTTGCTGAGCTTCTAGCTGGCTGTACTCTTTTCCGTATGCTAGGCCTAGAAAGTTTAGGCCTTTTACTAATTCCTCTAATTTCATTTTTTCTTCTCCTATCTTTTCTATTTGAAACATTTTAGTCCGTATAAAAATCACTAAAATCTGTATATGGTGTTAGATCTTTAGTAGTTAGTTCTTTTACTGGCTGATTTAGATATCCTTCGAACTTTGTACCGAATAAAGTTTCTGGTCTTAGATATCCTTTCATTTTATTATCGTTGATCCACTC
>Ga0310696_10004531_pt1 | contig 17003 bp, 14 predicted proteins | sample AusTroGonzalo_MG_4_FD_203885 | JGI IMG/M metagenome (GOLD analysis project Ga0310696, IMG submission 203885) | Bovine rumen microbial communities from tropical cattle in Woodstock, Queensland, Australia - Gonzalo_02 (v2) (version 2) | ecosystem: Host-associated > Mammals > Digestive system >...
GGGATCCGGGTATCTTTCCGCCGCCAGCTCCGGGGACGTGCTGCAGGAATCTTCCTCGAAGGATGCCAGCTCCAGCTGGAAGATCTCGGTTTCCAGGGGCTCCGCCACGGTGCAGGCCCAGGGAGGTGGCTCCCGGTATATCCGCTATCGTGCCTCTTCCTCCCGGTTCTCCTGCTATTCTTCTGCGAGCGACTATGGCGGAATCGTCATCTACCGGTCGTCGGGCCAGGTCGATTTGGACGATCCGGTGACTGCGTTCAGCGCGTTCGGCTCCTACCTCTCCGGTGCGGAGCGGACCTATGTCCGGGGCACCGACCAGATCCTCCGCAGCTATGACGGGGACGGGAAACTTGTTTTCAGCCTCCTGAACGCAGCCCAGAAAGAACAGCTGGTCGTCTCCGGCTACGATCCTTCCCTGGTCAAGGGAGACCCGGTCACGGTGACAGTGAGCTGGAGAAGAGGGAAAGATAGGCTGTTCCCCGAGCAGACAATCTCCTTGCAGGTCGTCCGCGAGGACGGTTCGCGCGTGTGGCTGGGGGATGGCTCCGGCCAGGGTATCATCCTCAAAAAGTAAGCAGCCATGAGAAGAAAGCATATCCTGTTGATGATTACCGCCCTGCTCTGCGGCTTCCAGGTCGCTGTGGCCATTCCGGCCCGGCCCGGCCGGTTTACCGTGACCCAGCCCGACGGCACCCGCCTCACGCTCGAGCGGCGCGGGGACGAATGGGGACACTGGCTGGTCAATACGTCCGGACAGATGGTCCGGCAGGAGGAAGACGGCTTCTACCGGATCGTTTCCGATGCGGATGCGGCGGCTTTCCGCCAGGTGGCTTCGGCCCGGAGGCAGTCCGCCCGGCAGGCCCGGGCGCGTCGCGCCGCCCGTTCCGGCGGGAACGTCATCGAGGGGCAGCGCCGCTTCCTGGTGATCCTGGTGGAATTCAGTGACCTCGGATTTACGCTGGAGAATCCCCGGGAAGCCTATATCCGGATGCTGAATGAAACGGGTTATTCCGATTACGGAGGAACCGGCTCGGCCCGGGAGTATTACATGGACAATTCCGGCGGACGCTTCGAGCCCGTTTTCGACGTGTTTGGCCCTGTCACCTTGCCGGAGGAATTTGCCTATTACGGCCGGAATGACTCCTCGGGAAATGACCAGCATGCGGATGAGGCCGTCGCTGAAGGGTGCAAGGCGCTGGACGGGGAGGTGGACTTCTCCGACTATGACAATGACGGGGACGGCAAGGTGGACCTGGTGTTCATGTACTATGCCGGTTACGGCGAAGCGGACGGAGGATCTTCGTCCACGATCTGGCCGCATCAGTGGGAACTGTCGACGGCCGGCGTCGACCTGACCCTGGACGGGGTCGTCCTGGATTCCTATGCCTGTTCCAATGAGCTTGTGGGTTCTACTGCCCGAAAGGGAGAAATGGACGGTATCGGAACGGTGTGCCATGAGTTCGGCCACGCCATCGGCCTGCCCGATTTCTATGACACGGATTATGACTGGAACGGAACGGCCGGCGGCCTGTATTCCTATTCCCTGATGAGCGCCGGCTCTTACAACAACGACGGCCGTACTCCGCCTTACCTGAACTTCGAGGAGCGGATGCTGCTGGGCTGGCTGGACGAGTCCGGTTACCGGGAGTTCCCGGTCTCCGGGGTCTATGAAATCCCGCCCGTCAACGAAAACGTCGCCTACCGGACCTTTACCGACATGGACGGGGAGTATTTCGTCTATGAGAACCGGGCAAAGACCGGCTGGGACCTTTACCTGCCCGCGGAGGGAATGGTCGTATATCATGTGGACAAATCCTCCCGTCAGGTAGGTTCCTATACGGCCGGGGAGCTGTGGGAGGACTGGGCTATGACCAACATCATCAACGCGAAAGGCTCGCATCCCTGCTTTTACATCGTTCCGGCGGCCCGGCAGTCGTCCCTGAATTACTATTATGAAAGCCAGATCCCTTTCCCCCGGGCGGATGTCGATACGTACGTTCCCCTGAGCTGGAACAAGGTGGAAGGTTCCGTTTCCTTCAGCGGGATCACGTTCGAAGACGGGATGGTCCGCCTCCGGGCGACCCTTCCTTCCGAAGAGCTGGATTATCCCACCATCGCCGATGCCGGGACTTACCGCGCCGGCGAGCGCTTCACCTTCTCCCTTCTCCTGCCGGAAGGGGTCGATGCCCCCGCCGCCGTGTCCTGGTATTATGACGACGAGCCGGTTGCGGCCGATTCCGTCACCCTCACGGCCGGGGACCATACCGTCGAGGCCCGCTATCGCTCCGCCGCCGGCCGGGAAGAGATACTCACCCTGGAAATTACCGTGAACTGATATGACCATAGACTGGGAACTGATCCTGCGCCTGCTGCTGGGCGGGGTCATGGGCGGGGTGATCGGCCTGGAACGCGAATTCCGCGCGAAGGAAGCCGGTCTCCGCACGCATTTTATCGTGGCGCTCGGGAGTGCCCTCTTCATGATTATCTCGCAGTACGCGTTCGAGGGACGGTTCGACGCCGCCCGCGTCGCGGCGCAGGTGGTCTCCGGCATCGGTTTCATCGGCGCCGGCGTCATTATCTTCCAGAAGAACGTGGTACGCGGGGTCACGACGGCCGCCGGCCTGTGGGTGGCAGCCGCCATCGGCCTCGCCTGCGGGGCGGGGATGTATCCCATCGCCGTCGCCGCCACCCTCCTGACGGTCCTGTGCCTGGAAGCGATGCACTTTTTCCACCGGCACGTCGCCGAGCGCGTGGTGGACGTAATCCTGTCCTGTGACGCGGAAACCGATCCGTTCGCCGTGCTGGACAAGGTCAAGGAGGAGAAACTGAACCTGGAGTCGTATGCCGTGTCCGGGGGGCGCATCCACCTGACCCTGCGGCTGCGCCAGAAAGACTACATGGAAACCGTCCGCGCCTTCGTGGGGAAACTGGACGGATTCAAAATCGATGATTTATACTAAAACTACCATGACCACACTTTTTTACCTGGTTCCCGCCGCCTCCGTGGTGGCGCTCCTTTTCGCCTGGCTCTTTTTCCGCCGGATGTACAAGGAGAGCGAAGGAACGCCCACGATGCAGGAAATTGCCCAGTATGTGCGCGAAGGCGCCATGGCGTACCTGAAACAGCAGTATAAGGTCGTCGTCATCGTGTTCGCGGTGCTGGCGGTCCTTTTCGCCATCCTGGCCTACGGGTTCGGCGTCCAGAATCCCTGGGTGCCGTTCGCCTTCCTGACCGGCGGCTTCTTCTCCGGCCTGGCGGGTTTCGTGGGGATGAAGACGGCAACCTACGCCTCCGCGCGGACGGCCAACGCCACGATGCGTTCCCTGAACGACGGGCTCAAGATCGCTTTCCGCAGCGGCGCCGTGATGGGCCTCACCGTGGTGGGCCTGGGCCTGCTGGACATCTCCATCTGGTGGATGATCCTGCGGACCTTCGTCCATGAGGCCTCGGATGCCCAGACGCTGGTGGTGATCACCACCACGATGCTCACCTTCGGGATGGGCGCCTCGACCCAGGCCCTGTTCGCCCGCGTGGGCGGCGGCATCTATACGAAGGCGGCCGATGTGGGCGCTGATATCGTGGGAAAGGTGGAGCAGGATATTCCGGAGGATGACCCGCGGAACCCGGCGACCATTGCGGACAACGTGGGGGACAACGTGGGTGACGTGGCCGGCATGGGCGCGGACCTGTACGAGTCCTACTGCGGCTCCATCCTCGCGACGATGGCCCTCGGCGCCTCGGCGTTCTTCAGCGCCGGGACGGAGGTCCAGCTCCGGGCGATCATGGCCCCGATGCTGATTGCCGCCATCGGCGTCGTGCTTTCGGTCATCGGCATCTATGCCGTCCGGACCAAGGAGGGCGCTTCGCTGAAAGACCTCCTGAAATCCCTCAGCGTGGGGACAAACCTCGCGGCGGTGCTGATCGGCGTCCTCACCTTCGGGGTGTTCTACGTGCTCGGGTTCAACCGGGCGAACGGCCTTCCGGAGTGGTGGCAGCTGTCCCTGTCGGTGATTTCCGGCCTCCTCGCGGGCGTGGTGATCGGCAAGGTCACGGAGTATTACACCTCCCATTCCTACAAGCCCACCCGGAAGCTCGCCGAGAGCGCCCAGACGGGCCCTGCGACCGTGATCATCAACGGCGTGGGCCTCGGGATGATCTCCACGGCGGTGCCGGTGGTCACGATTGCGGCGGCCATCCTCCTCTCATACGGCTTTGCGACCGGCTTCCATTTCAGCACGGAGACGCTGAGCCTGGGCCTGTACGGGATCTCGATTGCGGCCGTGGGCATGCTGTCCACCCTGGGCATCACCCTGGCGACCGACGCTTACGGCCCGATTGCGGACAACGCCGGCGGTAACGCGCAGATGTCCGAGCTGGATCCTTCCGTGCGCGAGAAGACCGACATCCTGGACTCCCTGGGCAATACGACGGCCGCCACGGGCAAGGGCTTTGCCATCGGCTCCGCCGCCCTTACTGCACTGGCCCTTCTGGCCTCCTACATCGAGGAAATCAAGATCGGCCTCGGCCACATCGGGAAGGAGGTGATCGCCGTGGGGGACCGGACGGTCGCCACGGTTTCCGCTTCCATTACGGATATCGTCGAGTTTTATGACATTACCCTGATGAACCCGAAGGTGCTGGTGGGCATCTTCATCGGCTCGATGATGGCCTTCCTGTTCTGCGGCCTCACGATGAACGCCGTGGGTCGTGCGGCCGAGAAGATGGTCGTTGAGGTCCGCCGCCAGTTCCGTGAGATCGCGGGCATCCTCGAGGGGAAGCAGCGTCCGGACTACACCAGCTGCGTCCGCATCTCCACCAAGGCCGCCCAGCATGAGATGATCTTCCCGAGCGTCCTCGCGATTGTCGTGCCCATGCTCGTGGGCGTGCTGCTGGGCCCTGCGGGGGTGATCGGCCTCCTGGCCGGCGGCCTCGGCGCCGGTTTCGTGCTGGCGATCTTCCTCGCCAATTCCGGCGGAGCCTGGGACAATGCCAAAAAGTACGTGGAGGAAGGCCACTTCGGCGGCAAGAACTCCCCCTCCCACCATGCCACCGTCGTGGGCGACACCGTCGGCGATCCCTTCAAGGACACGTCCGGCCCGTCCCTGAATATCCTGATCAAGCTCATGTCCATGGTCTCCATCGTGATGGCCGGCCTGACCGTGATGCTGCACTAGAACGATCGTGAAGGCAAGGCAGGTACTGGCATTCATCCTGGGAGTGTTCCTGATGCTGGGGGCGGCGTGGGCCGTATTCCCGGCGGAAGGGGTGCGCATCGGGGAAAAGACGCTGCGGTTCGCTTCGTACGCGGGCCGGCAGCAGGCTGCGACGAAGGAGAAGGTGGACGTGGATGCCGTTCTGGACGCTTTGGAAAACCGTTTTGCCCTGCACGAGGACACGCTTGCCTTCTACAAGTCGTTCTTCTTCGAGAATCCCGACCGGATCTACCTGCCGGGGGATGACTATACGTTCTTCGACCCGCTGTTCCGCTCCTTCGAGCGGGCCCGGCGCTCGGGGAAGACCGTGCGGGTGGCGCACTACGGGGATTCGCAGATCGAGCTGGACCGCATTTCGTCCAACCTCCGGGAGGGCCTGCAGGTGCGATTCGGCGGCAGCGGGACGGGGATGTTTCCCGCCCTCACCACCACGCCGATGGCTTCCGTTTCCCGCTCGTCTTCCGGCGGATTCGTCTCTTATACGATGTTCGGCGATTCCACCACGCGGCGCGCCGGTCACCGGCGTTACGGCCCCCTCGCGCAGGTGACGGGCTTCAGCGGGGACGGCACCATCAGCCTCCGGGCCCACCGGCAGAAATCCACCCTGGACCATGTCCGCCACTTCCAGTCCGTGTCCATCCTGTACGGCCGCGCGTCGGAGAAGTTCACCGTGACGGTCCGGTCCGACACCCTCCGGCCGGAACCGGTCACCCGGACCCGGGACGGGGTGACCTGGACCACCTGGACCTTCCCGAGGCCCGTGGAAAAGGCTACCCTCAAACTCTCCGGCAGCGCCGAGATCTATGGCGTCTCCACCGACGGGGGCGCGGGCGTGACTGTGGACAACATCCCCATGCGGGGCAGCACGGGCACCATCCTCACCGGGATCGACAAGCCCCTGATGAAGGCCGCGTATGACCTGGACGGGACCGCGCTCATCATCCTCCAGTTCGGAGGAAACTTTGCCCCGGCGGCGACCTCCTCCAAGGCCATTTCGGGCTACATGGACAAGGTCCGCACCCAGATCGGCTATTTCCGGGAAGTGGCCCCGGGGGCGAAGATCCTGTTCATCGGACCCTCCGACATGGGGACGGTCTCCTACCGCCGCCTGCCGGAACTGGTGGATTCCCTGAGGGCCGTGTCCCTTGCGAGCGGGGCGGCGTACTGGGACCTGTTCCGGATGATGGGCGGGAAGAACTCCATGGGAGAGTGGGTCCGGCACAAACCGGCCTATGCGGGGCCGGACTACATCCATTTCACCCCGGCGGGGGCCCAGGTGGTGGGCGAAACCCTGGCCCGGTCCCTCCTGACCTATTACGATTTCTATGACCTGCGGAAGACCCTCCCGGCCGCCGCGGTCCAGCAACACATGGGAAGATGAAACGTTTGCTCCTCCTGTTGACCCTCCTCGCGGCAGTCTGGCCCTCCGATGCCCAGAACCGCTTCCACCGCCGGATTCCGTCGATGCCGTATGCCCGCGTGCAGCGGAACGCCCTCCAGTTTCCGGGTGGCGCCTCGGCCGATTTCGATGCATTCCTCCGGAAGCTGGACACCCTCGTGGTGACCGGCCGCGGGGATGTCCGGATCCTGCATATCGGCGGATCCCATGTCCAGGGCGGCACCTGGACCAATACCCTCCGCAAGAACCTGATGGCCCTGCGCTACGGCATGGACGGCGGCCGGGGACTCGTGTTCCCTTATTCCGCCGCGGGGACGAATACGCCCATGGGCTACCAGACCTCCTATACGGGCACCTGGACCTCCAGCCGCTGCCTCAAGCCGGAGACGGTGACGGGTCTGACCGGCATGACCGTCTCCACGGCCGATACCGCCGCGACGGTGTCGCTGGACCTGCTTCCGGAGGAGCGGAAACTGTGGGACCTGCGTTTCACCGTCCGGTCGGCCGATATCCTGGGTTACGGCGACCTGGAACCGGTGATCCTGTCCGGGCGGGACACCGTCCGGGGGCAGCAGCTGGGCGAGCGCTGGCACTTTGAGCTGCCGCACTACATGGACTATCTGCGCATCGGCTTTGTGGGCTTCCCGGGCAAATACACCATCAAGGGCGTCTACCTGGACAATCCGGCCAACGGGCTGACCGTCAGCGAGGTCGGTGTCAACGGGGCGGCGACCTCCTCCTTCCTCAAGTGCGAGGATTTCACGCGCGACCTCCTTTTGGTCAAGCCCGACCTCGTGATCTTCTCCATCGGCATCAACGACCTCCAGGGCGCGGACTTTGACGCCCGCCGGTTCGTCTCCAACTACGGCAGACTGGTCCAGATGGTGCGCCGCGCGAATCCCCACTGCGCCTTCCTGTTCACCTCCTGCAACGACAGCTGGAAGGGCGGCCGGTCCAACCCCTTCGGCGCCCGGGCCGAGCAGGCCTTCGAGGAAATCGCCGCCGGCTGTGACGGGGCCTTCTGGGACCTGTACGAAATCATGGGCGGCTCCGGGTCGATGGATGCGTGGGTCGGCGCCGGCCTGGCCCGGGCGGATCACATCCACTTCACCCCCGAAGGCTATACCATCCTCGGAAACCTCCTTTTCAACGCCCTGATGGACACGTACGCGGCGAAGGCCCGATGACGCTCCCGGACATCATACGGGAGTTCCTCCAGGCGCTGTTTTCCTTTGACAGCGCACACCCGCTGCTATTCACCCAGTTCTACTTCTGGGCGTTCTTCGCGCTGGTTTTTGCGGGATTCTCGCTGATCCATTCGAAGCCGCTGCTGCGGAACGCGTACCTGTTTTTCGTCAGCCTGTTCTTCTACTACAAGACGAGCGGGGTGTTCCTGGTGCTGCTGCTGTTTGTTGTCACGTACAACTATTTCGCGGCCCGTGCGCTGCACCGTGCCCGGCCGGGCTGGAAGACCTTCTGGGTCGTCCTGTCCGTGGTGGTGGACCTCGGTGTGCTGGCCTATTTCAAGTATGCGTATTTCATTGCGGATTTCCTCGGCGACCTGTTCGGCCTGACCATCGAGGTACGGGACGTACTGGGGGAACTGGGGAATGCGCTGACGGGTTCTTCGGTGTTCCGGGTCGATTCGATCATCCTTCCGGTGGGCATCTCCTTCTTTACGTTCCAGGCCATCAGCTATGTGGTGGACGTGCGGCGGGGGAAGGTGGAACCACTGCGTAACTTCCTGGAATTCGGATTCTTCCTGACCTTCTTCCCGCAGCTGGTGGCCGGGCCCATTGTCCGGGCGCCGGAGTTCTTCCCGCAGCTTCGGAAACCGTATAACCTCAGCCGCCGGTGGTTCGGCACCGCCGTGTTCTGGATCCTGAACGGCCTGGTGAAAAAGCTCGTCCTTGCGGATTACCTCGCCGTGAACCTTAGTGACCGGGTGTTCGGGAACCCGCTGCTGTACACAGGGTTTGAGAACCTCGCCGCCCTGTTCTGCTACTCCCTCCAGGTCTATGCCGACTTCTCCGGCTACACCGACATCGCCACCGGCGTCGCCCTCCTGATGGGCTTCCACCTGCCGCAGAACTTCAATTCCCCCTACAAGGCGGAGAACGCCCAGCAGTTTTGGCGCCGCTGGCACATGTCCCTCTCCCGCTGGCTCAGGGACTACCTGTATATTCCGCTGGGCGGAAACCGGAACGCCACCTGGGGCTCGTACATCATCATTTTTGCCATTGCGGTGATCGGTTCGTTCCTCTCCGGGTCATGGTGGGTCGCCTTCGCCGTGGCGCTGGTGACGCTTGCTGTCGTCCTTTACGGCTGGCTGCGGCCGGACAGCCGCAAAATGCTCCGCACCCATGTCAACTCCATGGACACGATGCTTCTCGGCGGCCTTTGGCACGGGGCGAGCTGGAATTTCATGATCTGGGGCGGGCTGAACGGCATCGGGCAGATCATTTACAAGGTCTGGGCGAAGTGGAGCCGGCCGTTCCAGGCCGCCTTCATCTGCGCGCTGAGCGCGCTGATGTACGGCCTTTCCGTCTGGGCGCCCGCTCCGGTGTGGAACCTTTTCTTCGTCTGGACCCTTGTCCTTGCCGCCGGCACGCTGGTGAGGCTGGGGTATTTCCTGGCTTGCCGTTCTTCCCGGCCTGACCGGGAATCTCCTGCTGCGAAATGGATTTCGAACGCCTGGGCCGTCTTCCAGACGTTCGTCTTCATCACCTTCACCCGCCTGTTCTTCCGCAGCGGATCCAACCTGGATCCGGCCCTGGCGAACGAGGAGGCGTGGAACACGGCGAAACACATGGTTACCCAGATCGGATCTGCCTGGGACCTCTCGCTTGTCCCCGCGATGCTTCGCCAGCACGCTCCGGTCCTTGCGGTTTTCGCCTTCGGCATGCTCATCCACTGGCTTCCCGATACCTGGAAGCGCCGCTACCGGGTCCGTTTCGCGGCGCTCCCGCTGCCCCTCATGGCCCTCGCCGTGGTCCTCGTGGTCTTCTTCGTTTACCAGTTCATCACGGCTGACCTGCAGAGCTTCATCTATTTCCAGTTCTAGACGTTTCCTGGGCTGGTGCACCTCTCGGAGGTGATTACGTTGATACTCAGATGCTTAACGTTGAAGAGGTGCACCGCCAGGTGCACCTCTTGACTATTAACCGGCTAATAATCAGATTCTTAGCTCCTCTTTTAGAACAGCTTCTTGAAGAGGCTCTTGGCGGCCTTCGCCAGGTCGCCGGCCGTCTGGGCGTTCTGGGCTGCCGTCTTGGGCTTCGGGGGGACGTACTGGTCCACGAAGAACGTGACGTTGATCCAGCCGTCGTAGGCGGCGTCGGTGCGGTTGAAGGACCAGCAGACTCCGTCAATCAGCTTGTAATACGTGTCGGCGTTCAGGTCCAGGGGGTTGCTGCCCTTGGCGACGAAGCCGGCGGTGCGGAGCTTTGCGGTGTACAGTTCCACAAGGTAGGGGCGTCCTTTCAGGGTCAGGCGGAAGACCGGATAGCCGTTCATGGGCGTCTGTTCTTCCATTTCGAAGCGCTCGCCGCCCACGTCCCAAACGGGGAAGGCGGGGAGGTTCGCCTCCCAGTTGTCAAAGACGGCCTTCTCGGCGGCGGCGCGGTTCGCCTCCTCGGCTTCGGCTTCCTTCTTCGCCATGGCGACGGCGCCGGAGAACATGGCGCCGAAGCCCTTCAGGGCGTCGAGGGCCTGCTTCTGCTGCTCTTTCTGCTCTTCGGTGAGCGGGGCGGCCTGCGCGGCCTCGCCGGATTGCTCTGCGGCGGCCGCAGCTTCATTGACGGCTGATTCGGCCTTTTTGGCCACATTGTCAATTACTTCCGCCTGCTTCTGCGCGAGGTGCTCCGCAGCCGGGGTCACGACCTTTTTTGCGGCCTCTCCGACCGCCTTCCCGATGGCGTCACTGACCGCCCCGGAAAGAATGTTTCCCAAAAGTCCCATGGTATCTTACTTCTTGATGAATTCCACGCGACGGTTCTTCGCCCGGCCTTCCTCGGTCTTGTTGTCGGCCACCGGCTCGTGCGAACCCTTGCCCACCGGACGCAGGTTGAACGGATCGACGCCCTGCTCCTCGAGGGCCTTCACGACGGCCTCGGCGCGCTGCTGGGAGAGCGGATCGTTGATCTTGTCGGAGCCCTGGTTGTCCGTGTGGCCCTGCACCTCGAAGCGGGCCGTCGGATTCTTCTTCATATACTCGGCCACCTTCAGGATTTCCTCCATGGACTCGGGTTTCAGGGTCGCCTTGCCGGTCTCGAAGAGGATGTTGTTGGTGACGAACTTGCCGGTCTCGGCGATGGCCTTTTCGACGGCGGCGGCAGCGGCGGAAAGGTCGGTGGTCTTCTGCGCATAGAGGTCCACGCCGCCCTTGGCGAGCACCACATTGGTGAAGCCCCGGTACTTGTAATCACCGCCCTGCCAGAACACGAACCAGCCCGGCGCTTCCATGTTCGGGATGTTGAAAATACGGACACCGTTGATATAGACCTTCAAAGCCCGCTTGTTGAACGAAACGGCGAAATGGTTCCAGGCGTTCTTCTTGACAATCTTGTTTCCAACCAGGTCCCGGGATTCGCCGCCGATATAATCCGCATCTCCGGAGAAATTGGGTTTCCGGACTTGATAGTTGATGTCGCAGCCATCATCCCAGGAACGCCACCAGAATTCGATCGTACTGTTCCTGTAATCCACCGTAGGATAGCGGAACTGCAGCTCGAATTTCTCTTCGCCGAATTTCGACTCCTCCGTTTCCGACTTGGAAACGAACATATCCCATTCCAGCGTAAACACCTCGGGCAGGTAGCTCTTGGGATTGGACATGAGCGGAGTGACGTAGTTGTAATCGGTCGTGAACTGCGCGTATTTCTTGCTGTTCACCATGGCCACTTCCAACGACCCCTCATCGATGATATCCCACTTGGAAGGGAACTCGCCGAGCTGCTCACCGTCCATCGTATCCTCGAACAGGATCACGCTGCCGCGGACAAAGTCATTCTTGGCGTTCTGCGCGGTGGCGTCGGCTTCCTCGACTTCCACGGGGGCTTCTTCGTCATACTCCTCCTCTTCCGCCCGATTCTTCTTGCTGTCCTTGTCTTTCTTCTTGCCGTCCAGGAGGTCGTTGACTCCCTTTTCTACTTTGTTGCCGATGTTGTTCTCAACGGCCTGTTTGGCGCGCTCGCCCAGCCGGCCCAAAAAGCCCTGGGCGAAGGCGGTCCCGCTGCCGAGGAGCGCGAGCACCGCTACGGAAAGAAAGTACTTTTTCATAATCTAGGATTTTTTGTTTTTTACAATCAGCCTCACAAATATACAAAAATCATACTTCAAACCATACTCTTTTCCCAAGAACTTGAATATCTGTCTCAAGATCACCGCGCTGCGCGTAAAAACGCCCCGTTTGATCAAGGTCTGCCACATAAATCGTCAAGAGGTGCACCGTCAGGTGCACCTCTTCAATGTTAATTCGATGATTATCAGCGTGATCGCTTACGGGAGGTGCACCACCACCACGCTGGCCCAGACTTCGCACCCTTCGCCCCGGCCCACAAAGCCGAGGCGTTCGGTCGTGGTAGCCTTGACGGAGACGGCATCCACCGGAACGCCCATCACCCCGGCGAGGGTCTCGCGCATGGCGGTGATGTGCGGGGCGAGCTTCGGCCGCTGGAGGGCGATGGTGATGTCGGCATTGCCCACCCGGTAGCCGTGCTCGCGGACGAGGGCGACTACTTTCGACAGAAGGATCTTGCTGTCAATGCCTTTCCACTCATCCGAAGTGTCGGGAAACAGGTGGCCGATGTCCCCGAGGGCAAGGGCCCCGAGGAGGGCGTCGCAGAGGGCGTGGATCGCCACGTCCCCGTCCGAGTGGGCCACGAAGCCCGTTTCCGACGGGATGCGCACCCCGCCCAGCCACATCGGCAGCCCCGCTGCGAGGGCATGCACGTCGTATCCGTTTCCGATTCTGATTTCCATACCTGCAAAGGTAACGAAAAAATGATTACTTTTGTAAATTGACAATAGACGATCAGCCATGGCAGGATTCAATTTCGGCTTTTTCGGAAGCCAGGAACACCGGGTGTTCAATTACAAGCCCCGCTACTACGACCCCGAAGAGGAGGAGCGCAAGCGCCTGTTCGGCGACGTGGACGGCACCAACGAGAAGGCAAAGGAGGAAGGCAAGTACGTCCCCGGTTCCAGCATCCGCGGCGCCTGGCGCGACGGAAACTACAAGCGCACGCGCTCCACGGCTTCGCGCACGCAGACCATCATCGGCCTCATTACCTTGCTTCTGATCGCCCTCGTCCTGATCTTCATTACCAAGATTTACGCCCTTCTGTAGATGCAGCTCAGGATTCTCCCCAGGAACATCGCGGACATGATCGCCGCGGGAGAGGTCGTTCAGCGGCCCGCTTCCGTGGTGAAGGAACTCATGGAGAACGCCGTGGACGCCGGCGCGGACGAGGTGACGGTCACCGTGACCGATGCCGGCCGCACCCTCATCCAGGTGATTGACAACGGCTCCGGCATGTCCCCGGACGACGCCGTGCTGTGCTTTGAGCGCCATGCCACCTCCAAAATCGCCACCGCCGAGGACCTGCAGGAGATCACCACCTTCGGCTTCCGCGGGGAGGCCCTCGCTTCCATCGCCGCTGTGGCCGATGTGGTCCTGAGGACCCGCCGCGAGGAGGACGAAGTGGGCGTGGAGGTCCATGTCGCCGGCTCCGAGCACCTTTCCACCCGGGAAGTCGCCGCCCCGAAAGGCTCCAACTTCGCCGTCCGGAACCTCTTTTACAACATCCCCGCCCGCCGCAAGTTCCTCAAGTCCGACTCGGTGGAGCTCCGCCACATCGTGGAAGAGTTCCAGCGGGTGGCCCTCACCCGGCCGGACATCGCCTTCTCCCTCCTGCACAACGGCCGCGAGGTTCATGTCCTGAAAAAGGCCAAATCCCTCAAATTCAGGGTGATGGATCTGCTGGGCCCCGGTGTTGTCGGAGAAGTGACCGACATCGAGGCGGAGACGACCCTTGTCCGGATCCATGGCTTCGTGGGCCGGCCGGAGGCCGCGAAAAAGACCCTCGGCAACCAGTTTTTCTTTGTCAACGGCCGCTACTTCCGCAGCCCCTACCTGCACAAGGCCGTCATGAAGGCCTACGAGTCCCTGATTCCGGAAGGGACGACGCCCGCCTACTTCATCTTCCTGGAGGTGGATCCTTCCGCCATCGACGTGAACATCCACCCCACCAAGACCGAAATCAAGTTCGAGGAGGACACCGTTATCTTCCAGACCCTCTACGCCTGTGTCCGCGAGGCTACGGCCCGGGGCGGGGCCGGCGGGTCCATCGACTTTGACAATCCCGAGGCCCGGGAACTGCCGGTGATCGGCCCCCGTTTCGAGGAATACCGTCCGGCGAGCATTCCCACCGCCGGGGTGGACCCGACCTACAATCCCTTTGCGGTCGGGGACAAGTTCCTGGATGACAGGGATTTCGCGCCCGCTCAGACGCCGCTTCGCCCCTCCGCCGTCATCGATAAGAGTGAGGACTACGGGAAACTCTTCGAGGAGCGGACCATGCCCACGGCGCAGGTCCTGGTGGTCCAGGGGAAGTACATCCTCTCCCAGTCCGCGTCCGGGGTGATGGTCGTCAGTATCCGGCGGGCCCGGGAGCGCATCCTCTTCGACCGCTTCCTCAAGGTGCTCAGCGAGGAGGCCCATGTGACCCAGGCCGCCCTTTTCCCGGTGCAGGTCAATGTGGGCGTGCAGGGGCGTCTCCTTTTCGACACGCACCAGGACCTGCTGAAGCGGCTGGGCTTCGACATCGAAGCCTTCGGCACCGACACCGTCGTCGTGAACGGCGTCCCGGAAGGGTACAGCACCGAGGCGGGAAAGGTCCATACGATGGTGGGCGACCTGATCCTCGTCCTGAACGACGACCATAACGCCCTGCCCGAAATGATGGAGCAGTCGCTCGCGCAGAAGTTCGCCGTCCTGGGCGCATCCGGCGGTGAGAAGGTGTCCTCCCCGGTGGAGGCCCAGCGCCTCCTGGACGCCCTGCTTTCCTCCTCCAATCCCGAATTCACCAGTTCCGGCCGGCGGATCATCTCGATCCTCCCGCTGGACGAACTAGACAAGCGTTTTTGATGGCCATCCAGAGCAACTTTCTGCAGCAGATTCCGCCGGTAACCCGGAATATCCTCATTATCAACGTGGTGATGTTCATCGCCACGCTCATCAACGAGAACTTCATGGTGGGGACTTTCGCCATGTTCTATCCGGCTTCGCCTCTGTTCCGCTGGTGGCAGCCCCTCACGCACATGTTCATGCACGGGGGCTTCTGGCACATCCTGTTCAACATGTACACCCTCGTGATGTTCGGCATGGTGGTGGAGCGGGTTCTCGGGACGAAGAAGTTCCTCATCCTGTACTTTGTCACCGGCTTCGGGGCCGTGGCCCTGCACACGGGCGTGGAATGGCTGCAGGTGCGCGGGATGGCTGCGGACTCGATGGCCCTCTACGACTTGTACCGCACCCCGATGGTGGGCGCTTCCGGGGCCATTTACGGCGTCCTCGTCGCTTTTGCCATGCTGTATCCCGAGGCGCGGATGACCCTCATCTTCCCGCCCGTCACCCTGGACGCGAAGTGGATGGTCACCATCTTTATCGGGATTGAACTCATCACCGGCATCACCGGGACGCAGGTGGGCATCGCCCATTTCGCGCACCTGGGCGGAGCCCTTTTCGGCTTCCTGCTGATCCTTTATTGGCGTAAACGGGGCGAATTATGGCGGCGGTAAACGGTGGCAACCGGCATGGGTGGTTTTCCCGGCTCACGTTCGGGACGGTGTGCCTTGTCCTTTGCGCGCTGCTGGGCCTGAGCTACCTGTCCGTTTTCGTGAACCCGGCGAAAGCCTGGTTTTTCACCCTGTTCGGTCTGCTGTTCATTCCGGTGGGCATCCTGACCCTCCTTTTCTTTTTCTGGGCCCTGTTCCGCCGGTCCCGGATGACGGGACTCCTTTTGGTGATGCTCCTCCCGGCGGTGTTCCTTCTCGGGAAATACTACCAGTTCAAGGCCCCCGAGCCGGAAAGGCAGCCCACGCTCAAGGTCGTGACCTACAATGTGGGCCTGTTTGCCCATGGGGACATGGGGGGGGACCGGCGTCTGGTCCTCGCCGATTCGGTGGCCGCCTTCCTCCGCTCCACGGACGCCGACATCATCTGCCTGCAGGAGTTCCACCTGCCGAATACCCTGAACCTCGATGCCTGGTTCCGGGACCGTTTCCCGGGCTACAAGGCTGATTATTACGTGCTGACGGGGGAGAGCGGCCATGCCGGCAACGTGACCCTCTCGCGCCGTCCCGTCCTGTACAGGGGGAAACTGGATTTCGACAAGTCCACGAACCTCGCCGTCTTCACGGACATCCAGCTGGATTCGACCATCCTGCGGTTCTACAACTGCCATTTCGAGAGCTATAACATCTCCCTTTCGGGTCTGGTGAAATCCATCGGCCGCCAGACGGACCAGATGGTGGAGGACACCGGCCGCAAGATGCGCCGCTCCATCACCCAGCGCCCCCAGCAGGTGGAGGAAGTGATGCGTGACGTGGAGGAGTGCCCGGTGCGCTCGGTGGTTCTGGGCGATTTCAACGACAATCCGCTCTCTTACACCCTGTACCGCCTCTCCCGCGGCCGGCTGGACACCTTTGTCCAGGCCGGAAAGGGCTTCGGGGCCACGTTCCGCGCGCTGTGGCCGCTCCTGCGGATCGACTATATCCTCTATCCCCGTGACCTGCAGGCCGTCAGTTACGAGGTCCCGAAAATCAAGTATTCCGACCATTATCCCGTCATTGCCACCTACTATGAAAAGAGATGAAGCCCTTGCCGGGGCGCTGAAGACCCTCCGCGCCGGCGGCACGATCCTGTATCCCACCGACACCGTCTGGGGCCTGGGCTGCGACGCCACGAACCCCGAAGCCGTCGCGAAGATTTATGCCATCAAGCAGCGGAGCGAGGCCAAATCGCTGGTCCTGCTGGCCTCGGACCTGGACATGGTCGCGAAATACGTGCGGGAGATACCCTCCATCGCGGTGGACCTCGTGGAGGTCAATGACAAGCCCATGACCCTGATCTACCCCGAAGCCATCTCCGGGGTGCAGGGCGAACCCGGCGACCGCTGGCACCTGGCATGGAACGCCGTCGCCGAAGACGGCTCCGTGGGCATCCGCGTGCCCCTCTTCGATTTCTGCAAGGACCTGATTTTCAAGCTTGGACGCCCCCTCGTATCCACCTCCGCCAACATCTCCGGGGAGGAAACCCCGAAACGCTTCAGCGACATTCCCGAGGAAATCAAGGACGCTGTCGACTTCGTCGTCCCTCCCTCCTTCG
>Ga0310696_10004533_pt1 | contig 16991 bp, 13 predicted proteins | sample AusTroGonzalo_MG_4_FD_203885 | JGI IMG/M metagenome (GOLD analysis project Ga0310696, IMG submission 203885) | Bovine rumen microbial communities from tropical cattle in Woodstock, Queensland, Australia - Gonzalo_02 (v2) (version 2) | ecosystem: Host-associated > Mammals > Digestive system >...
CAGTATGGGTAGGACTTGGGTAGGACATAAAAAAATGTAGAGACGCACGGCCGTGCGTCTCTACCATGTAGTCCCGCTGGGAATCGAACCCAAATTTAAAGTTTAGGAAACTTTCGTTCTATCCATTGAACTACAGGACCCTTTGCGAAAAAGTGCGCAAAAATACAACTTTTTCGGTATCGGAAGACCATAAAAGGAAAGGCACGGACAGCAAATCCGCGCCTTTTCTTATTAACGGTTTGACAATCAGCATTTAGCGATGTTCACAATCACTTCGGTGGCCTTGACCATCGATTCGAGCGGCACGTATTCGTATTTGCCGTGGAAGTTGTGGCCGCCGGCGAAGATGTTGGGGCACGGCAGACCGCGGAATGAGAGGTTCGCGCCGTCGGTGCCGCCACGGATGGGCACGATCACCGGGGCTACACCGGCCTCCTCCATCGCTTTCACCGCACGCTCCACCACATAATAGACCGGCTCGACCTTCTCCCGCATATTGTAATATTGGTCCTTGATTTCGCAAGTGATGCAATTGTTGTATTTGATGTTCAGGAAGTTGACAACATCTTGCATGAACTTCTTCTGTGCCTCGAAGGTTTCGCGGTTGTGGTTGCGGATAATGTACGACATCTTGGTCTCCTCCACGGTACCGTCGATGCGGGTGAGGAGGTAGAAACCTTCGTAGTCCTGCGTGTGCTCGGGACGCTGCGCAGCAGGCAGCAACCCATTGAGTTCCATCGCGATAAGCTGCGAATTGACCATTTTGTTCTTGGCATAGCCGGGATGGATGTTCTTGCCCTGGATGCGGATGTTGGCACCGGCGGCGTTAAAGTTTTCGAACTCCAGCTCGCCGATGGCACCGCCGTCCATTGTGTAGGCGTAGTCGCAGCCGAAGGCTTCCACATCGAAGAATTTCACGCCGTTGCCGACTTCTTCGTCGTGCGAGAAAGCCACCTTGATGTCGCCGTGTTTGATCTCGGGATGTTGGATGAGGTACTCCATCGCGCAGACAATTTCCGCCACACCGGCTTTGTCGTCGGCACCAAGCAGGGTCTTGCCATCCGTGACGAGCAAGGTCTGTCCTTTGTAATCCAACATTTCCGGAAATTCCTCGGGCGAAAGGACAGTGTTGGTCTCCTTGTCGAGGACGATCGTACCGCCGTCGTAATTCGGCACCATCACAGGCGCCGCGATGCCGGGCATGTCGGGGGCGGTATCGAGGTGCGCCATAAAGCCGATCACCGGCAGTTTTTCAGGGGTATTTGCGGGCAACAAGGCGGTCACATAACCGTGTTGGTCCTTGGTGACCTGCTGCATGCCAATACTTTTCAGTTCCTCCACCATCACGTCGGCAAAATCGAGGAGCGCCTGCGTGCTGGGATAGGTCTCTGACTCGGGGTCGGCCGTCGTCGCAAAGGAGATATACTTGCTGAAACGTTGTAACAAAATATCCTTCATTTTTCTAACAGTTTGATTATTAAATTATTGAATACAAAAAACTCATTTTTTGGGAGCAAAGGCAAAAGTACATTTTTTTTAAGAATTTTTTAGAAAAAAACCTCTTGACAAACGCCTAAAAATATTGTATCTTTGCACGCCAAAATTTTAGTGGATGAAATTATCTGAATTTAAGTATTATTTGCCTCAGGAATTGATTGCGCTGCACCCTGTGGAGGAGCGTGACGAGGCGCGTATGATGGTGCTCAATAGAAAGACGAAAACCATTGAGCATAAGCTATTTAAGGATATTATTGACTATTTCGACGACGGCGATTTGTTCGTGATGAACAACACCCGGGTTTTCCCCGCGCTGATGTTCGGCGAGAAGGAGCAGACGCGCGCCCAAATCCGCGTTTTTCTGCTGCGCGAGCTCGACGAGGAGAGCCGTCTGTGGGACGTATTAGTCGATCCTGCCCGAAAAATCCGTATCGGCAACAAGCTCTCGTTCACCGAGGACGACAGCTTGGTGGCCGAAGTCATCGACAACACGACCTCCCGCGGCCGCACCCTTCGTTTCCTCTTCGACGGCGACCACGACGCTTTCAAACGGAAGTTGATGGAGATCGGCACCACCCCGCTGCCCAACGACATCCAGCGTCTGCGCGAGATTGAGCCGAGCGACGAAGACGACTACCAAACCATTTACGCCACCGAGGAGGGTGCCGTCGTGGCTCCTGCCGCCGGTTTCCATTTCAGCCGCTTCCTGCTCTCCAAGATGGAGCTCAAGGGCATCGAGCGCACTTACATCACCCTGCACGCCGGATTAAGTAATTTTAACGATATTGACGTGGAGGATCTCTCCAAGCACAAACCCGATTCCGAGCGCATGATTATCCGCGCGGAGGTCGCCGACAAGATTAATGAGGCCAAGAAGGAGGGTCACAAAATCGCTGTCGTCGGCACCACCACGATGAAGGCGCTCGAATCCTCCGTATATGACAGCGGCATGGTGAAAACCACCGAAATGAACGGCAAAACGGACATGTGGACCAACAAGTTCATCTACCCGCCTTACCGCTTCAAAGTGGCCAACGCCATGGTTACCAATTTCCATGCCCCGCAAAGCTCCATGCTCATGATGGTGGCGGCGTTCGGCGGCTACGACTTCGTGATGAAAGCCTACAAAGAGGCCGTCGCCGAGAAATACCGCTTCCTCACTTACGGGGATGCCATGTTGATTATTTAACATTTTTTAATACGAGAAACTATGTCAAAAGCCTATCAGGACGCAGGCGTACAATTGGAAGCCGGCTATGAGTCGGTGCGCCTCATCAAGAAACACATCGCACGCACCAACCGCCCCGGCATGATGGGCAACATCGGCAGCTTCGGCGGCATGTTCGACCTGGCCTCGCTCGGTTACAAGGAGCCCGTTTTGGTCAGCGGCACCGACGGTGTGGGCACCAAACTCAAGCTGGCGTTCATGATGGACCGCCACGACACCATCGGGCAGGACGCTGTCGCCATGTGCGTCAACGATGTGCTCGCCCAGGGAGCCGCGCCCCTTTTCTTCCTCGACTACATCGCCGTGGGAAAGAACCATCCCGCCAAGATTGAGGCCATCGTGAAAGGCGTCGCCGACGGCTGCGTGCTTTCCAACTGCGCCCTCATCGGCGGCGAAACGGCCGAAATGCCCGACATGTACGACGAAGATGAGTACGACATTGCCGGATTCACCGTCGGCGCGGTCGAGAAATCCCGCCTCATCGACGGTTCCAAGGTCAATGTCGGCGACATCCTCATCGGACTCGCCTCCTCCGGCGTCCACTCCAACGGATTCTCGCTCGTGCGCAAAATCGTCTTCAAAGACAACCACCTCGACCTCAACACGCAGTACGACACGCTGCCCGACACGCTCGGCAACGTGCTGCTCACCCCCACGCGCATCTACGTGAAGCCCGTCTTGGAGGTGTTAAAAAATGTTGACATCCACGCCATCTGCCACATCACCGGCGGCGGCTTCGACGAGAACATCCCGCGCGCCCTGCGTCCCGGCCAAGGCATCTTCGTGGACGAGCACAATTGGGAAAAACCCGCCATCTTCTCGTTCCTCGAACAATACGGCAAAGTCGACCACCGCGAAATGTTCAACGTCTTCAACATGGGCATCGGCATGGTCCTGATGGTCGATCCGAAGGATGCCGACCGCACCGTCGCCATGTTCAACGAACTCGGCGAGAAAGCCTACGTCATCGGCCACGTCACCGACCGCGAAGGCGTCGTCGATATAAAACTCAAATAATGAAATTCATCGGTCCTCACGTCAGCGCCTCCGGCGGCGTGGAAAACGCCCCGCTGAACGCCATGCAGGTCGGCGCCACCGCCTTCGCCCTGTTCACCAAAAACCAGCGGCAGTGGTTCTCCGCCCCGCTGAGCGACAAATCCATCGCCGCATTCAAGGAAAACCTCGCGAAGTCCGGCATCTCCACCGACTACGTGCTTCCCCACGACAGCTACCTCATCAACCTCGGCAGTCCCGACGCGGAAGGGCTGGAAAAGTCGCGCAACTCCTTCATCGAGGAGATGCACCGCTGCGAGCAATTGGGGTTAAAAATGCTTAATTTCCACCCGGGCAGCCACCTCAAACAGATTCCGTTGGAAGAGTGCCTCACCCGCGTGGCCGAAAGCATCAACCTGGCGTTGGAGAAAACGAGCGGCGTGACGGCCGTCATCGAGAACACCGCCGGTCAGGGCACCAACGTCGGTTTCAGCTTCCACCATCTGGCCCACATCATCGACAAGGTGGAGGACAAGAGCCGCGTGGGGGTCTGCCTCGACACCTGCCACACCTACTCCGCCGGTTACGACCTCAAGACCGAAGCGGGCTACAAGACCACCTTCGAAGAGTTTGAAAACGTTGTGGGGTTCAGCTATTTACGTGCCATCCACCTCAACGACACGAAAAAGGAGTTCGGCAGCCGCGTCGACCGCCACGACAGCATCGGCAAAGGCCTCCTCGGCATGGAATTCTTCGAACGGCTCATGAACGATCCGCGTTTCGACAACATGCCGCTGATCCTCGAAACGCCGGACGAGACGTTGTGGGCGGAGGAGATTGTCCTGTTACAAAGCCTTGTGAAATAAAAATTTTGCTCTGGTTGGTCGTCGTATCAAAAAAAAGTGTATTTTTGCCGCCGATTTCAACTGCCGCGTTCTTCTAACGGTTAGGAATCAAGATTCTCAATCTTGCAATATGAGTTCGATTCTCATACGCGGTACAAAACAAGGCCATCTGTCTGCGACAGATGGTTTTTTGTTTTTACGTATCAGAAAAAAGTGTACCTTTGCCGCCGAAATACGGCCCCGTAGTTTAGCTGAATAGAACGTCAGATTCCGGTTCTGAAGGTCGTGGGTTTGAATCCCGCCGGGGTCACTAAAACCGTCCGTATGAACATCGAAAAGTACGATGAGATCCGGGCCTCCCTGCCCGCCGGCACGCGCCTGGTCGCCGTTTCCAAATTCAAACCGGCGGAGGACATCAGCGCGCTGTACCAACACGGTCAGCGCGTTTTCGGTGAGAACCACGCCCAAGAAATGCGCGACAAACACGCGCAACTTCCCCCAGACATCGAATGGCACTTTATCGGGCACCTGCAGACCAACAAAATCAAGTACATCGCCCCGTATGTGTCGCTGATTCACAGCATCGACAGCTTCGACCTGCTGAAAGAGGTGAACAAACACGCCGTCAAGAACGGGCGCGTGATTCCCTGTCTGCTGCAGTTCCACATCGCCGACGAGGAAACCAAGTTCGGGTTTTCGCTCGAAGAGTGCGAGGAGATGCTGCAAAGTCCCGAATTTCAGGAACTTAAGAACGTGGCCATCCACGGTGTCATGGGCATGGCGACCTTCACCGACGACCAAGGGCAGGTGCGGGGCGAATTTCACCACCTCCGACAGATTTTCGACAAACTCAAGACCGACTATTTCCCGCAAAATCCTGATTTCAAGGAGCTTTCGATGGGCATGAGCGAGGACTACCCTATCGCTGTGGAAGAAGGCAGCACGCTCGTCCGCATCGGCAGCGCTATATTCGGACCGCGAAACTATAACATTTAATTTACGTTATGGAGACGCAACATTTTGCGTCTCTACACAACCCATAAATCTAACATATTATGATAAAAAGAACTACACTTTTCCTGATTATCACACTCCTTGTCGGAAATCTTTGCGCGTATGCAACTGACGGCGACACAACTGCCGTTTTGCGGGACAAGAAACCGAAGAAACCCAAAAAAGAGAAAAGCGAGATACGCACCGGCTGGACGTTCGGCATCCTGCCAAGTGTGGCGTATGATGCCGACAAAGGCTTCCAATACGGCGTGCTGGCCAACGTGTACGATTTCGGCGACGGTTCCGCCTATCCCGACTACTTCCACTCCCTCTACTTCGAGGCGGCCTATACCACCAAACGCTCAGGCTTGTTCCGCTTCGCCTACGACTCCAAGCACCTGCTCCCGGGTCACCATTTGAAACTCGATGTCTCCTATCTGCCTGACGCACTGTGCGATTTCTACGGTTACAACGGCTACCAGACGGTCTATAACGGCGGCTGGGCCAAGAAAAAAAGCGATGATTACATCTCCCGCGCCTTCTACAAATCGCAACGCGACCTGCTCCGTATTGCAGGGGACATCGACGGCAACATCGGAGGCAACTGGTACTGGAACGCCGGTTTAGGAGTGCTGTGGTATAAAATCGCGCCGGTGAACATCGACATGATCAACAAGGGCAAGAAGCCGGAGAACATGCTGCCTTATGTGGATGGGCTGTACGACAAATACGTGAAATGGGGGATTCTGTCGTCGGCGGAGGCCAACGGCGGCTGGCATCCCTACGTGCGCGGCGGCATCTCCTTCGACAACCGCGACCGTCTGCAAAACACGAAAAAGGGCATGAATGCGGACATGTTCCTGACCTATTACGCCGGATTCGGGGAAGACAAAGGGGCCAACAGCTTGATTTTCAACGCCAGCTTCCGCCATTTCGTGCCTGTCTATAAAGATGTCATCACGTTTGCCTACCGGTTGGCCGCCCAATTGGATGTGGCCGGCGATGCCCCGTTCTACCTGAACAATTACTACAACAACTTGTTCATACAGCGCGTGTTATACGAAGGTCTCGGCGGCGGTAACACCTGCCGTGGCATTCTTCGCCACCGCATTTCCGCCAAGAGCTATGCCTTCGCAAACGTCGAATTCCGCTTCCAAATCTGCAAGTTCGACATCGGAAAGGAACACTTCTTCATCGGTCTTAACCCGTTCGTGGATATGGGCCTGATTCTGCAGCCCTACCGTCTTGACCAACAGGTGATTGTAGACAATATCGTAAAAAACGACCCCGAATTTGACCTCGACGACCTCGATGACTACATTGTCTTTGACGACACCAAAAACGTCTACCGTCCGCACTTCTCCGGCGGTCTCGGTCTCAAACTGATGATGAACGACAACTTTGTGCTTTCCGTCGATTGGGCAGTGCCCTTTGACAAGCGCGACAACGACGGCATGGCCAACATCTACGTCAAGATGGGTTATATGTTCTAAGATATGAAACTGATTGACAATCAAAATCTTAAAGAATACAACACCTTTGGGATGGAGGTGTATGCGCGGCAATTTCTCGCCATGGACGCTGCCGACGAAACGCCTGACGTGATTGCCCGTTTCCTTCATGAGAACCCGTATTATATCCTCGGCGGCGGCAGCAACACGCTGTTTACCAAGGATTTCGACGGCACGATTGTACACCCCGCATTCGGCGGCATCGAGAGGATGGAAAAAAAGGAGGGGAAAGTGCTGCTGCGCGTGGCCGCCGGCGAACCTTGGGAAAATCTGATACAATATTGTATTAGGCGCCAACTCTATGGCATCGAGAATCTTACAGCTATTCCCGGACTGGTTGGCAGCGCCCCCGTGCAAAACATCGGCGCCTACGGCGTGGAGGTGAAAGACACCGTCTGGAAGGTGGAAGGATTCGTTATCTCCACCGGCCAGCCTTTCGCGCTGAGCAATGCCGAATGCCGCTTCGGCTACCGCAACTCCATCTTCAAACAGACGCTGAAAAACGATTGCCTAATCACTTACGTTTGGTTCCAACTATCTGAAAAGCCACACTTTACATTGTCCTATCAGGGATTGACGAAAGCGTTGCAAGAGCGTGAGCTGCCTTTGACCCTGCGCAACGTCTCCGACTGCGTGCGCAAAATCCGCGATGCCAAGCTACCCGACCCGAAAATCGTCGGCAACGGCGGCAGTTTCTTCCAAAACCCGGTTGTTCCGGCTGAAAAATACAACGAACTGACGGAAAAACACACCGATTTAGTGGCCTACGACGCACCTGACGGGCAAAAGAAACTCTCCGCCGGCCAGTTGATTGAAAAGGCGGGTTGGAAAGGCAAACAGGTCGGCAACGCCGGCACATGGAAAAACCAGGCGTTGGTGCTGGTAAACTACGGCGGCGCTACCCCGCAGGAGGTGTTGGATGTGGCGGAAACAATCATAAAAGATGTTAAAATGATGTTTGATGTGACATTGGAAATGGAAATTAACCGGATTTAAACGAAGGGAGGAATACCCTGTCATGTAGAGACGCGGCGCGCCGCGTCTCTACAAAAATGGGAATATGCCCCGTATTTACAAAACGGTAAATCGAAAAAATAATGAAAGAATCGCCCCATATTACCCCAAAGACAAGAAACAATCTGCTTTTCGGATTGTTTTTCTGCTGTCTCGTGCTGTTGATGGCCGGCTGCGACCTCTTCAGCCACAGCGAAAAGTTCGACAAGACGCTGCTTTCCGGCAAATGGGTGTCGGGGACGCTGTACGAATACTATAACCCCGCCGGCACCGGCTACACCTGGGACATCCTCGACGATGTCACCGAGGAGGAGGCGCAACCTTTCACCTGGACGCTCGAAAACGCCACCCTGACCCAAATCCATCAGATGGAAATGGGCGGTAATGTACCGAAAACCTATACGGTTACGAAGCTGACCGCCACCACATTGGAGTACCACGACGACTACGGCAAATACTACACCTTCATGCGAGAAGAAGAATGAAGAAGGCGCTGAAAATAGGGCTGATCTCGTTAGGATCGCTGCTTGCTGTGGTCATCCTCGCCGCAGCCATCCTGCTTTTTCACATTTTTTCACCTTCCAAGCTGGCCAAGATGGTCAACAGCCAGGCCGACCGGTTCATCACCTGCGATTTCCATATTGACAAAGCGGGGCTCACGTTCTTCAAAACCTTCCCGAAGGTGGGCTTGGAATTGGAGAATGTGGTGTTAAAAAATCCAAAGAATCCCCAAGTTTCCGACACGCTGCTGTATGCCAAGGAGTGCGTAGCGGCGCTCAATATCCGCAAGCTCATCCAGAACAACCGCCTTGAGCTGTACGACTTTGCACTCAACCACGGATTGGTAAATTTGTATATCGACGAAAACGGCAACGGCAACTACAAGGTCTTCCGCACCGACCCCAACGACACCTCTTCTTTTAACTACAGTATTGATTTACAAAAAGTTAAAGCAAAAGAGGTGGATGTTCGCTATCTGAATCTCCAATCGAGGCAGAAAGCTGAATTACAGGATGCGGATCTAACCGTCAAAGGGACATTCAAAGACAACGAGATAGAAGGGCAGGCAGAGGTGGAGGCGAAATCCTTCGTCTTTGCCATGGCGGACAGCACACGGCTGCATTTCACCGGCGATGACGTCAAAGCCTCCTACGACGGCTCTTTCACAGATTTTAACTTGCTTGACGGCAAAGTGGAAGCCGACATTGAAAATGCCGTTCTTTGCCTCGACACCACCCACTACCTCAACGGAATGGATCTCAACGTGGCATCCGAGGTGAAAGCCGACCTCAACGCGTTGCAGTTCAACCTTCAGGATACGAAGCTACGCCTTGACAAACAGGACCTTGCGCTCAACGGTTATGTGGGCATCGACACGGCTACCCGCGACATCCACACCGACCTGCACTATCAAACAGGCGACTGGCAAATCGACGAGGTACTACCGCTAATTCCCGATGCGCTCATTGGCAACAAGTTGGATGACATCCAGATAAGCGGCGATATCGCGTTGGAAGGCGACGTGAAAGGAACCTTCAGCGATACCCAAAAACCGCTGATTACCAGCGATGTGGCCTGGCATCACGGTCGTTTCGCCATGAAGGATCTGCCGCTCGATTTCGAGAAAGCGGACGGTCTTTTCGACCTCCGCCTGGACCTCAACAATCAATCGGACCTGACTGTGAAATCCCTGTCGGCCACCACTCGGAAGCGCAACAAAATCACGGCTACGGGAACTGTCAAAAACCTGTTGGGCAAGATGTTATGCAACATTCTCGCCACGGGGAAATTGCATATCGACGACTTCAAAGACCTCCTGCCCGAAGATTTCACCCAATACAAAGGCCAAGCAGACCTTCAAGTGAAAACGCAGCTGAGCTACGACCCCGAAACCCAATTTTCTGTCGACAATATTGAAAAAGCCGATATCAAGGGACAATTTGAGGATCTGGAATTGCTCTATCACGACACCATGTCTTTGTACTCGCCTGACCTGCAGGTGGATTTGACATTCCCGGTGAACGACAAATCGTATAAAATCGACGAGTGGCTCCATGCAAAACTAAAAACCAATTTGATACGGATTAAAAACGAGCGTTCGCAGACAAAAGAGGACATCGTAGCTTCCACTGTTCAACTGGACGCATATACGAACAACTTCCTTGACAGCTCTACAGAACTCAAGTTCGCCACCACCTACCAGCTTAGCCAACTTCTTGTGGAATGGGACACTGTTAATGCGCAACTATTTGATCCAGAAGGTGTTTTTGTTTTGAAAAACAAGGATCAAATGCGGCTGGACTACGCTGGCGATGCCATCAGATTATCTGTTTGTAACGCAGAAGACCTCAAAAGCTCGCATTATTACAACCTTTATGATCTCTACACGGAAGCCATCCAATTGCATGTTGAAACGAATTATAAAGAAAAGGAGGAACATCCGTTATTACAGTGGTCGCCAAAGGTCCAACTACAGACTAAAAATGCAGAGATAGGAATTCGAGATTTAGGACTTTTGGAATTATCTACGTTGAACCTCGACTTCAACCCGCAGAAATGTGTGTTAAAAAAAGCAAATATCGGTTATGGGGAGTCCAAAGCTTCGGTGACGGGCACCATTACCGGCATCGCCGATTACTTGCAAGACAAGGGGCTGCTCAAGGGCGACTTGGAGTTGGTTGCCAACTACCTGAACCTCAACGAACTGATGGCTATGGTAAACGGCATCAACGCGCCGGATTCCCTGACGGCGCAGGCGGAGGAGGTGGCCAAGGAAAGTGGCGACTCGCCCTTCATCGTGCCGTTCGGGGTGGATGTCAACATGAACACCACCATCCAGAAGGCGTTGTATGAGGAGACGGAGTTCAACAACATTGCCGGCCGCGTGTATGTGAAGGACGGCGTGCTGGTGTTGGAGGAGGTGGGTCTCACCAACGAGGCCGCGCGGATGCAGCTCACGGCCATGTACCGCACCCCGCGCATGAACCACCTTTTCCTCGGTTTCGACTTCCATCTGCTTGACATCAAGATAGATAAGCTCATCGCCATGATTCCGGAGGTGGACACCATCCTGCCCATGCTGAAGGCCTTCAGCGGCAATGCCGAGTTCCACTTCGCCGCCGAAACCTACCTCAAGTCCAACTACGACATCAAGTTCTCCACCCTCAGAGGGGCCGCCGCCATCAACGGCCACGATTTGGTGGTCCTTGACAACGAAACCTACAAAACCATTGCCAAAAAGCTGATGTTCAGCAAGAAAACGCAAAACAAGATCGACAGTCTCTCCACGGAAATCACCATTTTCCGGAACGAGGTGGATGTCTATCCGTTCCTGCTCAGCATCGACAAATACAGCGCGATTATCTCCGGCCGGCACAACCTCGACCTGACCTACGACTACAACATCTCGTTAGTGAAGCCCATCCGCATCGGGTTGGACATCATCGGGTTGGACGACCGGCTGAAATTCAAGGTAGGCAAGGCGAAATACGCCACGCTGTTCGTTCCCGAAAAGCGCAAGGTGGTGGAATCCAACGTCTTGGAGCTGAAAACGCTCATCAACAAGACGTTGCAGGCAAATGTGCGGCCGTAGAGACGCACGGCGGTGTTCCGGTATTGTGTTTGGTTTTTGATGGAGCCCATCTTTTTTTCGTCATAAATGATTGATACTCAAGGTGTGGATTGTGTGATAGGTTTGTGATACTCATCAACAAACCCTACAGCTTTCCCAGTGTTGTATCTTTGCCGTCGAAATCAGTTCGCGAACTGTTTCAGACGTTCTTTGACATATTGTTTAGTTAGTTAGCAGTTTGGCGGGAACCGCTATCGCCGGCCCCGCAGGGGCCAAAGCTCGGTAGGTCAGCGGCACCCCGCGACCGCCGGCCCCGGCAGGGGCCAAAGCCCGGTGGCCCAATTATTACTCATGCTTCCCGTGTTTGATCCACATGCTTTGGGATTATTTATTTCTAGGCGGAGTATATAAGAAAAAATGTATTTTTGCGTTTGGAAAAAGTCAAACAAAAGGACGCTTATGGACGTAAGAATTGAAGATAAAATAGCCTTTATCATCGCCGTGGTCAGTGAGTTTGCTGCTGCATTCTCGCTCAACCCGCAGCAGGCTTACCGCTATCTGGACCGTTTCAAGGGCATTGATTTTGTTGACAAATTCTATAACGTTGAACACACCCTGTCGTTCAATGACGTCGTTCAAGACTTGGCAATCTGTTGTCACAAAAACGGAGGGGCTCTGGTATGATACTCTATCACGGTTCAAATTTGGAGATAGAACTCGTTGACTTCAACGAATCAAAACCCGGAAAAGATTTCGGCATAGGCTTCTATTTGTCGCCCGAAATCCGACAAGCTCAAGAGATGGCCGAAAAGAAAGCCTTGCTTTTGGGTGGTAATCCTACCGTTACGCTTTTTGATTATGATGAGCAAGCTGCTCTAGCCGATGCTGACATTGCCTATCTGTGTTATGAGAGGTACTGTATTGAATGGGGCAAGTTCGTAAAAATGAACCGCGACAACAAGACGCGCATTCAGTTCCATTCATACGACATCATATATGGTCCTATCGCCAACGATAACATAGGACTACAGATGCGTAGAATTGATGCGGGTATGATTGATTGGAATCAGTTTGTGAAAGAATTAGAATTCAAAGGCGGCGAGACGTATCAGTACTTTTTCGGTACCGAAAAGTCGCTTAAATACCTGAAGAAGCTATGAGTGACGCACAGACAACATTTATGATTGAGGAACTGGTGAAGGAACTGGCTCTGAGACTGATGGAAGAGCGTGGACTGTCAATGAAGCAGGCCTTGGATACCATCTATAATTCCGAAACCTACACCAAGATTCTTGATTTACGCACCAGCCTCTTTTCGCAAAGCACAGCCTACGTTTACAGCATTCTTGAAACCGAAATACTGACAGGAAAGTTGGGCTGACCAGCGGATACCGTCACCCTTCCAGAATATCCGCAATCTTTGATTCTGTTACACCCCGCGCAAGCCACCATCAGAATGGCGGCCGCCAAAAGAATAAATACATTACTTTTTTTCATATCTGGATGTTTTTTTTGACTGTGGGGCAAAGATAAGGGGACCTCTATTTTTACCATTTTCGCGCCACACCCCCAGACCCTGCGAGGTCCGTTAAACAGAACCTGAAGATATGACGCCGCAAAATTACATTTTATTTGTGATTGGTGCTCGGGACACCGTAGAGACGCACGGCCGTGCGTCTCTACATACCCGGGAAATCGCATCAGTAATAATATTAATTCATTCATGAAGCCCATCTTTTTTTCGTCATAAGTGACTGATTCACAGGGTGTGGGCTGCATGATGGGTTCGTGATACTCATCAGCAAACCCTGCACCTTTCCCAGTGTTGTATCTTTGCCGTCGAAATCAGTTCGCGAACTGTTTCAGACGTTCTTTGACATATTGTTTAGTTAGTTAGCAGTTAGTAGTTAGCAGTTGGGCGGGAACCGCTATTGTCGGCCCCGGCAGGGGCCATAGCTCGGTAGGAGAACGGCACCCCGCGACCGCCGGCCCCGACAGGGGCCAAAGCTCGGTTGCCCCGGGTGGTTGCGTGCGCAGGCATGGATCTCCGCGTATCACACGTATCTTCACGTATAAGGTCTGCGAGGATTTGCAGGTGGTATAGTCGGTAATGGTTCGTTATTTCTCAAACGGAAGCGCAAAAGTACGAATATTTTCGGTAAGTTCGCCAAGTTTGCCGTAAGAAAAAAGTCTGCCAATCGGAGGCATCCTCCTGGAAAATGACTTTGCCCACGGCATTGATATTTCTGCGGAATGTAGGAGTGACAGGTGTCATTGGTTTGGCTTGCTGTAGCGATTCGAGGTGACGTTATCTTTTGTTTTGTTTGAAATAAAATCTCATAAATGCATTTGGCCTAAGTCCAGAAGATGTAACAATCAAATGGGAATAGCGATTGTCTAATACTTTGATTTTAGATATTTTCCCTTTTTTTGACAAGCAATAAGAGCCAATGACCTCGCGCTTTCCTGAAATATTTATAGTGCATATCACATCATTCCCTTGTTGCTCACGGTAAACCAATGCATATCCGTCTGGAGCCATCCAGGGAAAATGGCATTGAGACACTTCTTCAATACACGCAGTTAGTTTGAGATTTAATTTTTTGTCACATAATACTTTGTGTTTTATCACAGCATTATATGTATTGCCATTATGAACCCGCTCTTTTATCCATACCTCACCATGTTTTTCATGTACTAAAGGATAAGATAACAATTTCACATCAAATCCCTCTTCTTGATTTGACATCCATTGTCCTTTAATAACATAAGGATGCGATGAAAATGAATTCGAACAAGAGTCATATACCCAAAAATGATATTCTTCGTCCCAACCAACTAATTTCGCAAGATGGACAACAAACAACGAATATGGATTAAATTTTATTTCAAATATCTGGTCTATATTTGATGTGTCCATTGAATAATAGTTTTTAAAATACACAACGACATTTAAAGGAATTGTTTTTCTGGCACTAACCGTGTCCAAATAAGTACAAAAATCATTGTCTTCCCTGCAAATGGCCATTTGTGTGAGGGCTTGAGCTGACAAAGACCTCAACGATAAAACCACAAACAAAACTGTCAATATTCTTTTCATCTGAAAAATTTATCGTTATTTGCTTTTGTTTGGAGCGGTGGATTGTTTTTTCTTAGAAATAGCTTTGTAAAAATGGATGTACACGACTCCTTTAAGAACGTCTCCGCCTCCAACGTTATAAAACGGGCCATACGTTTTCACACATTTCTGATCATAAAAGTCGGAATTTATCGACGGAGTTTTAACATTCTTTTGCGGAGACAAGTAAAAATATTTAACCTCTTCATCATTTGCGATCACATCATCGACTTCAGGAAAATTATCTGTTAAATGATATGCTGCCAAAATTTTCTGTAAATTTGTATTTGTTGGACAAACTGCATTTCTGACAGTTTTATTTCGAGTGGTACCGATTAAATGAATAGCAGCTCGCGCTTTCAATAATTCTTGTGTTTTATCAGGATCCCACTTGTCTGGATGATAGCAGTCTGACTGTGAGGGGTTATTTACATCCTTAATAGGGTAAATACCACTCGTTTCTCCGTATGATGTTTTACTTAAATGATTTTTGTTGCTGTTATTTACTTTTTTTATTGCAGGAGGATCATCACATTCTTCCCCATCCGGATCCACCAACTTCATAGGATTGTCCGCGCAATACACATACGGGCTGAGCGAAGGATATTTGTCACTCATTGGGTCCACACTCAACCAAGCGCTCAAATCGGAGTTATAGTACCGTGAGCCAAAGTACGAGTACCCCGTTTCCGTGTCCTTTTCCTTGGCACTAAACGTGTACCGCGCCCCGTCATAGCCACTAATCCGCTGGTTCACAAAGTCCTCGCCCCAAGGCAGGTAATATAAGTGCTGGATGGTTCTGCCGTAGATGTTGGTGATCCACGAGGCGGAGCCCAAATGGTCGGGATGGTAGAAGTAGAGCGTAGAGGCCGTGTTCGGATGGTTGGTCAGCGAATGGAGATAACCGAGCTGCGCCGTAGGAGTGGGGAAAGAATCCGTGGAGAACATGGTGGCGGCAGCCTGTAATTTTGCGGCAGCCAAAGAACTCCCCGCCACACAGGAGTCCACTACGGCAAAACGGGATTTGCCCAACTGGGTGGTGATGCGTTCACTCTCGGCGTAGTAGTGCTTGGTGTAGCCTTGCGGGGTAACCACCAAATAGGGCGACACATACAGGGTAGCGTCATCCAAGGTGTAGTAGTCGGTCTGCACCCCGTTGAGACTGCCCGTGGTCTTGTGGTACAGCAGCTTGTATGTGCGGTCTCCGCCTGCGTCATACTGGTAGTAGGCACCTGTACTTCCGTTGTCCTTCACGAATTGCAAGCGGTTGTCCTCCGTCCAGCTTAGACGGCGGTCGCAGCCCTGCTCCGGGTTGCCGTGGCGCACCATATTGCCGCATCCGTCCCAGCCGAACTGTTGGCTTGCGCCCGACATGGCATCCGTCACACTGCCCAATTTGTTGGAATAGGGAGAAGAATACTGGTACTGCCGGTCGTACCGCACAAGATTTAGCAATGAGTTCTTGAATGTTTCGGCGTATTCCTGTTTGCGTATTATGCGCCCGTTCTTGCTGTAGCGCATGTTCACGGTGTCGCGCAGCGTCAGATGGTCGGGACGACATTCCCACCAGCCCGTCGCATGGGTCAGCCTGTAAAGATTGTCGTAGGTGTATTCCTGACGGTAGGTGCCGCCCAAGCCGTTGCCCAATGCCGCAGCACTGTTTTCGATGTCCAGGATGTTCCCCACAGAATCATAATGATAGGCGATGTCCTGCATCAGTTCGTCGTCCGCCGTGTAGCTGCGTAGCGCGGTCAGACGCTGAAGCGAGTCATACACGTAGCGCACCCGCGTGCCGTTGCCGTAAACCACAGAATCCTTGAGTTCGAACTTGTTATAGACGATGCTGTCAATATAGGAATAACGAATAGTTTCTGTAGGTATGAAGAAGGGATCGTTGCCGGAAATGTCACCAGACACCGCACCTCCACCCATGAGTTCATCCCCGCCCGGCAAGAGGCTTCCGCCATGCATCTGCATAGGACCAACCAGATCCGTGACTTTCCGGGTGACACTTCCGGTCACCTTGCTGAGCATCCCGCCGAGATTGTAGCTGTATTCCACAAGCTCACTGTCGGGATAGAGGATGCTTTGTATGCGGTTGAACGGGTCGTACTCGTATTCCATCTTGAAAGTGTAGGTTTGAGATTCAAACGGGAGCGCAAAAGTACGAATATTTTCGGTAAGTTCGCCAAGTTTGCCATATTTGAACGTTTGCCAGCCG
>Ga0310696_10004534_pt1 | contig 16987 bp, 11 predicted proteins | sample AusTroGonzalo_MG_4_FD_203885 | JGI IMG/M metagenome (GOLD analysis project Ga0310696, IMG submission 203885) | Bovine rumen microbial communities from tropical cattle in Woodstock, Queensland, Australia - Gonzalo_02 (v2) (version 2) | ecosystem: Host-associated > Mammals > Digestive system >...
GCTGAGACCAGCACTCCGTTCTCCGTCACTTTTATGTAATAGGCGTTTGGCGCCATGTTGGCGACCTCGAAGAAGCGGATCTTGATGCCGTTTTCCTGAAGCGTCTTCTCCGCGGTGTGCGGGAAGTCGTGCCAGGCGGTGGCGATCTCAGTGCGGAATTTTTCGCTGAGAGGCTTCTTGATGGAATAGTTTTTGTCGCCGTAAACTATGCGTTTCGGTTCAGGGATTATTTTGTAGTTTTTTTGCATTTTTCTTCTTCTCGTTGTAATCGCTGCGGGCGCGTTTTAAAAGTTTGTTCCAATCCTTCGCCATGTCGGGATTAAGAGTCAGGTAAGCCGCGTCGAGGCGGGCCCTGTTTTTGTAAATGTCCTCAAGAGACATATAGCCTTCCAGAGCGTTGGGCTCTACGTAAGGGCGCGGGAATTCGTCGTGGGTGAAGCGGTAGATCCTGTCGTAATACCACCAGCCGTTCTTCAGTTTCAAAAGCACGATGCGGCTTTTCTCCTCTTTGGGGAGATTCTTTGAGGCGCAGCAGGAGAGGTAATCGTAGACGGCCCTTTCCAAAAGCGTGACGAGCACCGGCTTTTTCTCCTTCACTTCCGCTTTCATTCCCGCGTACCATTCGTTGACGAGACGGTAGGCGTAGAACTCCAGTTTGGGATCATTTAGGATGTCCCCTACCGTTGGAGTGTAAACCTTGGATCTCTCCACGGTCTTGGCGATGGCGTTCGAAAAAACCGCTTCCTTGTAGCCCGTTATCTTAAGCCCCCTCTCTATCAGGTGGTTTTCGTACTGGATATGCTTGTGCAGGTTTGACCAGCGGAAAAGGTGAGCCGTCAGGTACATGGCGTCCGCCAAAGTTTTGACTTTCTCGGCCGAGCGGCACATGATCATGGCGTTATTGTCGTTCACGTCGGAACCGAAGGCTCTCATGTCGTGGTAAAAATAAGGCTTGAAGCCGCTGTTCGGCCTGTACATCAAAACCCACCAGACGTAGCTTCCCTGCTTTTTGATCTTATCCTCCATGAACGGCAGATAGATCGATTCGGAGACCACCCAGTTCTTCGTCTCCGGCCGCAGGCTCTGCTCGTAGAGACAGTTCTTGTGCACCCATGAATTCGGCTCCGCCTGGAAAATAACTATGTCTCCCGGCTGGTAGGCCGTCTCGAGATAATCGAAAACGTAGCGCACGCCCTCCAGCTGCTCGTTGAACAGCTGCTCCGACTCCGCGTAGGCGTTCCCTTCAAAACAGATCAGAACGGAAAAGCCGATGATGGTGAGAGCCCGGCCGCAGGAGACGATCGTTTTGCGCCAGGTCTCGTTTTTGCTCAGCAAGATTCCCGTCAGAGTCCAGAGCCACTCAACCAGGCAGCTGACGGCGGCCGTCATGACCAGCATATCCAGTATGAGAACGAAGATGATGTATTTGTCCCTGAACTGTTCGTAGGTCAGACGCTGCGTGAGGATCCTCAGCAGAACGAAAGTTGAGAATTTCACAAAGAAGCAATAGACGGCCACAAGCCTAAGCCTTGTGAAAAGCAGAATGGCGAAAGCCAAAGCGAAAAGAGCGAGAACGATGTGGGCGAACGGCGCGCCTACCCAGAGCCTTTCGCAGATGCCGCCTATCACGTCGAAGCCAAGCCCCGGGATCAGATGCGTGTCGCCCCGCCCGGTCGGCGTGTAAGGCTTGTCCGCGCCGGTCACCAGAATGAACTGGTAGCAGTACACAAGGCAGGGCATGACAAGCAATACCAGCTTCTTGTAAAAGACTTCGAAATCCTCCTTGAAAAGCGAAAGCGAGCCTTTGAGGCCGAGATCCCTGAACTCTTTTCTCTTGTCAATGCCGACATACAATAGCGGCATGAAAGCGAAGAGGCAGAGGAAAACGTTGGAGAAAGCGAAGAGAAAATAAAAGCCCTGGTGCGAACCCATGCCTCCGATAGCCGCGAAAGCATACAGGGCGTAATCCCTCAGGGAATCCCTGCCGCCGGGAGCCTTCTTGAGTATCCTGACGACTTCTATGAGCAGGAACGTCGTGAAGAAGCAGACAAAGGAATAATAGCGCGCCTCCCTGGCGTGGGTAAGAAGCAGGAAGGATACCGTGCCGACGGAAGCCAAAAGCAAGCCGTTCCATTTGTCCTTCAAAGACATTCCGAGGAAAAAGAGAAGCGGAACCGTAAGGAAACCGAAAACAGCGGACGGCAGCCTGACCTGCCATTCCCTCAGGACATCCGTCTTGGTGAAGAAGGAGAAAAGGTGTCCGTTCAGGTAATAGATGACCGCGTTGACAGGCGCGCGGCTGGTAATGTAAAAACGCCAGAGGCGCCACAGCGACCAGTGCGACCTTTCTTCCGTCAAACATTCGTCGTAGGTCAGCCCGCGCCAGGAAAGATGGTAAAAACGCAGATAGAAGGCGAAAGCCAGCAACGCGGCAAGCAAAAGATACGGCCAGGCCTTTTTCAGAAAAGTCAGGACCTTCTTCATGCCTTCTCCCCCTTAAGGACGATCATTACCGCCTGACATAGCGAACCGAAGATGAGCACGGCAAGCCAGAGCCAGGCGAACATCCTCAAAATAAGGTAAGAGCCGTTCAGCTTTACCAGCCTGAAATCTTTCAAAACCACCAGTTCCCGCTGCACGTTTATCCTGATGTTGCTGAAAGTGTGCGTGAAAAAGCGCAGGAAAGTGTCCGAGTTGTCCGGATAAATGTCGGGCCGGCAGCCCAGGACTTTGTCGCTGTAGGAAGCGACCGTCAGGTTTCCGGACATCGGCGCCTCCAGCTCTTCCGGCGAAATGTCGGGCTTAGGCTCGTTGTGCCAAACGAGCGCGTAAAGGGAGAGAGGCTTAAGGCCGATAAGAAAACGCTCGTTCGTAGTCTGCAGCATCGGCTCCCTATGCCCGAAGGAATATATGGGGCACAAAAGCAACGCCAACGCAACGACCGCCAGGGCGAAGGACGCCAGCTTGGAATAAAGATCCCGCCGGAAATAGACGAAAAGGAAGCAGAAGGTCAAAAACAGAGAGAACCAAATCACGAAAAAGCACGGGAAAAGGAACTCGGACACGGCGAGCAAAACTTTCAGCATGCCGGAAGGCAGCTTCACTTCAGTAAGGGAGACGGACTCTATTTGGGACGCTCCTCCCCTGCCCTCGTGCCAGAAACGCAAGGATATGTCGTTGAAAAACGAATGCGCCGAATCGAAAAGAAAAACTTGCTCCACGCTTTTTTCTTTGTGGAAGGTCAAAAGATTCTCCGTGCTCGAATCGTCATAGGAAGGCGCTTTGTAAAGATCGCAGTAAATGAGGGAGTGCTCGGAACTGTTCTGCGCCCGGCCTTTTACCCTTAGGCAGCAGGCGGAGTAAGGGGAGCATTCCTCCAGCGGGATCCGGAAAACATCCGTGCCTTGACTGAATTCTCTGCCGACCGTCTTCCTGACCAGCTCTTTAGACTTGGGGCCCTCGGTCGCGGAGCAGAAAACATTGAAGGGAGTGGCCGAAACGATGAAGGCCGCGATCCCGCAGGTCAGGAAAGCAACGGCGAAGCGCCATATGCTGTTCGCCTTGACATAAAGGCAGGAAGCGAAGAACAGCACTATGCATACCAAGATGAAATTGCGGACGAAAATAAGGGCGTAAGGCCAGACGCTTTTCAGTTTCTCCCTGTAATTCGTGACAAAGTAAAAGATCCTCTCCCCTTTCAAAGTTGTCGACACCACGCTGCCGACCGCGAGGTAATAACGTCCCGCTTCGGGAACGAAGCAGCGCAGCAGGAAATGGCGGCGGCGCTGGAAAGCGGAAAGATCCAGGCTTTCTCCTCTGGCCATGACCTTGTTAAAATGACCGATGGACGTGTCCGGATTTAAAAGCGTTTCCTTTTCAGCCTCGCCGACAAGGGCGAAGGTCAGCTTCGGCTGCTTGTCCGATTTGCCCTTCAAATTTCCGAAATAATTCAGGAACATCCTGCCGGCGAAGGGCGCGTCGACGGGATAGAACTGGTAAGTTATGCGTCCTTTTGTGACAGACTCAGCCTGGCCAACGTCGGAGGTCCTGATATCCGGATAATCCGGAGCGATCCTCTTGCCGAAGAAGCAGGCGGCTTCCAGGATCAGGTAAGCTGCGAAAAGCAGTATTGTGACGAAAAGTTTAGGACGAAACATCACTTACCAGCGGTTCCAGTGGATCTTTTCCTCTTTGAATTTGTCCTTGGGTTCGTCTTCGCCCGTGGGATAGCCTATGGAGATCAGCGAAAGAACTTCGTAGTCGTCGCTGTAATTGAAAAGCGCTTTGTAACTTTCGGTGCGGTCCGTCAAAGGATACCCGGCGCACCAGACGGCGCCAAGGCCCATTGCTTCGGCGGCCAGGAGAATGTTCTCCGTCGCGGCCGAGCAGTCCTGCTGCCAGAATTTCTCGTCCTTCTTGCCGAGCACAAGGATGACCGCCTTGGCTTTCTGAAGCATCATAAGCCCCGGCTTGTCGCTGATCGGCGCGACAGCGGTCATGTTCGTGACGATGATGAAGGACCAGGGCTGGCGGTTCATGGCGGTCGGCGCGGCCATGCCGGCCTTGACTAGCGCCAGAAGCTGGTCAGCTTCCACTTTCTGTTCAGTGTAATGCCTGACGCTCTTCCTCGAGAAGATGACGTCCATAGTACTTTTTTCGCCCGCTTTCATCTCGGCTGCGGTCGTCTCGTATTCAGATCCTTTCGCATTGCGCTTTTCCTTGGCGTTCTGCATCTGCGTGACCAGGATGGCGACGCCGATGACGAGGATGGTCGTCAGGATAATGTTGGTTAGCCTTGACCTGTTCATTTCTTTATCTCCTTGAAGAAAGACAAAATTTCTTCCTTGGTGACTTCTTTCTGAGTGCTGTTCTGCATGTCCTTAAGATTCCAGACGCCCTTAGTTCTCTCGTCCCCTCCCCTGATGAGAACAAAGGGAGAATTGGAGGCGTTGGCCTGGCGGAACTGGGATTTGACGGAAGCTTTCTCCGGCAGCAAAGAGACGGAGACGCCCAGCGTGCGCAAAGCGTCGGCCAGAACAAGGTTCTCGCCTATCGCTTCCTCGTCCATGGAGACCATGAAGAGGTCGGTAGCGGGAACGCTCTCCTCTTCCTTTTGGATGGCGGAAAGCGCGATCATCAATCTTTCTTCGCCGATTGCAAAGCCTACGGCGCCCGTAGGGGCGCCTCCCATGCTCTCGACGAGATCATTGTAGCGTCCGCCGCCGCCCAGGGCGTCCTGCGAGCCCAGGCTATTGTGCGTCACTTCGAAAATGGTGTGCGTGTAGTAGTCGAGGCCCCTCACAAGCTGAGGCTTCTCAACGTAGCTGATGCCCATGTCGTCCAGCGCTTTCAGGACGGTCTCGTAGTGTTTTTTCGCCTCATCGCTGAGACAATCTTTGATGCTGGGCAGATCGTTCTTGAAGATCTCCTGGCAAGTGGGGACTTTGCAGTCCAGAAGACGGAGAACGTTGCGCTCCAATCTGCGCTGGCAGTCCGGGCAGAATTTGTCGAAGTTGGCTTTGGCGCGCTCCCTTAAAACGGTGCGATATTTTTCCAGGCTCTCCTTGTCGCCCAGCGTATTGATGTTGACGGAAACGCCTTTCAAGCCCAGCATCTCGAATAATCTCACCATCATGGAGATGGTCTCGGCGTCCGCCAGCGGGCTGTAAGTTCCGAACATCTCGACGCCCAGTTGATGAAACTGGCGCTGGCGCCCGGCCTGGGGCCTTTCGTAGCGGAACATCGGTCCCATGTAGTAGAACTTCCTGATCTTCTGGCCCAAGAGCTCGTGCTGCATGGCGGCCCTGACGACGCAGGCCGTGCCTTCCGGACGGAGCGTGATGCTTCTCCCCTTGCGGTCAGAGAATGTGTACATCTCCTTTTCCACGATGTCGGTGTCTTCGCCGATGGAGCGCATGAATAATTCGCTCTGCTCGATTATGGGCGTTCTGATGTTCTCATAGCCGTAGCGTTCGAAATGCTCCCTGACCTTGCGTTCCACTTCGTTCCAAAGGGCGCTTTGCGGCGGCAGAATATCGGCCGTTCCTCTCAGAGACTGGATCTCGTTCATAATTTACCTTCCCAATTTTCCGCCATGGCAATCCTCTTGCCAGTGGCGGGATGACTGTATAGAAAAATCTCAATGATGCGCGGCACAGTTAGCACCGCCAAGTTTCCCTCCGCCAGTCTTCTCAGAGCGGAGGCGAAAGCCTGCCCGAGATTCGTCGACTGAAGTGCGAACAGGTCGGCTTCCGTTTCGCACTTCCTGGAGAAGCCGTTCGTTATTGGCATCGTGACAAGCTGCCAGAGGGAGAAGAAAAGCAGAAACACCGGATATGATCCGGCCGCGGAATAATCGATCCCCGCTTTTGCGCAGTAGAGCGCCAAAACTTTCGAGAGCAGAAAGAGCCCGAGCATTATGAGCACGGCGTGCAGCGCGGCCAGTTTCCAGATGTGGCGCCTTTTGTAGTGGCCGACTTCGTGCGCCATGATCGCGATGATCTCGTCCTCGGGATATTCCAAAAGCGCGTCCGACATCATCACTCTCCTGGTGGAGCCGAGGCCGCAGAGCATGGCGTTGGCTTTCTTCGTCTTCTCCGAAAGATCGAGCCTGTACAAGCCCGTCACCTTGAGCCCCGCGCCTTCAAGCAGGCCAATTAGGCGCTCCTTGCAGGGATGCTCTTTTATCTCTTCGCTCTTGTAAAAGAGCGGAAGGATGACGACGGGGAAAAGCATGCCCAAAATGATCTGCAGGAAGATCCAGCCGGCGCCCGCCGCCAGAAACCACCACTCCCCCAGGTAACGCATCATGGCGTAGCAGAAAAGCAGCGCGGCCAAAAGCAGAAGCGTCGTCAGGAATGTGCTCTTAACGAGGTCCCAGAGCCAGCCGCCGAAGGTCTGGTTGCTGAGATCGAAGATCTTTTCGAGCCTGTAATCCTTGGCGTAAGTGTAAGGGAACGTGATGAGCTGGTAAGCGATTTGGACAATGAAGATATAAAGAAGTGTCGAAAGCCAGAAATTGCCGTTTACAATTTCGACCGTCTTGTGCCAAACTGACAGCGAAAGCGATCCCTTGCCGCCTATGAGGAGGATGAAAAGGAAAAGGCCCAGCACCAGGTAATCCAGAAGGAAGAAGACGTTCTGGAAAAACTCATAGCGTTCGGCTAGTTTCGCTCTTTCGGGATTCATGCTTTCTTAGTTTTAGCGGCGGTCTTTTTTGCCGTCGTTTTTTTGGCGGCCGTTTTCTTCGCCGCGGGCTTTTTTTCAGCGGGAGCTTCTTTGGTTTTGGCGCCCCTGCCCTTTCCGCCCTTGACGAAAGTTTTCTGGTCGGGCTTCTTCTCGATGAACTTCTGGAGCGCCCATTCGCTCTTCAAAGTGATGACGTCGTCGCTCAAGAAGACGATCTGGCTCCTGGGGATCCAGGTGGTCTGGGAAAGTCCGGTCTTAAGGCCGACGGCTTTCTTCTCTTTCTCGTCTATGATGTCGATGATGTTGAGTTCGCTGTGTTCCTTGGTGTGCTGCTCTTCGTCGATGACGTAGTTCACCCTGATGGGATGCATGGCGCTCCTCATCTTGTGCTCAAGGATCTTGGAAGCCGTGTCGATAAAGCTTGAGATCTTCTCGGCCGACAAGCGCATCTCGTCGGTGATGGGAATGCCGGTGTCGGCGGAGAGCTTCTCCGCGTAGGAGAGTTGTTTCTCGCTTGGCGGCAAAACAAGCTTGCTGCCGAGATCATCTTTCGTCTCGTCGATCCACTTGGAAAGTTCCTTGGCGTTGACCATGGCGCTTTCGGGGATCTCGATCTTGGCGGCGGAAGCAAGTCTTCTCGCCATGTCGAGCTGCTTCATGGTCGGCTTGCTGACCATGAAGCCGGACTGGTTGGAATAGACTTCCTTCAAGGGCTCGAAGAGCTTGTCCATGACGGTCAGGTAATCTTTCTCGCCGTCCTCGATCTCATCCAGGTCTTTTTCCAGATCGGCGGTGTAATCGTAGTTCATGACCAGCGGGCGTTTTTCCTTCAGGTAATCGTAGAGCCTGAAGCCCCTTTCCGTCGGCTTGAACTCCCTCTTGGGGCGCGTCTCCTCGACGTACTGCCTTTCCCTGATCTTATCAACGATGGTGGCGTAGGTGGAGGGGCGGCCGATGTTGAGCTTTTCCAGTTTCTCGACCAAGCTTCCGCTGTTGTAACGGGGCGGCGGCAGAGTCTCTTTCCTTTCGCAGCGGGCCTCTTTCATGGCGAGCTTGTCGTTCTCGTTGAGGGGCGGCAGGCCGGATTCGGATTCGTCCTCTTCCTCTTCGCTAAGATCGTAGCCGTAAGCTTTGAGGTAGCCTTCGAATTTCAGCGTCTTGCCTTCCGCTTCCATTTCAATATCGTCGGACATGATCGTCGCTTTCGTCTTGTCATAGACGGCGGGCTTCATCTGCGAGGCAAGCCAGCGCTTGTAGATCAAAGAGTAGATCTTGAAGCAGGGCTCGGTCAGAACGTCTTTAACGGATTCCGGGGTGATCTCCGGATGCGCCGGGCGAATGGCCTCGTGGGCGTCCTGGGCGCCTTTTTTGCTCTTGTAGAAGCGGCGCTGGTAATACTGCTCTCCGTACTGCTTTTCGATCTGTTTCTGGGCCATGTCCATGCCCTCTTTGGAGATCCTGGTGGAGTCGGTTCGCATGTAGGTTATCAAAGCGACCTGACGGCCCCTGATCTCGACGCCCTGATACAGCGTCTGGGCGATCTCCATGGCGAACTTGGGATCGAAGTGGTAAGCCCTGAAGGCCGCACGCTGGAACGTCGAGGTGATAAAAGGCGGCATCGGGTTGCGCGAGAATTCGGATTTCTCGATCGATCTTACGGTGTGGTCTTTCGCATTCTTCAAAGCTTCGAAGATCTTCTCCGCTTCCGCTTCGTTTTCGACCCGGCCGCTCTTCAGCTGAGCCGTGAAGACTTGCTTTGCTATCTCGTAATCAGCCTTGATGAGCCAGTACGGCACGGGCTGGAAATTGGCGATCTCTCTTTCCCTTTCGACGATAAGACCGACGGCCGGGCTCTGGACGCGGCCGACCGAGAAATTCTTTTCGCCCATGTAGAAGGAGGCTTCCGGGCTGAGCAGATAGCCTATGAGCCTGTCTATGGCTCTCCTGGCTTTCTGGGCGTCCACTCTTTTCAGATTTATGGTCGTGGGATTCTCAAGCGCGTTGTTGATCTCGGAGGGAGTGATGGCGTTGAACATGATGCGGTGGATCCTCTTTGAGTGCGGCAGAATGCTGTAAACATGCTCCGCTATGGCCTCCCCTTCCCTATCAGGGTCGGTGGCCAGGAAGATCTCGCCGGCTTCGCCCGCGGCCTTCTTAAGGTCGCTTATGACGTTGCTCTTGCCGCGCAAGGGCTTTAAGGTAACTTTGAAGCCATCCTCCACATCGACTCCGAGACGCGACTTGGGCATCTCCATGATGTGGCCGACCGTGGCTTTGATAACGTATTTGTTTCCGACGATCTGATGGATCGTTTTGATCTTGGAAGGCGACTCAACGACTATAAGTCCGCGATTTGCCATAGAACTCCTTAATTTTATTTGAGACTCTTTTTCATTCTGGATATCAAAATGCCCCTCAGCCACGCTGTGAGGGCCGTATTGGAGGGATCAGCGCCAAGGGCGTCCTCCACGACCGATTTGGGGATAGCGGCCCTGGATTTGCCTCTGTGGCCGCCGGCGCTGCCGTATTTGGAGAGCTTGGCTCTCGCTATTTTGCCCACGTCGGCTCCGACCGCGCTCTCGCGCATGACGACATGCATGACGTTGTCGCAAATGCCGCCTACGGCCACCCACTTCATGTTCGTGAACTGCGAGAGGAAATCGGCTATATGGACGCAGACGTCCGCGGAGGGCAGTTTCGAGAAGCAGACTACGGGGCACATGCCGCCCGCCTGTACCTGTTGGAGAGCCTCCGTAAAGTACGGCGCATAAGTCCTCGGTATCTCAGCGAGCTCCAGGGAGTGCAGCAGCTGGGAATCGCACTTGGGCTTGAGGTATCCGTAAGCCGCCACGTCCTGGGGCGAAACGCCCCTGACAAGGTCGTCCGTGTCAGTGTTCAAGCCGTAGCAGAGGGCGGTCGCCAGTTTCTTGCCGACGGTCACCTGGGAAGTCAAAAGATATTCCAGAAGTATCGTGGCGGTCGAGCCGTAGCGCGGCCTGATGTCCGAGAACTTGAAGGGATAGTTCCCTTTCTTGGGATGATGGTCGATTATGACGTCGAAAGAGATGGGCAGCTGCGGCTTGAAAAAGTCGGGCTGGGCGTCCACCAGGGCAAATTTCGTGTATTTGTCCCAGGCCACTTCGTGCTGGATCGTGAAGGGGATCTTCAGTTTGCGGGCGAAAAGCTGGTTCTGCTGGCGCTTTATAGGTTCCAAGGATATGATATCAACGCTTCCCACAAGGTCCTTGACGAACTCCCTCAAGGCCCAGGCCGAGGAAAGGGAGTCGGGATCTGGCTCGCCGTACATCAGAATGGCAAGCCTGTCGTCCTTCCCGAAAAGACCTTCGAGCCGGGGGATCTTCCTTTCGGTGCGATCGCTGATCAGCATCGAGCGAAACTGTGAATTAGAATATTTCATTATTATTTATATTTTATGAGAATAAGGTATGGGTGTCAAGGTAAAAAAAACGGCGGTCAAATGACCGCCGTAAGATTTGGTAGCGGAGGAGGGAGTCGAACCCACGACACGCGGATTATGATTCCGCTGCTCTGACCAACTGAGCTACTCCGCCAAAATATTTTTGGTGGCGGGGGCAGGACTTGAACCTGCGACCTTCAGGTTATGAGCCTGACGAGCTACCGGACTGCTCTACCCCGCGGCACTGATTATTCGAATTTGAAGATCAACTCGTTCGTTTTGCTAAGGCCGAAATTTTCCCTGGCAAACTTTTCGAGGTAAAATTTGTCATATTTGAGGAGGTGCAGTTCCTTTTTGAGCTGCTCGTTCTCCATCCTTAATCTGGCCGCTTCCGCAGCTACCTCCCTCTCCTTCTTCTCAAGATCCCTCAGCTCAACGCTGGCGGGCTGGAAGGTCAGGATCGCGAAGATCGCAAGGATCGTCAGGACCAGAAGTACGAAGATAAAACGCATAACCTCTTAAAATATGGTTTCAATATGCTATCAGATACGCCTCTCAAAGTCAAGACAGGGAGAGACGGTCGGCGATCGCACGAAGGAACCCCTCGGTGTTCAGAGCCTGCTTATTGCTAAGCGTGGAAACGAGATAAAGGTCCTTGGTCATGTATCCTTCCTCTATAGTACGCAGCGTCGCGGCTTCCAGCTTGTCGGCAAATGAGACCAAGTCTGAATTCCCGTCCAGCTCCCCTCTTTTCCTTATGGCTCCGCTCCAGGCGAAGATGGTCGCGACGGAGTTTGTCGAAGTCGTTTCGCCCTTGAGATGCTTGTAGTAGTGGCGCTGGACCGTGCCGTGGGCCGCCTCGTACTCGTAGGCGCCGCTGGGCGAGACCAGAACGGACGTCATCATGGCCAGGCTTCCGTAAGCCGTGGCGATGAGATCGGAGAAAACGTCGCCGTCATAGTTCTTGCAGGCCCAGATGAAGCCGCCCTCGGATCTGATGGCGCGGGCCACCGCATCGTCTATAAGCGTATAGAAGAAAGTGATCCCGGCCTTCTCAAACTTCTCTTTGTAAGAAGCCGCGAAGATCTCGTTGAAGATGTCCTTGAAGCGATGGTCGTACTTTTTCGAAATTGTGTCCTTGGCGGCGAACCAGAGGTCCTCTTTCTTATACAGCGCGAACTCAAAGCAAGCTTTGGCAAAATTTGCGATGGAAGCGTCGGTGTTGTGGACGCCCTGGATGATGCCGCTGCCTTTGAAATCATGGATCAATTGGCGCTTTTCTGATCCGTCGGGGCCCGTCACGACGAGCTCCGCCTTGGAGCCGGCCGGGACGACCATCTCGCTGTTCTTGTAGATGTCGCCGTAGGCGTGGCGAGCAATGGTGATCGGCTTTTTCCAATTGGGAACGTACGGAACCAGTCCTTTTACGAGGATGGGCGTTCTGAAGACCGTGCCGTCAAGGATGGCCCTGATGGTGCCGTTCGGAGAGGGCCACATCTTAGTGAGAGAGTATTCCTTCACGCGGTCGGCGTTCGGCGTAATGGTCGCGCATTTGACGGCCACGCCGTACTTTTTATTAGCCTCCGCGGCGTCAATCGTGACCTGGTCGCCGGTCTTTTCCCTGTTTTCCAATCCGAGGTCGTAGTATTCGCTCTTGAGGTCGATATTGGGCAGGATAATGATGTCTTTGATGAGCTTCCAGATGATCCTGGTCATCTCGTCTCCGTCCATCTCCACAAGCGGCGTAGTCATTTTGATCTTCATAAGGTCTCCTCACTTCAAAGAAAAGGCCGCTCGCACATGAGCGGCCTTTTCATTTCGAAACGGTTCCGAATTATTAGACGCCGCCGACGCCTTTCAACATGGCGGTCATCGGCAGGAACATCGCGATAACGATGGTACCGACGATCAAGGCCAGGAAGACGATCAGCAACGGCTCGATGATGGAGGACAGGCTGTCCACCGCGGAGTCCACGTCGTCGTCGTAAGTGTCGGCGATACGCAGAAGCATCGGTGCCATCGTGCCGGTTTCTTCACCGACTGACAACATACCCGTTACCATGCCGTCGAAGATGCCGGACTCAGCCAGAGGTTCCGTAACGGATCCGCCCTCTTTGATGGAGGCGTGCACCTTGTTGATGACTTTGGCGACGACCAGGTTGCCCACAGCGTCTTTCACGATGTCGAGAGCCTGCAGAATGGGAACGCCGGCGTTCAAGAGCGTGCCCAGGGTACGGGTGAAGCGGGCGATGATGGACTTTCTGATCAGGGTGCCGAAGACCGGGGCCGAGATGAGGAAGCGGTCGATCATGTAGGCGCCGCCTTTGGAACGCTTGAAGGCTTTCCAGAGCGTCACGATGACGAAGATGACAGCCGCGACGATGACAAGCTTGATGGGGCTCTTGAAGATGTTGACCAAGCCGTGGGAGAGGTCGATAAGAGTCTGGGTGATCCAAGGCATCTTGTTGCCCTGCTGTTCGAACATGCCCTGGAATTTAGGAATGACGAAGACCAAGAGGAGCACGCAGACCAGCATGGCGATGGTCAAAATGACGATAGGATAGGTCATGGCGCCTTTCACGCGCTTTTTCAGTTTCTCACTCTTTTCGCTGAAGTCAGCCAGACGGTTAAGAACGGTCTCGATAACGCCGCCGGCCTCACCGGCGCGCACCATGTTGACGAAAAGGGCGTCGAAGACTTTCGGGAATTTGGAAAGGGAGTCCGAGAAGGTTTTGCCGCTTTCCACGCCGGCCACGACTTCTTTCAGAACGGAGCCCAGCTGGGTTCCGGGGGGCTGCTGCTGCTGGAGCAATCTAATACTTCTGACCAGGGGCAGACCTGCGTCGAGAAGCGTAGCCAGCTGACGCGTGAACAACGCGATGTCAGCAACAGTGGCCTTTTTCTGACCGCCGATTCGGATGTCGCCGAATTTGCTTTTCTTTTTTGGAGCAGTGCTCATGATTTCCTCCGATTTATGAAATCAATATTAATTGTAATTTTTCTTATTAACCGTGGGCGATGGTGCTGCGGCAGACTTCGGAAATGGTCGTGATGCCGCGTTTGATCTTAAGGATGCCGTCCTCGCGGAGAGAACGCATGCCGTGTTCGCGGCCCTTGTCGCGCAGAGCGGTCGCAGGCGCGCGGTCGTTGATCATGTCGCGCAGTTCGTCGTTTATTTCAAGCATCTCGTAGATGCCGGTACGGCCGCGATATCCGCTGTTGTTGCAGTGCGGGCAGCCGGTGCCGCGGTAGAACTTGACGTCGCCGTAGGCGTCCGGATGCTGCGGGTCGAGGCGCTTCAGCTCTTCGGGAGTCGGCTTGTACTCTTCCTTGCAGAAGGGGCAGATCTTCCTGATAAGTCGCTGGGCCACGACGCACTGTAAGGTGGAGCCGATAAGGAAGGGCTCGGTGCCCATATCGATAAGACGCGTGATGGTCGTAGGCGCGTCGTTCGTGTGCAGCGTTGAAAGCACCAAGTGGCCGGTCAGCGACGCCTGAATAGCGATCTGGGTCGTTTCCAAGTCACGGATCTCTCCGACCATGATTCGGTCGGGGTCCTGACGCAGGATGGAACGAAGGGATCTGGCGTAAGTAAGGCCGACCGCTTCGTTGATCGGCACCTGGACTACGCCTTCCACGTCGTATTCCACCGGGTCTTCCGTGGTAATGACTTTCGATTCGATGTCGTTGATCCTGGCTAAGCAGGCGTAAAGCGTCGTGGTCTTGCCGCAGCCGGTAGGCCCGGTCACCAGAACGATGCCGTTCGGCCTAAGGACGATCTCCGTCAGCTTCTCGCGGACGTCGTCTTCAAGACCGAGGTTGCGCAGATCGAGCTTGACCGCCTCACGGTCGAGGATTCGCACCACCACCGATTCGCCGAACATGGTCGGCAGAGTGGAGACGCGAAGGTCGATCTGGCGGCCGGCGATGCGGGCCGTGATACGGCCGTCCTGAGGGAGACGGCGCTCAGCGATCTTAAGGCCAGCCATAACTTTGATACGGGAAGCCAGAGCCGGAGCCAGTGATTTCGGCGGCGGAACGAGTTCGTAAAGCGAACCGTCCACACGGTAGCGGATCTTGAAGACGTCTTCGAAAGGTTCGAAGTGCACGTCGGAAGCGCCGTCTTTCACAGCCTGGACCAGAATGAGTTCCAGCAGCTTGACGACAGGTCCGCTCTGGGCCTGCGCGGAGTTCTCATCGTCCGCCAGTTCCTCGGGGCGAAGGGCCGCCAGGTCGTTGATCAGTTCGTCCAGCGATTCGGCTTTCTTTCTATAGTATCCTTCCAGGACCGCCTCGATCTGGTCGTCGGTCGTCAGAGCGGGAGTGACGTCAACGCCCAAATTGTAGCGGATGGTATCGACAGCGGAAAGGTTCTCAAGGTCGGCCATGGCGACGGAGACGGCGCCGTTTTCCTCGCGTTTGAAAGGAATGGCGCGGTAGAGTTCCGCCGAAGAAGGAGTGATAAGGTCGAGGACGTCCTCGGGAATGTGCTTGTAATCAAGGGAGACGAACGGCATGCCGTAAGCCATGGAAACGGCTTCGTGGATCTGCTCCGCCGTCGCGATGTTCTTCTGAGCCAGGACGACTTCGATGGGAACACCGTTGGCCTGAGCTTCCTGCACGGCCTCGTTGATCTGTTCCTGAGTCGCCGTGCCGGAGTCTATCAAAGCTTGACCTAAAGTTTCAATATCAAATGCCATAAGTTATTCTCCTATTAGGCCTCGTCGACCGCGGTTATACGCAAGACTTCCTCAAGCGTCGTGATACCGCGCTCGGCCTTCTTAAGACCGTCCTCGCGCAGCGTGGCCATGCCGTTCTTACGGGCTTCGGCGCGAATTTCGTTCGCCGGCACGCACTCGTAAACCAGTCTGCGGATCGCGTCGTTCACGACCATGATCTCAAAGAGACCTTTACGTCCTTTGTAGCCTGTGCCGTTGCAGACTTCGCAGCCGGCGCCGTGGATCCACTTGTGCGATTTGATGTATTCGTCGCTCAAATGCATCACTTTGCAGACCTGGGGATCCGGAACGTATTCGCAGGCGCAGTTCTTGCAGACGGTACGGGCAAGACGCTGAGCCATGACGCCGATAACGGACGTGGCGACCAGGAAGGGTTTCACGCCCATATCGATCAGACGGGTAATGGCGGAAGGCGCGTCGTTGGTGTGAAGCGTCGAGAAGACCAAGTGGCCGGTCAGGGACGCCTGCGTCGCGATTTCAGCCGTCACTCTGTCTCGGATCTCGCCCACCATGATGATGTTCGGGGCCTGACGCAGAATGGAACGGAGGGCGTGGCTGAACGTGAAGTTGATCTCGTCGTTCACCTGGACCTGGTTGATGCCGCCCAGCATGTACTCGACAGGGTCTTCCACGGTGATCAGCTTGACGTCCGGTTTATTGAGGAAGTTCAAGCAGCCGTAAAGCGTCGTGGTCTTGCCGGAACCGGTGGGGCCCGTGACCAGCAATACGCCGTTAGGCATGCTGATCAGATGACGGAAGGTGTTCTCGTCCTCATCAAGGAAGCCCAGTTCGGATAGACCGAGCATCAGCGAGGATTTGTCCAGAATACGCATGACCACTGATTCGCCGTGCGTACCGGGGAGGTTCGAGACGCGTAGGTCAAGCACCACCTTGTCAACTTTAAATTTAATACGGCCGTCCTGAGGGATCCTGCGCTCAGCCATGTTCATGCCGGACATAATTTTCAACCTGGACATGATGGGGCCCTGCAGTCTCTTCGGGGGCGATTCCATCTCTTTCAAAACGCCGTCGATGCGGTAGCGGATACGAATGCGTTTCTCAAGAGGCTCAATGTGAATATCGGAAGCGCGCATGCGGTAGGCCTGGGTAATGATGGCGGAGACGAAACGAATGATCGGGGCTTCGTCCTCGCCCTCGCCGCCTGAGATGTTGCCTATTCCTTTCAGCGCCTCGGAATAATCCCCTTCTTCCGCTTCAGAGACAGCCGTTTCAAACTGCTGTCCGCGGTAGTAAAGGTCTATGGCATTCTGGATGTCGATGGGGCCGGCAATGGCGGTCTCGACGGAAATGCCCTGAGTCTGGGGATTCTTGTTTAGTTCAACGGTCAGGTTATCTACTACGTCCACATCCATCGGGTTCACCATGCCGACCGTCAGCGTGTTCGCTTCCAGTTTGAAAGGCATGAGATGGTTCTTTCTGACGAAATCGCCGGGGACGCACTGGATTACTTCGGGGGGGATAGTGTTGTCGGAGAGTGTCACGGAAGGAACCGAGAGATAGTCGACCAAAAAGGCGACCAGCTCCTCTTCCTTGATGACGCCGTCGAGGCACAGAAGCTCAAGCATTGTGTTGGCCCTGACGCCGAGGTTGTCGCGACACTTTTCAATATTCTCCTGTGTGA
>Ga0310696_10004535_pt1 | contig 16979 bp, 7 predicted proteins | sample AusTroGonzalo_MG_4_FD_203885 | JGI IMG/M metagenome (GOLD analysis project Ga0310696, IMG submission 203885) | Bovine rumen microbial communities from tropical cattle in Woodstock, Queensland, Australia - Gonzalo_02 (v2) (version 2) | ecosystem: Host-associated > Mammals > Digestive system >...
CTTCAGTGCCCTCGAAGTTCAGTGCTATCCTGAACGATGCCAACGACCCAATGGGCGTGGATGTTGCCGACATTGACTCAGTATGGATGACCTGTAACGGAGCCGTCTATCTGACCAACAAGGTTTATTCACCGACAGCCTATGTCAGTGTGTCATTCCCTGCATTGATCAACCGCAACATGAAGATTATCGACTGGGCCATCACACAGTGCAAATATAACGTCTATCTGAATGCGCTTGGTTCAGACTACAGTTTCTTTATCCCCACTAACAATGCCCTGATTGAATATATCGATCCGTGTTCTTACGGCAAGCAGAACCTCCAGTTGCTCAGTTTCCGTTGGGATGAGACCAAGAAAGCTGACGAGAGGGTCTATGCCGTACTCTACAACTATGACGAAGAGACGGGTACACGGGATTCTGTCGGTATTGTCAACAACTATTATCGTATTACGAAGTGTCTGCAGGATATCCTCGACACCCACATCGTGATTGGCAGAGTATGGGATGGCAAGAACACCTATTTCCGTACAAAGAACGGTACAGGTATCCGTGTCACCAATCCTGCCGACGAAAGCAATATGACGGTTGAGGGAAGCTACCAGATGAATGAGGGACAACCCTTGCGTGTGACCCGCGTCTACGACCAGCGCAAGGAAGTGGCCGGTGGTAATGGTAAGAGTTACGTACTGGAAGGCCAACCCATCATGGGTACCCGTCTGACGGTTTACGACCAATTGGCTGCTCATCCCAAGTATTTCGGCAAGTTCCTGGAGCTGTTGGAAGGCAGTGGCCTGTTGGAGACAATCCACAATCTGGGTACAGGTAACGAGAGCGACAACAAAGCCTGTGGCGGTACAAACATGTCAGTGTTCAACACTTACCACTATACCATCTACGTTCCAAGCAACGATGCTATTGAGCAGCTGCAGAAAGAAGGCAAGCTTGCGTCATGGGAACAAGTTGATGAAGACCATCAGGCAGGAAACGACGACAAAGCATTAAGCGACTCACTGAATATCGTCAATTTCCTGAAGTATCATATTCAGGATAATGCCCTTTATATTGGTGCCCAGAATGAGTCCGGCGACTTCGAGACCTCACTCATTAACAAAAAGACCCGCCGCTTCTATATGGTGAAGGCACAACTGAAAGACGACGAGATCGTGGTTCTGGATGCTGTAGACCAACAAAACATGAAAGACGGAGAGGCAACAACCATGCATACCGTCAAGAAACAATCATACGTCGATGACGATGGCATACGGAAGGACCTCTACAACATACAGGCACGTGAGTATTTGTACAATAATAAAGATGCCACGACTGCCACAGAGTTGTACACCACCTCTTCGGCTGTGATACATCTGATTGACAAACCGTTGTCGTATGACAATTGACAATTGATAATTGATAATTGAAAATTTTGTGAAAATTATGACAAACAAAAGAGTTTTAAGAATACTGGGACTGATAATTATCCATTGTCAATTTTCCATTATCCATTCTTGGGCCCAGCAGGCTGGCGACATCATCAGTGGTACGGTCTCTGATGAGATGGGGCCTGTGATGATGGCTAATGTGGTGGAGATCGATGCTTCCAACCGTATCGTAGCATCAACGACAACGGACATGAACGGTAACTTCTCGTTCAAATTGAAGAATCCCAAGGACAAGTTACGTGTCACCTTCGTAGGATACAAGACCGTGACACTGCCTTTTAACAAGACCAAGTTCAGCATTAAGATGCAGGATGCCACCCAGATCAAGGAGGTAACCGTCGTGGCTAAGAAACGTGCAGGCGGTTCGGGTCTGAACATTCCTGTGGATGAAATCTCAACGGCTCAGCAGAGCATCAGTATGAAAGAGTTTGAAGGTATGGCCTTCACCACCGTCGACGAGGCCCTGCAGGGACGTATCGCAGGTCTCGACATCGTGGGTAACTCTGGTAACCTTGGTTCCGGTACCTCCATGCGTCTGCGTGGTGTGTCGACCATCAATGGTTCCAGTGAACCGCTGATCGTGGTAGACGGTAACGTGTGGCAGACCGGCGGTCAGCAGATTGACGGCGACATGAACGAAGAGAAGTTTGCCCAGCTGCTGAACATCAACCCTGAGGATATTGAGAGTATCAGTGTGCTGAAGGATGCTGCCGCAACGGCCATCTGGGGATCACAAGGTTCTAACGGTGTGATCGAGATCAAGACCAAGCGCGGTACCCGCGGCAAGACGCGCGTGAGCTATTCGTTCCGTCTGACCGGCACCTATCAGCCCGACGGCTATGAGATGCTGAATGGTGACGAGTACACCATGATGATGAAGGAAGAGTACTTCAATCCCGAGATGAGCGATGTGTCGAGTAATATTCCTGAACTGAACTATGATCCGACGTTCTCTGAATATCAGATGTATAACAATAACACCGACTGGCTCGATGCCGTGAAGAAGACCGGTTGGCGCCAGAATCACTACCTGGCTTTGAGCGGTGGTGGTGAGAAGGCACATTTCCGTGTGGGTGCCGGTTACGACCGTGAGACGGGTTCTATCATCGAGCAGCAGCTGGACCGTTTCAGTTCACGTGTCAACCTGGACTACTTCGTCAGCGACCGCATCAAGATTGAGACCAACATTGCGCTGACCTATACGAAGAACAAGAAGAACAACGGTGACCTGCTGGGTATTGCATACGTCCGCATGCCAAACCTCTCTATTTACGAGCAGGACCGCAACGGCAATGACCTCGATGAATACTATGCCATGCTTCCGACTGTCAGCAATCAGTTGCGCGATCAGTTGAGCAATAAGAATCCTGTTGCCTTGGCTCACCTGGCCAAGAACGACGAGACCAGCTATAACATTGAGCCTGAGTTCAAACTGCGTTACAATCTGCTGTCGACTGAAGAGGAAAAGACACATTTGAACTACGAGGGTAAAGTGGTGTTCAACATCTTCAACAATTATGTGGATCAGTACATGCCTCTGTCACTGAACACCCGCGGTTGGAACGATACCGACGGCAAGGAAAGCAACTCGACCACGGCAAACTCGTCGAAGAGCTTCGCTGTGACAACCACACACACGCTGACCTTCACACCGGCTTTCCGCAATAAGGACCACCAGCTGACCATGATGCTCCGCGGACAGTTGACCAGCGGTCATAACAGCAGTCAGAGCACCTCATCCTGGGGCTTGCCATCAGGAAGCATCCAGAATCCTGCCGCACAGGGATTGATCAAGAGCATGGACACCAACAGCGGTGAGTGGCGTAGTGTCTACTTCACCTATTCTGCCCACTACGCTTATAAAGGTCGCTATATGGCAGACTTCTCTGTCCGCCGCGACGGTAGTACACAGTTTGGTGACGACCAGCGGTGGGGTAACTTCCCCGCGCTCTCCCTGCGTTGGAACATCCATAAGGAACCTTGGTTCCAGAAAGCCCTGCCTTGGGTGTCAATGCTTTCTTTCCGTCCAGGTTGGGGTATCGTAGGTCGCCAGCCCGGTCAGGAATACCTGTACTTCAGCACCTATACCAGTGGTAATTCATATATGAACGAAGGTAGTGTGCATCCTGAGAATATCCAGCTGAAAAACCTGAAGTGGGAACAGAAGAAGACCTATAACCTGGGTGTGGACTTCGGTTTCTGGAACGACCGCATCAACGGTAATGTGGAGGTCTACTGGCAGTTTACCAGCGACATGCTGATGGCCAACTACGGTATTCCCACCTCGTCGGGTTATCCTAACCTGCGTTGGCAGAATGCCGGTAACATGAAGAATATCGGTTGGGAGTTCAACCTGAACGGCAGCCGTATCATCCAGGCCGGTAAGTTCTCGGCAGACTTCAACATCACCTTTGCCAACAACAAGAACCAGATCACGGCGATGGACGAGACCTGTCTGTCGAACCTCAATACCGAGTTCAACCGCGACAACGGCAGCTACCTGACCCGCGTGGAGCTGAACCGCGCCTTGGGTAGCATCTACGGATTCCGTTACAAGGGCGTCTATCAGTACTCCCACTACTCTGAGACGGAGGTCAAGGGTGTGAGCGGTCCTGATGCACCTGTGGCTCGCGATGCCGACGGTAACGTGATTCTCGACGAACATGGCCTGACCATCCCCATGATGTTCTGTGCCGGTTCCGTGAACTATGAGTTCAACGGTGGTGACGCCAAATATGAGGATATCAACCATGACGGACAGATCAACGAGCTGGACATCGTCTACCTCGGCTCTTCACTGCCGAAGTTCACCGGCGGTTTCGGCTTCAAGCTGAACTGGGGCCGTCTGTCGTGGAACAACCAGTTCAACTTCCGCTACGGCAACAAGATTATCAACAAGGCCCGTATGGATGTTGAGAATATGTATTCGAACAACAACCAGAGCCGTGCCGTCAACTGGCGCTGGCGTGTAGAGGGTGACATCACGGAGATACCGCGCGCCCTGCGCCAGACAGGTTACAACTACCTGGGCTCTGACCGCTTTGTGGAGGACGGTTCCTTTATCCGTCTGAACTACACGCAGCTCAGCTATTCTGTCGACCCGAAGATCATCAAGAAATGGGGTCTCTCGCAACTGAGCCTCTATGTTTCGGCCAACAACCTGTTTGTTCTGACCAAGTACAGCGGTGCTGACCCGGAAGTCAGCTACGGATCGATGGGTATCGTGACCGATGGTGCCAAGACACCGCGAGCCAAGTCGTTCACTGGTGGTATTACGATACAATTCTGATTGGAGAATTGAAGAATTGAAAAATTGAAAAATTGAAGTTATGAATATCAAGATATATAATAAGGTATTAGCAGGAGTATTCTACTGTCTCCTGACTTCTGTCTCCTGTCTCCTTACCTCTTGCAGCGATTTCCTCGACATCCTGCCCATGAACTCGACGGTACTGGAGAATTACTGGAAGGAAAAGGCGGATGTGACCGGTGCTGTCAACGGCTGTTATGAGGCCCTGGCAAGCGAAGACGTAGTCACTCGCATGGGTGTCTGGGGCGAGTTGCGCTCGGATAACATTGTGGCTGGTACAAACGTTCCCAATCACCTCAATGAGCTATTAAGAGAGAATCTGCTGCCAACCAACGATATGTGTAAGTGGTCATCTGTATACAATGTCATCAACCGTTGCAATATCGTTTGTCATTATGCACCGGAGGTTGAGGAGATCGACCCGAACTACACCTATAATGAGATGAAGGCAACGATTGCTGAGATGAAGGCCATCCGTGCCCTCTGCTATTTCTACCTGATACGTACGTTCCGCGACGTGCCTTACACCACGGAGCCCAGCATCGCCGACGATCAGAATTACGTCATCCCTGCCAGCAAATTCGATGTGGTGGTCGACTCATTGATTGCTGATTTGGAGAGCGTCAAGGATGATGCCCAGCGAAGGTTCGATATAGAGAAAGTACAAGGCAAGAGCATTTATGAGCCCGCTGTCAACAACAGCCGCATTACCCGTTGGGCCATCTACGCCCTGCTGGCCGACCTCTATCTCTGGAAAGGCGACTGGAACAACGTGATCAAGTATTGTGATCTGGTGATTGACTACAAGAACCAGGTTTATCAGGAAATGCTGTTGATGGATCAGATTAACGATATTGAGTTGTACAATGGCATCCCAATGATTATGGAGGCTACTGTCAAAGGTACGAAAGACGTAGGCAATACCTACACATCGCTTTTCGGAAACGGCAATTCATTTGAAAGCATCTTCGAAATCTACTATAATGGTAATACCGGACAGGAGAACAACTGGATCAGCAGCAACTACGGCAACCGTGACAACAGTATTGGCCGTCTGAGAGCAGCCGACTTCCTGATGGATGGCTTCACGTCGAACAACAACCAGGTGTGGCTCTCACAGAATGACTGCCGTGCCTACGAAGCCATGGAAACCAGCGGCAACAGCTTATCCATTACAAAATATGTTCGCGAGAGTGCCAGTTTCAGTCTCCAGAGACTTGGTATTGTCAACGTTGCCGGCGACCGCCGCACCAGAAAGAATGCCAACTGGATCATCTACCGACTGAGCGACATGATGCTCATGAAGGCCGAAGCACTCATCCAGCGCAGCGAAAACGACTGGCCCGAGGCTTTCCAGCTGATTAACGATGTCTACAAGCGTGCCAACAACATTACGCCTGAGACAACAGCCGGTAGTCTGGTATATGAAACTTATAACACTTCTAAGGAGAAGATGGAAGACCTCTTGTTTGAGGAGCGTCACCGCGAATTCCTGTTCGAGGGCAAACGCTGGTTCGACCTGGTACGCCTGTCACGTCGCGACGGCAAGACGGAACGACTCACATCATCCGTTATCCGCAAGCATCGTCAGGACCAGAATGTGGTCAGAATCAAGCTGACAGACCCCAACTACATCTACTTCCCGTATGCTAAGACAGAATTGAAAGCAAATCCTCTGCTGGTTCAGAATCCAGCCTTCAGCAACACCGAGGAAGGATCGCTTAAGTAGTGAAAAGTGAATAGTGAAAAGTGAAAAATTTGCTACTGCTGTGTATTAAATCGAAAATCGAAAATCAGTAAATCGAAAATAATTATGACTAAGATAAATAACAAGAAATGGATGAGGGTCTTGATGGCAGGACTATTCTCCTGTCTCCTGACTCCTGTCTCCAGTCTCCTGACATCGTGTGTCGATAACGACGACGATGTGCCCATGAGCAGATATTCGGCAGAGAAAATGACTGCAGCCGAATTCCTCTCGGATAATCAAGAGCGTGTAAGTTCATTCATTAATATTCTTCAGCGATCTGGCTATTACGCCATGCTTTCCACCTACGGAAACTATACGGTGTTCGCCCCCAACAACGAGGCCATTGACAAGTATATGGCCAGCAACAGCTACAATAGTATTGAGGAGATTCCTCAGGCTGTCTGCGACACGCTGGCTCGTACACACATCATCAAGACCAAGGCCTGGTTTACGACAGAGATCTCTGAAGGCTCTCTGGGCATGAACATGGCAGAGACCTTTATCACCCTCTCCATCAATACCGATGCAGAAAACAACAATGCGGTGGTACACTTTGCCAACAAGGTGGCACGTATGGTGGAGTTCGACGACTCGGTATCGAATGGTGTGGTACACATCGTGAACAATATCATTCCACGTACCAGTGACAAACTGCCCGACGTGATTGCCGCAGACTCCACGGCAACGCTCTTTACGCAAGCCCTGTTCCTTACCGGTATGGCCGACTCACTGATGGCCTACATTGACAACGACTATCCGGAATGGGGCGCTGATAAGGCATCGCAAGACTCTGCCTACACCTACAACCTCTCGCTGAAGTGTAAGGCAGAAGGTGCCGACCCGATCCAGTGGGTTCAGAAGCGCTACTTCAAGTTTACAGCCTTCGTTGAGCCGGACTCCGTCTACAAGAGACACGGCATCAATACCATCGATGATCTGATTGCACATGCCAAGAAGGTCTACGACGCCGTTTATCCCGGTGATGCCGGTAAATATGACAACGACCTCAAGAATCGCAAGAATCCGCTGAACCGTTTCATCAGCTATCACCTCCTTGACCGCGTATTGCCCTACGACGAAGTCATCATGAGAAAAGAATGCCTGAAACACTGGGACACAGACCTGTGTGACCCCGAGGAGTTCTATGAGACCATGTGTCCTGGTACCCTCATGCGTTTCTGCTATCCTAACGAGAAACTCTTCATCAACCGTAAGGGCTTTAAAAACAATATTGAAGTCCAGGGCGTGCGTGTGCTGAAGCCCACAGAGTCGGGCTTATCCATGCAAGACTGCCCCAATGGCATGTATCACTATATTGACGACATTCTGGAATACTCCACCGAGGTGCGCGATGTCGTACTGAACTGCCGTATCCGCTTCGATTCCACCGTATTGAGTCCTGATTTCTTTAACAGCGACCGTCCCTTATATGACGAGAACCATCTGAGAGGCTATCGTCTCGACTATATCAAGAACTGGAAGGTGATGGGCGAAAAGGCTGTCATCGGCCTGCATGGTGAAGGTCCCTGGTGGCAGCACTACAAGAGCAATGGTGTCACCGTGAGCGGTATCTTCGATCTGACAATCAAACTGCCGCCCGTACCGTCAGGCACATACGAGATACGTACGGGTTATACGGCGAATGCAGAACGTGGTGTCGTTCAGTTCTATCTGAACAACGTACCCTGTGGCATTCCTGCCGACCTGCGTATCATGGGTCCTGATCCCTCTATCGGTTGGGTGGCTGACGTAACAGGCGACGACGCTGAATCCAGAAATGCCAACAAGGCCATTGACAAGGCCATGCATAACCGCGGTTACATGAAAGGTATGGACTGCTACTGGCAAGGCGCTGCCAAAGAGAATGCCCTCCGCAATCTGACCAACAACCTCCGTTACGTTCTGGCCACTCAGTATTTTGACGAGAACGAGACGTATTATCTGCGTTGCCGTCAGGTATTGAAAGACCCGACCTGCTATTGGAGCTTCGACTATCTTGAACTTTGTCCGAAGAGTGTCTATGGTAGTCCTGAGGGCGAAGATACACACTAAAATAGTGAATAGTGAAAAGTGAATAGTGAATAATTTCTTGCTAAGGCAAGCGTACTAAAGAAACGATTAGCTACCGCAAAATATAAGAATATGAATACAAAAAGCATAAAACAATTCCTCTTGGCAGGTTGTGTCTGCTGCTGTGCCACAGCAGTTTTCACCGCCTGTTCAGACTGGAACGATCATTACGAGGGCACTGCAGATGCTGCTGAAGGTGCAACGATATGGCAGCAGATGAAGTCGAACCCTCAGTTGAGCGACTTCTGTAACGTGCTGGAGCAGACCAAGGTTTACCGCATGCACAAGAAGACACCCGTAAGCTATGCTGACCTCCTCAGCAGTGGTCAGTCTTTCACAGTGATGGCACCCGTGAACAACACGTTCAACAAAGACTCTCTGTTGCAACTGGTGCAGACAGTTGTCGGCGACTCTGCCGTAGAGAAAAGCTTCGTCCAGAACCATATCACCCGTTCACTCGTATCGTCGACACCCGACGCCACCAAGATGTTGATGCTCAACCAAAAGCGCATGACCATGGCCAACGGCACGGTTGACGGCACCTCTGTAACGGTTGCGAACACGAAGTCGAGCAATGGTGTGCTTCATGTCATGGAGCGCGCGCTGCCCTACAAGCACAACATCCTTGAGATGCTGTGCGACTATCCGCAGCTAGAGAATATCGGAGCGAACATCCGCAGCTTCAATGAGGATATCTTCGATCCCACATCATCCGTATCCAATGGTGTCATTGACGGTGTGCCCGTCTATGTTGACTCGGTAGTCTATGAGCGTAACCGCCTGTTGGAAAACGTCGGCCTTCTGGATGCAGAAGACTCCACCTACCTCGTGGTGGTCCCCACTACAGATGGTTGGAACAAGTTGTACAATGAGACCAAGCAATACTTCATCTATGACAACAGTATTGAAAAACGCGACTCATTACAGCAGTACTATACCATGCACGCCTTGTTGGAGGATGCCGTCTTCAACATGACCGACCAGAAGTCTATCAACGACTCGCTTATTTCTGTGCCATATATCCATACCACCCAATCATTCGAGAAAGGAAAGAAGGTATACCATGTATTCCGCAAGCCTTTTGAGGAAGGCGGTATTCTCTATGGTGCTCAGAAACTGCAGTGCAGCAATGGTTCGGTATACACTACTCCTGAATGGTCATTCAAGCCCACTGACACCTTCTTCAAGGAAATTCGGACAGAAGGAGAAAGCACTTGGCTGATCACCCAGGAGAAAGACTGTTCCTACAATTCCCGCCGTCAGATAGCCGACAGCATCTCGTCAGGCTCATACCTGCAGATCATTCCCAGAACAGGAACAGCCAACTGGGAACTGACTTTCCGCATCAGCAACACCTTGTCTGGCGATTATGACATTTGTGCTGTCATATTGCCCCAGTCAGTGGCCGGTTTGAGCAGTACCAAGCCCTGCAAGTTCAAAGCGACCATCAATTATGTTGATGAGAACAACACGCCTCAGTCATTCAACTGTGGCAACACTCAGTTCGAGAGTGATCCCGCTCGCGTAGACACTATCGTGGTGGCAGAAGCCTTCCACTTCCCCACCTGTAACTTCGACCAGAATGAAGTAAAGGTCACCCTCAAACTGCAGTGCTCCATCTTGGCTCGTGAGACCTCACGTTACTCTCGTGAGATGTACCTCGACTGCATTTATCTCAGACCCAGAACCTCTAAATCTGACGAACAATGAAGAAATATATCATTTCATCTATTCTGCTGCTTGTATCACTGACGATAGCAGCACAGGAGAACTTAAAGACAGTAACAGGACAGGTTGTCGATGCTGCCACCCAGAAACCGCTGGTGGGTGTCATCGTGGCCGCCTATGATAACGACAAGTACTCGGCCATGACCGACGAAGAAGGACGCTATACGCTGAAAGTACCCGATTATGTCAGTTCGGTACAGATGCGTATCGACGGCTACAACTTCCTGCAGTGTGCCATTGCCGATGGTGTGGCCAACGGTAACCTCTATAGCGATGCATTCACAGAGGTCTACAAGCGCCAGACCAATGCCATTCAGACCTCTGAGGCCGGTGGTTTTGCCAACACCTCAGAAATTAGTATCGACCCCTTCATTGCCCAGCAGCTGGGCGCTGACGTCCGTTCCGTCTCACGCAGTGGCAATGTCGGCTTGGGCAACATCATGCTGATAGCAGGTATCAACTCGCTGAACAGCAATGCCCAGCCGCTGGTGATTGTCGACGATGTCATCATGGACATGGAGTACAACCGCTCCACGCTCCACGACGGCTACTTCACCAATATGCTGGCCAACCTGAATGTCAACGACATTGAGAGCGTACAGGTGCTGAAGAACGGTACTGCCATCTACGGTGCCAAGGGAGCCAACGGCGTGTTGCTCATCAAGACCAAGCGTAACAAGAGCATGGCCACGAAGATTGATGTCACCATCAATGGCCGCTTTGAGCTCATTCCCCGTCTGCCAAAGATGATGAGCGCCGAGGACTACCGTCTCTACGCCAGTGAACTCCTTTCCAACAAGACGCTTGCATTAAGTCAGATGAAGTTCCTGAACAACGACCCCACCTATTTCTATTATAACCAGTACCACAACAATACGGACTGGACAGATGAGGTCTACAAGAATGCATTCTCACAGAACTACGGCATCAATGTACAGGGTGGTGACGACATTGCCTCCTACAATCTCTCCGTAGGCTACTCATTAGCCAACAGCACACTGAAGAAGAACGACTACTCGCGTTTCAACATGCGCCTGAATTCCGACATTAATATTGCCAAGGGATTCGACGTACGTTTCGACGCCTCCTACAGTGACGTCGACCGCTCATTGTTCGACGACGGCGCACCCTCAACCGTGCTGTCGGGCGTGATCACCTCACCGGCCTTCCTCGCTTTGGCCAAGTCGCCCTTCCTCTCGCCCTACGCTTACGACAATGCCGGTAACCCCAGCCACTATCTGGCAGAGGCCGACGACTACCTGGAGGGCATGTTCCAGGGCCGGGGCCGTCTGGCCAACCCGGCAAGTATCCTGGAATATGGCGATGGCAAGAACCGCAACTCACTGGGCAACCGCCTGATCGTGTTCGCCATTACACCGAAATATGAGTTCAACAAGCACCTCACGATTAGTGAGCACTTCGCCCTCTCCCTGGTGAACACCAACGAGAACTACTATCTCCCCATCCAGGGTACGCCTACGTTCATCATCGACGGACTCGACGAGACGACCACTCTCAACAACATCGTCCAGAGCCAGGCATCGAGCCTCACGGCCATTCAGAGCGATACCCGGATAGCATGGAAAAACCAGTACGGTGCCCATCAGGTGGGTGCCATGGGTGGTGTCCGCTACATGAACTCTGCCTATAAGCTGACAGCGCAGTGGGGTTATAACACGCCTAACGACAAGGCGCCCAAGATGAATTCCTCACTGAGTTTCAAGGATACCGACGGTGCCAACGACAAGACATCCGATATCGTATGGTATGCTTTAGGTAATTACAATTTCGCGCAGCGTTATTATCTCAATGCCGGACTCTCAGCCCACGCCTCTTCCCGTTTCGGTAAGGATGCCGACGGTCTGAAGATGGCTGGTGTCGTCTGGGGACTCTTCCCCAGCGTCGAGGCTGCCTGGGTCATCAGCAACGAGAATTGGTTCGCTGGTATCAAGCCTGTCAACTACCTGCGTCTGAACGTCGGCTTCGACGTGACGGGTAACGACGACATCGACTACACAGCAAACCGCAGTTACTTCGTATCACGCCGCATGCTGAACAGCACTGCTACGGGTATCGTTATCGGCAACATCGGCAACACCGAGTTGAAGTGGGAGTCCACCTCACGCCTCACGGCAGGCATTGAGGGTAACTTCTTCAACAACCGCCTGAATCTGCGTTTCAACTACTTCAAGAGTTGGACCAGCAACCTGCTCTCCCTGCAACAGCTGGCATGGACCAGTGGTCTGGACGTCAACTGGAGCAACGAAGGAAAACTCGAGAACAACGGTTTCGATGCGCATGCCGTCGTCAAGGTACTCAACCTGAAGGACTTCCGTTGGGAGGTAGGCGCCTCTGTAGGTCACTATAAGAACGAGGTGACAGCCCTGCCCGACAACAACCGCGCCTTCGAGACCAGTCTCTATGGTGCCACCATCCAGACCAAGGTAGGCCAGCCCGTAGGCATGTTCTATGGCTACAAGACCAACGGTGTCTACAGCAATACGGCTGAGGCCACTACCGATGGCAAATATCTGGTCAAGGAGAACGGTGACAAGGTCTTCTTCAAGGCCGGCGACATGAATTTCATCGATCAGGACGGTAACCATATCATCGACGAGAACGACCGCACCGTCATCGGTGATCCCAATCCCGATATCTATGGTAACATCCATACCACGCTCAGTTATAAGAACCTGACGCTGTCGGCCGTCTTCAACTACTCTCTGGGCAACGACATCTTCAACTATCAGCGCTCACTTCTGGAGGGAGGCACCTACTTCCTGAACCAGACCACCGCCATGAAGAGCCGTTGGACCACCGAAGGTCAGCAGACAGCATATCCCCGTGCAGAATACAAGGATCCCATGGGCAATGCGCGCTTCAGCGACCGCTGGATCGAAGACGGCTCCTATCTGCGTATGAGCAATCTGACAGTGAGCTATTACCTGCCCATCCAGAGCACTTATCTGCAGGGTATCACTATCTTTGGTAACGTGTCGAACCTCTTCACCATTACCAAATACCTCGGCAGCGATCCTGACTGCGGCATTGCAGGCAGCATCCTGACTCAGGGTATCGACCGTGGTCTGTTAGGCAAAGGCCGCTCGTTCTCAATGGGAGTTAATATTAACTTATAATTGAAGAACTGAAGTATTAAATCGAAAATCGAAAATCAGTAAATCGAAAATAATTATGGTTACCAAGATAAACAATAAAAATTGGGTGAGGATTTTTTTGGCAGGAGCATTCTCCTTCCTTCTTCCTTCTTCCCTCTTCCTTCTTACATCTTGCGAAGACATGCTGAAGCCAGAGTCCGACTTGGTGGAGTATGAGGAGAATCACACCCTGAACCACGCCACCGACTCTGTCTATAGCGTGATGGGCATCATCAATAAGCTGCAGATCATTGCCGACCGTGTCGTGCTTTTAGGTGAGGTACGCGGTGATCTGGTGACAACCACGGCTGCTGCCACCAACGACCTGAAGCATCTCGCCGCCTTCGACATCAAAGAGTCGAACCGCTATAACCAGATCAGCGACTACTATGCCGTTATCAACAACTGCAACTACTATCTGGCCCATGTCGACACAGCCATGGAGCGTCGCGGCCGCAACCTGTTTCTGCGCGAATATGCGGTGGTAAAGTCCTACCGTGCATGGACCTATCTGCAGCTGGCACTGGCCTACGGCGAAGTGCCCCTGATTCTCACCCCGCTGATGACCGAACTTGAAGCCCGCGAGGCCATGAACCAGCCACGCGTCGGCATCAAGACCATCTGCGATACGTTCATCGACGACCTCACGCCCTATGTGGGTGTCAACCTGCCGGAATTCGGCTCTGTCAACGGCATGAACTCCAAGTTGTTCTTCATCCCGATGCGTGCACTCCTTGGCGACCTCTGCCTGTGGGCAGGACGCTATCAGGAAGCTGCCCGCTGGTATCACGACTACCTGACCGACCGCTACGAGCCTGTCAGGATGAGTGTCCAGCGCATCTTCTGGCCGAACGCCACGCAGTTTGACCGACCCAACGACCGCTACAATCCCACCGGCAGCGAGGTTATCACGTATATCCCCATGGAGTCGCGTGTCTTCGACGGTACCATCAGCAACCTGCCCAACCTGTTCAATTCCACCACAGAGAACAACTATTATTATGAGTTGACCTCTTCAGCAGCCATGTCCAGGATTTCATCCGAGCAGATCTACTGTATTGAAAACGAAGCAGCCGGTGGCACCACCAAGGATACCGTTTACGTGCCTCGCTCGGGCTTCAACCGCAGTGAATACGTAGGCGACCTGCGTTACTCGTCGAACTTCTCACTCAATTCTTATGGTACGCAGAATGAGTATTCCGAATACAACTCGTATAACCAGTACATCTTTAAGATCACATCGTCAAGGATAGCACTCTATCGCAGCACCATGATCTACCTGCGCTATGCCGAGGCACTCAACCGCGCCGGCTATCCGCAGTCGGCATTCGCCATCCTGAAGTATGGTATCTGCGACGAGACCCTGAAGAATCGTGTCGACGCCGCCGAGCTTAAGCTGGCCGGCGACCTGGTGAACTTCGATCCCAATGTGTTCAGGATTGAGGAGGTACTTGGCATACACTCGCTGGGTTCTGGCGATTCACACGCCAATGCCAAATACGAGCTGCCGCAGCCGGAGGCAGAGATGGCCAGCCGTCAGGACACCGTCAACTACCAGATTCCTCTGGTGGAGGACATGATTATCACGGAGATGGCCCTGGAGGGAGCCTTCGAGGGTTACCGTTTCAACGACCTGATGCGTGTTGCCCTGCGTCGCAGCGATCCCAGCTATCTGGCCAAACCCATCGCCCGCCGCAATGCCCGTCTCGATGACGAGACCGACGCTGCGCTCTACTCGCTGCTGATGGATCCCAAGAACTGGTATCTCCCCCAGCCCTAAAAAGCAAATAAAGCCATCAAAAAGAGGGTGTGTCAAAATAGGCATATCCTCTTTTTTTATCGCAAAGCCCCGACTTTCTCAAGCCAGGACTGCAGCATATTGACCACGAGAGCCGTAATGATGACTTGCTGAACAAATACCTGCTAAGTGATGGCGGCGAGTTTTTTACTGTTGTCATTAACAGCGACGGCAGTTGCATTGCTAACCCGGAAGGGAAAAGGGTGACGTTGACGAAGGACCAGGTGGGTCGAAGCATAGAACAGAGAAAGAGCGGCATGATCGAGATGAGTATCAATGGTCAGCCCTCGACAATCTATTACTCACCGATCGATCATGTTGACTGGGCAGTGGCTGTCGTCGTGCCCAATCATGGCATCATCAAGCCACTGATCAAGTTCGGCAGCATTCTCCTTCTGGTCTCTGTTCTGGGTATGATTGTTGTCTGGCTGATATGTCGAAGACTGAGATTACCGGAATAATAAATATGGTCACTGTCTCGTATAAAGACCTTCCCTGAGAAACAAAAAATATTTACCTGATAATAAAAATACTTAGGCTTGAAAAAAATTTTTCGTAGGCCTGAGAATTTTTTTTTGTAGGCTTGGAAAAAAATTTTTGTAGGCTTGGGATTTTTTTCCTGAGCCTATAAATTTTATTTTCTGGGCTAGATTATTTAAAAAGCCAAGCCTTAAGAAATGGCAAACCACAACTGGATTTTTTCCAGGGCAAGGTAAATGTTTCTTACACCCAGACTAGAGAAACCAGATTTCCAAGTCTCATGTCTCATAAAGCCAAAACGCACGCACCCAAAAAAGAGAAACAAATCCTCATAATATACCACAACAAAACTCAGCCGCCGTGAAGCGACTGAGCTGATTTGGTTCTAACGACTCGCGGAGCCTGTACCCAAACGGATCAGAGAACCGTCCCCAGGTCTATTGCAAAGGCTAATTCACTGATGAATGATTCACGCGTACTATATCTGCTTTTTATTTCTTCCATCTGTTCTTTGTCTTTTTTATTATTTTACGAATCGAATGATATATGGTCCAGCTCATCTACCAGAGCACGACAACGACGGTATTTTGTGCGGAGGTCTGTTGCTGTCTCAGTTGCCAGATCCTTTGCTCCGTAGTTACTGATACGACGTAAGTAATTGCATATTTCCCGATAGGTGTCGCGTCCTCGTGAATACTCCATCAGCCGATAGATGTAGTGTACGTAACATTCAATGATTTCATTGCGATAGTATGGAAGTAATTGCCTTTCATACTCTTGCAACAATCCGATGCGGGATTGCCTACGCACGAAATCCATCAGTTCCTGATGCCAGCCCTCGCTGGAACATATTTCCGCATAGCGCTCTGGCGTGCGGCTCTTCAACACGTCGTCGGCCAACTTACGGACAAAGGCTTCCCATTGCTCTTTAGGTACGTTCTTCTTGAGTATGGCATAGAAGTCTCCCTTTTCGTAATATGGCTCAATGTACAGATGACGGGCATAGTCAATAGTTTTCTCGCGATTGTGCTCAGCTTGTGCCACTTTCAGTAGACAGTGGTTCCAAGTACTCACTCGTGATGGTCGATGATCTAAATCCAAAGCAATACCTTCTTCTCCCAAATGGTATGCTTTGGCAAAATCCTTAGCCTCAACAGCCTCTGTGATGGCTTGGCGGCGGAAGTCCTCTATCTGAAGGTTGTTCATTATCAGTCGTTGGGCAGCCTCTTTGCCATCGGCTTTCTCA
>Ga0310696_10004536_pt1 | contig 16979 bp, 14 predicted proteins | sample AusTroGonzalo_MG_4_FD_203885 | JGI IMG/M metagenome (GOLD analysis project Ga0310696, IMG submission 203885) | Bovine rumen microbial communities from tropical cattle in Woodstock, Queensland, Australia - Gonzalo_02 (v2) (version 2) | ecosystem: Host-associated > Mammals > Digestive system >...
GCAGCTGCGTAACGACGCACGGACCAGCCTCGATGACGGTGCACGGTATGTTCTTACCGTCGGCACCGAAAACGGAAGTCATTCCGATTTTCTTTCCAATTAATCCAGGCATTGGTTTGTTAATTAACTGTTTATAAACACTTTATAAGTTTGCCCGCATTTTTGCGGGCTGCAAATATACAACTAATTTCTCAATTTACAAACAGTTGATTTCCAATATTTTCATCGGTCGCTTCCGGCCTGGGGGAAAAGATTCGCCGATCAAGTCGGCGAATGACGGCTGATCGGCGAATGACGGCCTGGGCGGCGAGGGACGGCCTGACCGGCTAGCGGTATTCTTCGTATTCGGGGAGGGCCAGCTGCGAGAGGAAGTCCTTGAGCTTCTGCTCGTCGCGGGGGCAGATCATCAGGACGTCCTCGGTGTCGATGACGATGTAATTCTCGAGGTCGCGGACCGCGAGGAGCTTGTCGTCGCGGGTGGTGTAGATGATGTTGCCGCGGCTGTCCTTGAGGAGGCGGCGGCTGGTGCGGTTGAGGGCGTTGCCCTGGTCGTCGTGGTAGGCGAGGTATTCGTAAAGCGACTCCCAGTTGCCGATGTCGGCCCAGCGGAAATCGGCGGGGTAAACCCAGGCGTTGTCCGTCTTCTCCATCACGGCGTAGTCGATGGAGGTGCGGGGCATGTCGGGGTAGATGCGCTCCACGAAGGCCCGCTCCCCTTCGGTGCCGACGATGCGCTGCCAGCCTTTCCAGAGGCGCGTGATCTCGGGGGTGTACTTCTCCAGTTCGGCGCGGATCGCGTCGGCGCGCCAGACGAAGATACCGGAGTTCCAGAGGAATTCGCCGGTGTCGATGAACACCTTGGCCAGCTCCTCGTCGGGCTTCTCGGTGAAGGTCTTGATCTTGACCGGGCGGCCGTCTTCGGGGTGTCCGGCCATCTGGATGTAGCCGAAGTTGGGGTCGGGCCGCGTCGGGATGACGCCCAGGGTGATCAGGGCATTGGAATCGGCCGCGTAGGCAAGCGCCTTCTCCAGGGTGTGGTTGAAAGCTTCGTGGCGGGCGATGGCGTGGTCGGCCGGCGTGACGATGGTCACGGCCTCGGGATCGCGCTGCAGGATGGCGTAGGTCGCATAAGCGACGCAGGGGGCCGTGTTGCGGTTGTAGGGCTCCAGCAGCAGGTTGCTCTCCGGAAGTTCGGGCAGCTGCGAGAGGACCTGGCCGCGGTAGCGCGACAGGCTGACCACGAGGATGTTCTCCTCCGGGATGACGGCTTTCATGCGGTCGTAGGTGCGCCGCAGGAAAGAGCGGCCCAGGATGCTGAAGTCGAGGAACTGCTTGGGCATCCGGGCCCGGCTGATCGGCCAGAACCGGGATCCGATTCCGCCGGCCATGATTATGCAATAGTGGTGGTTATTAGACATAGTGTGGTATAAAGGCTTTAGGGTAATAGTCAATGTCAAAGTCGGCGCCGGTCCCGTAGAAGACCACCGACAGCACGTCGAAGAAGACTTCGAGGTCGGCGGGCAGCGCCTTCCGCTCGTCGGAATGCAGGAAGGCCTGTGCGGCGGCGGCCAGCCGGCGCTGCTTCTCGCGCCCGACGTTGCGCTGGGGTTCGGCCATCACCGGCGCCACGCGGCTCTTGACCTCCACGATGTGGAGTTCGCTGCCGAGCAGGGTGACGATGTCCAGCTCGAGGTGGCCGCCGCGCCAGTTGCGGGCGAGGATCCTGTGGCCGAGGCCGGAGAGGTAGCGGCTGGCTTCCTCCTCGCCTTTGCGGCCGACGACGGTACGGTTGCTTCTCATAGTTTGACGATGGTTACGCCCGTGCCGCCGTTGCGGATGTCTTCGTCGCTGACGGTCAGGCCGGGGATGGTTCTGAGGTACTTCTGGATCTCCTCGCGCAGCACGCCGGTGCCCTTGCCGTGGATGATGCGCACGGAGGAGACGTTCAGCATGATGGCGTCGTCGATGTAGTGCGTGACGATGTCCAGCGCGTCGGAGAGGCGTTCGCCGCGGATGTCGAGCTCGGGCTTGAAGGAGAGCTTGCGCTCCGTGATGGCGCTGTCGACCTTCTGCTGCACGGGGGCGAAGGCCTTGCGGGATGCTTCGCGGAATTCGTTGGAGGAGATGCGCTCCACGCGGGCGGGAGCCATCGTGCTGGTGATGTTGCCGACGATGACGGTCACGGACTTGCTGCTGACCTTGGAGACCTCGCCCACCAGGCCGTTCTCCTTGATGCGGACTTTCTCGCCGACCTTGAGCGGGGCGCTCTTGACGGTCTCCTGGACCGGGGCGTCGGTCTTCTTGCGGCGCTTGCCGAGCTGGCTGAGCTTGCGGTCGATGTAGTCGTCGCGGGTCTTCTTCTGCTGGACCTTGCGCTGCTCCAGCGCGCCCAGGAAGCCCTGGAGCTCCTGCCGGGCGGCCTTGGTCTGCTCCTTCTCCGCCTGGGCCTCGCGGATGTCGCGGATGGTCTTCTCGACCTGCTTGCCCGCGCCCTTGACGATCTGTTCCGCCTCCTTGCGGGCCTCGTCGAGGATGGTCTTCTTCTGCTGCTGGATGTCCTCCAACTCGCGCTGGTAGCGCTCCGTGAGGCCTTCGAGGGCCTTGTCGGTATGCTTGATCTTCTGCAGGCGCTCGTCCAGCGCCCGGCGGTTGCGGGCAATCTTGCGCAGGTTGCGCTCGATCCCGACGAACTCCTCGCCGGCCCGCGTCTCCGCGTCCTTGACGATGCTCTCCGGCAGGCGCATCTTGCGCGCCAGCTCGAAGGCGAAGGAGTTGCCCGGGAGGCCGATCTCCAACTGGAAGAGCGGGGCGATCCGCGCGGAATCGTAGAGCATCGCGCCGTTGACCACGTGGGTGTCGGCGCCGGAAGCGTAGAGCTTGAGGTTGGTGTAGTGCGTGGTGATCACGCCCCACACCTCGCGGCGGTCGATCTCCGCCAGGATGGCCTCCGCGATGGCGCCGCCCGCAGCCGGTTCCGTGCCGGCGCCGAACTCGTCGATGAGCACCAGCGTGCGGCCGTCGGCCTCGCCCAGGAGCTCGCGCATATCGGTCAGGAAGGAGCTGTAGGTACTCAGGTCGTCCTCGAGGTTCTGGTCGTCGCCGATGCTGACGGCGATGCGCTCGAAGACAGGCAGCTCCGAACTCTCGGATGTGGGGATGAGCATCCCCCACTGGAACATATACTGCAGCAGGCCCACGGTCTTCAGGCAGACGGACTTGCCGCCGGCGTTGGGGCCGGAAATGAGCAAGATGCGCTTCTGCGGCGTCAGGGTGACGGTCAGCGGGACGATGGCGCGGTTCTCGCGCGCGAGCGCCTTCTCCAATAAAGGATGGCGCGCCTTGCGCAGCGACAGGCTGCCGTCGGAGGAGATGACGGGCATCCCGGCCACCATCTCGAGGGCGGCCTGCGCCTTGGCCATCAGGAAGTCCACCTCGCCGATGAATGCGGCCGCAGCGAGCAGGTCGGGGAGATAGGGGCGCAGGAAGTCGGTGAATTCCAGCAGGATCTGCCGGATCTCGCGCTGCTCCTCGAAGCGGAGCTCGCTGATGTCGTTCTCGAGCTCGATGACCTCGGCGGGCTCGACGAAGGCGGTCTTGCCGGAGGCGGACACGTCGTAGACGAAGCCCTGGAGCTTGCGTTTGGCCGAAGTGCCGACGGGGATGAGGTACTTGCCGTCGCGGATGGTCACGTCGGCGTCGGCCTCCACGATCCCCTCCTCCTGGGCCTTGCGCAGGATGGCCCCGGCGCGCTTGGAGACGGCGGCTTCCTTGCTCCGCAGGTCGCGCCGGATCTCGAAGAGCCGGTCGGAGGCGGAGTCCTTGATGTCGCCGTATTTGTCGAGGATGCCCTCGATGCGGCGCTGCACCTCCGGGAAGGCGTGCACCGGCGAGGCGAGCTGCTCCAGCTGGGGGTAGATGCCGCGCTTGATGCTTCCGAAGAAGTGCAGGATGCGGCGCAGGGTGTCGGTGACGGTCTTGAGCTTGCCCAGCGAGAGGACGTCGATGCTCGAACCCTGGCGCTCCAAGGCGCTCAGGAAGGGGATGGCATCGATGTAGCCGGAGGTGGGGAAACTCTCCTCGAACATCAGGATCAGGCGCATCTCGTCGGTGAGGGCGAGGCGCCGGCGGATGATGCCGGGATCGGTGGAAAACGCCTCCTCAGCCACGCGCGCAGCGGCGTAGTCCGTCAGGCAGCGGTCCGCGATGTTCTTGCGGATCTTGTCGAAGCCGAGTTTGTTTTCCAGTCGTTCGTGGGTCATTCCGATTTTTCTCCGAGCAGCAGGTTCAGGGTGTTGATGGTGTCCACGGGGGAGATCTGTCCGCCGCGGACGAAGGAGATGCCGCCGGTCTCCTCGCTGACCACGATGACGTCGGCGTCACACTGTTCGGAGATACCGATGGCGGCCTTGTGGCGCATCCCGTAACGGGCGGGAAGGTCGGAGCGTTCCGTAATCGGGAGGGTGCAGCGGGCGGCGATGATGCGGTTGTCCCCGATGATCATCGCGCCGTCGTGGAGCGGGGAGTTCTTGAAGAAAATGTTCATGATGAGGCGGCGGCCGATCTCGGCGTCGACGACGTCCCCGGTGGCGATGATGTCCTCGAGGGAATTCTTGCGCTGGATCAGGATCAGCGCACCGGTCTTCTGCGCGGACATCTCGCGGCAGGCTTCGGTGATCTCCAGGACGGCGCGGGTGTCCACGCGACGCGGCTGGAACGCCGGGAAGAGCCGCTTCAGGAAGGACTGCTGCCCCAGGGTCGAGCCCGCCTTGCGCCCGAGCGTCCCCAGGAAACGGCGCACCTCCGGCTGGAAGATCACGACAAGCGCCACGGCGCCCATGTCGATGAGGGTGCCGAGCAGGGAGGAGATCATCTTCATCCCGAGGGATTCCGCCACGATGCGGACGATGACGACGAGGATGATGGCGACGAAGATGTTAATGGCCGTAGAGCCGCGAATCCACCTGAATATCAGGTAGATGATGGCGGCGACCAGCAGGATGTCCAGGATGTCGATCCAGGAGAAGTTCAGAAACTCCAGCATCTTCGAACGAATAACTTGTACAAAGATAATCGGAATTTCCATCTTTACATAATTCTTTCTACGAAAGCGAAGCGTTCAAGCCCTGCAGGGCCACGCAAACGCCCACCGGATGGCGGGCGTGCGTGGTCCCTGCAGGGCTTGAACCTGCGACCCACGGATTATGAGTCCGCTGCTCTGACCGACTGAGCTAAGGGACCAGTCGCGTCAGACCTTGATCTCGACCTCGACGCCGGAAGGGAGCTCCAGCTTCATCAGGGAGTCCACCGTCTTGGCGTTGGAATCCTCGATGTCGAGCAGTCTGCGGTAGGAGTCGAGCTCAAACTGCTCACGGGCCTTCTTGTTGACGAAGGTGGAGCGGTTGACGGTGAAGATCTTCTTGTTGGTGGGGAGAGGAATCGGGCCATTCACCTTCGCACCGGTCGCCTTCACGGTCTCGACGATCTTGGTCGCGGACTTGTCCACGAGCATATGATCGAAAGACTTGAGTTTGATTCTAATTTTTTGGCTCATATCAAAAGTTTTTTACATTTCAATACTATTCGTCGTCAGACGGCATCTTGTATCCGCTCTTCTCCACGATGTCCTTGGCCATTGCGGGCGGGACCTCGGCGTAGTGGTCGAACGACATCGTGCTGGTGGCCCGTCCGGAGGACAGGGTGCGGAGCACGGTGACGTAGCCGAACTGCTCGGAGAGCGGCACGAACGCCTTCACGATGCGGGCGCCGTTGGTCGTCGAGTCCATCGCGACAATCTGTCCGCGGCGGCGGTTGAGGTCGCCGACGATGTCGCCCATATAATCCTCCGGCGTGACCACCTCGAGGTTCATGATGGGCTCCAGGATGACAGGCTTGCACTTCGGACACGCGTGACGGAACGCCATACGTGCAGCCAATTCGAACGAGAGCTGGTCGGAATCCACCGGATGGAAGGAACCGTCCAGGAGCGTGACCTTGAGGGAAGGCACCTCGTATCCGGCCAGGACGCCGTTGGCCATCGCGGACTCGAATCCCTTCTGTACGCAGGGAACGAATTCCTTCGGCACGTTGCCTCCCTTGACCTGATTGTCGAACTGCAGGCCCTGTACGCCCGCGTCCGCCGGTGCGATCTCCACGATGATGTCCGCGAACTTTCCACGGCCGCCGGTCTGCTTCTTGAACACCTCGCGGTGCTGGACGGAAGCGGTGATCGCCTCTTTGTAGTTGACCTGGGGTGCGCCCTGGTTGATCTCCACGCCGAATTCGCGGCGCAGGCGGTCCACGATGATGTCGAGGTGGAGCTCACCCATACCGCTGATGACGGTCTGGCCCGTATCCGGGTCGGACTTCACGGTGAAGGTGGGATCCTCCTCGGCGAGCTTGCCGAGCGCGACGCCCAGCTTGTCGAGGTCCTTCTGCGTCTTGGGCTCCACGGCGATTCCGATCACGGGATCGGGGAACTCCATCGATTCGAGCGAGTAGCGGTGATCCTCGGCACAGACGGTGTCGCCCGTGCGGAGATCCTTGAAGCCGACCGCCGCGCAGATGTCTCCGGCCTCCACGAACTCGATCGGGTTCTGGTGGTTGGAGTGCATCTGGTAGAGACGGGCCACGCGCTCCTTCTTCCCGGAACGGGAGTTGAGCACGTAGGAGCCGGCATCGAGGTGGCCGGAATAGACGCGGATGTAGGCCAGACGGCCCACGAACGGGTCGGTCGCGATCTTGAACACAAGACCGCAGAACGGCTGCGTGGCCTCCGGTTTCAGCATCACCTCCCGGTCATTCGCCAGGTTCGTAGCCTTCGTGTCGCCGATGTCCAGCGGCGAAGGCAGGTAGCGCATCACGGCGTCCAGCAGGAACTGGACACCCTTGTTCTTGAACGAAGAGCCGCAGCAGGCCGGAACGATCTGCATGGCGATGGTGCCCTTGCGGAGCGCTGCGATCAGCTCCTCCTCCGTGATGGATTCGGGAGCCTCGAAGTACTTGTCCATCAAGGCATCGTCGCACTCGGCGGCGGCTTCGATCAGTTTATCCCGCCAGAAGGCGACGGCATCCTGCATGTCGGCAGGGACCTCGGTGTACTCGTAGTTCACGAGCTCTTCGCCGGACTTGTAGATAATCGCTTTCCGGGAAATCAGGTCAACGATCCCCTCAAACTTCTCCTCCGCCCCGATGGGCAGGCAGATGGGGACGGCGGTGGCACCGAGCTTGGTCTTGATCTCCTCGACACAGGCGAGGAAATCGGCGCCGACCCGGTCCATCTTGTTCACGTAGGCAATCTTCGGCACATGGTACTTGTCAGCCTGGCGCCAGACCGTCTCGGACTGGGGCTGCACACGGCCGACCGCGCAGAAAGTCGCAATCGTACCATCCAGGACACGAAGGGAACGCTCGACCTCCACCGTGAAATCCACGTGGCCCGGGGTGTCGATCAGGTTGATCTGATAGGTGTCCCCGCCGTAGTGCCAGAACGCGGTGGTGGCGGCAGAAGTGATGGTGATACCCCGCTCCTGCTCCTGCACCATCCAGTCCATCGTGGCAGCACCCTCATGGACTTCGCCAATCTTGTGCGTCTTGCCCGTATAGAAGAGGATGCGCTCGGACGTGGTGGTCTTGCCGGCATCGATGTGGGCCATGATGCCGATGTTCCTCGTGTACTTGAGATCTCTCTTAGCCATCTAACTAACCAAAATCAATTAAAAGCGGAAATGGGCGAAGGCCTTGTTGGCTTCAGCCATTCTGTGCATATCCTCTTTGCGCTTGTATGCACCACCTTCATTGTTGTATGCCGCCATAATCTCGGCACACAGTTTTTCAGCCATCGAGCGGCCGGAGCGTTTGCGGGCGAAGGATATCATATTCTTCATAGAAAGCGAAATCTTCCGCTCCGGGCGCAACTCGGTAGGCACCTGGAAGTTGGCGCCGCCGATACGGCGGGACTTGACCTCGATCTGCGGAGTCACGTTCTCGAGCGCCTTCCTCCAAATATCTAGAGGAGCCTTGTCAGAATCTTTCATCTTCTCGCCTACCAAATCAATGGCATCGTAAAAAATAGAATACGCGATACTCTTCTTCCCCTGCAACATAAGGTTGTTCACGAAGCGCGTAACCTGCGTGTCGTGATACTTAGGATCAGGAAGTAGAATCCTCTTCTTAGGCTTTGCTTTTCTCATTGTTGTAGATAATTAATAATTTTAACCACCCTTCTGCAATTACTTCGGCCTCTTGGCGCCGTAGAGCGAACGGGACTGGGTCCGTCCTTCCACGCCGGCAGTATCCAAAGCACCGCGGAGGATGTGGTAACGTACACCAGGGAGGTCCTTGACACGACCGCCACGCACGAGCACGATGGAGTGCTCCTGGAGGTTGTGTCCCTCACCCGGGATGTAGGCATTGACCTCTTTCGCGTTCGTCAGACGGACACGCGCGACCTTACGCATCGCGGAGTTCGGCTTCTTGGGGGTCGTCGTGTAAACACGCAGACACACGCCACGCTTCTGAGGGCAAGCATCCAGCGCACGAGATTTCGACTTGTCTTCGATCACCTCGCGTCCTTTGCGAACCAATTGTTGAATTGTTGGCATAAATTGTTGTTAATAAATAAGTTATAAAAAGCCCCCGTTTTTTGGGGGCTGCAAATATACGGAAAAATCCGTAAATCACAAAATATGACGTGTGCTAACTACCTGAATTTCGCGAACTCTACATCCCGGCGGGACTGTTCGTAGAGGCGCTGGTCCTTCTCCCGCACGTTCTCCAGGTGGGCCTTGACGGCGTCGGCCTGGCCCCGGCGGGCGGCGATGATCGCCCGGAGGTACTCCGCCTGCGCGCAGTTGCAGTGGATGGCAGCTTCGGCCTCGTCGAGGCGGCCGGCCAGGATGCTGGCCACGGCGCCGTTCAGCCCTTCGGTGCCCTTGAGTTCGCGGGCGGCCGCGTCATAGTTGCCGTCCAGCAGGTCCACCAGGCCCAGGTTGGCCTTCGCCTCGTCGGTCCCCGCCTTGCGGAAATAGTCCGCCGCCAGCTTGCGTTCGCCCCGCTGCAGCTCGACCACGCCGAGGGCGTTGGTCACGTCGGCGTCGGGCGCCTTGATCGCCTTGAGGTACTTCCCGGCGGCGTCCGGACGCTCATCCTGGAGCGCGAGCACCGCAAGGTTGAAGCGGGCGCGGTCGGAATCGTAGCGCTCGACGGCCTTCTCGTAGAGTTCGGCCTTGCGGGCGGAGTCATCCACGATGGACGCCACGTGCAGCAGGCCTTCCTCGTCAAGCACATCGACGGCCTGGCGGGAGAGGGTCAGCAGCTCTTCGTCCGTGAAGTTCTGGTAGTCCACCTCGGTGATGAAGCGCGCGCGGCGCAACTCCGGGAAGACGTTCTTGTTGATCTCGGTGTAGACCTGCGACATGTTCTTGATCTCGCTCTCGCGGACCGCCGGGTCGCTGTACATCGACAGGACGCGCAGGATCAGCTCCTTGTCCTCGATGTCGGACTTGCGGATGGCTTCCTGGAAGCCTTCCCAGTCCTGGCCCACGCTGCGGACCTCGAGGCCGTCGGCGCTCTGGCCGCCGGAGACCTGGCTCCAGGCCTTCTCGGCCGAGGCGGCGCGCTGGTCGGAGAGCTTGGCATTGAGCTCCTGGCCGCCTTCCGGGGAGGCGTAGGCCACGATCTTCGTGCCCGTGACGGTGTAGCGGGGGTTCGAAGCGATCTCCGCGAGGGCCGCCTGCAGCTCCTTGATGGAGGCGGAGCGCAGCTCGCTGCCCTTGATGGCGGCGGAGTTGTAGTCGTACATCACCTGCCCCTCGGTCTGCTCGTGGATGACGGACTGGTAGTCGTCCTGCTTGAAGCTGAAGCTGCCGGTGGGACGCGCGAGCAGCTGCGTCAGGATGGTGCCGTCGGCCACTTTCACGGACGGCACGGGGATGCGTTTGCCGTTGTAGGTCGCGGCCCCGCGCAGCTCCAGGTAGGCCTGCTCCACGCCTTCGTCATAGTCGAAGTCGAACTTCTCTCGGACCGTCCCGCCATAGCTGGAGACCACTTTGTAATTGTCCAGCACCTTCTCGCCCTGGTAGGTGAAGGTCGGGCCCGTCTGCTCGCTGTCGCCGTAGACCAGGACCGGGGTCACCTCCAGGATCGCCTTGGGGTGGAAATAGCCCTGGGGGTAGGTCACGGTGAGCTCCACGGGGATCTTGTCGCCCACCAGCGCGAGGACCTCGGGGGTGCACTCGATCCGGACGTTCTCCGAGAGCTTCATCTGCTCGGCGATGGACTTGGAACAGGCGGCTGCGGTGAGGACCGCGGCGCCGAGAAGGAGGATTTTCAGGGTATTTTTCATCTTCATTCCGCTTTGATTCTATTTGAAAGACAAATATACGAGAAAAATCCTTAACTTTGCTTGTTATGGAAATGCAAGAGCTCCAACGCCTCAAAAATAAATTCGACATCATCGGCAACGATGCCGGGCTGAACCGTGCCCTGGAGACGGCCGTCGCCGTGGCCCCCACGGACCTGACCGTCCTGATCACGGGCGAGAGCGGCGTCGGCAAGGAGAACATCCCCCAGATCATCCACCAGTACAGCCGCCGCCGGACCGGGAAATACCTGGCCGTCAACTGCGGCGCCATCCCCGAAGGCACCATCAACGCCGAGCTCTTCGGCCACGAGAAGGGCGCCTTCACCGGCGCGATCGGCGAGCGCAAAGGCTATTTCGAGGAGGCCAACGGCGGCACCCTCTTCCTCGACGAGATCGGCGAGCTCCCCAAGGAGACGCAGGCGCTGCTGCTGCGCGTGCTGCAGAACGGCGAATACATGAAGGTCGGCTCCTCCAAGGTGGAGAAGACGGACGTGCGCGTGATCGCCGCCACCAACGTCAACCTCGCTTATGCCGTGGCCATGGGCAAGTTCCGCGAGGACCTCTACTACCGGCTCACCGGCATCCAGATCCAGATGCCCGCCCTGCGCGAGCGCAACAAGGACGACATCTACCTCCTCTTCCGCAAGTTCACCTCCGACTTCTCGGAGCGCTACAGCCTCTGCAAGGTCAGCCTCAACCACGACGCGATCAACCTCCTCACGAGCTACCGCTGGCCGGGCAACATCCGCCAGCTCAAGAACCTCGCGGAGACGGTGACCGCGCTCGAGTCCCGGCCCGTGACGCCGAGCTCCGAGCGCGTGGAGATCGGCCCCGCCGCGCTGATGCGCTACCTGCCCGACGAGCGGGACAGCATGCTCCCGGCGACGACCGGCCCCGGCCCTGCCGGCGGCAGCCTGCCCGACGGCGACAAGCAGATGATCATCAAGGCCATCCTCGACCTCAAGGGCGAAGTGGACCACCTCAAGCGCATCGTGGAGGCGGGCGGCGCGCCGCAGCAGGCGCCCACCCCCATGCCCGCCGGGCTGCCCCACTACGTGGATCTGCCCGAGAACGAACCCGAAGAGCAGCTGCTCGAGCCCGAGGGCGGCGCCCTCCCCGAAGGCACCACCATCCGCAAGGCAGGCGACGAACTGATCGAGCGCAGCCTCGCCAAGCACGGGGGCAAAGTCAAACTCGCCGCGGCCGAGCTGGGCGTCTCCGAACGCACCATCTACCGCAAGCTCGCGGAATGGAAAAAGAGCGGAAAATGATGACACGCCCCGCCGCCCGCATACTCAGCCTGCTCTCCGCCGCGCTCCTCTTCAGCGCCTGCGGGATCTATTCCTTCACCGGCACCTCCATCCAGAACGACGTCAACACCGTCACGATCAACTACTTCGAGTACAAGGCCCAGAAAGTCAACCCGTCCCTGAGCAACGACCTCACCGAGGCGCTGAAGACCCGCTTCCGCCGCTCCACGCGTCTGGAGCAGGTGGACCAGGACGGCGACCTGGAGATCACCGGCGAAGTCACGGGCTACACCGTGTCGGCCACGGCCATCACGGCCAATGAAGTCGCCGCGCAGAACCGCCTCACCGTGACGGTACGCGTGAACTTCACCAACCGGAAGCATTCCGAAGACGACTTCGAGAACCAGACCTTCTCCGCCTACGCCGACTACGACTCCACCAACTCCCTGGATGCGGTCGAGTCCTCCCTCTGCACCGAAATCATCGACAAGATCATCGAAGACATTTTCAACGCCACCGTCGCCCAATGGTAAATCCGATTGACATTCAAAACCTGACCCTCGAGGAACTCTCGGGCGTGATCGCGCTCTACCCCTGGTACGCCGGGGCCCGGATGGAGCAGGTGCGCCGGATGTCCGGCCTGGGGGCCCTGTCCGATTCGCAGATCGCAGAGACCGCCCTGCACCTGGGCGGCCGCAAGACCCTCGCCGACCTGCTCCGCGCCGGACGCAGCGTAGACTGCTCCGACAAAGACGCCCGCCAGATCATGGAGCGTTTCATCCCCCGGCCGACGCCCCAGGCGCAGCCGCCGCGCGTGTTCGTGGTGGGCGGGGATTATTTCACCCAGACGCAGTACGAGGGCGCGCGCCACGACGATGACGGCATCTTCTCCAAGTTCGCCACCAAGGCGCGGGCCGAGGGATTCCGCGACGAACCCGCCCCCGCCGAACCCGAGGATTTCTGCACGGAGACGCTGGCGGGCATCTACCTCGAGCAGGGCTACAAGGAGGAGGCGCTCGATATTTATTCGAAACTTATTTTGCGATATCCGGAAAAAAGTGTTTACTTTGCAGCCCTTATTGACGAAATAAATAAAAAAGATAATTGATTATGAATACTCTGTTTGTGATTTTGACCGTGCTGATCATTCTCGCCGCCCTCCTGCTCATCATCGTGGTGCTGCTGCAGAATGGCAAGGGTGAGGGTATGGCCAGCAACTTCGTGGCCGGCAACCAGACCTTCGGTGTCCGCCAGACCGCCGACATCCTCGAGAAGATCACCTGGGGCCTCGTGGCATTCATCCTCGCGGTCTCCATCATCTCTTCCTTCACGACCGGTACGAACGGCGCTTCCATCGACGTGACCGACCAGATCGAGAACGTGGCCGGCGATGCCCAGCCCGAGTTCCCCGCCGCCCCGATCCAGCAGGACGCTCCGACGGAGTAAGAGATTCGCCGATCAAGCCGGCGAATGACGGATATGAAAAACCCGAGGCACAAGCCCCGGGTTTTTTCATTTGTTCCGCAGGACGGTCTGGCCGTCCACGCTGTCGACCTCGATGACGGAGTCCTTGTGGATCTTGCCCTCCAGGATCTCGCGGGCCAGCCGGTTGACCAGCTCCCGCTGGATCAGGCGCTTGACCGGCCGGGCGCCGTAGACGGGGTCGTAGCCGTTCTCCACCATGTCGTCCTCGAACGCGCGGGTGAAGCTGAGCGCGACGTTCTCGTTCTCGAGCTTCTTGCGGAGGATCTCCATCTGGATGCGTACGATCTCGCGGATGTTGTCCGGCGTGAGCGGGTCGAAGACCACGATCTCGTCGATACGGTTCAGGAACTCCGGCCGCATCCGCAGACGCAGCTCCTCCTCCTTGAGGTTGGAGGTCATGATGAGGATGGTGTTCTTGAAGTCCACGGTGCGGCCCTTGTTGTCCGTCAGGCGGCCGTCATCCAGCACCTGCAGCAGGATGTTGAACACGTCCGGGTGGGCTTTCTCGATCTCGTCGAGCAGCACAACGGAATAGGGCTTGCGCCGGACGGCTTCGGTCAGCTGGCCGCCCTCGTCGTAGCCGATGTAGCCCGGAGGGGCGCCGATCAGCCGGCTCACCGTATGGCTCTCCTGGTATTCGCTCATGTCGATACGCGTCATCATCGACTCGTCGTTGAAGAGGAACTCTGCGAGGGCCTTCGCGAGCTCGGTCTTGCCCACGCCGGTGGTGCCCAGGAAGAGGAAGGAGCCGATGGGCCGGTGCTCGTTGGACAGGCCGGCGCGGCTGCGGCGTACGGCGTCGGACACGGCGGCGATGGCCTTGTCCTGCCCCACGACGCGCTTGTGCAACGCCTCCTCCATGCGCAGGAGTTTCTCTTTCTCGCTCTCCATCATCCGGGCCACCGGGATGCCGGTCCAGCGCGCCACGACCTCCGCGATGTCCTCGGGCGTGACGGATTCCGTGATGATGGGATCCTGGATGGCGGCCTGCTTGGCCGTCAGTTCCTCGATGCGCTTCTGGGCGGCGGCGAGCTTGCCGTAGCGGATCTCCGCCACCTTGCCGTAGTCGCCGGAACGCTCGGCGATGGCGGCTTCGCGCTTGTAGTCCTCGATCTGCTGGCGGGTGTTGTTGAGCTCGGTGACGATGCCCTTCTCCTCGTTCCAGCGGGCGGCCAGGGCGTCGCGCTCGGCCTTGGCGGCCTTCAGGTCCTCTTCGATCTTCTCGGCCTTGAGGCTCACGCCTTCGCGCCCGACGGCTTCCTTCTCGATCTGCAGCTGGCGGATCTTCGAGTCCAGGATGTCAATGGGCTCCGGGACGGAATTCATCTCCAGGCGCAGCTTGGAGGCCGCTTCGTCCACGAGGTCGATGGCCTTGTCGGGGAGGAAACGGTTGTTGATGTAGCGGTGGCTGAGGTTCACGGCGGCGATCAGGGCGTCGTCTTCGATGCTCACGCGGTGGTGGGTCTCATATTTCTCCTTCAGGCCACGCAGGATGGCGATGGATTCGGCGGGCGAAGGCTCGTCGACCATTACCTTCTGGAAACGGCGCTCCAGGGCCTTGTCCTGCTCGAAGTACTTCTGGTACTCGTCCAGGGTGGTGGAGCCGATGGTGCGCAGTTCCCCGCGCGCGAGCGCGGGTTTTAGAATATTGGAAGCGTCCATCGCCCCGGAGGAGCGTCCGGCCCCCACGAGGGTGTGGATCTCGTCGATGAACAGGATGATCTCGCCGTCGCTGTCGACGACTTCCTTGACGACGCCTTTGAGCCGCTCCTCGAACTCACCCTGGTATTTCGCGCCTGCGATCAGCGCGCCCATGTCCAGGGAGTAGACCTTGCGGCTCTTGAGGTTCTCGGGCACCTGCCCGTTGACGATCTTGGTGGCAATGCCTTCCGAGATGGCGGTCTTGCCGACACCGGGTTCGCCGACCAGGATCGGGTTGTTCTTGGTTCGCCGGCTCAGGATCTGCAGCACGCGACGGATTTCCTCGTCGCGGCCGATGACCGGGTCGAGCTTTCCTTTCGCCGCGGCCTCATTGAGGTCTACGGCGTACTTGCTTAAGAATTCGTACTTGCTGTTCTCCATAATATAATCGTCGGCCCAATTGGTGGGTCTGCGACTCTGCGCTCAAATTGCGAGCCACTGACAAATTGTCAGAGATCCCGGATCGCGTCCGGGATGACGAAGAAAAATCAAAAAATTTTTGGTGATTCAAAAATTGTATCTATCTTTGCAGTCCCAGCGCTAAACAAAAGGTTTTGCGGAAATAGCTCAGTTGGTAGAGCGCAACCTTGCCAAGGTTGAGGTCGCGGGTCCGAGCCCCGTTTTCCGCTCCAGATGACGAATGACAGCCTTCATGGCTGTCATTTGGCGTCTTTAAGCAGACTGGTTCCGGATTCGCGACCTCAACCCACCCCCGAGGGGTCGGCGGCCCCAGCCGCCGGGGGGTAACGTTAAGGCTTGGCGCAGCGAAGCGGCGCCGCGGGTCCGAGCCCCGTTTTCCGCTCAAAAAGACAGCCCTTGTGGTTGTCTTTTTTTTTTGTATTTTTATCCGACTAATATACCAGCCCATGAGACAGTTAATAGCATTTTTCACCTTTCTGTGCCTTGCGGTGGGGACCACCAGCGCCAAGATAGATACCAAAAAGCTTGAGTATCCCATCCCCTTTGTTCCGGTGGAGAATCGCTCCGCCATCCTGCCGAAGCACAACATCTGCTCCATCGCCCCCGCGGAAGAATCTTCGGACTATTTCATCACCGGCAACGGTTCCCTGCGCATCCAGGCTTCCGGACAGCCCTATAACGATGTAATGTCCTATACCCAGGAACTGCTCTTTGAGCCGCTCTGGGCGGAGACTCCCCTGCCTCCGGACATGCGTCCCTACCTGCCCCGCATCCGCCAACTGCTGCTGGAGGGCAAGCCGGATGAGGCGAACGCCCTGGTGGACGAGGCCCAGATCAAGGCCGGATTCGACAAGTACATGAATTTCGGCAACAGGATTCTGTACCCCGTCGCCGGACCGCGGAGGCACACGGCCTTCACGCTCACCTTCCGCCGCCCGGAGCAGCCCGATACCCGGGACTATTTGCGCTGGCTGGACATGCAGAACGGCATGATCACCGCCATGTGGACGGATGCGCGCGGTTCTTTCCGGAATGAATGCTTCTGCGCCTATGACGGGGACGTCACCGTGAACCGCTTCACCGCGCCGAAGGGACAGCTGGACCTGGACGTGGAGATGCAGCTGCCCAGATTGACCAGCAGCACCCATGAGCTGACGATCGAGGACGGCGTGATCACGCTGGCCTGCGCGTACAATCCGGACTTCGGCCACAAGGGCTTCGCCGTGGTCATCCGCTTCCTGCCCGAAGGCGGCACCATGAAGAAGACCGAAAAAGGCATGCACATTTCCGGCGCGGACGGCCTGATGATCGTCGCGAAGATCGAGAGGTTCGAAAGCGACTTCAGCTTTGACTGCGCCAAGCCCGTCCGTGACGGACTGCTGGCCATGAAGGTCGATTTCGACCGGATGCTCAAGGGGAACGAAAAGTACATCGGCGAGCGGATGGACCGTTCCCGGATCCATCTGAGCCCCGACGAAGACATGCTGCTTTCCGGCGAGGAACTGCTCCGTCGCGCCCACAGCAAGAACGAGCTGGATCCCGCCCTGCTGGAGAAGCTCTATGACATGGGCCGCTTCTTCCAGATCTACGATACGGGCAAGTATCCTCCTTTGATGGGCCAGCACAACATCAACACGAACCTGCAGGTCTGCGCGGGAAACAATACGGGCCTCTTCGACGAGATGGACGCGTATTTCAGGTATTACGAGACGAAGTTCGATGACTTCCGCACCAACGCGATGCTGCTCTACGGCGCCCGCGGC
>Ga0310696_10004537_pt1 | contig 16978 bp, 26 predicted proteins | sample AusTroGonzalo_MG_4_FD_203885 | JGI IMG/M metagenome (GOLD analysis project Ga0310696, IMG submission 203885) | Bovine rumen microbial communities from tropical cattle in Woodstock, Queensland, Australia - Gonzalo_02 (v2) (version 2) | ecosystem: Host-associated > Mammals > Digestive system >...
GGGACAACGTCCCTCTTGATGGGGTACTGTCAATTACCCCTAATGTTGGACTTTCCAATATTAATGACGTAACGAACCCTTTGAGGGTTCAGTTGCAAGCCTCCGGCTTTGCCGGAGGTAGTTGACTTACTGCTGGGGATTCTTTTGTTTCGCTGTTCATATAGTTCTCCGGAATTTGAGCGGCATGTGATTGTCTAGAATAGGACAGTCTTCAAACATAAATCTCATGTCGGGAACATTACCAGTATCCCAGTTAGAAATATTCCCGTTAAATTTAGATTTACTGAACATCCCACTCATATTGACTACATTAGATACATCCCATTTGGATATATCTCCTTGAAATATGGAATTCCTGAACATATAACTCATATCTGTAACTTTTGACACATCCCATTTGGATATATCGCCGTTAAATATAGAATCCATGAACATGCTACACATATCTCTAACCTTAGATACATTCCAATTAGATATATCACCATTAAAACGAGACTCGGCAAACATCCTATCCATATATTTTACATTAGATACATTCCATTTTGAAATGTCTCCATTAAATTGAGTTTCTCTGAACATATTACTCATATTCTCTACTTTAGACGTGTCCCATTTAGAGATGTCTCCGTTGAACTCTGAAGCATTAAACATAACACTCATATTCTCTACATTAGATACGTCCCATTTAGAGATGTCTTCATTAAATTTGGAACAGCCGAACATCCAACTCATATTTTTTACATTAGATACATTCCAATTGGAAATATTTCCGTTAAAGTGGGAATAAGCAAACATACCTTGCATATCTTCTACATTAGATACATCCCATTTGGATATATCTCCTTGGAAATCAGATCCATAAAACAGATCAGACATATCGGTAATATGTGATACATCTAAATCATTCAGATCACATTCTGGACCATATTCCTTAATCCTTGCTTCTATTGTCTTTTCTAGAATTTTTCTTTGAAGCCTCGCTTTCTCTTTATTTATCTCGTCCATATTGATTCTCTTAGCTCTAATGGTTTATACTGTATTGGTTTATGTTTATCTGAAATAGTACAACCTAGAAACATCCTACTACTATTTATTACATTACATACATCCCATTTTGATATATCCCCTTGGAATTTAGAGCCATAAAACATATGACTCATATTCCTTACGTGCGATACATCCCAGCTTGAAATATCTCCATTAAATATGGAATCGTAGAACATGTAACTCATATTTTTTACATTAGATACATCCCAGCTAGAAATATTCCCGTTAAAGTGGGAATACGCGAATATACCTTGCATATTTTTTACATTAGATACATCCCAGTTTGAAATGTCTCCATTAAATTGAGACCCTCTGAACATCCAACTTATGTCAGTAACTTTACTCGTATCCCATTTGGATATATCTCCTTGGAAATCAGATCCATAAAACAGATCAGACATGTCAGTAATATTAGTTACATCTATATCATTAAGTTCACAATTTGGACCATATTTATCAATTCTTGCTTCTATTGTTCGTCTCAGAATTTCCTTTTGAAGCTTTGATTTTTCTAAGTCTATCTTGTTCATGAAGAGACCTCCGAGAGTCAGCAACGGGGCAAACCCCGTTGCTTCTCTCATCAGAGACAATCTGATCAGTGAATCTCGACTGACGTCAATCTGTTATTCTTTCTTTCTACGGTAATTAATCTATCGTATCCGGTTAATGGATAGTGACTTGACACAAAGATAGTGTCAGCTGTAATGTCCGACAGAAGACCATCAGCAAGAGCTACATATTCTGCATCCATATTTACTACGGGTTCATCTAAGATTATACAGCCAACACCTCCTAAGAATGATGATATTCGAATCAGAATAAACATATCCAGATAGTTTTTCTGTCCATCCGATGCCTCATCGTAGCTGATCCATTCATCTGCTACTTTAATATAGGCATTGATTCCGAATTTATCCTCAGATTTTGCGGACTCGAATTTGATATTTTCAGTGTTCAGATAGTGAACTAGCTTATCCAGAATACTGTATGGAATAGAACTTAGGTTCTCAACATCAAAAAGGCGGTTGTATTTCTCAGTCAGAGCTAAATTCTCTGTGACATTCTTTAACTCCGACTGGCACTGCTCTACTTGATTCTGAGATTCTACCCTTTGTCTTTCCAGCTTATCTACTTCTGTCTGAATATTCTCCCGGGTTGTAATCCGGCTTACTAATTCACTACTGGCTACCATAAAGGAGTGAGTATCTTCTGCATTATATTTGACAAGCAATTTCTGCAATTCCAGAGACAGTGTATCTTTCTGCTGCTTGGCCTCCAGAATAGCTTCTTTTAATTTTAGGATCTCACTCTTTTGAGAGAGTATATTATTAGCGTTCCTGATTTGATTATCAATGTCATTTAGTTCATTCAAAAGCTTCGATATATCTATTTCTCCCCCTATACATGCCAACTGTTCTTTATATTCAGTTATCTTATTGGTAAGATTTCGGATCTGCTCTTCATCTTTACCCTTCAGAATAGCTCCACAGTTCGGACAGGTGACTACTTTGGCGGAATTTAATATTTCGAGCTGGCCTTCAAATTTAGCCAATTCCCGTTTTCTAGATTGGTAATAGTTATTCCGTTCCTTTGTATTATTTAGATCCACTACTAGCGTTTTCTTTCGCTCATTCAGAAGATCCAAATCCGGCAATTGTACGTTCTGCTGTTGTTGCTCATATTTCTCAATAAGAGCGGTTTTGCTATTGATGACTGTATTGTATGATTCAATCTGCCGTTCTGTATTTTGTATAGTCCTAACATCTGCCAGTAGCTGTTCTTTGTTGACTGAAGCCACATCATTAAATTCCTGCAATTTCGTTTGAGCTTCAGTTAATCGTGTGGTCTGATCCTCAAGCATTGTTTGAGAGCGTATCAGGGATTCGTTCTTCGCCTTTATTTCTCTATTTAAGCTCTTAATCATCGTAGCTGATTCACTATAGAGATAGTCGAAGATTTTGAGATTAAACAGAACATTCATCAACTCTGTTTTGTCTATGGATTCAAAGTAATGTTTATTCGCTCTCAGATAGAAATACCGATAATATTCAGTAAAGGGCAAGCATTCTTTAATTTTCTTCTCTGTCTCTCTTTTGCCGACATTATAACGCTCACCGTTTATCACCAGTATCGTTTCTTTGACCGACCGTTCAATGTGATATTCTTTTCCTTCGTATTCTAGGTCTAATTGGATTCTCAGCGGTTTCTTGGTAAAAGTATTTGTTTTATTGACTAACTCCTCTTTGCTCGCACCAACGAATGCGGTAATGATTGAATAGAAGATCGTGGATTTACCGGAACCGGTAGCACCTTTAACATAATTAATACCGCTTAATTCGTCCAGTTTAAGAGCCAAATGTTCGATACTTCTAACATTGTCTATGATTAGATTCTTTAGCTGAAATTTGAAGCTCACAGGAGTAGGCAGACCGGATAAGTCCAGTTTATTGTGAACAGCCGCTATTCCGTTTTTATTAACCTCATCAGTAATCATTTTCATAATATCTGACTCGGATAATCTTAGCTCTGTGTTCTTCTGCTGCTCTTCTTCCTTTTTATACCGCTTTTGGACAGGGTCAAATTTTAAGAAAGAGAAGTTCACAGAGTCACTTGGAATGCGCTTAAATGTGGACATGGCCTTATTTAAGCCTATAACGCTTATGTAGCCGTTTTGTTCCTGTGACGGGTGTAATTGATAGGGTGGGCAGGTAGAATGGCATTTACCGACATCCCAGAGCGCGTGAATGTCCCCTGCTACACAAAGGTCGAACAAAGACTCGTTGACCTCAACAAATCCAAATGAAATGTGTGATAAGAAGACATTCACATGTTCCGGAGGATATAGAGGACCCTCTCGATTATATGACGAGAGGTAGATTGACGTGTCATTTATGTTTAATGTAGTATCATGCAGGTAATGAACCTGTTTAAAAAGGTCACCTACCAGATGAACGTATGAGTTATCTTTCTCATAACGATCATAGATCATCATATCATGCTGACCGAGAATATAGCCGATATAACAGTCAGGGTTAGCGTCAATGATTGTCTGATAGAATGTCCGCAACACATCAATTACCTGCGGATTTTCGTCCCAGTCATTTATTAAATCACCTAAGATAAACAGATAGTCTGTATCGTAGGTTTTCATAACCTCATTTATGCGCTCAGCCAATTTGATAGGCTGTACTTTCATTCGATAATTTTTCTCCGGTGAATTACGAATCCAAGTGGATAAATGTAAATCACCGATCGCCACAATGTTAGTATTAGTGCGCATTATTTTTCTTCTCCAGTGCTTCTTTAGCGGTTCTTTGTTTATACTTTAACTGTGCTACAAGTACTGCCTTAGAAAAGGCTTCCGGCGTCTCTCTGTAATAACTGATAATTATATCAGCGTCAAACAGATTCAAACGAAACTTAAACAAGTAGGTTTGTTGCTTATCTACAATAGTCACACAATTTTGTCCTGTGCCGTACTGATTATAATGGAATACTATACCATCACGAGTGCAGGTCCATATGTTTTCGCCCCAGTTTTCCAACACAAATCCTCTACTGACGAGGTGTTGCGCGAATTCCTCGGGTGAAACTGTTTTTACAAGATCTGAATATTGTTGGTTTCTATACACGAAATTCCATAAGTGCATAAAAACAGCTTTGGGAGAAATTTGGGGTTTCATTTTGTGATAAATATTTAATCCCGCTTCAAAATCTATATAGTCACCAATAAATTCTGGCGAATTTAGGATACTAATGATTTCTTGCATCAAGTCCTCCTTTGAACTTTTTGCTTCATTTCTTTCTTCGCCTCTTCCTGTCTGGCAAGCAATTGGATCTCTAACATATTTTTCTCGAAATGCTCCGTATCGTCAGCAAGATACTTTACCAGAGCAAGATGGTAATCACTAGGATGAGAAATCGAATGCGTGTCCCATCTTTCTATAAAATATCGCTTCCCTTTGTATTCAATATACCACAAGGGTAGAGCACTTGAATAGTCGCTTTCTCTACTAATAACGGCAACGTAGCCCTTTTGGTACCGGGTATCTATGTCTCCGTCGTCATTAAATCTTTCCTGCGTCCTAGTGAACCCTGCCTGCATCAACTGCTGCTGGAACTCAAAGTCACCGAACGTGATTCCGTTAAACCATGGATAAAGCAACGACTGCATGATTCGATCGAAAAATCTTTGTATGGTTTCCCCTCGGTGATAGTTCTGGCGAATCATTTTTCTCTTGAACCTTTTTGATGCTATGAGCTTTTGCAGTTCCTTTTGTAAGTCTGGCACGGTTTCCACTTGCTTCCTCCTAGATTACTCTATAGTTAGCTATTCTATTCTTTCCTTTTTGCTCAAAAGTTTCTGCTCTATTGATGATTACTGTGCGCAGAATTCTTCCGCAGAGTTGTCCTGCTTTCTTGATGGCTTTCTCCATGGTTGTATTAGGCTGTTCGTTAAAATGCTTAAACAATGGTTCCAGTGGTGTCCCTGTCCAGTCATACCTGTCCCCTCCCCCAATATTGCGCAGAGAAAACCACTCTTTTGTTTGAACGTAGCTATCAACTTCGTCGTCCAAATAATCTACGATTTTCTTAAAGGTAGCTGAATCGATACCGGGAACTCTTGCAATTTTACCACTAGTGATAATTTTTCCATTCACTAACAACATGACTTTTCTCCTGTTCTAGTTGAAGTTTCAATTGTTTGTATTTAATCTTGGCAGCAATCGCTATTTTTTCGAATGCCCCAGTTAAGTTTAAGTAGTACCCGAGCAGTGCATCTATATCAAACATACTTAGATCGTTTGCTTCCCTGTAATATGCTCTGAATATAATCATAGATTCTGTTTCACACCGAGTGTAAAACGCAAACAACCCAGGTGCGCGTTGACTAACAAAACACTTTACATTACCTTTTTGAAGTAGGTACTCTTTTGCTTGACTCGCTTCAGTCAGTTTAAACCCTCTTGCTTCCAGTGCTTTCCAGAATTCTCCCTCCGGAATAATTTTTCGTTGCTTCCGCAAAATCTTGTCGTCGCGTTCAATTAATACCCATAGATATTCCAGGACTTCAGAAGCGGTTATTGGCTGGTCAGCACAGTGTTTAATCAATCCTGTTAAAAATTCTGGTTCGTACAGTACGCTGTTTACCTCCTGTATGTGCATATTTTCCTCCAAAAAAGGAATCCCTGCAATTAGATAGCAGGTGCTATTTTAGTCGGCGATCAACCTCTAGTCTCCAGTGCCGCCATTAAATGGGCATCAACCTCCGCCCTATGTCTACGCCATTCCAGCTTAACCCTTAGAAGAGTCCTCTCTAAGAAGGTTGGATGTTCGTTGAAGTATTTAATAAAGCCGAACAGCTTGTCAGTCTGAGTCTGAGGAGAGATAAGCTGTATTCCTCGGTACCTTACTATATATGCTGGTTGATTAACCTCCGGATTTTTCCTGTCCGCTCCGTAGTCATCATAAACAATGAACTGACTATTTGTCATACAGAGTTTCTCGCCACTATGTAACCAGACAGAAGTTGGGACATATGGATCATGACGATCGATCTTCTCCGGGCTTATATCACTTAGTCCCAGTCCGAGCAACTGTTCCCGAAATTCTTCAAGCGGCAGATACTTACAGTCACCAGACCAGTCAACAAATTCAAACAGATCGATTAGTACGGTATATATTGTCGGCTCCACTATGTAGTGCGCCGAGTAATACGTACATTGAATTATTTCTTCAATTGAATTCTCCAGAGAACGCCTTTTCATGGCACCTCCTGTTCCTAACCGTTCAACAGCTTCATCTTCCTCAGACACTCCTCCTTAACCTGTGCCACTTTTTCCTCATTGAATACATCTTCGCGGTGATTATATTCCCGTCCGACAATTTCCCATTTTTCGATAATGTAGGTGCCGTTATCCCAGTTATCTGTGTCGAGATTATCTAGAGTATCGATTCCTACAGAAACTGTTCCTCCCACATAGTTACAGATTACCTGACATAGTCTTGCCCAACCGTAACAATCCTCTTCCGGAGGTCTCATGTTCGGTATTGCTTTACAGGCTTCCAGAAAGCCTTTGATAGTGGAAGGACTACCGTCCCAGTGAAGATAGATTCCAATTCGTTTCTCTTTAGTAGTAATTACTGCTCTATTCCCCATAATAAACCTCCTTAACAGCGTGTCCGCTCGTCTTCGTTCCAGAACGTACCATATTGGGCAACGTACCCTTCACACATAGCTTGCAGTATATCCTGCTCTTCATGCTCTGTCGGTAGCTCCCATTCTTTATCTGTCCAGTTTTTTAGGACTTCCATTGGTATCTCTGATAAATTGTCACTATCCATAACTAAATTGATGACATTTAGCTCGCCCCTAATTATATCCTCAAAATCTTCCTTGGTTAGCTCTTCCTGGCCTGTTTCTTCTTTGTATTCCGTTACATCATCCAGTAGAATATCCCCAAACACCCAGTACAGGTCACCATTGCGTCTTAAATGCCACTCATAGTATCCTGGTTCAAATGTGAATTCGTTAGACATGTGCTTCCTCCTCTGTTTTCTGAAAACATTCTGGAAAATTATAGGCAACATAGGACTGCAAATATTTACCGCAATAGCTTGCCCCGCGCTGCTCATGTTGTACATAGTGTTTACAAAGACAACATTGAATATTGTGTTCCTTTAAAACATCCTTAAGCTTAATCGAAAGGTCGCAATATGCGGCTTCCATTTCATGAATGTCATCAAGTAATTGTCTTGCTCGTTCTAGGTCTATTTGATCAGCTTTCGACATTTTTTCAATCTGTTCAGTTAGCTTTTTGAGCATTATTTCCTCCAAGCGGTTAATCGCTCTCTTCGCTTTCTTCTTGCTCTCTTTCATATTTGATATTAGATAAAATAGGATCGTATACTATGTCTATGATGCTATCACCATCGGGACAGTTGTCCATAGTTGACACGTAATCAACCGTCAGGTCTACCAGCTCATCAAACGTAAGACTGAGTTCCTCTAATTCTTCACGTCCTTCTCCTTCTGTAAAATGTTCAAGAACCTCTGCTATCTCCGCACGGGTCCAGTACCAGTATCCAATAACGTCTTTAATTTCGTGTACGGTTTTATCGTCATCTATCACAACAAGTCTCATGCTGTTTCTCCTGTCCGGATGAACCCATTAAATGTTAGATCCGGTAACTCTTCCATCATTTTTTGTAATTCTATTAGATGCTTAATGACCTTATATATCTTTTCAGACATTTCTTTTGGATCTTCTACCGTTTTCAGAGTTCCGCATACCAACGCAAACTCTGTTCGGTTCTTATCCAATATTTGATTGGTGTTTGTAGAAAAATGCAGTCTCTGATTTAAATCAATAAATAACTCCGCATTACCGATATCTACATTCTGTTCTATTACTGCCGTACAGTACTGATAGCAAAACTTTAAACGAGTGGCAGCAGACACTATTCTTGTTCGAATCTCATCGAGATTCTTTAGAATATAATCTACCAAAACGGCTATTCGATAGCTTATTGAAACTATATCCGTTACAAAAAGTTCTATTGGATCGAACAACATAGTTGCATGCTCCGCATAAACTACTAGGCGATGAATTTCACCATTTTTATGCAGGAATGCTCTTATATGATAATTATCTCCATTGACCTTTTCTACCGATACAACAGATAGTCCATTTAAAGTCTTCCGACCATAAACATCTACTTTCTTAGCAACGCCCTCCCTGACATACTGAATAAGATATCCTTCCTGTTGAATATCTAATAAAGTCTGCTTCGAGTGTGTGAACAAATCCGCTTCATCAGCATAGTTATTCCAGTTCCTGTCCGTAACTGATAATACTTTATTTAAACGACCATTAATTAAACGGTTATTGCCTGAAAGTATTCGCTGTAATGCAGTAATAAAGCTTTGGTCATAAGGAACTTTCGCACTTTCTTCTAATTCAGTATATTTTGACTTGAGAAATTCGAGAAAGTTATCAATAACTGTTTTTGCTTCTGTTTCTATTTCCACTCCCGCCATGATTCTCTCCAAGCTACTGTGATAGGATGAAGTGCCTTGTTCTTGTTTGGATTTTCATATTCATTTATCGCTAGTATATGTTGAATAATATCGCTTAATTCTTTAGCGATTCTTGTAGAAACTTTTGTATCAAATAATTCCGTTCCCACAAAATACTTTATTTTAACGTCATTAACCTTGACAGTGATTGTTAATTGTTCTTCTCCGTCTCTAGAAAATTCAGGATATGCCACTTCTAACGACTTTGTTGTTGTCTTGATTTTTTCTTCAATTTTAAGTGCAATAAATTTAAGGACAGTCTCAGTCTTTAGCATCAATTCTGCTTGATATTTTTCGAGACTGTCTTTATTATTTTTCCAGAGATTAAAAAAATCTTCAGCATTCTCTGCAATCTCATCCAGGTACTGAACATCAAGACGAGACCGCAAGCTTATCTGGTTTTCGTACTGACCATCTTTATTATATTTTCTAATTGCAGCTATCTCTCCATTGTCATGCAGACTGAAGCAAAAATTGTCTGTATCAATACTATATGGTTCTAAATTTTGAACAGCTAATCCAATCTGCTTTTGTTTTTCGCCGTCTTTATGATAATTAACTATACTCCAACCACGCTCTTTTACCTTGTTATTAATAAACCTAACTCTATCTTTAAAATTATCTATTTTGTCTGGTCCTGTCTCATATAAAATGTAGGGAGCATAATACTCTATTAGATTAGTATAGTTACTACCGAAAGTGCTGGCATAGTTATTATTTTTCCCCCAGATAAGCTGGTGCTGCCTGACTTTCTCCCAGAATCGTTCTTGTACGGTAGTCATTATCTTCTCCTGCTTCTGCGAGGCTTGTTTTTGTTAGAAATTGGACATCTATAAAACATATATCTCCTATTTATTACATTAGAAACATCCCATTCGGAAATATCTCTGTTAAAATTAGAATGATAGAACATCCAACTCATGTTCGTGACATTACTCGTATCCCATTTGGAAATATCCCCATTGAATTTGGAATCTAGAAACATATTACTCATATTTTTTACATTAGATACATTCCACTTTGACAGATCTCCGTTAAACTCTGTGTGGCTGAATAAAAAAGACATATCAGTAATACTTGATACGTCTAGATCGTTTAGATCACAATTAGGTCCATACTTTTCGATCCTTTCAGTTATTTGAGCTCTTAATGCTTGTTTCAATTTAATCTGCCGCAAAGCTTCCTCTCGTTGCTTCTTCATGTTTACTCTGGGAGGTCTATGCTCTTTAGATATAGGGCACCCGTAAAACATAGTTCTCCGAGATTTCACATTGGAGAGGTCCCAGTTCGATAGGTCACCATTAAATTGTGAGTACGCGAACATGAAGCTCATTCTTCTTACGTTTAATATATCCCAATTCGAAAGGTCTCCGTTAAATATAGAACCGAAAAACATACAGTACATATTTCTAACATTAGCTACATTCCATTTAGAAATGTCTCCGTTGAACTCTGAAGCATTAAACATATTACCCATATTCTCTACATTAGATACATCCCATTTAGAGATGTCTTCATTAAATTTGGATGCACGAAACATGTAGCTCATATTTCTTACATTAGATGTGTTCCATTCGGATATATCTCCGTTGAACTCTGAATGATAGAACATACTATCCATATTTTTTACATTAGATACATCCCATCTGGAAATATCTCCATTAAATCTGGAATCTTTAAACGTGTCCTTCATATTTCTTACTTTAGACGTATCCCATTTAGAAATATCTCCATTAAATTTGGAATCAGCGAACATACTCCTCATATCTCTCACATTCGAGGTATTCCAACTAGATATATCTCCGTTGAACTCTGAATGATAGAACATACAACTCATATTTCTAACATTAGAAACATCCCATTTTGATATATCTCCGTTAAATTCAGACCAGGCAAACAAATAAGACATGTCAGTAATACTTGATACATCCAAATCATTTAGATCGCAATTAGGTCCGTATTTCTCGATCCTTGCTTTTATCGCCCTCCGTAGAATCTCCTTTTGAAGTTCTTCTTTCTTCTGTTTAGCTTTGTTGCTTGACATCTTTTTTTGCCTTTAAGACGTGTTCTTTTCTGAGAATTAGATGTACGGCCATAGCTATTTCTCGGAGTTCTTTTTCGTAGACAGAAATCCATTGTACTTTTGTTATAGTTTTCTGTGTGTCATCATCTGTCCAACAGTAATAATGATGTACGTCATACTTTATTCCAAAGTACCCTCCATGCGCATATTCGTCATCAGTTTTGAATAAGCGCAGCATAAAAGCGTTTAGTTTATATGTGTCCCAGCCGTCGACAGACATTTTAGCCCGATAGTAGCCTAATTCCTTTAAAATCGCTTTTATATTATCTGGGCTGTAGGGTATATTCGATTTAATCGCAAATGTATAGTCCCTGCTTAGAGTACGAACTATACAAAAAAATATTTCATCTACCGAAGGAATTATCTCCTGCGATTGCATGGCTTGATTATTGTAAAACTGTACATACGTCTCTAGCGGCAAGTCCGCCGGAGATGATAATATTTGTTCAGTAGGCATCTCTCTTTAATCCTTTCGGTCTAAATCGTGGAGGAAACGGAATATCGTGTGGAGTATCCCTTTGCAACATACAAACTGTGAGAGTACCGGGAACAATCGTCCAATTTGATAGATTCTGTTCAAAGTCCGAATGTGCGAACATATAACTCATGTTTCTTACCCTAGAAACATTCCACTTAGAGATATCTCCGTTGAATTCAGTTCTACAAAACAGATAAGACATATCAGTTATACTTGATACATCCAAATCATTTAGATTGCAGTTAGGTCCATATTTTTCTATCCTTGCTTTTATTGTTCGTTTTAGAATTTCCTTTTGGAGCTTTGACTTCTCTATATTCGCGTCAGTCATCTGATCACTTCCACGGGAAATAGGTTATCGAACAAGTTTTCTCTTCTTTAGCAGTTATCTGTTTTACCTGTCCGAGAAGTTTAACAATTTCTGCAACATCTGCCGCTTTCTGCTGTAAAAATTGCAGATTACATAATTCGTCATGATCTAGTTCAACTTCGATTCTCCCGTCGAACAGCTCGGACTTTAAATGCACTTCGATACATTCTCTTTTGGTTTCTATCCCATATGCTTCACAGGGAGCCGATAGCCTCTGATTGACATTTGCGGTAAAATATTGGATCGCTATATTCTGTTTTAACTGTCCCTTTTTTATGCAGTTAGCAACCTTTTCTTTTAGATCCTTGCTGTGCAGAATATCCTCTATTAATACAGCATCCTCAAGAAAACTGGGCACGTCCGTCCAGTTAATCTTGATAATATAAGAGCCATAATACCGGCGTATATTTCCTATTTGATATGTATCTATAGAACCATCTCCGTGCAGATAAAACGCTACATCTCGGGCACAAAACGATTCTGTAGCTGTCGTCTTCATTGTGTAATGGTAAAAAGAAGGGAACTTTTTCTTTAAATTTGTGTCATTACCTCGACTATTATGGAGCGTCCACTTCCCTGTATCTAACAACTGTTGAATGTAAACTTTGTTATCTTGAATATTTACAGTTGCTTGCGGTTCTTCTACTCCCAAGTATTTGTAGATATTGTTGTAAAAGACACGAGCTATATCATCCTCCAGATTAGACCTATTATATGAATGCTCCACTACTATTAGATTAATGTTATTAGTACACCAATTCAATATTTTCTGCTCTACTTCATGGTATCTATCTGTCGACATTTGTCCCTCCATGACTGTCAATTGCCTGTTGCGCTTGTTCTGTACGATTATATAGCTGTGCCCTTAGAACAAATTTAGCAATATCATCCTCGTGAGAGAATATATAATCGAGGAAGTCGTATGTTCCTTCTATCGAATGAAGCTGGATTCGATTCGTGGTATTGTAGATAAGAGCAGCTTGTATAGCGTGTTTTCTTTCTATAAAATTGTACTTATGGCTGTAGAATAGCACAACTCTGAAATGACCTTTTTCGTATTGCCATCGAATTTTAGGATCGCAGTGATGTGGATACTCCAGTGGTACTTGTGTTTCTTGGGGAATTTCCGCGAAATCTCTTTCCCTTAGAAAAGATTTTAACACTGTCGATTTGTATATAACATTACGCTTAGGGTTACATTCCATCATTTTGGAATTTAGTAGGGAAATACCTAAAGCGATCGGCGTATAATCTAAGCGCTCTATAAGCCACGAACGTCTGTGCTCTTCGTATTGTTTGTACGCTAGTTCTGATTGGATATATTGGTCATAGTCAATACCATCAAAAACCCACGGATGAGGAGGATCGTGTTCTGTGTAAAACCTCATGAGAAAATCGCTCCTACTTAAAGAAAAATATGGGGCTCTTTGTACAGGAGTCCCAGAGACTGCTTTTTGCTTCTTATTGCTGATTTTGCTGTTGCCGTTTCTCTAATTCAGCTCTTTCGGCTTTTGCCGCTTCAGTCAAGAATTCGATCGCTTGATTCAGCTCTTCATCCTTACGGTCTTGCTCCGCTTTCCATTCAAGTATCTCTTTTCGTTCTTTATCAGCTGCAGTGGATATTCCCCAAAGAGTTAATCCTCCGATACCAACGAGAGAAGCAGTACCAACAACGATTACAAAACAAATATTCTTTACGATCATCATATTAGACTCCTTTAAGTTTTTCTTTTTTTATCGCCAGATTAGATGGCAATTATCATTTATTGTAATTTTTTTGATTAGATTCGATTCAATTACAGCCAAGCAAATTTTAGATATTTCTGATATGGCCTTTCTTCTTTTACCTCAGAAGACGGATACGCGTCTGTGTATAAGTCATAGGCCAGTGCAAAACCCATATCCATTCCGCACCCTTCTACCTTCCTTTCTGATGCTATACTAATCATTATAGCTCTGTCGTTGTCTACCAGCGGCACATACAGACTTATCCACCTTGTCATGCCGCTCGCTGAAACGTGGTTTAGAACTCCATAAATTTTGACCTCCCCAGCCTGTTTGATCGACCGTTCAAAAATCTCTCTTAATTTCTCTGTGTTAGCCGCCCATCCTTTACCGCGCATTACTTTTCTCCTTCCCAGTTTGAACATCGTCGTCATCCCACATATAGTAGTCTGTGTACTTAACCCAGGGAATTTCCCTAAAATTCACAACTAGCTCCCCATCAGATCTCACGAAAACAGTTTGTGGCACTCTGTAGACCACTTTCAGACGGGTTCCGTCCTCTTCGATGATACTCGCTTCAAATACGATATTCTCGTGCCAGTAGTCTGACCCGACCTGCTTTGGTTCTATCCTCTCGACAGCTTCCACATATTTGATGCCTTCCTGTCTGATTGCCTGGCTTCTATTTAAGTACTCAAAATATTCTCTGGTTATCCAATCACCACTTTTAATGTTATTTTTCGGATCGTCGGTTGTCGCTTTGACGACCTCAAGCACTTCTGATCTGTCGACCGCATTTACTCGGTTACCGGTTTCATAACCTTCTTCATCTAGTTCGTCATACCACCATCCTTCGTAGGTGTCGACTGAACCTGTCGCAGGATTCATATACATTCGTTCCATATCAAACTCCAATGGTGTCATACTCTTCAAACTCTTGGCCTTCGTACATGTCGTATGTATCTTCTACTTCCTCCTGTGGTGCTTCCTTAATAGCTTTTTTCTTCTCCTTTTTTGAATTCTCATCTACGAAATCATTTACTTCATCTGTAGTATAGAACCCCGCTAACACTTCTGGTGCATTTGTCCTACAGAAGAATGCTGCTGAGCGATATTTGAAGAGCTGTTCAGTCATCGTCTTCCATTTGTTACCTTTTCGATTATCCCAGCCTTCTGCTACTACAGTACCGACCGTCAATTTGGTCCCCTGTTCCCGTTCTTTAGAGTCTGGGTTAACCGCACTGAAGATGCATCCATTATCTGGATTCTTCCAGAATTCGGGTTTCTGCGGGTCTCCTGTGAATTCCCATTGAAATTCTTTCCAACCCACCATTCTAAGAAGTTGCAACATGAACGTTGAACGCCAGCACATGTGTCCTTGGATAAATTGGACGTTCTGCAACAATATTAATGGATCTGTGCCTTTTTTATTGGCTAAGTTAAGTACGATTACAATCCTTGCCAGAGCTCTTTTGATATTTCCGTCTCTGGACCAATCCGCTGGAATTATATCTGCAGACTGATATAGTCTCGCCCAGCGCTGCAATTCGTTTAAGGGGTCTTTTTGTAGAGCTACTTCTCGTGTTAGGTCTACTTCCTGTATCATCTCGCTACTCCTTTCAATCGTAGAGATAGTCGTCTATCTGTGTTTGATTAAATCTTTGCATGACAATTACGTCCTTTTTAACGCGATCGAAAATTTCCTGTAATTGTTCGATACTGTCTAGAATCGAAAATTTTCGGTGGAACTGGATTGCATGGCTATACTGTGAGTGAACGAAACTAACCCAGATAAGCACGTGTTTGTCTGTGTACCCATCAATTTGGGCAGTATATTTTATACATCCTGGGAATTCTTTATTCCCGAACTCCTGTATTTTACTGCCGAGAAATTTATTAAGCATCTTTATTTTTAAACGAGCTTTTTCCCCTTTCTGTTCTAGGTCTGACCAGTGTTTTTCGGTTATACGTCCAATCTCCCATATTATATCTGACAACCGCATGAAATCTTTAGGCAGCACAAAATATTCTGGAAGTTTTTTATTGAAATCATCGCGTGCTCGATAGAGAACAAACTCTTGATAATTATTACAATTTGGACGGTTTTTATTCTCGAATCCACCATAGCACCGATTAATATTACCAGAAGAATCAGTTTTTCCTGTTAATACCCCCTTTATAGTTTCGTTACGAATCGCATAGTTATTGAGGGATTTACATTGTTTTAGGGTATTTCTTGCATCCCCACATCTGCTATTATATACTGCAATGTTCTCTGCAAGCTCCCTTAATGCCGCTTTGTTTTCTTTAAAAGTACCTCTACTATTGAGTTCTGGGTACACTTCAAATACAAATTTTCCGTACCAAGTCGATAATGCATCCTCTAAAGAACCTGGAGTTAACGCGATGCGTATAATATCTCGATCATATAGTTCCAAGAATTTATTTTCTAATGTTTCTGCTTCAGCTTTAGATAAAGGCATGTATCACCCACCTCTAACCGCAGTTTCTTTTCCCATACCACTTAGTGTTCCATTTATCGAACGTCTCTGGGGTACATGGATTAGGCCATTCAAATGCCTGCTTATCAGTTATTTCTCCATCTCTGTGGAGTCCGTCCACATAGCAGGCCCAGCATTCCTGCATTGTCCAGTAATCTCCCCAGGGCTTCTCGTGCATATCAATGAAGTTCCTTAAAGCTTGTTGCTTTCTCATCTTAGTCCTCCTTGCGAGATTTTGTTAGTATAATTGATGAGATTGTATATCTACTAAGTTTACCTTCAGAATCGACTAGCCTGTACTGCTTGGTCTTTCGCCTTCCGTTTGGATTTGCATCAATAACCTTCACTCGGAATTCTTCACCGGCTTTAATAACTTTTCCGTTGTTCCAACTAATGTCATCTTTAGCAACACAGTCAATTGTATCGCCTATTTTGGGAGCTTTATTTTTGTCTTGTCTCTTCTTTTCCCAGAGTTCAAGACATTTACATTTCCACTCAGCTTCCTCTGGTGTACTTGGTGTATACTCGTGCAGAATTACTTGTGGCACTGTCTCCACATCATCTGTGGTCAACTACCTCCGGCAAAGCCGGAGGCTTGCAACTGAACCCTCAAAGGGTTCGTTACGTCATTAATATTGGAAAGTCCAACATTAGGGGTAATTGACAGTACCCCATCAAGAGGGACGTTGTCCCT